>Ga0208694_1001028_pt1 | contig 37062 bp, 9 predicted proteins | sample AD_UKC078_MetaG_FD_184442 | JGI IMG/M metagenome (GOLD analysis project Ga0208694, IMG submission 184442) | Active sludge microbial communities of municipal wastewater-treating anaerobic digesters from USA - AD_UKC078_MetaG (SPAdes) (version 2) | ecosystem: Engineered > Bioreactor > Anaerobic >...
TAACAACTTGAGTTGTCCAGCTAGTGGCAGTCGCTGTTTTGTATTCAATTTGCCAGGAGGTTTCAGAACCTCCCGCTGTCCAAGTGGCTGTGGCTCCGGTTGAACTGATATTGGAAATAGCCAAATTAGTTGGAGCAACACAAGGTGGTGCAGCAGTAGTAAAAGTAACAACAGTTGTGTACGGACTCTCTACGTTAGTACCACACAATGATTTAACCCGTACCTGATAAGCTGTAGAAGGCTGTAATCCGGTCATGGTATAAGTTGGAGTATTAACAACTTGGGTTGTCCAGCTGGTAGCTACCGCTGTTTTGTACTCAATTTGCCAGGAAGTTTCTGATCCTCCTGCTGTCCAAGTGGCTGTGGCTCCGGTTGAACTTATATTGGAAATAGCCAAATTGGTTGGAACAACACAGGGAGGAGCAGAAGTAGTGAAAGAAACAACAGTTGTGTATGCACTCTCTGTACTGGTACCACATAACGATTTAACCTTGACCTCGTAGTCTGTAGAAGGTTGTAAACCGGTCATGGTATAAGTCGGAGTATTAACAACTTGGGTTGTCCAGCTGGTAGCTGCTGCCGTTTTATACTCAATTTGCCAGGAGGTTTCTGATCCTCCCGCTGTCCAAGTGGCTGTGGCTCCGGTTGAACTGATATTGGAAATAGCCAAATTGGTTGGAGCAACACAAGGAGGAGCAGAAGTCGTGAAAGTAACAACAGTTGTGTATGGACTCTCTACGTTAGTACCACACAACGATTTAACCCTAACCACATAAGCTGTAGAAGGCTGTAATCCGGTCATAGTATAAGTTGGAGTATTAACAACTTGAGTTGTCCAGCTGGTGGCTGCGGCTGTTTTATACTCAATTTGCCAGGAGGTTTCTGAACCGCCGGCTGTCCAGGTTGCTGTGGCTCCGGTTGAACTAATATTGGAAATAGTCAAATTAGTTGGAGCAACACAAGGTGGAGCGGAAGTAGTGAAAGGAACAATAGTTGTGTATGGACTCTCTACGTTAGTACCACATAATGACTTAACCCTTACCTGATAGGCTGTAGAGGGCTGTAATCCTGTCATAGTATAAGTTGCAGTATTAACAACTTGGGTTGTCCAAGTAGTGGCAGCGGCTGTTTTATACTCAATTTGCCAGGAGGTTTCTGAACCGCCGGCTGTCCAAGTGGCTGTAGCTCCGGTTGAACTGATATTGGAAATAGTCAAATTAGTTGGAGCAACACAAGGTGGAGCGGAAGTAGTGAAAGGAACAATAGTTGTGTATGGACTCTCTACGTTAGTACCACATAATGACTTAACCCTTACCTGATAGGCTGTAGAGGGCTGTAATCCTGTCATAGTATAAGTTGCAGTATTAACAACTTGGGTTGTCCAAGTAGTGGCAGCGGCTGTTTTATACTCAATTTGCCAGGAGGTTTCTGAACCGCCGGCTGTCCAGGTTGCTGTGGCTCCGGTTGAACTGATATTGGAAATAGCCAAATTGGTTGGAGCAACACATGGAGGTGCAGCAGTAGTGAAGGTAACAGTAGTTGTGTACGGACTCTCTACACCACTACCACATAACGATTTAACCTTCACTTGATAAGCTGTAGAAGGCTGTAATCCGGTCATGGTATAAGTTGCAGTATTAACAACTTGGGTTGTCCAAGTAGTGGCAGCGGCTGTTTTATACTCAATTTGCCAGGAGGTTTCAGATCCGCCGGCTGTCCAAGTAGCTGTGGCTCCGGTTGAACTGATATTGGAAATAGTCAAATTAGTTGGAGCAACACAAGGTGGAGCGGAAGTAGTGAAAGGAACAATAGTTGTGTATGGACTCTCTACGTTAGTACCACATAATGACTTAACCCTTACCTGATAGGCTGTAGAGGGCTGTAATCCTGTCATAGTATAAGTTGCAGTATTAACAACTTGGGTTGTCCAAGTAGTGGCAGCGGCTGTTTTATACTCAATTTGCCAGGAGGTTTCTGAACCGCCGGCTGTCCAGGTTGCTGTGGCTCCGGTTGAACTGATATTGGAAATAGCCAAATTGGTTGGAGCAACACAAGGTGGAGCGGAAGTAGTGAAAGGAACAATAGTTGTGTATGGACTCTCTACGTTGGTACCACACAATGATTTAACCCGTACCTCATAAGTTGTAGAGGGCTGTAATCCGGTCATAGTATAAGTTGGAGTATGAACAACTTGAGTTGTCCAAGTAGTTGCTGCGGCAGTTTTATACTCAATTTGCCAGGAGGTTTCTGAGCCGCCCGCTGTCCAGGTTGCAGTAGCTCCGGTTGAGCTAATATTGGAAATAGCCAAATTGATTGGGGCAACACAGGGTGGTGCCAAAGTAGTGAATGAGACAACTGCAGTATAAGGACTCACTACTCCGGCATCACACAACGATCTAACCCTTACCTGATAATTAGTAGAGGATTCTAAACCGGTCATGGTGTAGTTCGGAGTAGTAACAGCTTGAACTGTCCAATTGGTAGCTGCAGCTGTTTTATACTCAATATGCCAGGAGGTTTCAGAACCACCCGCTGTCCAGGTTGCTGTAGCTCCGGTTGAACTAATATTAGAAATAGCCAAATTGGTTGGAGCAACACAAGAAGGCGCCAGAGTAGTGAATGAGACAACCGAAGTATAGGGACTCACTACCCCGGCATCACACAACGATTTAACCCTTACCTGATAATTAGTAGAGGGTTGTAAACCGGTCATGGAATAGGTTGAAGTAGTAACAACTTGGGTTGTCCATGTAATTGTTTCCGCCGTTTTGTATTCAATTTGCCAAGAAGTTTCGGCGCCTCCTGCTGTCCAGGTAGCTATGGCACCGGTTGGACTAATATTAGAAATAGACAAATTAGTTGGAGAGAAACAATCCACAATACCGGTACTGGTAACTTCAATATTATCAATCGCTGCAGGGGGTAGATATTTTCTATCACTATTATTTCTCCAACAGAAATAGAGTCTCTTAATTTGACCGGAGTAATCAGCTACCGGTAAGATATAAGACGTATCCTGCCACGTAGTTTGATTATTCAAATAACTATCCAATACTGTGGCACCGGAAGGAACTGTAATTGTTCCGGTAAAATTAGCTTCAGATAAAGAAGGAGTACCAATATACACATTAAAGTAGTCATACGCACTCCAAAAGCGAGTTTCACCGTAACACTTCCAATCAAAACTTAAAGTATAATCAGACACGGAAGGAGTAAAGTAGATATCTCTATACGCCCAAACTACGGCACTAAGATTATCATAACTGTTTGTGGCTCCTTCATCACTTGAGATGTATAATCCATGACTACCATCGGTGGTATTATTTACATCCGGTGCGTTACCAATATACCAATTAGAACCGAAAGGATTATTTACAAATTCAAATCCGGATTCCGTTTCAAAGTCAATAACAAAAGGTACATCGGCAGGGATTTGAGAAGTACAGAAAGTACGTTTTAGAGACCAGTTGCTCACCTCTCCGGGAGTACAAATAGCCCTTACATAAAAATCATAACAAGTTGATTGAGTTAATCCGGTGATGGTAATAGGGTTAGTTGTAGTTGGAAGAATTGTACCGGTACCTTGAGTGAAACCTGACTCACCATATTCAATTTCCCACGAAACAGCTGTCATAGGATTAGCCCACCCAATGTCAACCGAACTAGTGGTAACATTATAATAATTGATTGCCGTGGGAGTGAAGCAAGGCGACATTGCAGTGATGGAGATGTCATCAAGAAACCAAAAATTCATATGATCGTGATTTCCATCAACCATCCACGCAAAGTAGAGTGAATCGGCCACAGGAATAAACTGAACCACCTCCGTAGTCGCAAAAATTGTACCGCCTGAATGAGAAAATGAAAGATCTGTCCAGGTTACTAAGTCCGGACTACACTGTACTTTAAGTATAACCCCGGGAATATAGTTATTATAATGGTGTTTAAATATCAGTTCAGCCGCTGCTGCATTATCAAAGCGAATGAGTGGAGAAATCAATCTTGATACTCCAACTCCATATGCGTAGGTAGCTCTCATTTCACCGGCAGTTCCTCCGGCTTGAGTGCCATCCGGAATATGAGACCATCTGTTCGATGAAATTCCTCCCGAGTAGGTTTGCGTCCAACAAATAGGAGCAGTTGTAAAATCCTCCAAAAATGGTAATTCAGTTGCCAAACAAAGGGTGGGAAAACTAACTCTGGAGGACCAAGTACTGTACTCATTAGCATTACATACAGCCCTAACACGAACCTCATACATTGTAGAGTGATTGAGCCCGGTTAATGTAAATGGCTTAGTGGAAGCCGTTACTATAGTACCTGTAGTAAACCCGGGAGCACCATACTCTACCTCCCACTCTGTGGCAGTACCATTCTCATTCCAGTCTAAAGTAACCGAAGTAGCCGAAACATTAGAGTAGCTAACCTGAGTAGGCATCAAACAACCTGATAGTTCAATAATGGAAACATCATCAATATACCAATAGTTAATGCTATAATGATCCCCATCAATCATCCATGCAAAATAGAGTGAATCAGCTAAAGGAACAAACTGGACGACTTCTGTAGTAGCAGAAATTGACCCACCTGAATGAGAAAATGAAAGATCTGTCCATGTTACCAGGTCAGGACTACATTGTAACTTGAGGATAACTCCGGGAGTAGCATTGTTGTAGTAATGTTTGAATGACAGTTCACCCGCTGCCACATTATCAAATCGAATTAATGGAGAGATCAAACGTGATACTCCAACTGCATTTGTCCAATTGCATTGAAACTCTCCGGCACTTCCCCCGGCTTGAGTTCCATTCCAGGAATGCCACCATCTCTCTGATGTAATTCCTCCCGAATAGGTTTGTGTCCAACAATCAGGGGAATATGTAAAATCATCGAAGAATGGTAAATCTAATGTCCCACAACCAGTAACGAAATCCATTCTCTCTGACCACGTACTATAGTCATCAACATCACATACGGCTCTCACACGAGCTTCATAGGCTGTGTAGGTATTGAGACCGGTCAATGTAAAAGGATTGGTGGGAGCTGATACTATGGTCCCTGTGGTAAACCCGGGAGCACCGTACTCTATCTCCCATGCTGTAGCATCACCCATCTCATACCAATCTAAAGTAACCGAATTTGCAGTTTCATCGTAGGGGTACAAATATAAAGGAGTAAAACAGGAAACTACTTTCAAAGTAATATTATCAATCGCTACAGGGGGTTGATTCACCGTAGAACCATTATTTTTCCAGCAAAAATAAAGCCTTTGAGTTTGACCTGAATATTCATACGAATATAAAATGTATGATGCTTCCGTCCATGAATTCTGCTGACCCATCATTGTCGCCAAAGGTGTTGCTCCCTCAGGCACCATAATCGTACCGGTACCACTAGCAACAGGTTGAGAAGGAGGACCGATATAAAGATTAAAATAATCAAAATACTCTTCTCCCAAGCATTTCCAATCAAAGGTTAAAACATAATCAGTTCCGGAAGGAGTAAAATAAATATCTCTGTATGCCCAAACTACGCCCGGAGTATTATCATACATATTAGTAACTCCATTATCACCGGATATGTATAATCCATTATTACCACCGGTTGTATTATTCACTCCTGTTGCACTACCTATATACCAATTAACTCCGGAAGGATTATTAACGAAACTAAATCCCGATTCCGTTTCAAAGTCAATAGTAAATGGCACATTAACGGGGATTTGATTTGTACGGAAAGTTTGTTTTTGAGACCAATTGCTTTCCTCACCGGGAGCACAAACGGCTTTTAAGTAGAAATCGTAATCGGTTGCTGCAGCTAATCCGGTAATTGTAGCAGGATTAGTGGTAACTTGAACTACAGTGCCTGTCCCTTGTGTAAAGCCCGACACACCATATTCAATTTTCCATGAATTTGCTGTTACAAGATCAACCCACTCAATATCAACTGAAGTGGTCGTAACACCGGAATAGGTAATTCCAATAGGAGTTAAACAACCTGCACCTGAGGGATCTATCACATTAATTGTATCAAAATATTGTTGATAGTTTTGTCCCCATGCTGCCAACTCATACTCTCCGGTCTCTGTCAACGGATCAAATGTCAAAGTTACTGTACCGATTGCATCGGCAAAATTGGCTCCAATCAAAACGCCATTTTTCACTAATGCCACATAGGCATAAGGTGCGGCTGTCAATGACATACTACTGATTCCTGTAGTCAAAACCGTCGGAGCCGTAACATTCATCTCATCAGGCTGAGTAAGGTATGAAATTACCGAAGGATCACCAAACAGGTGGTATACCTCCCAATAATACTTTTTACGTCCGGATGTTGAAGATTGTACAGCTAAATTTCCCGCTTTACAAATCGCCATATTGGAAACCATCCACTCACTGTGATCCTCATTATGAGTGTGGAAAAGACGATCATAAGCGCCTAAATTATTCGGTTGATAAGTAGGATTTGCATTGATTATAGATCTCAAACCCACAGTCCAATAAAAATCCTCATTCCAATAGGTGCTATTGGATGCTCCAATATAAGCCATGGCTCCTTTTTTATCCGCTCTCAGTAACATTTCTGCAAAACAAGCCGAATTATCAAACATACCCGACTGACAACAGTTACCAATTATCAATCCATACTTATTCTCATTATTCATACTTGACACATGATGAATTTCAAAAGAGGGATCAGACCAGCCTGCAGAAGTACAATGTGCCGTATAGTTCGCAAAACCCACTCCATTACCAATCTTTTGACGAATTAATGCTGCTTGAGAAGTGGCCGGATAGAGGTGTTTGTAGATATTAGAATAACCATAACCGGTATTTATATAGTTATCGGACAAATAATTCACTTGTCCGTTAGCATGAGTTGGTGACCAATAATCATCGGTACCGGCAACCAAAACCGCATCATCCAAATAGGTAGGGTCCGGCATGGTGTACATTTCATACATTAAGGTTTTCTCCAATTGAGGTGCCAGCTGAGCAGCATTGTTAGCAGAAAAACGACCATAATAGGCATCCGGAAGATAATCACCCGCGGTATAAGTAACATAATAGAGATCTGTTACGTGAATACCTGTTGCACCTTGAAAGGTGGGGATCTGTGCCACATCGCCCACAAAAAGAACAAAAGTGGGAGCAGGATCAGTTTCCGTAGCATTATCATATTGCGCTTGCAAATAGTTTTTAATGGTAGTGGTTGTTGTACCTACATTAGGATTGCTGGTCAAAGCCAAATCTACAATAAACCCTTTCCGTTTTTTCCACTCAATAAAAGGAGCCAGTTGTGCCTCAAACATAGGATCTGAAACAATCACCATTTTAATGGGATTGTGTTCCAACTCTGCGGGTTGTGGGTCAGTCGGATTCATCAAAAGAGATGCCGGAACACCCATCATAGGAGTGCTGTAAAGCCTCTTCATAGCAGCCGTTTCTTCCGGTCTGGAATTCACAAAACGGATCTCCACCTCTACCGACTGATACACTTTAAACTGCTCTGTAACAGGATTATAAGAAACAGGAGAAAAAGTTAATTCTGCCAAGTTATAATCTCGCATTTGACCTATCGGATTAACCGTAACCAAAGGAACTGCCGCAAAAAAACGATTCTGCTCATAGGTACTGTCATTTTTAATCAAGGTGATAGGACCTTCGTATGATTTTTCATAAGAGGGTTGTGCAGGAAAAACAGGATAACTAATATCCAGAGCCGCAGCATCATAAATGATAAACTCCCCGGGAGTAACTCTCAATTCAATATCATCACAAAGAGGAATCTCAATTAATTTCACCAATGTCGGCAGTTCCGGATCCCCAACCTGTACAGATGAGTGAAACTGATCCATCATTAATCGAGAAAAATTACCCAACTCTGTTTTAACTTCAACGCTACTTAACGTCGTACTATTCAATCTCAACTGAATTTTTTTACTATCGTTATGCATTAAACGATAAGCCTGTTGAGCATGAAGACCAACTGAAAATGCAATAAGCAAAATCAGTGATACCAATGATTTGATTACTGTTTTCATTCTATATATTTTTTATGATTATGGAAGAGCAACCCGACTGACAAATGTACAAAAAATAACAATACACTCTCTTTCTTTTTTAAATTTTTAACAAAAAAAAGAATAATCTATCCGAACATCTTGATTTTGGATTTCGGAATCGATCTCCCCTTCCCCTCCAAAGGAGAGGATTTTGACTAAGATTTTTAGGATTAAAAGATTATAGGATTTTATTAATTTAGAATTTAGAATTACTTAATTATCGGGTATTTAAAAATGATTTATTTGATATTTCTAATTTTTTTCTTTTTTGAAATAAAAATAAATGGGGGGCAGGATTTGAGGTGTCTCTTTTGTTTTTTTAAATCCCCCACTCTGGAATGTTATCCTTTTGAGAAAAACCTTGTGAAGGCGGAAGGCGGAAGGCGGAATCTTAAATTTAGAATTTAGAAATTAGAATTTAGAATTATTTGATTGATTATCTGGTAGTTACATTCTCGTTTCAAAATATTTCGACTTCCGACTTCCGACTTTTAAATAACCCCGAAGGGTGACATGATTATAGCACAAAGTTGACCCCTATGAGCCAAATAAACCCCGTAGGGTACATTATACAAGGTGGAAATTTGAAGGTAGAATTTAGAATTAATTGGGAATGATATTGCATTTCCCTAATTTAAGCCTCTAAAGCTAACATTATAATAAATTTGGGCTAAAGCCCTTGGGTTCTGGGGTTAATCCCTATCCACGCCCTAAAGGGACGTGGCAATTGATATAATTGATTATCATCCTATTATGTTTTGAAATACCTGAATAATTATTTCTAAATCCTAATTTTAGGAGTCGTAATTCGTAATTCGTAATTCGTAATTTTTCCGCCTTCCGCCTTCAACCTTCCGCCTTCAAAAAAGGGCCATCTCATTATGAGACAGCCCTTTGAATTCGTTGTATATCAGGTCAAAACCTTATTTTTTAACAAAACGTTTAGATACCTGACCTTGTTCTGTAGTTAAGCGTACAAAGTAAACACCTGCTGCAAAATCGCTCACATCAATTGTTGTGATCTCTTCTTCAATGGGCATAATACGCATTAACTTACCGTACATATCATAGATACGACACTCAGTTGCTCCCAAGTAATCCCTATCAAGCTTCAAGTCAATGAGAGATTGGGTTGGGTTAGGATAGAGTGTTACATATTGTGATAACTCATTCTCGGCAATACCTTCAGCAAAATCGACATGGATAGTGTGATTTGCTTGAACATTCTCAAATGTATAGGATTCAGGAACAGGTACTTGTGGCGCACCATCTACCAACACAACATCAATTCGATAGCCTGCTTCCGGAGTGAAGGTAAAGGTTTGAGATGCACCCTGATTCACAGTAACATCACCGGATGGGGTAATTGTTCCATGAGGACCTGCTGTAGCAGTAATAGTGTAAGTAACAGTGCCACCAAGGGTTGTAAAGGTAACAGGCTCAGTAAACGCACTCTCTCCTGTTGTACAGATTGCTTTCACCCTCACGTGATACTGAGAGTTACTTTGTAATCCGGTCATCGCAAATGAAGTTGTAGTGGCCGTACCGGTTGTCCAGTTAGATGAAGATAGCAACTTGTAATCCACTTGCCATGAAGTCTCATTTCCTCCTGCTGTCCAGGTAGCTAGTGCAGACTGGTCTGTTACGTTAGTAACCTGCAAATTAGTTGGAGTAATACAAGGTGTAGCTGAAGTTGTGAAAGGAGCGATTGCAGTATATGCACTCTCTTCTCCATCTTCACAGATTGCTTTAACCCTTGCTTCATACGCAGTAGAAGGTTGTAAACCGGTCATGGTATAGGTTGGAGTAGTTACATTTTGAACAATCCAGGTAGTAGCTGCTGCTGTTTTATACTCAAACACCCATGAAGCTGCAGTGCCGCCCCATGTAGCTGTAGCACCGGTTGCACTGATATTGGAAATAGCCAGGTTAGTTGGTGTATCGCAACCCACAGGACCACCGGCGGTAGAAACTGCAATATTATCAATTGCTGCAGGTGGTTGATTAGCTACAGAACCATCATTTCTCCAGCAGAAGTAGAGTCTCATAGTCTGACCGGAATAATCTGCTACAGGTAAAGTATAAGATGCTTGTTGCCATGTAGTCTGCTGATTAAGAGCAGTAGCCAATGCTGTGGCACCGGCAGGCACTACAATGCTGGTACCTGCAACAGGCATAGCTGGTGCACCAATATAAACATTAAAATAGTCATATGGATATGAACCGCTACCTTCACCATAACACTTCCAGTCAAAGGTTAAAGTATAATCATCAGTAGAAGGGGTAAAATAGATATCTCTAAATGCCCAAACTGCTGTTGATGTACTAGTATATGCATTTGTAGTACCATTATCATTGGATATATACAATCCATTGCTACCACCGGTTGTATTATTTACTCCTGTTGCACTACCGATATACCAATTATTTCCGGTAGGATTATTGGCAAAAGTAAATCCTGATTCTGTTTCAAAGTCAATAGTAAATGGTGTATTTTCAGGAACTTGAGAAGTACAGAATGTTTGTTTTTGAGACCAGTTGCTTTCCTCTCCGGGACCACAAATAGCTCTAACATAGAAATCATAACAAGTGGATGAAGTTAATCCGGTAATGGTAGCAGGATTAGTTGTAACTGCAAGAACAGTACCGGTACCTTGAGTAAAGCCCAATGCACCATACTCAATTTCCCATGTATTACCTGTTGTAGGATCAACCCACTCAACATCAACGGAAGTAGTGGTAACATTAGAATAGCTGATTCCAATAGGAGTCAAACAACCTGAAGTTTCTTCAATCGAAACGTCATCAATATGCCAATAGTTAATATCAAAGTGGTCTCCATCAATCATCCATGCAAAAAAGAGTGAATCGGCTATAGGAACAAATTGAAGTGTTTCTGTAGTAGGACCAAGATCGGAACCAGAATGAGAGAATGAAAGGTCTGTCCATGTTGTTTGGTCAGGACTACACTGTACCTTAAGTATCACTCCGGGATCAAAGTTATTATAATAGTGTTTAAACGACAACTCAGCTGCCGCTACGTTATCAAAACGAATTAATGGAGATATCAAACGTGTTACTCCAACTCCATTTGTCCATTGAGCCACCATTTCTCCGGCAGTTCCTCCCGCTTCCGTACCGGTTGGATCATATCCCCATACACCTGATGATACTCCGCCTGAGTAGGTTTGAGTCCAACAACCGGGCAATGTTGAGAAATCTTCTGAAAATGGTAATACTGATGCCAAACAAGGAGTAAAGATACTCACTCTGGAGGACCACATACTATTATCATCCACAGCACATACAGATCTTACACGAATCTCATAAGCTGTAGAGTGGTTCAAACCGGTTAATGTAAATGGATTAGTATAAGCTGGTACTATTGTCCCTGAAGTAAATCCGGGAGCACCATATTCTATTTCCCACTCGGTAGCATCTCCCTCTTCTGTCCATTCCAAATCAACGGAAGTATAAGTTACATTGGAAGCCTCTAAACTATCGGGCATTACACAATCAGGAGTTTCATACACAGCAAAATCATCCACTGTTAAGTACCATGGAGAAGTGGTTGCTTGACAATAAACTCCAAAATAGTAAACTCCGTCTGATGCAGGAACAAATGTACCGGTCATCATTTGGTATTGTGTATTGTTTGCATTACTCACTGTTGCCAACACTTGAGTTGGTGTAGTTGAAGTTTGAGAGGTATAAACTCCACTTTGTAATGTAGTCCAACCGGAATATCCATCAGTTACATACCAGAAAGAGAAATCATAACTTACTCCCCCTTGTAATTGAATACCGGGAGTATAGAGTCTGTTATCACAGCCATACAAAAAATAAGCAGCTCTTGTTCCGGTTCTTGCATTTCTATTATAGCTACCATAATTTGTTATTTGTGTGCTGAATTTTCCTGAAGTTCCGGAAGCCAACCAACATGGAGGAAGTTCTCCGGCAGTTGTAATAGATTCAAAGCTATCATCCCAAGGAAGATCGGTTATAGGTGCACAAAGGGTTTTCTTTGTTACAATATTGGAATACCCGCTCACATCTCCTCCACAATCTGCCTGAACACGGAATACGTAGTTAGATGAGTGGTCTAAGTTATCCACTACAAATGGTGTGTTGTACGCTTGAGTTACACTCCATGTGGACTCAGTAACCTTTTTGTACTCTACATTCCACATTGTAGCTGTACCATTCTCAGTCCAGTTCAAGGTAACTGAAGTTTCAGTTGCTGTTGGGGCTAACAATTGGGATGGAGAAGGACAAGTAACTGCTTCCAAAGTGATGTTATCCACTACTGCTGGGGGTTGTTGAGCAGTTGTTGAACTCACGTCATTTCTCCACAAGAAGTAGAGTCTCCATGTTTTACCTGCAAAGTTAGGGAACTGCGTATTCTTAATATAGAAAGTAGTGGTTTCTTGCCAATCTGTAACACCTTGAAGGTGAATATCATTCACATGAGTTCCATAAGAAGTTGCTAAAGCAGAGTCAACATCTATGGCTCCCGGAGGAATAGCACCGGCATTAATATTAGCACCGGGTGATACCCAGAATACACGAAGCATATCAGCTAATCCATTACCATTGGCAATCCAGTCAATTGTTAAACGGAGTTCAGTTGCCTCAGCAGGAATTTCAAAATCTCTAAATGCATACGATTTGGAGTTATTACCTGTTCCGGCAGTATAAGCCCAGGTATCCCCACCATCATTAGAAATATAAAGAGCATTTGCACCTCCAACCGTGTTATTCACATCAGGATTATTTGAAGCATTTCCTACGTACCATTTATTAGTTTGTCCGCTGTTTTTGAAACTCCATTCCGCATTTTCGGTAGGATCCTCAAAATCACAGGTGTAAGGGATAGTAGCCGGATATGTGGTATTGGTAATAAAGGTAACACTCTTCCAGATACTCATATCGGTAGTTCCACAAACGGATCGTACTCTCAGGTCATATTGAGTATAAGGATTTAAGTTAGGAATATTATTGGTTGTTGTATTTACTGTTCCGAAAGGAATCCAATCCGTTTCTTCACTGGGTTTATACTCTACCTCCCAGGAGGTTTCAGAAGCATAAGGAATGATTTGGAAATCCGCATCGGTAGATCCGATATTATCCACTATAACATTGGGTGGATAACAAGTAGCCTCTTGACAAGGTGTTACAAATTTAACATTGCTACGATAGGCCACTGCACTGCCATAACCTCCTGAAGGTGCTAAAGTAAATTGATTGTTATCATCGTATAAATAGATTGCCTTATTTCCGGTTGTAGCGTGAGTTCTAAATTTTTGATCGTAACCTTCCCAGTTACCACTTTTATCAATCACAGTTACCACTAAGTTACTATCGGAATCATAAATAAAAGGAGTTGTAAAATTAAATACAAACCAATTGTTTTCTCCTGTATTAGTGAAAGTAACAGATCCGTCAAAAACTTTAACAAAGTTTGTACCCGGTACATAATTAGAGGTGGAAGAATAGGTTGTTTGAAGAGTATGTCCCAAGTGAATCTCTAGATTTCTTGTATAGTTAGTTCCAATAAAGTATTGGAATCCAATTCCAAATATAGAATCACTAATATCAGACAATTCAGTCGCATCAAAAATTTGTTGTGTATAACAATAATTATAGTAAGTATAAGTAGGTAAATATTCTCCATTAGTACTGGTAGTTGCACCCGGTGTTCCAACAATTACATCTCCACCTAAAGCGCAAGTTGTGGCAAACGTTTTGGAAACCGGAAGTCCTTCAACACCGGAACACTCAGGAGTTACCGAAACAGTATAGTTGGTTAACTCAGTTAATCCTGTTAAAATATAGTGATTATCACTGGTATTAAATTGCATTCCTGTAGGATCACCTGCAGCTATAACTTCGATGTTAAAATAATCCGGAGTTCCATTTGGAGTCCAGGAAACCAATGCTGAGGTTGCGCCCACATTGCTAACAGTAAGATCGTTAACCGGTAAGCAGTCCGGAGCAAAATCCATAACAAAGTTATCAAAATAATAACTGGTATAGTTAGTAATAGGTGCAACTCTTAAAGCTACATGCTTCCCTGTACCTGTGTAACTAGAAAGATATCCGGTATATTGTTGTTGTGCATTCGTAACATCAAAAGATTGAATAAGAACAAAAGAGGCAGCTGAAGTAGGATCTTCAATAACACCCAAGTGAACCTGCTCACCGGACGCACCACGAGCATAGAATGTTACTTGTAGATCCGACAATTCAACATTTTCATCTACTCCGGGAGCAATTAAAATGGTGTAAAGACCCGGATAGGAATACGCATACAGGGAGTATGGAGAAGAAACAGTGTACGAAGAGGAACAGTATGGAGCAGAACTATAAGTAGTCAGATAGTTCCAACAAGTAGGAAAGGAGCCGCTACCTGATCCATAAGTGTCAAAATTTTCGGTATATGGGAAATCTGTTTCTGTAAGCTCAGAACATGCTGTACGGAAGGTTACTTCAGCATGATCTGAATAGGTACCATCCGAGCAAGCAGTAAAAACACGCACTTGATAAAAAGTATTGGGTGTCAACTGAGTCAATTCAAAAGAAGTTGTATATAGCACCTCTTCTTCCCAGGTTGGTGCATCAGCCACTCTCCAGGTCAATTTAAATTCCGTATCCGTTGCTTGTGCTGGAACAAAATTGATATCTGCACTTGTAGAAGTAATATTTGTTGCAGTTAAACCGGTAGGTTCAGTACAAGTTGCTGATTCTGCAACCATAAAGTCATCCATTGTCAAATAGTAAGGAGCAGTAGAGGATTGACAATAAACTCCAAAATAGTAGGTACCATCAGCTGTGGGAGTAAAAGTTCCTTTTAATCTTTGGTAAGTCTGATTATTCAGGGTTGTTGCTTCCGCTATCTGTTGAATCAAAGAATCAGATGATTGGGCAGAGTATACGTTAGCTTTTAAAGTTTGCCAACCGCTGTAGCCATCGGTTACATACCAGAAAGAAAAGTCATAACTTACTCCCCCTTGTAATTGAAATTCGGGTGTAAAGAGCGTATTATTACAACCATATACAAAATAAGCATAATCTGTTCCGGTCCTGGCTCTTCTATTATAAAGTCCGTAGTCTGATATATCGGTTCTTAACTTGTTTGAAGTTCCGGTCGCAAGCCAACACTGAGGAAACTGATCTGCAGCTGTAATAGATTCAAAGCTATCTTCCCAAGGGAAAGTGGATATAGCTGCACATTGAGTAGCCATAGTCACAGGGAATGTATAAGGACTCACCTCAGTTCCACAATCTGATTGAACTCTGAATTGATAAGGTGTTGAAGGATCCAAATTTTGCACGGTATAAGGATTGTCAATAACAAAAGTCTCCTGTGTCCAGGTATCTTCAGTAAGTTTTTTATACTCAACATTCCATATAGCAGCATTTCCATTTTCTGTCCATGCCAGGTCAACTGATGTAGTAGTCGGATTAGACGCCACCAATTGTGATGGTGTAGGACAATCTACAACTTGAAGGGAGATATTATCCACTGTTGCAGGAGGTTGCATAGCTGAAGAAGTACCATTTCTCCAATGGAAATAGAGACGCCAGGTATTTCCTGCTAAATCAGGAAACTGGGTTGTATTAATAACAAATTCGGCTTGCTGCCATGTTGTTTGTTTACTTAACCAATGTGAGCCTCCCCCACCGGTATAGTTTCCGATTTGAGCTTGCAAGTCATAGTTAACACCGCCAACAGTGGGAGGAATCTGACCCGGAAGCACTTCAACATTCACCGGCATCCAATACACACGTAAAAAGTCACTGGTAGCACTGGCACCGTTGGCAATCCAGTCAAAAGTTAACTTGAGCTCAGCAGCATCTGTTGGAACTTCAACATCACAAAAAGCGTACACACGAGAAGTGGTATTGGTATAAGCCCAGGCATCAGTAGTAGGATCATTCGAAATATACATAGCATAGGAACCATACTCCGTATTGTTTACATCGGTAGCACTGGAGATAATCCATTGATTGGTTTGAGTACCATTTAATAACTGAAAATCGGAATGTGTTACAGGATTTTCGAAATCATTAAAGTAAGGTAATTGAACAGGAATAAGAGAAGTATAAAAAGTAAAGGGGAAAGTAAAACTACTTTGTTCGGTACCACAATCCGACTGAAGACGAACTTGATACTGCGTATTGGGAGTAAGATTAGTTAACTCATAACTCATGTCAATTAAGTTTGTAACCGGAATCCAAGTCTCATCTCCCAACTCACGATATTCCAAATTCCAACTTGTTTCCTGATAACCTGCGGTCCAAGCAACAGTAGCAGTTGTAGAACCAACAGCAGTCAAATGAATATTGCCCGGTGAAGGACAGCTTTCACGAAAATAGATCTGCACATTAGGTAAATTAGCAGTTGTCGTTCCGGAAGGAGGGTTATTCAAATCAGGATTTGAACTATCCTGATATTTGTATAATCCTCTACTCGTCCCCACACTGGTTGATGTAAAAGCAGCACCGGGATAAGTACAATAACTGGGAGTTAGTTCATTGACAGCAATAACCAAGTTATCTATTCCATCGTACTGAAATGCCTGGTCTAATTCAATCTCAATCCATCCGGCACTGCTCGGAATAGTGATATTACCATCAAAAACTTGGGTTAAATTAGTCAAAGCAACCCAATCGGTTGAGCTTGAAAAAGCCGTTTTGGATGTGTTTCCTAAATAGACTTTCCAATTCGTTGAATTGTTTAGATTTCCGGTTCCACTCCAATGCCAGCGCAATTTGGTAATGGAGTCAAAGGTATTATCCCAACCGCCATTCTCCAACTCGGACTTTAAAACAATATGTTGAGTGTAGGAATAGGAGTAATATGAGTACAGCGGAATGTAGGTTTGTGTAACCGTTCCATTGGTCGTTTGGACCGTTTGGGCACTTGATAAGCCAAAACAGAGCAAAGCCATCAAGAATAATAATAATCGTTTGTTCATAATTTTATGATTTAATTAATAATAAAAGGTTGTTGTTTTCTATGTAATAAGGTTCTTTTTAATAGGTGTAAGTTACTACTTTTTTTGAGTAGATCATCGCCTGATTTAATAACCGCAAATATACAATTTTTTTTATTAACAATCGAGTTTTAATAATTTTTTTAACTTTTTTTGATTTTTCGACATTTTTTCGCCTTCTAATTTCTTGATTTGTATTTTTAAATTAAAATAAAAGGGGGGCAGACAATACTTCCCTTGTTGCACATTTATTTCCCCACTCGGCAACATTAACCTCTTTAGATATGCAGGATCAATTACGAATTACGAATTACGGTTTCACAAGGAAGAAGGTAGAAGGTAGAAGTAAGAATGATTTCGGATTTCGGAATCTTAAATTTAGAATTTAGAATTGATTTTTTTGCCTATTTTATAATATATCTTGTTGATAATCAAAATACCCACTCAAGGATAGCATTATAATAAATTTGGGCTAAAGCCCTGGGTGGTTGGGGGAATTATTCAGTCAACGCCCTAAAGGATGTTGCTATTGATCTATTTGATTATCAACCTATTATGTTTTGAAATACCTGAATAATTAATTCTAAATCCTAATTTTAGGAGTCGTAATTCGTAATTCGTAATTGTCCCAACCATTTTCCAAAAGGAAAACTTTCCAGAGTGGGGTAGTTAAAATATCAAAATAGGAAAACCTTGTCTGCCCCCCATTTTTTTTAAATACCAAATAAGAAATGAAATTAAAGTCGAAAGTCGAAAGTCGGAATGAATAAATTTAAAATTTAGAAGGTAGAATTTAGAATCAACAGCTCGTAATTCGTAATTCGTAATTAAAAAAAATTCCGCCTTCCGCCTTCAACCTTCCGCCTTCAAAAAAGGGCCATTTCATTATGAAACAGCCCTTTGCGTTATGATTTGTCGATTTTAAATTTTATTGTTTTACAAAGCGTTTAGATACCCGACCTTGTTCTGTGGTTAGGCGTACAAAATAAACACCTGCTGCAAAATCGCTCACGTCAATAGTGGTGATCTCTTCTTCAACAGATAGTACACGCATTAACTTACCATACATATCATATATGTGACACTCTGTTGTTCCTAAATAATCTCTATCTAATTTCAAATCGATGAATGATTGGGTTGGGTTAGGATAAAGAGTAACATATTGTGATAGCTCATTTTCAGTAATACCTACTGTGAAATCAACATGAATTGTATGATCAGACTGAACATTGTTAAATGTATAAGAGGTAGGAACAGGTGTTACCGGCACATTATCCACCAACACGGCATCAATTTGATAGCCTGCATTTGGAGTAAAGGTAAAGGTTTGAGATGCACCTTCATTAACGGTAACAGCACCTGAAGGAGTAATGGTTCCGTTAGGACCGGCTGTAGCAGTAATTGTATATGTAACAGTACCGCCACCGGTTGTAAAGGTAACAGGTGCAGTAAACTCACTCTCTCCAGATGTACAGATCGCTTTTACTCTTACATGATACTGAGCATTACTTTGTAATCCGATCATTGTATATGAAGTGGTAGTAGCTGTAGCGGTTGTCCAGTTAGTAGCAGATACCAACTTGTAATCTACTTGCCATGAAGTTTCAGTTCCTCCGGGTATCCAGGTTGCTTCTGCAGAGTTGTTAGTCACATTAGCTACCTGCAAGTTAGTTGGAGTTGTACACTCTTCAATACCATCGCTTGTAATGGCGATGTTATCAATGGCTGCCGGAGGTTGATTTTGAGTAGAACCATCATTAGTCCAGGCAAAATAGAGTCTCATAGTTTGACCTGAGTAATCAGCTGATGCTAAAGTGTATGACGCAGTCTGCCAAGTAGTTTGCTCATTCAAAATATCACCCAGTGCGGTAGCTCCGGTAGGCACTATGATCGTATTAGTAGTAGTGGCAACTGGAATTGTAGGAGTACCGATATAAGCTCTAAAGTAGTCATATCCGGTTACACCGTAAACTTCACCATTACATTTCCAGTCAAAGGTTAAAGTATAGTCAGATGTAGAAGGAGTAAAGTAGATATCTCTATATGCCCAAACTACACCGATAGTATTATCATAAACATTGGTAACTCCGTTATCACTGGATACATATAGTCCACTGGTACCTCCGGTTGTATTGTTCACACCCGCTACACCACCAACATACCAATTGGCTCCTGAAGAATTATTTTCAAAAACAAATTCTGATGGAGTTTCAAAGTCAATAGTAAATGGCACATTAATAGGTGTTTGAGCAGTACAGAAGGTTTGTACTGAAGACCAGTTACTTGTCTCTCCGGGACCACAAATTGCTCTTACATAGAAATCGTAACAAGTTGATGCAGTTAATCCTGTAATTGTAGTAGGATTAGTAGAAGTTTGAACAATTGTACCCGAACCATGAGTGAAGCCCTGTGCACCATACTCTATTTCCCAAGTGTTACCTGTTGCAGGATCAACCCATGCAATATCAACTGCAGTACCGGTAGCATTAGAATAGCTGATTCCGGTGGGAGTAAAACAAGCCGCCATGGCAGTAATAGAAACATCATCTACGTACCAAGCATTAATATCATAGTGATCTCCATCGATTACCCATGCAAAGTAGAGTGAATCAGCTATAGGAATAAACTGAATTGTTTCTGTAGTCGCAGGAATTGACCCACCATTGTGAGAAAATGGAAGATCTGTCCATGTTGTTAAGTCAGGACTACATTGTAGCTTAATTGTAACTCCGGTTGCAAAATTATTATAATAGTGCTTAAATGAGAATTCAAGCGCTGCTGCATTATTAAAGCGAATTAATGGAGAAATCAGACGTGATACACCAATTCCATCTGTATATGAAGCTTTCATCTCTCCGGCAGTTCCTCCGGCTTGAGTACCACCAGAATGTGACCATCTATTGGATGTTAATCCTCCGGAATAACTTTGTGACCAACATGGAGGCATCGTTGAGAAATTCTCCGTAAATGGTAACTCACTTGGTAAACAAGGAGTAAAGAAGCTAATTCTAGGAGACCATGCACTGGATTCATTCACATCACAAACGGCTCTTACGCGCACCTCATAGGTGGTAGCATCATTGAGCCCGGTCAATGTATAAGGATGGCTATAAGTTTGTACTATGGTACCTTGAGTAAAGCCTTGTTCTCCATATTCTATTTCCCATTGAGTAGCTTCTCCGGTTTCAGTCCAGTCTATATCGGCAGTTTGAGCAGTTACATTGGTAGCTGTTAAGTTTGAAGGAACTACACAATCCGGAGTTAAAGAGACTGAAAAATCATCCATTGTTAAAAATGCAGGATTATAGGTTGCTTCACAGTGAACTCCAAAATAATAAACCCCGTCAGTTTGAGGAACAAAGGTTCCGGTCATCAATTCGTATTGTTGATTGTCAGGTTCACTTAATGTCGTCAAAACTTGCAATGGTGTTATAGAGGATTGAGATGAGTAAACAGCACTTTGTAAAGTGGTCCAACCTTCATTTCCGCAAGTTACATACCAGAAGGAGAAGTCATAACTTACACCTGCTTGTAACTCAAAAGCGGGAGTATAAAGTGTGTTATTGGCACTATATACAAAGTAAGCACATTTTGTTCCTGTTCTGGCATTTCTATTCATCATTCCATAATCCACTATTTGAGTTTTTAATTTTCCTATTACCCCGGTAGGAAGCCAGCATGTGGGAAACTCATCAGCCGCAGTAATAGACTCAAAGCTATCATCCCAAGGAAGAGTTACAACAGGAGCACAGAGTGTTTGTTCTGTAATAATACTAGAGTATCCACTCACCTCACCATTACCACAATCTGATTGAACACGGAACATGTAGTTAGTTGAGTGGTCTAAGTTTTGAACTTCAAATGGAGTTCCATAAGCTTGCACCACACTCCAGGTAGATTCTGAAGCTTTTTTATACTCAACATTCCAAGTTGTTGCATAACCTGTCTCAGTCCAGCTCAAAGTAACTGAATTTTGAGTTGCTGTTGTAGCTGCTAATTGGAAAGGAGTTGGGCATGTAACAGCTTCGAGAGTAATATTATCAACTACCGCAGGGGGTTGTTGATCGCCTGTAGTAACATCATTTCTCCACATAAAATAGAGTCTCCACGTTTTACCTGCAAAATTAGGGAACTGTGTATTATTAATGGTGAAAGTAGAGCTCTCTTGCCAATCTGTCACACCTTGAAGGGAAATATTATCCACATAAGTTCCATAGGAAGTAGCTAAAGCAGCATCTACATTGACTGTTCCTGCAGGAATAGCTCCGGCATTAATATTGGCATCGGGTAACACCCAGAACAAACGAAGCATATCATTTGCCCCAGCACCATTAGCAATCCAATCGATAGTTAAACGAAGTTCAGTTGCAGTTGCAGGAATCACAAAATCTCTAAATGCGTATGATTTTGAATAATTATCTGCTCCTGCGGTATAAGCCCAGGTGTCGCCACCATCGTTAGAGATATAAAGGGCATTTGCACCTCCAACTGTATTATTTACATCAGGGTTATTGGATGCATTACCGATATACCATTGATTGGTTTGTCCGCTATTTTTAAAACTCCATTCTGCATTTTCAACAGGATTTTCAAAGTCACAGGAGTAAGGAATAGTAGCTGGAATCGCTGCTAGAGTAGTAAAACTAACTTCTTTCCAAATACTCATGTCTGAAGTTCCGCAAAGAGATCTTACTCTTAAGTCATATTGAGTATAAGGAGCCAGGTTGGTAAGTGAGTTTGTTGTTGTATTGACTACTCCTACAGAGGTCCAATTGGTTTCTTCACTGAGTTTATACTCTACCTCCCAGGAGTTTTCAGATGCAACCGGAAGAATTTGATAATCTACACTATAAGAACCAACATACTCTGCAATAAGATTAGGAGGATAACAAGTAGCTACTTGACAAGGAGTTATAAATTTAACATTGTTACGATTTCCATACATCGCACTATTGCCGCCTGAAGGAATCAAAGTATATGGACTACCTGTATCTTGGTAGAAAGCAATCGCTTTAGTTTCATTGGTAGCATGTGTTCTGAATTTTGAAACACCATTTACATAACTACCGGTTTTATCAATTACAGTTATTACTAAGTTACTGTCAGCATCATAAACAAAAGGAGTGGTAAAGTTAATAGAATGCCAATTATTTTCTCCGGTATTGGTAAATTCAACAGATCCATCATAAACCTTAACAAAAGCACCACCCGGTACATAGTCAGAAGTAGCGGTATAAGTTGCCTGATCAGTATGTCCTAAGTAGATTTCTATATTTCTTGTAATATTGGTACCATAGAAGTATTGGAAGGCAATTCCATGAACAGTATCAGCGATATCTGACACTTCAGCCGCATCAAAAATCTGCTGTGAATAGCTATAGTTATAATATGTATGACAAGGCAAACATTGTCCACTTGTATTGGTGGTCGCTTCCGGTGTTCCAACAATCACATCTCCACCCAAAGCACAATTTGTAGTGAACGTTGTTGAAACAGCAGGTCCTGCAACGCCGGAACAACTTGGAGAAACCGAAACAGTGTAGTCGGTTACTTCATTTAAGCCGGTTAATATATAGTGATTGTTACTGGTAGTATATTGTGTTCCGGTAGCATCACCTGCAAGTATAACTTCTACATTGTAACTATCGGGAGTTCCATTAGGAGACCAGGAAACCAATGCTGAAGTTGCACCCACATTGCTAACAGCAATATTACTAACAGGTGGACAGTCCGGCGCATAGTCCAAAACAAAATCATCAAAATAGTAACTTACATAGGTAGTAGGGGCAACTTTTATTGCCACATACTTACTTGTACCGGTATAATTAGCAAGATATCCGGTATATTGAGCTAAGAATGATGAAACCGGGAAAGATTGAATAGTTACAAAAGAGCTAGGTGAAGTAGGATCTTCAATTACTCCCAAATGAACATACTGATTTTCCGCTCCACGAGCATAGAATGAAACTTGCAAATCTGAAAGATCGATAGAATCATCTACCTTAGGAGCAATCAAAATGGTGTATCTATTGTTGTAGGAATATGCGTACAGAGAATTAGGAGATGAAACACTATATGTAGAAGAACAAGTCGGAGGATTTGTGTAGTTAGTCAAATAGCTCCAGCAAGTTGGGAAAGAACCTTCACCTGTTCCATGATTATCAAAGTTTTCGGTATAAGGGAAAGTTACAATATCAGCACATGCTGTGCGGAAAGAGGTTCCTACAAAATCAGAATAACTTCCGTCTAAACAATCGGTCGCAACACGAATTTGATAAAGAGTATTGGGTGTCAGGTTAGTAAGTTGATAAGTAGTCACACCATTGAGGGTAATTTCTTCCCATGTTTGTTCGCCTTCCACTCTCCACATTACTTTAAAATCTAAATAATCGGTTCCTACAGGAACAAAATTGATCTCCGCACCGGTAGTAGTAATATTAGTTACAGTCAAATCAGTAGGTTCAACACAGCTTGGAGTTTCAGATACCACAAAATCATCTACTGTTAAGTAGTATGGATCTCCGGTTGCCTGACAGAATGTACCAAAATAGTATATACCATCTTCTGTAGGAGTGAAAGTTCCCTTTAACTTTTGATAAGTCATATTGGTAACATTCGTAACTTCGGCTAACTGTAAAATTAAAGAATCCGGTGTTTGAGCGGAATATACATTGGCTTTTAGCGATTGCCAACCACTCCAGCCATCAGTTACATACCAGAAAGAGAAGTCATAACTTACGTTTGCTTGTAGTTCAAATGCAGGAGTGAAGATATGATCATTACAGTTCCATCTAAAGTAGGCTGCTCTGGTTCCGGTACGTGCTATTCTGTTATAACTGTCATTTGAAGTTTGTGTATATACAACAGATCCAAAATTTGTAGCAGCCCAACATAGTGGTAAGGTACCGGCGTAGCTAATCGACTCAAAACTATCATCCCAAGGTAATACTGTTACAGGAGCACATAAAGTAGTTGTACTTACAACAGATGTATATGGACTAAGTTCTGTTCCACAATTAGATTGAACTCTGAATTGGTATGTTGTCGAGGATTCCAAATTTTGTACGGTATAAGGATTTGAGGTAGCCATTTCTGATGCCCATGTATCTTCTGTTGATTTTTTATACTCAACAAACCAGCTTGTGGCATCACCATTTTCTGTCCATGCCAAGTCAACAGTTGTAGCAGTTGTATTGGAAATAGTCAATTGCGATGGTGTAGGACACTCCACAACTTCAATAGAAATATTATCCACTGTTGCAGGGGGTTGTGCAGCAATAGCAGTGCCATTTCTCCAGTGGAAATAGAGACGCCAGGTATTTCCGGCTAAATTAGGGAACTGTGTTGTATTAATAACAAACTCAGCTTGTTGCCAAGTTGTTTGTTGACTTAGCCAGTGTTCACCTATCCCATTGGTATGGTTTCCAATTTGAGCTTCCCAGTCATAATTAACACCACCAACAGTGGGAGGATTTTGACCCGGAACCACTTCAACATTCACGGGCATCCAATAAACGCGTAAAAAGTCATTGGTAGCACTTGCTCCATTTGCAATCCAATCAAAAGTTAGTTTTAACTCAGCAACACCGGCAGGAACTTCAACATCGCAAAATGCATAGACACGGGAGGGCGAAACAGTTGCTCCGGCACTGTATGCCCATGCATCAGTAGTAGGATCATTTGAAATATACATAGCATACGATCCATTATCGGTATTATTTACGTTCGGAGCTCCGGAAATTACCCATTGGTTAGTTTGCGTACCATTGAGCAATTGGAAATCTGAATATGTAGCAGCATTTTCAAAATCATTAAAATAGGGTAATTGAACGGGAATGAGAGAGGTATAAAAAGCAATAGGAGCAGTAAAATTACTTTGCTCAGTAACACAATCCGACTGTAGTCTAACTTGGTACTGTGTATTGGGAGTCAGGTTAGTAATTTGATAAGTCATACTAGTTAAGCCTGAAACTAAAGTCCAATCGGCGTCTCCCACTTCACGATATTCCAAATTCCAGCCTGTTTCTTCATCGCCTAAATTCCATCCAATAGTTGCAGTTGTGGATGTAACAGAAGTTAAATGAACATTGTTTGGTGAAGGGCAACTTTCTTGAAAATAGACCTGTAGATTAGGTAGAACAGCAGTTACCACTCCAATAGGGGGGGTAGCCGGATAAAAGGGTGAACTGTCCTGATATTTGTACAATCCTCTACTTTCTCCCACATTGGTTGATATAAACTTAGGAGAAGGTGTTCCCCATCCGGGAACAGTTTCATTAACAGCAATAACTAGGTTATTCACTCCATCATAGGCAAAGGGTTGATCTAATTCAACCTCAATCCATCCGGCACTGGTTGGGAAAGTAACTTCCCCATTAAAAACTTCTGTCAAATCAGCTAAAGCAACCCAGTCAGTTGTACTCGAAAAAGCTGTTTTGGAAGTATTCCCCAAATAGATTTCCCAAGTGTTTGCTGTGTTAAAGTTACCGATTCCATCCCAATGCCAACGCAATTTAGTGATAGAATCGAAAGTGTTATTCCAACCGCCATTCTCCAACTCAGACTTTAAAACAATATGCTGAGTGTAAGAATATTCATATAAAACGTACATTGGAATGTAGCCCTGAGTGAGCGTTCCATTGGTTGTCTGAACTGTTTGCGCTTTTAAAAAGCTCAGACAAAACAAGGTCATTAAGAAAAAAAGCAATCGTTTTTTCATCATATAAAATTTAGTTAGTAAAATAAAATTAACATTTATTAATAAAATATTATTACAAGGTATAAAAAATTACAAAAATTGGCGCGAAATTATAAAAAAATCTAATATATTCTTAAAAAAATTACCCTTTTCCTTAACAATACATATTAATGTACTGATTTACAGTAAGAAAATATTTACATACATGCTGCTATCTCACGTAAATGAGGGTAAAAACCTCTTTATCGAGTGTTATGAAATGATAAAAAGGCAACTATTTGATAAAAGTTTGCTCAATATCTGTCCGTGTCAACAATGAGCGGCTCAGTGTAACCGGATCTGTATATTCCAATTCTTCATTGATACCAACTCCACGCGCCAAGGTCGTAATTTTAGAAACCAAGTCTTTTATCGACTTATATATGTAATAATTGGTTGTGTCTCCTTCCGGGGTTGCCGGAAGTGCCAACAGAACCTCTATGGGTTTGGATTCAGATACTCTATTGATCAATTCTTGTACTCTAATTTGCTGAGGACCAATACCATCCATAGGAGAAATAACCCCTCCCAATACATGGTAAACACCTCTATATTGTTGTGTGTTTTCAATCGCTATGACATCCCTGATATCCTGAACTACACATATAGTCTTTGAATCCCGTTTGGGGTCAGCACAAATAGAACAGATTACCTCATCAGAAAGGGTGTAACATATTGAACACACTTTTAACTCTTGGTGTAATTTTTGGATGGAATCGGTCAGTAATGTTAATTCCTCTGCATCCTTTTTTACCAAATCTAACACAATACGTAATGCGGATCTTTTCCCGATACCGGGCAGTTTGGACACTTCATTGACACAATTTTCTAATATTTTTGAATATTGAACTAACATCCTAAGATTTTTTTGGCAAAAATAAAAAAAAACTTGATAAATATTACTATTTATTACTATCTTTGCAGGTTAATAACTACTTCTTTAACATAAGAAATTTTCATATGAAAAAATTTACTTTTATTTTATTTTTACTTTTGAGCTCCACATTTATAGCCTATTCATCGGTTCCACAGAATATTGCAAAAATTGTGGCATATAATTTTGTGATAGAAAAGGGTGAAATTTTAAATTGCAGTGCCGATAAAATTGAATTAATCGAAACTTTTTACAATCAGGATGAAGAGGTGATGTACCTTTTCAATATCGCCAATCAAGGGTTTGTTTTAGTTTCAGCATCACCCATTGCTCACCCTATTTTGGCATTCTCTTTTGAGTACCCATTTGAAACCAATCCTGCATTGGAAGCCTGGCTGAATGGGTATGTTGAGCAAATCATACAACATACTCAAGCAGAGACTTCTACCCCCCCTAAAAACAAACGTGCCTGGGACCACTACACGGCATCTCCTTTTGAACCCTATTCACAAAGTGCGGTAGTTGTCGGACCACTCATCACTACCCGTTGGAATCAAAACAAATATTATAACACTTATTGTCCCTGGGATGTAAATGCCGGACCCTACTACGATTATCGTGTTCCAAATGGATGTGTTGCATTGGCTTTTGCCCAATTGATGAATTACTATCGCCATCCGGAAACGGGAGTAGGTGGTGCTTCTTATCTCCCAAGTCCCTATCCCAGACAAACGGTGCATTTTAATCAACATACGTATCATTGGAATGCCATGACCAATATCCCCGTGGAATACACCAATGAAATCGCTAAACTGGTATATCACGTTGGTGTATCTTGTCAAATGGGATATAGTCCTGATGGTTCCGGTGCTCACACTCCATTAGCAGCAGAAAAATTAGTGGAACACTTTAGGTACAGTCCCGACTATCGTACTACATCACCAATAGAGTTTGTTGATGAACCCGAACTCTACGTTGCCCTACTTAAAATGGAGTTGGACTCTTTACGTCCTTTGGTTTATAGCGGTCGCTCCGAATTTGGAGGAGGACATGCTTTCCTTAGTGATGGTTATCGTGATGATAACTACTTCCACTTTAACTGGGGTTGGGGTGGTAGTGGCGACGGCTACTTTATTCATGACGCGATCACCTTTAATCAAGATGTCAGGGTGATCCGCAGGATGTACCCCGCATCACAATACCCTCTTTATTGCAATGCAACCACACGATTAACTGCCTCTACAGGCTATATTACAGATGGTTCTACCAATAAACCTTACCAAACCAATCCTGATTGCGGTTGGATGGTAGCTGTACCGACTGCAACCAGCTATAGTTTCACATTTGATCGTTTCAGCTTATATCCCGATGTCGATTTTCTTACCATCTATAATGGTCCCTCAGAAAATGACGGAGTAGCTCACACTTTTACCGGAACTACACTACCCACCGGCTATTTTACTGTCAATGCCGATAGTGTTCTAATTCGATTTACTACTACCGATCCCAATAAGGAACAACATAACTATCAGGGATTTTTGATCAGTTATTCAAGCAATCCTCAGGATGGAGATTGTGCTTTAAATACTAATTTAACTTATCAAGTTCATGCCACTATCTCTGACGGAAGTCCAAATGGAGAGAACTATAAACCTTCTCATATATGTAGCTGGGATATCAGACCTACCTTTGTAACCGGCTACGCATTTACTTTTCCCCGTTTTGAATTGGGACTGGGTGATTTTATAGATATTTATGACCTAACTACAACCACTCCTGTATTTTGGAAAAGATTTGATCTTTATAATATGCCTAATTTTGCCGTAGTCAATAATGCTCCTTTCAGACGCATGAAAGTTACTTTCGTATCTGATAACTTTGATCAAAATAAAGGATTTGAATTGGAGTATTACGCTATATTGGGAATCGATGAAGAATCAGAATTGAATAACTTTGGTTATTACCCCAATCCTGCTTCAGACTATTTTACTTTGGAGTTTGAAAGCGATAAAGTTGAAACCATGGAGTGTAAAATTGTTGACTTAAGCGGTAAAATTGTTCATTCAAGAGAGATTAACCATACCGGCGGAGAGTTCAATGAAACAATTTCTGTTTCTCATTTAGCTAACGGTATCTACTTTTTAACTTTAACAACATCAACAGGAAAAGCGGGAGGAAAATTAATTATTAACAAATGATAAGGATATGTTTTTTTTCAGAAAACTCTTTTTATGGGTTTTAGCACTCGGACTCGTTGAAGCAACTTTTGCCCACAACCCGGATACTGTTCTTGAAAAAAACATCAGCTTTATTGAAAATAAAGGCCAATGGGAAGAAGAAGTCCTTTTTAAGTTGGCTTATCAAAATAGCACACTCTTTTTTGAACGACATGGAGTTACTCATGTTCTCATAGACCCCAAAGGATTGGAAGAGATACAAAGCTCCAAATTCACACGTAAACCGATAAGCACAACACTGAATGCACATGCTTACAGGCTCTCGTTTCGCAACGCGTTACCGTCCCCCCAAATTAATGGAATTCATAAAAAAAGCTATTATCATAATTATTACCTGGGGAATGATCCCACACGTTGGAAATCAGAAGTTCCATTGTATCAATCGATTGAATATCAAGAGCTCTATCAAGGAATCAGTCTACACTATTTTGAACAGGATCATCTTCTCAAGTATGAGTTCGAAATCGCTCCTCATGCGAACCCCAAACAAATCAAAATGGTGTATGAAGGGGATGTAAAACTTACCATCCAAGGAGGAATGCTGTTTATAAAAACCAGCGTCGGGGAGGTTCGGGAAATGCAACCTTATGCTTATCAACTTGATAATCAAGGAAATAAAAAAGAAATCTCTTGTCGTTTCAAGCTTCAAAAAAACAGCGTTACTTTTGAACTGGGAGATTATGATCCAACCCAAACATTGATCATAGATCCTACGTTGGTTTTTTCTACTTATACAGGCTCATACTCAGACAATTGGGGATTTACAGCTACTTATGATTCGGATGGAAACATGTATGGAGCCGGCATTGCCAACAGCACCGGATATCCCCTTAGCTTGGGAGCCTACCAGACTTTTTATGCCGGATATTGGGATATTGCCATCAGTAAGTTCAACCCTACCGGAACACAATTGCTTTTTTCCACCTATTTAGGAGGTGCCCAATCTGAAATGCCGCACAGCTTGGTTACCAATCACAATAAAGAATTGTATCTATTTGGCACAACCGGTTCTTCCAATTTCCCGATCACTTCACAAGCCTACCAAACACAATTTATGGGAGGTGCCAATTGCACTACCAGTAATGCGATCAATTTTCCTCAAGGAACTGATATCGTGCTTGTTAAGTTCAATCAAAGTGGAACTCAACTCTTGGGTTCGACCTATTTAGGAGGAACCGGTAACGATGGATTAAATTTAGCCGACGTTTTAGTTAAAAACTATGCTGATGAAGTGAGAGGTGAGATTATTTTGGATGATCAAAGTAACCTATATCTCACATCATCAACATTATCGACTGATTTTCCCATCACAACAGGTGCATCATTTACCGGTGTTCAATCTGCTATTCTCTGCAAATTTAATCATAATCTTTCTTCTTTAGTTTGGAGTAACTATTTTGGGGGTGGAAGTAATCACTCTGTTGCCGGTTACAGCCTTGCATTCGGACATAATTACTCCGTTTACGTTACCGGGGGCACTAACAGTCCAACCTTAGCAGGAACCGCTCTTGGTGTTCAAACCACCTATGGGGGTGGTGTAGCGGACGGCTATCTAGCTCATTTTGATCCTCAAGGAGAAAATTTACTGGGGTTCACCTATTGTGGAAGTGATGTGTATGACCAATCCTATCTGGTTAAAACGGATCGCCATTTTTTTCCGCATATTGTGGGACAAACTTCAGCTCCTATGTTTTCTTTCTACCAAAATGCTACATGGCACTTTGGTATGGGACAATTTGTAACCAAGTACACTCCCACCCTGGATTCCATAGTATGGTCAACGGAGTTCGGCAACAATTTGGCCGGTCCTGACATCTCCCCTACTGCCTTATTGGTGGATGTCTGCAACCGGATCTATATCTCCGGTTGGGGTGGCCTACGGATCAATCATTTCGGGGGAACTTCCGGTTTACCCATTACTTCAGATGCCATTCAACCCATGACAGACAACAACGACTACTATTTAATGTGCATTGCCGACGATGCTTCTGCGCTGCTGTATGGTACCTTTTTTGGCAGTCCGTTAATGCAACCGGCTGAGCATGTGGATGGTGGAACCAGTCGTTTTGATAAACAGGGACGTATTTACCAAGCAGTTTGTGCCGGATGTGGAGGCTCCAGCAGTTTTCCAACCACTCCGGGAGCATACTCTCAAACCAATAACAGCAGCAATTGTAATCTGGCCGTATTTAAGATTGACTTTGATCTTCCTGCGGTCATCAGTGAATTTGATATGCCCAATACAGTGTGTGCTCCCGCAACCATCCAGTTTGCTAATAACTCTTTGGTTTTAGGCCCCAATACGCAATTTTATTGGGATTTTGGAGATGGAACAACTTCCACGGCATTCCAGCCGGACCATACCTACACAGAGTCCGGAACTTATCAGATTACACTTATTATTCAGGATTTAAGCAGTTGCAACCTGGCAGATACTATTACCAAATCCTTACTCGTTTTAAGTAACTCTACCCAATATTTTCCAACCCAATTATGTTGTGCCGGAGACCCTGTTCAGATTGGAATTCCCCCGGCTGCAGAGGGAACTGTAAGTTATTCCTGGAGTCCCACAACCGGATTAAGCAACAGCACCATATCCAATCCGTATGCTTCACCTACAACTACAACAACCTATCAGCTATTGATCTCTGATGGGATTTGCAGTGACACCATATACCAAACTGTTGAAGTGGTTGATATTGATATTGATCTTCCTCCTCAGATTGTAGTGTGCGAAGGAGAAGAATTGCTATATACTCCAACCATCAGTGCATCACATGATAACCTGTTCTATTATTGGTCTAATAATCCCAACTTTACCACCTTACTCAATAGTGATTTTTCAGACCCTTCTCTTCAAATTACTTCCTCCTGGGGATCAGGAACTCTCTACCTAAAGGTAGTGAGCGAACCTTGTGAAGTAATTGTCTCAATCCCCTTCATTGTCTCTACTGTCGAGTATGGTGATCCCGGGCAATTTGTGAGTTGTTTTAATGAAAATGTAGAACTTCATCTGGAAGTATATACTCCCAACTGCACTTACCAATGGGCACCGGAAGAGTACATTATTTCAGGAGGAAACAGTGCAAACCCAATAGTAAATCCTCCCACACTAACCACTTTTTATGTAACCATTACCAACAGCTATGGATGCAGTGTTACCGTCTCTGTTGAAGTAGACAAACAGAGTGGAACTTTTCCCTTCCCTTTAGAGGCTTGGTGCGATGATACCGACATCTACCTAGGAGAATCAACCCTATTGGAGTCAACCGAATATACAGATAATCAATACACATACTCCTGGACCCCTTCGGGATCACTATCCTCACCCCATACCCCAACTACCACGGCCTCACCTGAGGTAACTACACTCTATACTATTGAAGTAACCGATCATTTTGGCTGTACAAAAAGTGACACTATTACTATTTTTGTAACTGAGCGAATCTGTGACGAACCTTATGTTTATGTTCCCAATGCATTCACTCCCAATAATGATGGGAAAAATGATATTTTGTTCGTTCGAAGTGTTATTTTAGAAGAGTTCGTTTTTAAAATTTATGACCGATGGGGAGAACTAATCTTTGAAACAAACTCAACAGAAAAAGGTTGGGATGGAACTTATAAAAATGAACCCTGTATGCCCGGTGTGTACGACTATTATTTAGAAGGATACTGCAACAATAAAAAAGAAATTTTTAAAAAAGGAAATATAACTCTAATCCGTTAAACCTAAAGCAAAAAAATGAAAACACGCGTACACATATTGATTTTAGCCTTATGTTCGTGGAGTCTGACACTGTCAGCCCAAACTCCCGATCCGATTCGTTTTAGCAGCTTAAATCCTTTAGTCAGTCAATATAATCCCTCACTTTACACTCCCTACGGAGGATATGTTTCTTTTCCCTTGTTGAGCAATTTAGGTCTCTCCTTATACAATCCGAGTTTTCGTCATAAAAAACTGTTTGATAAAGATGATTCTGAAAAAATTACAACCCATGCTGCTAATCGATTTCTTAATTTTATGAGTAATACAAACAACCTGTTGACTTTGAACTTCAATGAAGAACTAATCGGCTTTGGGTTTCGTGTTAATAAATGGTTTTTTTCTTTCAGTCAACAATTCAAATTTGAAGGGCAATTTTACTATTCAAGAGATCTTTGGGGACTCATTATTAAAGGGAATAAGGGTTATATGGGTTCTGACAATCCTGCATATATTGATATCAAATCGAGTATAACATCATATCGTGAAACAGCTATTGGAATCCACTATAAAATCAATGATCATTTCTCAGTCGGAATGAGACCCAAATTAATCAGGGGAGTTTACAATGTTAATGTACCTGATTTCATATTTCAATTATATACCAATCCCGATGATAATTCTTTATTGCTTCGCTATCGCAGCATGATGAATATCTCCACACCTATTTCACTGGTAGAAGAGGATTCCGAAGGGAATCTTGTTTTTAGAGAGTTTGATATCTCCGAGTTTTTTACTCAACTATTTAAAAAAGGGAAAACTAATTTCGGATTTGGAATTGACCTTGGAGGATCATATCAGATTAATGATCACTTTAAAGTCTCGGTTTATGCTAATGATATAGGTTTTATAAAATGGAGATCTGAGACAATCCGGATTAAAACGAGACCATTTGCAGAAGATGATTATGCCGCTGTAGAAGGAGAATATGAATTCAATGAACTAACTCAGGACATGATTTCAGAATTTCTTGCCGGGGATTCCTTGAGAAAAATTTTCGATTTCACTTTTGTAGACAGCTGTATGAAAAATTTGATCACCATTGAAAGAGTACCCTATTACTATACTACTTTAACCTCACAAATAGGAATTGAAGGAGTCTATCGACTCAATCCTTCCAATCGTTTCATTGCTCTATTCAAAGGATATATCATCAACAAGAGGCTCTTTCCTATTTTTACAGTTGCCTATAATGGAACCTATTGGAATATAATTGATGTTATCGTTTCCTATTCCATGATGCAAAAAAGTTTTACCAATTTAGGAATAGGAATTGGTTTTAAATTTGGTCCTTTCCATATATATGGCGGTACCAATAACATCTTTTCTATTTTCCGACCGCTTAATTCTTCTCTAGTCAACTATCAACTTGGAATTAGTTTTGCCTGGAGTCATAAAAAATATAAAGAAACAAATATCAAATATTAATCTTAAACAGAAAACATCATGAGTATCAAGATTCACTTTGAAGGTCTATTCCACGATCCATGGACTGAAACAATTCCTGAATCCTTAACCAAAAATGCATTTAATCAACTCGTTAATAAAACCGGAAAGGGGAACGAATTTCTCGGTTGGCTTGATATCCCTGATCAGATGACACAAGCAAATATTGAAGAGATTCAAAATTGTGCAGATCGTTTATCAGCTCAATCTGAAATTGTAGTTTTGATTGGTATTGGAGGCTCCTATCTAGGAGCACGTGCTGTTATTGAGGCACTCCAAAATCCGTTCAACCTGATGAAAGAGGGTGAAACACCAAAGATTATATATGCGGGACATCATATCAGTGAGGATTATCTACACCATTTGCTCCAATTGCTAAATCATAAATCATACTCTCTTATCGTGATCTCCAAATCGGGAACCACTACTGAACCTGCCCTTGCTTTTCGTATATTAAAAGAGCATTGCGAAAAGAAATATGGAATGGAAGAATCTCAAAAACGAATTGTTGCCATTACAGATGCTTCTCGCGGTGCACTCAAACAGTTGGCAAACAAAAACAACTATCAAACTTTTGTAATCCCTGACGATGTAGGTGGACGCTATTCGGTTTTAACCGCCGTTGGACTGTTACCCATAGCCATTGCCGGATTTAATATTGAGCAACTCATTGCCGGTGCCGCTAAAATGAAAGAGGAACTATTTCAAAATGATGATCCTAACAGCAACACAGCGATGCAATATGCTCTTTACCGTAATCTATTATACCAAAGTGGTAAAAAAATTGAGTTGGTAGTTGCTTATGAACCTGAATTATTCTACTTCATTGAGTGGTTTAAACAGCTTTACGGAGAGAGTGACGGGAAAGAAGGAAGAGGATTATTCCCTGCCGGAGCGATCTTTTCTACTGATTTACACTCTTTGGGACAATATATTCAGGAAGGAGAAAGACATTTGTTTGAAACGGTGATCTCTGTCGAAAAGTCTCAATTTAAAGTTGCTATTCCTTATGATGAGGAAAATTTAGACGGACTGAACTACTTGCAATACAGAAGTATACATGAGATCAACCAAATTGCTGAGGAGGGAACTCGCCAGGCACACATCTCAGGTGGCGTTCCCAACATCAGAATTCAAATTCCCGAAATCAACGAACAGCACCTGGGTGAGATGATCTTTTTCTTTGAGATGAGTTGCGCCTTGGGCGGCTATCTCATGGATATCAACCCATTCAATCAACCGGGTGTAGAGGCATACAAACAACAAATGTTTAAACTACTTGGAAAACCAATGTAGTTAATATTCAATAACTTATGACTATTAAAAAAATTGCACGAGATCACCTTGGGGTGAGAATGGTGATGGAACAGACAGCCATACTATCGGCAGTGGGTAAAAAGCGATTGATGCAAACTCCATTGATCACTCAACGAGCCAAACTGGAAGCGCAGTTTCAATTGCTTGAAACAACACAACAATGGCTTCATTCTATTGATAACCTAGAGAGTATCAATCATTTAATCGCTTCCATTCATGACTTTTATGGTACCCTGACACGCCTTAAAAGGGGCGAGTTTATGGATGATCTTGATTTTTTTGAAATAAAAAGGGGGGGGATAACCATGGTTCAGCTTAAAGACGAACTCGAGATCGCAGCCTGTCCCTCATTTCAACTCCTGGATACTCATGCGGTTGTGCATCACTTAGATCCGGAAAACAGTGGACTACCCTACTTCTACATCTACTCAGCTTATGATCCCAGACTTAAAGAAAAGCGCAAAGCATACGATCAATCTCAGGACAAAGAGGAAAAAGATCGCTTATTTGGAGAGATCTTACATTTGGAGAACCAAGTTCGTCGGGAACTCTCAATCACTCTGCGTCAATATGTTGCATCTCTGGAACAAAACCTGGAAACTATCGCTGAACTGGATTTGACTTTGGCCAAAATTCAGTTAGCAGAAAAATGGGGATGCTGTATTCCGGAAATTGCTGAATCCGGCATTGTATATGATGGTTTATTCCACCCGTTAGTGAAAGAACGATTGGAAGAAAGTGGAGGACAATTTCAACCTATTGACATCCAATTAGATACTACTCCAACCTTGATTACCGGAGCCAATATGTCAGGAAAAACCATCTTCTTACGCAGCATAGCTTTAGCGCAATGGATGTTTCAACTGGGTTACTTCATTCCGGCTCAACAAGCTCAAATCGAACCGGTTGAGGAGATCTTTATCAGACAGGAAGAAGAGGAATCCTCTGAACAAGGCGGTCTTTCCTCCTTTGCATCGGAAATTTTGTGGATTAACAATATTATTCAAGAGGTAAGACAGGGCAAAAAAATATTAATTTTAGTTGATGAATTGGCCAGGACCACCAATCCTACAGAGGGAAGAGCTTTGGTTTCTGCATTTATTGAAATCATGAAGCAGCATCCCAACTTTGCTTTGATTACAACACACTACTCCGGTGTTGAGGGTGAATGTCGCCGACTCAGAGTCCGCGGATTGCAAGGAATTGACCCTCATATTGAAATCACGCCTGAAACGATTCATCAATATATGGATTACAGTCTCATCGAAAGTGATGAAAAAGAGGTTCCCCATGAGGCATTGACCATCGCTCAAATTTTCAAGGTGGACAAGGAATTTTTGGAATTAGCGAACAAATACATTGAAAAGTAGTGACAGGTCGCGACCAGTCATTACGGTGAATGAAAACGCATCACCCAAAGCAAAAAATTCGGATTTCGGAATGAAAAGAAGGCGGAAGGCGGAAGGCGGAGGGCGGAATCAATTACGAATTACTAATTAGGGTCTGCTGAAAAAGTTATATTTGTTTGATATTCAGCAAAATAACTTGTTTTTTTGTTGAATAATTGCAAGTTTTTTTGTACTTTTGCATTAAAATCCTTGCAGTTATGTTCAAATATCGT
>Ga0208694_1001031_pt1 | contig 36951 bp, 28 predicted proteins | sample AD_UKC078_MetaG_FD_184442 | JGI IMG/M metagenome (GOLD analysis project Ga0208694, IMG submission 184442) | Active sludge microbial communities of municipal wastewater-treating anaerobic digesters from USA - AD_UKC078_MetaG (SPAdes) (version 2) | ecosystem: Engineered > Bioreactor > Anaerobic >...
TCTGGTATTGGTGCCGCTCGCCGGGTTGGAGCGGACGATTGGCACTTTTGCGGCTTTGGCGCTCGGCTTCGCGGTCTGTCTGGCGTTCGGCGGCAGTCGCGCGGCCCGGCTGAGTGCCGGCACGGCGCTGATGCTGGCTTGCGCGGTTTGCGTGGCTCAATGGCGCGAACTTGCGCAAGCGCGGCCGGAAGAGGTGCCCGGCGGTGGCGGGGGCGCGGCATCCGTTGCGGTTCCCGCGGCACGCGGCGTTCGCATGAAGGAAGGGGAGGGGCCGCGCTCCTCCAAGCCTGCCGCGGACGCGTGCCTGCCCGGCATTCCGCGCCGGATCGATTCCGAGCGCGTGTTGCGCCAGATGGAGGCGGGACGGTTGGCCACCAACGAGGCGGCGTATTGGGAACGCGAGTAGTGGCAGGGCTCCCGAAGGTGTGATACACTGCCGCGCATGGTTGAAAGGAAAGGGACGGTCGAGATGTCAGAGGAGCAGCCGCAGTCGGGAAACGAGTATCGCGCACAGCGCATCGCTAATCTGCGCAGTCTGGAGGAGCGGGGGTTTGCGCCCTACGGGCAGGCGTTTGAGCGCACGCGCCTTTCGGAAATCCGCTCCACGTTTACGGAGGATCGCGTGGTGCGGGCGGCCGGTCGCCTGATGACCATCCGGCGCATGGGCAAGGCCTCGTTCGCAACGTTCAGCGACGGCACCGGCAATTTTCAGATTTTCGTCAAGAAGGATCGGTTGACCCCGGAACAGTTCGATGCGTTCGCCTATCTCGATCTGGGGGATTTCATTGGTGTCGAGGGTCGCCTCTTCACGACGCGTACCGGTGAGCCGACCCTTGAGGTCCACACGTGGGTTCTGCTGGGCAAGGCGATCCTGCAACCGCCCGAGAAGTTCCACGGGTTGCAGGATGTCGAAGAGCGTTACCGCAAACGTTATCTGGATCTGATGATGAATCCCGAGTCGCGTGCCCGGTTCGATAAGCGGAGCGCGATTCTGGCGGAGATCCGCGCTTTCCTGCACGCGCGCGGGTTCATCGAGGTCGAGACGCCGATCATGCAGCCGCAGGCGGGGGGTGCGGCTGCCAAACCGTTCGTCACGCATCACAACGCGCTGGACACCGAGATGGTGATGCGTATCGCGCCTGAGTTGTATTTGAAGCGGTTGATTGTCGGCGGATACGACCGCATCTTCGAGTTGGGCAAAGATTTCCGGAACGAGGGGATCGACCGCACACACAATCCGGAGTTCACCGTGCTGGAGGTCTACGAGGCCTACGGCGACCGTTCCTCCATGAAGAACCTCATTGAAGGACTCATGCCGCACCTGTGCGAAAAGGTGCTCGGCACGCTGCAGGTGGCGTACGGTGAAGCCAAGGAGATGCTGGACTTCACTCCGCCCTACCGCGAGATCGCGTATCGGGACGCGGTGAGGGAGGTGATGGGGCCGGACTGGTTTGATCTGCCGGTGGACGAGGCGCGGGCGCGTGCTGAGGCGAAGGGGGTGGACATCGACCCGTCGTGGAACCATCTGATGGTCACGCATGAGGTCTACGGCAAAGTGGTCGAGAAAATGCTGCGTCAGCCCACGTTCGTGACGCGCATCCCGCGCCAGTTCGTGCCTCTGGCCAAAACCTGCGCGGACGATCCCGAGTTGGCGGACGTCTTCGAGTTCGTGGTGGCTGGCAAAGAGCTTTGTCCGGGTTATACCGAACAGAACGATCCCATGGCGCAGCGCGCGGCGCTGGCTGATCAGGCGGGGGATAACCCCGAAAAAATCGATGAGGATTTCATCACGGCGTTGGAGCACGGCATGCCTCCGACCGGAGGGTTGGGCATGGGGGTCGACCGGCTGGTTATGATGCTCACCGGAACCGAAGTGATCCGGGATGTGATCCTCTTCCCCCAGATGAAAAAACAGGGTTGACGGAGAGACGAATGAATAGCGTTGTCAAAATATCTGCGGTTGCGGTGATCCTGGCTTTGGGGATGATTCTTTCCTCTTCCCTGTTGTCCAAACTGTTCGTCCGGATTCGGCACGAACAGACCATTACGGTTAAGGGGTACGCGGAAAAGGATATTACGTCCGACGTCGGGAAGTTCACCGCCACATGCACGGTCAGGGGTTCCAGTCTGAAGGAGTCCTACGACAAACTGCGGGAAAGCAGGAATGCGGTCATGGCGTACCTCAAGCGGTCAGGCTTTGGCGAGACGGAGCTGGTTGCGGGAACCATTCAGACCGAGAAGATTCCCAAACGGGATGCGCAGGGGAAGGAAACCAATGAAACCGAGTATTTCGACGCCACGCAGACCTTCACCGTCACGTCCGGCAATGTCCGGCTGATCCGCGACGTTTCGAACGGAATCACCGAATTGATCAAGGACGGGATCGAAATCCGGGCCGGGAGCCCCGAGTTCTACATCTCCGACCTGAAGGATACGAAACTGGCGCTTCTCGCCGAAGCGACATCAGACGGGTATCGGCGTGCGGTGGCCCTTGCCGCCAACAGCAAGGGCAGGGTCGGGAGCTTGATCTCCGCGCAACAGGGGGTTTTTCAGATAACCGAACGCCACTCCACGGACACGTCCGGATACGGCGCGTACGACACGTCGACGATCGAGAAAACGGCCAAAGCGGTCGTGACGCTCGGATACGCAATCGAACCGGAAAAATAGGCCGGAATCAGACGGGAAGGGTGTGGGCATGGGTCGGTCCCAGATACGGCAGACAGACGGCGACATGGGCACACGCGCCATTCTGGAAAGCATCTCGGATGGCGTCTTCACGGTCGATGCGGCGTGGCGCGTCACCTCGTTTAACCGGGCGGCCGAGACCATTACAGGGGTGCCGCGGAAAGAGGCGATCGGCCGTCGATGCGCGGACGTCTTCCGTTCCAACATGTGCGGGCCCGAATGCGCGTTACAAACGACCTTGAAGACCGGTCGGCCGGTGATCGGCCGCTCGGGATACATCATCAACGCCGAAGGGGATCGCATTCCGATCAGCATCTCCACCGCGGTGCTGAAGGATCATGCGGGTCGGGTCATTGGCGGCGCGGAGGTGTTCCGCGATCTTTCCGAGGTGGATGCCCTGCGGCGCGAGCTGGAGGGCCGGTTTCAGGTCGGCGATCTGGTCAGCCGCAGTCCGGTGATGCAGCGCCTGTTTGAGGTGTTGCCCGCGATCGCCGCCAGTCCGAGCACGGTGCTGGTGCAGGGCGAGACCGGTACCGGCAAAGAGCTGGTCGCCCGGACGCTGCACACGCTGAGTCCGCGCGCCCAGGCGCCGTTCGTGGCGGTCAACTGCGGCGCGCTGCCCGACACCTTGTTGGAGTCGGAGTTGTTCGGATACAAGGCCGGGGCTTTCACCGGCGCGACACGGAACAAGCCCGGACGCTTCGCGCTGGCCAAGGGCGGCACGCTCTTTCTCGACGAGATCGGCGAGATCAGTCCTGCGTTGCAGGTGCGACTGCTGCGGGTTTTGCAGGAGCGGGTCTACGAGCCGCTGGGGGCCACCCGTTCCGAGAAAGCCGATGTGCGCGTGGTCGTGGCGACCAACCGCGACTTGCAGCAGCTCTGCCGCGACGGCGCGTTCCGCGAGGATCTTTATTACCGCATCAACGTGGTGCGTGTGGAACTGCCGCCGCTGCGCAAACGCAAAGAAGACATTCCGATGCTGGTGGACGAATTCATCCGCCGTTTCAACCGCCTGCAGAGCAAGCGTGTGACAGGTATCTCAGCCAAGGCGCTGTCGTTGCTGATGGCGCACGACTGGCCGGGTAACGTGCGCGAGTTGGAAAACGTGATCGAACGCGCCTTCATCCTCTGCGGCGCGGAAAACATCGGTTTGCAACACCTGCCCGAGAACCTGACGCGCGCAAAGATGACACGGACACAGGCCGCAGCCAGCGGTCATATCAAGGACACCCGCGCCATCGCCGAGGCGCAGGCCATACGTCTCGCTTTAGAGCGCAGCAACGGGAACCGCCAGGCCGCCGCCCGCGCGCTGGGCATACACAAGACCACGCTCTTCCGTAAGATCAAGGCGTTGGGACTTGAAGGCATCTGATCCGTTACCCGCTTTGTTTTTGGTTTCGGGTTTTATCGCTATCGGGATCGGGATCGTATTTGAACATTGAGAGAGAAAATAGGGGAGAGAATAGAGCGTGCTTCACCGCGCTAGGCGCGGAGTTCGGAATTTTTCTGGGACGAGCGTCTGTTCGTCCGGGCAAGCAGACGCTTGCTTCTCCCGGTTTTATCCTTATGGATCAAGCGCTTCAGAATGGTAGCATAAGTGCGACCCAATTTTGTGGTAAAGTAGCATAAATGCAACTAGTGAAAATTCACGCCTCGCCTCCGATGATGTCATAACTGATTGCTGGACAGATGGTTACATCGATATAACCTAGCCGATGCCACTTGGCACGCGGATTGCATATATTTAAGGCGTGAAAACAGCATACTCCATTTACGGAACCCGTATCGCGCCGGTTTTTGACACGGCCAGGGACATCCTGATCGTCGAGTCGCGGGGGCAGGAGATCTGCGGCGAAAGCCTGCACAAACTGGAAGGGCGCACCCCGGCCGAGGATATCGCATGGCTGCAGTCGCAAGGCGTAAAGCGTCTGGTATGCGGCGCGGTCTCGCGTCCGCTGCATGAGATGATCATCGCGGCGGGCATACAGACCGAGGCCTTCGTGACTGGAGAGGTCAGGCAGGTCATATCAGCCGCGCTTAGCGGTTTGTTGAACAGTGCGGTCTTCGCGATGCCAGGCTGTTGCGGGCGGCGGCGGATGCGGCGCGCCTGCTCAGGCGGCGGCAGAGGCGCGGGCAGAGGCTTAGGCAGAGGTTTAGGCAGAGGAGGGGCAGGGAGCAGTGCATTAGTTAATTAGTGCATTAGTGCGTTAGTGCATTAGTGCGTTAGTTTGTTTGGCGGGGGCCGTGGAGGTCTCTCACAGAAGGCACGGAGGTTTTTTTATAGCCCCACGGCACGCCGTGGCGGAATTAGTAAAAGACAAAAAAGGAGGTACACTATGCCGGGTGGAAACAGAATGGGACCCTTGGGAATGGGACCGATGACCGGACGCGGAGCCGGATATTGCGCAGGCGGCGGCGCGGCAGGAAACATTATGGCGGGCGGACGCTTCTGCGGCTTTGGCCGCGGACGCGGTAACTGGGGTGGCGGAGGCCGCAGATGCAGGAACATGTTTTTCGCCACGGGCCGGCCGGGGTGGGCGCGCTTTGAAGGCGCGCCTGCGGGAAAGGAGGAATCATGAAAATTGCTTTTACAACATCCGGCAGTGACCTGAACGCGCCGTTGGACATGCGTTTCGGACGGGCCGCGAAGTTTCTGGTGTACGACACCGCAACCGAGACTTTCACTATCATCGACAACGAGCAAAACCTGAATGCCGCGCAAGGCGCAGGCATTCAGGCGGCGCAGAACGTCGCGGCTGCTGGTGCTAATGTAGTGGTCTCCGGACACTGCGGCCCTAAGGCTTTCCAGGTGCTGAATACCGCGGGTATCAAGGTCTACACATCAAACGCGGCGACTGTGGCAGAGGCGCTGAAGCTGTATCAAGACGGTTCACTGACAGAACTTAAGTCGGCTGACGTGGGAGGGCACTGGGCGTAATCCTTATGAACACTTCGCTGGATTGCTTGCCTTGTTTCTTCCGGCAGACGCTGGATGCGGTGCGCCGCGTGTCGGATGATACGGCTTTCCATGAGAAGGTTGTGCGGCAGGCGGCTGAATGGGTCCGCAACGTTGACCTCAGCGAGTCGCCGCCGGTCATGGCCCGGCAGTTGTACCGTTATTTGCGCGAACTGACTGGGGTTGCTGATCCGTATGCTGAAGCCAAAGCGCGTGACAATGAAATGGCGTTGCGACTGTTGCCGGGACTGCGCGAGCGGCTGGCCGCCTCGGACGACCCGTTCACGCTGGCCGTGCGCCTCGCCATTGTCGGCAACCTGATCGACCTCGGCGCCAAGAGCGACCTGACGACTGCCGAGGTCGAGTCGGCCATCAGGGATGTCGAGAAAGAACCGTTTTCAGGAGATGTCGCTGCTTTACGGCAGCGTGCCGGCAAAGCGCGGACAATCCTGTATCTGGCCGATAACGCGGGTGAAATCGTGCTGGATCGCCTGCTGATCGAGGCGCTGGGTCCCGAGCGCGTAACCGTGGCCGTGCGCGGCGCGCCGATCATCAACGATGCTACGATGGAAGACGCGCGCGCCGCCGGACTGCATGAGTTGGTCGAGGTCATATCCAATGGCTCTGATGTGCCGGGCACACTGCTGGAAGAGTGCGCGCCAGATTTCCGTAAGCACTTTGACGCCGCCGATTTGGTCATTTCCAAGGGCCAAGGAAATTTCGAGACACTGAGCAATGCGCCGCGTGACATCTGCTTTCTGTTTAAGGTCAAATGCCCTGTCATAGCAAACCACGTGGGACTGGCGCTCGGCACCCAGGCGCTGGTATGGCTGCAGGGCGCGACAAAGGCAAAGAAGAAACAATGATTATAGCGATAGCATCCGGCAAAGGCGGTACAGGCAAAACTACGGTCGCTGCCAATCTGGCACGTGTACACGGTGCGGTGACGTTGCTGGACTGCGATGTCGAGGAGCCGAACGTCCACCTTTTTCTCAAAGGGACGCCGGATGGCGAACCGCAAGAGGTCTCGATCCTCGTGCCGGAAGTAGATGAGGCGCGTTGTGACGGTTGCGGCGAGTGTGTTCGTTTCTGCGAATACAAGGCTTTGGCCGTGCTGGACAAACGGGTGTTGGTCTTTAAGGAGATGTGCCACGGCTGCGGCGGTTGCGCACGCGTTTGCCCGCAAGAGGCCATCAGCGAAAAGCCCAAACGCATCGGTGTCTTGACATCCGAGCGATCTGGCGACATCACGCTGGTGCAGGGCCGTCTCGACGTGGGCGTGGCCATGGCGCCGCCCCTGATCCGTGCGGTCAAGGCCCTGATACCCGCGCAGGGCGACGCCATCCTGGACGCGCCGCCCGGCACCTCGTGCCCGATGGTCGCCACACTGCGTGAGGCCGATTTTGTGGTGCTGGTCACCGAGCCAACACCTTTCGGTTTGCACGACCTGCGGCTGGCCGTGGCGGTTGTGCGGGAACTGGACATACCCTGCGGTGTCGTTATCAACCGCGCTGGCAGCGGGGATGACAGCGTCACCGCCTACTGCCGGGACGAGAAGATTCCGCTACTGGCCGAAATCCCGGATGACCGCCGCGTTGCGGAAGCCTATTCGCGCGGCGAGCTGATGGTGGACGCGCTGCCGGAATACCGCGCGGTGTTCGAAGCGTTGTACAGTGAAGTGAAGGGGGAAGAGAAAGCTTGAAAAAAGGGAAGGCGATCACGGAATGGGTTGTCATCAGCGGCAAGGGCGGCACGGGCAAGACCAGCATTACCGCCTCTTTCGCCGCGTTGGCTGCTGGCCGCGCGGTGTTGGCCGATTGTGATGTGGATGCGGCTGACCTGCATCTGGTGTTGACGCCGGAGATACTCGAACGTCATGATTTCGTGAACGGGCGTGAGGCTGTGATACGGGCCGATGACTGCGCCGGCTGCGGTGTGTGCGCTGACCTTTGCCGTTTCGATGCGCTGCGCCAAGCGCGGCACCCTTCCGGCAAGGCGATCTATAAGATTGATCCGATCGGCTGTGAGGGGTGCGGCGTTTGCGTCCGGTTCTGCCCGTCCAAAGCGATAGATTTTCCTGATCGGCTCTGCGGCGAATGGATGCTGTCGGAGACGCGTTGCGGGCCGATGGTCCACGCCTGCCTGTACGCGGCGGCCGAGAACTCCGGCAAGTTGGTGGCAACGGTGCGGCGCGAGGCGCGCCGTATCGCCGAGGCCAAAGATTTGCCGCTGATCATCACCGACGGGCCGCCCGGTATCGGTTGCCCGGTGATCGCGTCGCTCACCGGCGCCTCCAAAGTATTGGCGGTCACCGAGCCGACCGTCTCCGGCGAGCATGATCTGGAGCGTGTGCTGCAACTCGCCCGATTCTTCGGGATTCCTGTCGCGGTATGCGTGAACAAATGGGACATCAACCCTGATGTGACCGAAAGGATCGAGCGCAAAGCTGAAAACCTCGGTGCCGCCTGTATTGGCCGCGTGCGGTATGACAAAGCCGTGACAACGGCGCAGATCCAGCGGAAGTCCGTGGTGGAGATCGGGTCGGCAGCCGGCGACGACATCCGCCAGATTTGGGAAGGGATGGAGGGTTCATGGAGGGAGCGCGCGTAAACGCGCTACACAAGACGGCAGGCCCGGCAGCACCCGCAGCGGTTCCGGCGGTCCGAGACGTCCCGCTGTACTGGCAGGGATTGGAGAATGCGAAACCACAAAAAAGGAGTTACGATGAATACGAATAAGATCAAGATTGCGATACCGATGGCAGAAGATAAGCTGTGTTTGCATTTCGGCCACTGCGAACGGTTCGCGCTGTTGGATGTGGATTTGACGGGGCGCAAGATCATCCGCCGCGAGGATGCGGTGCCGCCGCCGCACGAGCCGGGCGTACTGCCGCGCTGGCTGGCGGAGCAGAAGGTGGAGATGGTTATGGCCGGCGGCATGGGACAGCGGGCACAGGGGCTTTTAGCCGGGCAGAACATCCGTGTGATCGTGGGGCTCTCGCCCGACACCCCTGAGAATATCATCGCGCAATATCTGGACGGCACACTGAAGTCCGGCGAGAATGTCTGCGACCACTGAAAAAGGCGATGGGCCAAAAAGTTTCCATCACCATCTTGGCGGACAACCTCGCGGCTGAAGGGCTGGCGTCTGAACATGGTTTCGCTGCCTGGATTGAAACCGACGGCGCAAAAATCCTGTTCGACACCGGCAACGGCGATGCCATGATGCAGAATGCCGAGACGTTGGGTATCGCCTTGCCGCACGCCGACATGATCGTATTAAGCCATGGGCATAATGATCACACCGGCAATCTCGCTACGATCTTGCAGCAAGCGCCGCAAGCGCGGCTCTATCTGCATCCGGAGGCCTTGCGGCAACGGTACAGCATCCGTGAGAGTGCCAAGCCGATAGGCATGCCCGCAAGCGCGGTGAATGCGGTCTCTGGGCTTGCGGAGCACAGACGTATGTGGGTCACGGCCACCGTGCAGATTTCTGGAAAAGTCCGGCTGACAGGACCGGTGCCGCGCAGAACCGCATACGAGGATACGGGAGGGCCGTTTTTCAAGGATGCCGCAGGCGCTCACCCAGACGACATTCCCGACGATATGTCGCTCTGGATCGAAACCAGCGCAGGCTTGGTGGTCTGTCTGGGTTGCTGCCACTCCGGCGTGATCAACACGCTGACCCATATCACGGCTGTTTCCGGCGAGCGGCGGATCCGTTGTGTCGTGGGCGGCACACACTTGGTGCACGCTTCCGCCGAAAGAATGAAGCAGACAAGCGCGGCATTGAAAGCTTACAATATCCCGCGTGTTATTCCTTGTCATTGCACCGGCGGGGATGCGGCATTTTTTCTGAAAGAGGAACTTGGCGAAACAGTGCATCAGGGTTACGCGGGTATGCGAATCGATATCTGATGCGGCAAAAAGGATGATACATGAGCAAGAAGTTGAAAGTGGTGGTGGTCGGCGGGCTGGTTGCCTGACCCTACGGAATCGTCCGCGGCGCGTGAGGACACTCGCCCTCCAAGAACCGCCGCATGTCGCATGTCGCCTGTCGCCTGTCGCGGTATGGGCAGAAAAAGAACTACGCAAGGAAAGAAGGTGTTTATGAGTGACAACCAAATTATTTTTAGATCGATCGGAATAATCCGTACCGAGCACACAAATCCGGAAGCCACGCCAATACAACCGATATTCGCGAAGGACTGTGAGGGATGTGTCATGGTTGCCCCGGAATTCGTGGCGGGTCTGGCTGACATAGAGGATTTCTCGCATGTATATCTAGTGTACCATCTACACAAAGTAAGTCGTGTGACTCTGGTCACCAAACCTTTCATGCAGGACAAAGAACACGGCGTATTCGCTACGCGTTCGCCATGCCGCCCGAACCCGATCGGTTTGAGCATAGTACGACTTGTCAGCCGTGATGGCGGCACCCTGATCGTAAAAGGAGCGGATATGCTCGACGGTACGCCGCTACTGGACATCAAGCCTTACACGCGGCGTTTTGACAATATTTCTACTGAGCGTAATGGCTGGCAGGACGAAGTGGACGATGCCACTGCCGCAAAACTTGGAGTCCGTAACTACTGCAATCGACACTTGTCATCAGCAGAATGAAACCACAGGAAAACCAAGGCAGAAGAGCTTTTAGGGACGTGGGGTTCTGCTAGTCCCCTTTTGGACTTTGAAGCGACAAAATATGAATTTTGAAAGGAGTTAAATGAACCAAGAGAAAACAGCGTGTGATCAAAGCCAGTGCAACGCGTGCAGCGATGCGTCGTGTCCCTCAGCAGGCAGGCAGGCGCAACAGCCGCCCATGCCTGACGATGCCAGACTGAAGAACCGTCTGAGCCGGATCCGGCGCAAGGTGGTCGTGATGTCCGGCAAAGGCGGCGTGGGAAAGAGCACGGTGGCAGTGAACTTGGCGATGTCCGCTATGCTCTCGGGCCAGAAAGTCGGGTTGCTGGACATCGACCTGCACGGGCCGAGCGTACCGGTCATGCTCGGTCTGGTCGGCCAGCGGCTGGAAGGAGGCCCGGACGGCATGTTGCCCGTGGAGATCGGCGGCCTCAAGGTGCTTTCGGTCGGTTTTCTGCTGAACGAGCAGGATGATCCGGTAATCTGGCGCGGCCCCATGAAAATGGGCGTGATCCGCCAGTTCATCGAGGATGTTGATTGGGGCGACCTTGACCTGCTGGTGGTGGACGTGCCGCCGGGCACCGGCGACGAGCCGCTCTCGATTTGCCAACTGATACCGGAACTGGACGGCGCGGTGATCGTGACGACCCCGCAGAAAGTGGCGGCAGCGGACGTGCGCAAATCCATCAATTTCTGTAAAGAACTTGGTGTGGCTGTGCTGGGGGTGGTTGAAAACATGAGTGGTTTCGCCTGCCCGAAATGCGGCGAGGTCACGCCGATTTTGAGTGCGGACGGCGGACGCGTGACAGCCGATGAGATGGGCATACCGTTCCTAGGTTCGATCCCGATCGATCCGTTGATCGCGGAATCGGGTGACAACGGCAAGCCTTTCGTCGAATCGGCGGCGAGTTCTCCGGCGGCCGGTGCCTTCCGCGAGATCGTGAGGGTGTTGACGGTCACTCCGACGCTGTCACAGGGAAAACCGGCATGTGTTTAACCTAAAAAGAGCAGTTGAACTTTCAACTGCTCTTTTTAGGTTTATAGGTTTAATGCCTTACGGTCGATCAGGCCAACGAAAACGGATTGCGTACGGCAACGGGATGTGTCACGCTACCCTATACGTTTTCATGTCGCGGCGGGCGTCCGGTTTACGGGTGCGCGTGGAAAGAGAGGATGCCCCGGTTTGGCGGGGTAGGGGAAGGGAGTTTTGCGTGAGGACGATGACGGGGTTGGGATTGGCGCTCTTGTTGGTGGGCGGGGGGCAGTGTGCTGATTTTTATGTGGCGACGAACGGGGCGGACCGCGCGGACGGGACACGGGAGAAGCCGTTGGCTACGCTGGCCGCGGCACGCGATGCGGCACGGCGTTCCGGAGGCGGTGGACACCGGATCCGGTTGTTGCCCGGTGAGTATTTTCTTGAAGAACCGCTCACGCTGGATGCGCGGGACAATGGGCTGACGGTGGAAGCGGAGGGGGCGGGCCGCGTGACGGTATATGGCGGCCGACGTGTCACGGGGTGGCACCGTGACGGCGAGAAGTTCTGGTGTGCGGATCTGCCGGAGGTTAAAAGCGGCGCGTGGGATTTCCGGGCGCTGGTGGTGAATGGCCGGATGCCGGACCGGGCACGGATGCCGGAAAGCGGCTTCTTCACCCACCAGAACGTGTTCAATGCCAAATGGCTCTCCAGCGTGGGTGGCGGGTGGGAACGCAAACCCACGCACGCCGATCTGACCACGCTCGTCTATCATCCCACCAATCTCCCCCCTTCGCTGGAGGTGCGTAACGCGGAGTTACGCGTGTATCACATGTGGGATGATTCGCTGGTGGGGGTGGCCAGCAACGATGTCGCGCGGCACACGTTGCATTTCACCTCTCCGGCGGGCCACCCCGCAGGAGCGTTCGGCGTCAAAAAATACGTGGTCTTCAACACGCGTGAGGGCATGACGCGTCCCGGACAGTGGTATCTCGACCGTGCCGCGGGACGTCTGGTGTACTGGCCGCTGGCGGGTGAGAGGATGGAGTCCGCCTCGGTCATCGCGCCGACCCTGACCTCGGTGATCCGCCTACGGGGGAGCGCCAAGGCGCCGGTCGAGCGTGTGACGCTGCGCGGGTTTTCGGTGCAGGCGACGACCACACCGCTGAAGCCCGGCGGCTTTTCGGCTCACGCGTATGACGGCGCGGTGGAATTGTATCATGCGAAGGAGTGTGCACTCATCGGGATGGAGATCTGCCATGTCGGCGGCCAGGGTGTCAAATCCTGGGCACTGGACGCGTGCCGGATCGAAGCGTGCCACATCCACCATGTCGGCGCCTGCGGCATTCGCACGGGCGGTGACGCGAGTGTCATCGAGGGCAACCACATCCACCACGCGGGGGTCTACCAGCCGAGTGCGGTGGCGTTGCAGTTCGGGCGTGTGCGCCGGGATTCGAAGCTGTCGGGATTTCATATCCGCCGTAACGAGATTCACGATGCGCCGTACAGCGGCATGACGGGCGGCGGCTCGGATCACCTGATCGAGGAAAACCTCATTTACCGCGTGATGCGCGAACTACACGACGGTGCGGCGATTTACGGATCGATGAGCCGCACGGTGCTGCGCGGCAATGTCGTGCGCGATGTGGTGGAGATCGGGCAGGGGTACGGTGCTTCCGCTTATTATTTCGATGAAGGGGCGACCGGCAACGTGGTCGAGCGCAACGTGGCGATCGGGGTTCCGATGCCGACCCACAACCACATCACGACCGGCGTGACGATTCGGGACAATGTCTTCGTCTCGGACGGGGATATGAAGTTGTCGTTTCCCCGTTCTCGTGATTGTGTCTTCACGGGCAATACGCTGTACGCGCCGGGCAAGGTTACGGTGACGGCACCCAACGCGGTAACCTCTTGGGTGGGTAATGTGCTCTTTTCCGGAAACGCGCAGGGTGGTTCAACTCCGGCGGCCTTTACAATCACCGACGCGATGCCGCCCGCGCCCGCGCCCGCCCGCCGGACTTGGGCCGTGGCGGTGCCGCGTACCGAACAGCCGCCGGTGATGGACGGTGAAATCGGTGACGGCGAATGGGCGGGGTCGTTCGTGAATATCGACCGCGACCCGTCACGCTGGCTGGCCAGCGGCGCTCCCGCCTTCATCAAGCTGATGTATGACGAACAGTATCTCTATGTGGCCGCGAATACCGTGCTCTTCGATATCGGCCTGTTGAGTAAGGGCGATCGTTGGGGGCAGGATGACGGCGCGGAACTCTGCATCGCCGGCGCGAAGGGTATTGCCGTGATCCGCGGATTTGCGGGCGGCGCGTGTGTGAGCGTCACGGATGCGGGTCTGCCGTCGGAGGAGGCGGAACGTTTGGGCAAGGCGGTGCGGTTTGCCGCGAAACCGTACGGGAAGACGCGGAATGATTGGAAAAGCGGCTGGCGCGGCGAGTGGGCGATCCCCTTCAAGGAGTTGGGGATTCGTCCGGAACCCGGTATGAAAGTGGCTTTCAACTACGGTCTCTTTCGCGCGGAAGACAAGGTGTGGCGGTCGCTGGAAGGCACGGGTGCCGCGAACTGGCGCCTCAGTGAGGCGGCGCTGTTGCAGTTCAAGTGAGGGGGTGCGATGCGGCGGTATCGTTTGACGAAGGCGGGGTTCGAGGTCTCGCGGTTGGCTTACGGAACGTGGCGCTTGTTGGCGGACAAGCCGACCGCGCAGGAGGTCAACCGGCGTCTCCATCTCTGTTTGGAGCTGGGCATCACGACGATCGACACAGCCGAGATTTACGGGAAATACGGGGTGGAGGCGCTTCTCGGTGAGGCGCTGGCCCTCTCGCCCGGATTGCGGGAGCAGTTGGAGATCGTCACCAAGGCTGGCATTTACGTGCCGTGCGAGGCCTGTCCCGAACGGCGGACGGCGCATTACAACGCCACGGCTGAGCAGCTCTGCGCCAGTCTGGACCAGTCGCTGAAGCGGTTGCGGACCGAACGCATCGATCTGTTCCTGATACACCGTCCCGATTGGCTCACGCGGACAGAAGACACGGCGCAGGGGTTGAACCGTCTGGTTCAGGAAGGAAAGATCCGCGCCGCGGGAGTTTCGAATTACGCTCCGGCAGGGGTCGATCTGCTGAACGCTTGTCTGGACCGGCCTCTGGCGGTCAACCAGATCGCCTTCAGTCTGCTGCACATGGAGGCGATGGAAGACGGTACGTTGACGCAATGCGAGCGGTTGGGCATGACGCCCATGGCGTGGAGTCCGTTGGCCGGCGGCAGGCTGTTTGATCCGGCTGAACCGGCGGCCGGTCGTTTGGCTGCGGCGGCTGCGGCATGTGCCGTGCGTTACGGCGGCGTTACGCTGGATCAATTCGCGTACGCGTGGATTCTGGCGCATCCGAGCCATCCGATGGCGATCATCGGAACCAACCGTTTGGATCGCCTGCGACTTGCGGCGCAGGCTGATGCGCTGACATTGGAACGTGAAGACTGGTATGCGTTTTGGGAGGCGGCACAGGGACGTCGAATCCCCTGAAGCACGGAGGGACGGAAGATGGAACGGCAAACCAGACGAGGCGGGACAACGACGGGACGCTCCCGCACACGGAACCGGATTCTGCGGGCGGCCACAAAGGTTTTCGCCGAGTATGGGTTTCGTGAAGCCACCACGCGGATGATCTGCGCGGAGGCGGCGGTGAACAGCGCACTGGTGAACTACCATTTCCGGTCGAAAGCGGAACTCTACCGTGCGGTGATCGTCTCCCTGTTCGAACACATCGGCAAACCCATGATGCGGATCAACGAGACGGTGACGGATGAGGCGTCCTGGAAAGCCGCGGTGCGGACATGGATCGAACGGGCGCTGGCGATTTGCGCGGCCAGCAAGCCGCCGGAGGTGTGGGCGGCGCGTCTGATGGGGATGGAGGAGTGCGTGCCGTCGGAGTTGGCCCAGGACATCGAAACAAAATTCGCGAAGCCGGTGCGCCAGTGTTTCCAACGTCTATTGCGCATGGGCATGAAACGGGACGACCCGGTAGAGATCGGGCTTTGGGCGAGCGCCATCCATGCGCAGTGCGTGGTGTTCGCATTGACCCGGCCGGGATGGGTTGAACGTTTCTGTCCGCCCGGCACCAGCCGTGAAGATTGGCTGCGGCGGGTGACGGAACACATTTGCGAAGGGGTGTTCTCGCGTCTCTCCTACCAAGGCGCGCGAAAATGAGTGCGCGGGAAATGGTGCCGCGTTACGGCTCCTCGCTGCGGGGTTTGTCGGCAGGGGTCAGTGTGGTGATCCGCGTAAGTGAGGCGTGACGCCAGCGGGCGCGGGTGCAATACGTCGCCAGACCGAGCGGGGTGGTCTTGTCGATGTCGCTGCCGGGGCGCAGGCTGAAGCGCGTGGAAGAGTCGAACTCGATGCGCGCGGAATAGAGGTCGTCATTCAGAAAAACTTGCAGCACACCGGGCGTGACCCGAACGCGCAAACGGTACCAGCGGTTGTTCTCAAAGGTGACGTGTTCCGACCACTGATTCTCCGAGGCGTCCATATAATCCACGGAGGAGACGCCGCAGAGGCCGCCCCCCCAGCCGCCGATGATCACGGTGCAGAAGTTGGTTTCCACCGGCAGGGTCAGCGCCACAAAGAAATCTGTGCCCTGAACCCGCATCGCCTCCAGTTCGATCTCATAATTCAGGGTGGGCATTGCATTGGTGTAGGCAATGCCGGTCATGGGAGTGCCGAAACCGCACTCCACAGTCCCGTCGGACAGAACGGTCACGCTTCCGGCCCCGATCATGTCGGCGACCTTCCAGCCGGAGAGATCGCGGCCGTTGAAGAGCGGAAAGGAAAAGTCCGCTGTGGTCACAAGTGCGGTCAGCAGGACGGGAAACAGAAGGTGTTGTGTTTTCATGGTTTCAGGATAGCGTATACGATGACGAAAAGCGATAACAACAGATTGCCGGTTACACGTTACAGGTTGTAAGAACGAGGCGATGGTTAAAACTTGCCTATACATTGACAGGATTTCCCGCTGCGCGGGCGCCCCCGCCCGCCAGTGAGACACCCGTCGCCTGTCTTTTGTCCTCCCCCTTCCTTAGCGGCCGGACGGTAGGGCCTGCAACAAACGTTGCAGGTGGAAACGCATGAGGGGCGCGTCGTTGACGGGGGACGAACCGAGAGTCGGCGGAAGGTCCAGTTGTTTCAACGCGATCAGCAGGTTGCGGCGCGCGGCAGCGTGCTGGCCCGCCAGAATGTGGTACCGGGCGAGCATGAACCGGTTCGCGCTGGGAGTGCGTCCCTCCCATACCGGGTGGCGGAGGGAGGCGTCGAGCAGGGCCGCGGCATAAAACCAAGCCTGATTGGCCGCGCACCGTTCGGCATGCAGCGCCAGTCGGGCAGAGTCTGCGGGGGTGCGGGTGGCGTCACGGTCCGGCAACATCGGGAACGTGTCGTATGCGTTCGTGACCGGTTCGGTAACCACGCCGGACGCAACCGCCGCATCACTGGCATGGATCCGCGCCAGCAGATCCGCATACTGACGTGCGGTGGCGAAATCCAGCAGCCACAGGTTATCGCGTTGGCGCAACAGGACGTGCCGCCCTTCATCGAGAAACGTGAGCGCGTCAAACGGCTGCCGGACTCCGGTGAGGGGAGCGAGTGCGCAGTGCGCCCATTCGCGGCGTTCCGCGCCTGCGGCGATGCGCAACACGTTCCCCTCCGTCAGGCTCAGGCACCAGCGCCCATCCGGTGAGATGGTCTGAAGCGGATCGGCGGGCGGTTGCGGTCGGGAAGAGAGCGCGTCCGCATGGAAGAAAGGACGCGCGCGGCCCTCGGGCAGGTCTAGGATGACGCACCATTCGCGCTCGACCGGCGGCTCGCCCGGGAAGCGGGTCAAGAGAAACACGGTGAACTGCGAGCCGTCCGGCGAAGCCAACGTGGCGGTCACCGCGGTATCGGGTGTGTGGCGCCAGGCGTTGTACTCCGCCAGCACGGTTTGCGTCAGGGTGTCCGTCACGGTGATGCGCCCCTCGCGGGCACGGAAAATCAACAGACCGTTGCCGGAACAGACGGTGTGCGCGTCGCCCTTTCCTGCGTAACGCAGGCCCGGCAGACTTTCGATCGCGTACCCCAGTAGCGATCCGCTCTCTTCGTCCGCCGCGAAGAAGACGTTGCGGGTCACGGCCACCGGCGTTCCGGGAAAACGCGTCTGCGGCGGCGGCGGTTGCCAGACCTCGACCATTCCTTGTCCGAGCGCGTCGAGATTGAGGATCTGGCCTTTGGGGCTGAGTTCCATGGCGAACCGCTGCCCGTTCGCCGCATACCGTACGAGCGTGTGACCGCCGATGACCGCAGGCTGGGCGTAACATTCCGGCCAGCGCATAGAGACGGTCCAGACCCATTGCGTGGTGATCAGGTCACAGAGGCCCACGGTATGGCGTTCGAGCACGTCGATTTGGCGCGAAACAGCCAATGCGTGCAGACCGTCCTGCGTCACGAACCAGAGCCAAGACCGATTCGGCGCGGGCGGTGCGATACGGAACAGGATCTCAGGTTCCGTGGCGCGGGCGGCCCAGATGCGCAGGTTGGCTTCTTCGATGGGCAGCCCCTCATGCCGCAGGTCGCGGCGCCAGAGCGTCAGCCGTTCGACCGTATCGGTTCCACCGGTGAAAGACATTTCCTCCGCCACTCCGGCGGCAGGCGGTCGGGGCCGGGGGTTGAACTTGTGAAAGGCCAGCATGGCGAGAACGCCCAGAAGGGCGGGGATCAGCACCAGAGCTGCGGCGAGCGACAGCGTGTGTGCCAAGTGGGTGGGGGGGGTATGGTTGGATCCGGTTTCGGTCGGTACTGGGTCAGGTGGGTTTTGCATGGCATTCATTCTACTGTTCCCGCGCCGTAAAAATCAATCAGGGTGTTGAGTTCCGCGGGCGCGACATTGGTGCCGCGCAGGATCGGTACGGCCGGGGCGGTTCCGCTCACGCGCGCGATGCGCGCGTCGGAAAGATCGGTATCGGTGTTTCGGCGCGGGGGGGGTGCGGACAGGGAGGCGCTGGGCGGGACTTCCGGCACGGTTTCGCGCGCGGCAGGCGGCGGGGCCGCCTCTGTCGGAGCCGGTTGGGGTGCCCTGTTCCGTTCGGCGAGGTGGCGGCGCCAGCGTTCGTTCAATTCCGCGTCTCTCGCGCGCTTTTCCGCCACGGCGCGGTCGAGCGCTGTGACGCGTCGCGCATAACCCAGAATCCCCTCGACGATGGCTCCGGCGCACGCCGCCTGCCAAGGCTCCGTCTTCATCAGGAGGGTTTCATCGCGGTTAGAAAGGAAACCGAACTCCAGAAGCGTGGCGGGGCAACCGTTTTCGCGCAGCACGAAGAAGGCTTGACGTTTCAGGCCGCGGTCCACCGTGTTGGTCAAAGCGGCGAGGCGGCGGTGGATTGCAAACCCCAGCAGGGTGTTGTGATAATCATTACGGTTGCCGATCTGCCAGCCGCGCGCCGGGCTCCCCTCTGCCGTACCCGGAAAACCGCTGGGCGGCAGCACATACGTCTCGACCCCCGTGGCGTTGGTGTTGGCCGCATGGTTGGCATGGAGGCTGACGAACAGGTCGGGCCGATGCTTTCGGGCAAGGCGTACCCGCTCATCCAACGACAACGTGACATCCCGCGTACGCGTGTACGCCACCCGCATGCCGGAACGCTTGAGGAGTTCGCCGACGCGTTTGGCGATCGCCAGCGTCAGATCCTTTTCCCGTACCGCCGGGTTCCCGCACGATGCGCCGGTGTCGTCCCCGCCGTGTCCCGGATCCAACATCACACGCAGGGGTTCCGGCACGCTGCCGGCTTCGGGCGTTGGCAACAGGGAGATCTGCAGCAGATCAAGGTCCGTGCCCGCCAACCGCCAGTCTCTGGCCGCGATCGAGCCGGTGGCCGGAGCATTGAGCCAGACGGTCGTGCCGTTGACGTCCGCTTTGCGGCGCCCCGGAAAGAACCGGATTTGGTGCTGTTCGTTCGAGAAGAGCAGGGATTCGCCGTCCCAGTGCGGGTCCCCCGTCCCGAGTGCGTTCTGGATCTGCGTCAGATCGCGCCAGACGATCGGATATGGCGATTCAGCCTGTGCGCGGCACGGGCTTGCAATCGACAAACAGCAAAACAGAAAAAGAAACAAACGCCAACCAATCATGATGCGGACACAGTATACGGGAGAGAGCGCCGAAGTTGAAGGAAGAAATGAGGGTGTGAAGCAATCGGTTCGTGACAGGGGCATGCGAGTCGAACGCGTGTTTTGTGTGTGCGCAAAGGGAGCGCGGGCGTCTTCCGCGCTACGCGCGGATTTAGGAGTTAGGAGTCAGGATTTAGGATTTAGGATTTAGGAGTTAGGAGTTTTTTTCACTTTGACGTGCTGAGTTCGGCGTTGGGCGTTCGGCGTTCAAAGGCGGCGGCGTGAAACGCCGCCCGGACGAGCAGACGCTCGTCCCTCGTGCGCCCAGCATGGGCATGTACTAGTCAACTGAAAGGAGTTGACCGCAAAAGCAGTGACAGCAAGCGTAGCGAAACGGCAAGGCCGCGACCGCAAGGGAGCGGGCCGGAGGAAGCCGCTGGCAAAGACACGACCGCAGGAACACGAACGGGCAGTGAGGCATGGTTCGGGCGATGAGTGTGCGAGGAAACACGAAATCCGACAGTCACCGAAAGACGCACTGTGTAGAGCCCGGCGGCACGGGTCGAAAGTACATGCGCCTTACCTGGGGAGGCCCCGCGCGTGAGAGCGCGCGGGGAGTCAGCAGAGGCCGTAGTAGTGAAGATGCCCGCCGAAAGGCGGGAGGAGCGAAGGGCCGAAGGACAACGAAAGTGCGGTCAACCGACCGCCTTGGAAGGACGGCGGGGAGGGATGCGAAACAAGGGGGCGCGACAACTACGGTAGCCACCCCTACGGCGCGGCGGGCCGGGGCCGGTGGATTCCGGCTCTGTCCAGCCGCGCGCGGCCTGAGTCAGGCTTCCAGCGGCATGGAGGTGATAAATGATGCACAATGAAGCGAACACGGTGTTTCCATGCCGTGGGACTTTGCGGGGGCGCGTTCGTGACCCCCGCCGTGTCCAACCGCCGTATGCGGAAAACCGCACGTCCGGTGGTGTGGGAGGGACACGGGGCGCAATCCCCGTGTCTCCACTCGATCCGTTGCTCCGCGAGGGGGCCTGAGACCATCCTTCCGCATGGCGGAAGGCGGCTCGTGGGGACGCTCGCCCTCTACCCTTCGCGTCTCGCGTGAGATAACCGAGCAAAGCCATCCCCCCAAAAAAGCTCTGTGCTCTCTGTGGTTCCAAAAACTGTGCAGTGCACTTCCCTTCTCCTCTACCGGGGGAAGGTGACGCGGTAGAAGCGCGAGGGGAAGAGCCCGGCCTTGTCGTCGGTGAAGGTGACGGTGCCGCCGGCGGGGATGGTGGTGTCGGATAGGATAGACCAGTCCGGAGACGCGAGGCTGTCGCTGGTTTCGAGGTGGACAGGGAGGACGGCGGTGGCGTTGCCGGTGAGGGTGAGGACGAACGCGCCGGAGGCGGTGAAGCGCGGTGGTGATGCCGAACTGAAGGCGGGATTCCAGCAGACGGTGGGGTAGCCGACCAAATGGGGTTGCCAGTTGGCGGTACCGGGAAGATAGTAAATCGTGACGGGGGCATCAAGGAAGGCAGAGACGCTGACGGTTGTTGGGGCGTCGCCGGTGAAAAGGACGGATGTGAGGGCGGTGCATCCGGAGAAGGCTTGGTCGTCGATGTGGGTGACGCTGCCGGGGATGGTGACGAAGGTGAGGGAAGTGCAGTCACGGAAGGCCTCTGCGTTGATGTGGGTGACGCTGCCGGGAATGGTGACGGATGTGAGGGAGGTACAGTATGAGAAGACATCATAGGCGATGACCGTGATACTGTCAGGGATGGTGACGGATGTGAGGGATGAGCAGTAGGCGAAGGCTGCGTCGCCGATATCCCTGACGCTATCGGGGATGGTGACGGATGCGAGGGATGTACACTGGTAGAAGGCTGCGTAGCCGATGTTGGTGACGCTGCCGGGGATGGTGACGGCGGTGAGATTGGTGCAGTTGAAGAAGGCTTCAGGGTCGATGGCGGTGACGGGACAGCCGTTTGATGTTGCCGGGAAGAAAAGGTGGTGGCCGGTGTACGAAGCATCAAGGCCGGTGATCGTGACCTGCGTGCCGTCGGAACTGTACAAAAGCGGAATCGGTTTATTTGGTCTTCCTCCGACACTGCCCCAGCCGAGGGCGTCGGGGAAATAGTAGAGCGTGGCGGGAGCCGCATAGAAGGCTTGGGAACCGACTTCCGGTGCGTTGCCGGTGAAGAGGACGGTGCTGAGGGAGGCACAGTAGTAGAAGCTCTTGACGCCGATGTTGGTGACGCTGTTGCCGATGGCGACGGATGCGAGGGAGTTGCAATTGTCGAAGGCTTGGTCGCCGATGTTTTTGACGCTGTCGGGGATGGTGACAGCGATGAGGGCGTCGCAGTTGTAGAAGCTCCCGAAGCCGATGCTGGTGACGTTGCCGCCGATAGTGACGGATTTGAGGTTGCTGCAGCATTCGAAGGCGAGTTCATCGATGGATGTGACGCTGTCGGGGATGGTGACGGATGTGAGGGCTTCGCAGAGGCAGAAGCTTCTGGCGCCGATGTTGGTGACACTGTTGCCGATGGTGACGGATTTGAGAGTGAAGCACTCGTAGAAGGTGTAGTCTTCGATGGATGTGACGCTGTCGGGGATGGTGACAGCGGTGAGGGCGTAGCAGAGGCAGAAGCTTCTGGCGCCGATGTTGGTGACACTGTTGCCGATGGTGACGGATTTGAGCTCGATGCACTCTTCGAAGGCGGATCCACCGATGTTTTTGACGCTGTCGGGGATGATGACTGAGGTGAGGGTTGCGCAGTTTAAGAAGGCCTCGTCACCGATGTGTGCGACGTTGTTGCCGATGGTGACGGACTTGAGGTCGCCGCACCCTAAGAAGGCTCCGTTGCCGATGTGTTCGACGCTGTCGGGGATGGTGACAGCGGTGAGGGCGCATTCGTAGAAGGCCTCGTCACCGATGTTTGTGACGTTGTTGCCGATGGTGACGGATTTGAGGGCGTCGCAGTCGTAGAAGGCTCCGTTGCCGATGTGCTCGACGCTGTCGGGGATGGTGACTGAGGTGAGGGCGGTGCAGTTGTAGAAGGCATCGTCACCGATGTGTGCGACACTGTTGCCGATGGTGACGGATTTGAGATTGACGCACTCTTCGAAGGTAGAGTCTTCGATGGATGTGACGTTGTTGCCGATGGTGACGGATGTGAGGGCTTCGCAGTTGTAGAAGGCTCTGTTGCCGATGTGCTCGACGCTGTCGGGGATGGCGACAGCGGTGAGGGAGAAGCAGTCACTGAAGGCCTCGTCACCGATGTTTGTGACGTTGTTGCCGATGGTGACGGATTTGAGGATATCGCAGCCGTAGAAGGCTCCGTTGCCGATGTGCTCGACGCTGTCGGGGATGGTGACTGAGGTGAGGCCGCACACGGAGAAGACATCGTCGTCGATGGCGGTGACGGGATAGCCGCCGAGTTCGTTGGCGATGGACAAGGGGCCGGAGTAGGCGAAATGGAAACCGGTGATGGTGGCCTTGTTATCGGTGACGGTGTAGGTGTAATCGCCTTCGGTATATTCGGTGGCGGATAAGACGAATGGGGAGAAGAGAAGGAGATGCGCGAGTGCGAAGGCACGGAGGCGCAGTGAGCGGGACAGGCGTGCGGTGCGGGATACGGTGCTGTGGTTCACGGCGTTACACATCATGGTTGCTTTCCTTTCAAACAGAAGGGGATATAAACATGCTCCGAAATGCGTTCACGGGATACAGTATAGAGAAGAAGGATGCGGTGAGGCAATGGGAAACTAATAACGAATAACGAATAACTAATAACGAATGGCGGGACGTAAGAAGTAATAGGTAATAGGTAATAGGTAATAGGTAATAGGTGATAGGTAAGAAGTTTGTCATCGGGCCTGCGAGGCGCAGGGAGGGGCAAGCGTCTGCTTGCCCGCGGACGAGCGACGCTCGTCCCTCGTGCGCCCAGCATGGGCATGTACTAGTCAACTGAAAGGAGTTGACCGCAAAAGCAGTGACAGCAAGCGTAGCGAAACGGCAAGGCCGCGACCGCAAGGGAACGGGCCGGAGGAAGCCGCTGGCAAAGACACGACCTCAGGAACACGAACGGGCAGTGAGGCATGGTTCGGGCGATGAGTGTGCGAGGAAACACGAAATCTGACAGTCACCGAAAGACGCACTGTGTAGAGCCCGGCGGCACGGGTCGAAAGTACATGCGCCTTACCTGGGGAGGCCCCGCGCGTGAGAGCGCGCGGGGAGTCAGCAGAGGCCGTAGTAGTGAAGAGGCCCGCCGAAAGGCGGGAGGAGCGAAGGGCCGAAGGACAACGAAAGTGCGGTCAACCGACCGTCTTGGAAGCATGGCGGGGAGGGCTGTGAAACAAAGGGGCGCGACAACTACGGTAGCCACCCCTGCGGCGCGGCGGGCCGGGGCCGGTGGATTCCGGCTCTGTCCAGCCGCGCGCGGCCTGAGTCAGGCTTCCAGCGGCATGGAGGTGATAGATGATGCACAATGAAGCGAACATGGCGTTGCCACGCCGTGGGACTTTGCGGGGGCGCGTTCGTGACCCCCGCCGTGTCCAACCGCCGTATGCGGAAAACCGCACGTCCGGTGGTGTGGGAGGGACACGGGGCGCAATCCCCGTGTCTCCACTCGATCCGCCTGCGGTCAAAGACAAAAAAGAAAAATCTGCGGATAAAACCAGAAAGCGCAAGACACGCTGCTGCGGGCGGGGAAATTTGTGTCTCCAGACTTGTCCCTGTGGCGAACCGGTTCAGGTCAGGCCGACCAGATCGCGGATATCCTCGAAGGAGAGCGTCCGCATCAGCGCTGCGTCCGTGGTTCCGAGGGTGGCTTGGATGACGGCCTGTTTTTTCCGTTGTAAGGCTAGGACCTTCTCTTCGACCGTGTGTTCCGCGATGAGTTTGATGCTGTAGACGGTGCGCTTCTGGCCGATGCGGTGTGCGCGGTCCGTGGCCTGATCCTCCACAGCCGGATTCCACCAGGGGTCAAGATGAATCACCATATCCGCGCCGGTGAGGTTGAGTCCGGTGCCGCCGGCCTTCAGACTGATCAGGAAAACCGGAATCGAGGGAGTCAGGTTGAACCGTTGGCATTGGGCCAGCCGGTCTTGTGTGGCCCCGTCCAGATAACAGCAGGGGATGCCGCGCTGATCCAATTCGGCCCGCAGGAGTTTAAGCAGGGTGACGAACTGGCTGAAAACCAGAATGCGGTGGCCACCGTCCATCGCTTCGTCGAGCAGTTCGAAAAAAGCCTCGAATTTGGATGAGGGCGCTGCGTAGGAGCCGGGCGGGTGGTGGTCTTTCAGCAGATCCAGATGGCAGCAGGCTTGACGCAGGCGCATGAGCATGGCGAGGATCTCCATGCGCGAGCGGTCGAACCCTTTAGCCCGGACCAGATCGCCGATGGAGCGGCGTGATACGGCGAGCAGATCCGAATACACCTTCTGCTGGTCGGAGGTGAGCCGACAATACGAAACCCGGACGATTTTGTCGGGCAGGTCGTGGGCCACATCCCGTTTGAGGCGGCGCAGCAAAAAGGGATGGAGCTTGCGGCGCAATTTGGCTTGCGCGAGTTCACCCTCGCGCCCGCCGGCCGCGATGGGCAGTTCATAGCCGAGGCGGAATCCCTCGTACTCGCCCAAGTACCCTGGCATCAGAAAATCCATGATCGACCAGAGGTCGGCCACGCTGTTTTCCACCGGTGTGCCGGTGAGCACCAGCTTGCCGACGGCATGAATCTGTTTGGCTGCCACGGCGTTTTGTGTCGAACGGTTTTTAATGTGCTGCGCTTCATCCAGCACGACAACAGCGAACCGCAAGGCGCGGTAGGCTTCGAGATCGCGGCGCAGGAGCGCGTACGAGGTGATCGCCAGGTCGTATTCGGCCACACGCGGAAAGAGCGTGGCCCGGTCAGGACCGGAGAGGATCACACGGCGCAGATGGGGGACAAAGGTCTTCGCCTCACGGTTCCAGTTTTCGACCAGGCTGGTGGGGCAGACGATCAGCGCGGGTTTCCCTCTGGTTTCGGCGTCGCTTCGCTGCAAGCTCAGCCAGGCGAGGGTCTGCACCGTTTTGCCGAGCCCCATCTCGTCGGCCAGAATGCCGTTAAATCCGGCTTCCTCCAGAAACCGCAACCAGTACACGCCCTCCTTCTGGTAGGGGCGGAGAGTGTTTTCCAGCATGCCGAGCGGGATCGGGGTGAGCCGTGTGTGCGCGTCGCGGTTGCGTGCGCTGGCGCGATCACGCCAGTCCGGCGGGTCTTCTACGTCAATCCCGTCGAGCGCGTTGAGCGAGGCATGCACGAAAGGGGCGTAGACCGGAGGCAACAGAAAGTGGCCGGGAACGGGGCTTTCACGGCTCGGGCAGTCCTCGAACACGGCGCGCATGGCGTCTACGGCCTCCCGGTCGATCAGCAGGGTGGTGCCGTGATGTTCGAGAAACGCGTCGCCGCGGTTGAGGGCGCGCTGAATTTCGGCGGGTGGCAGTAGCGGGCCGTTCTGCCGGTCAAAATCGAACCCCACGTCAAACCAGCCGGAGGCGGTCTCGTTGATCCGGACCACCGGAGTGATGACCGGCAGGGTGTCGATGAGCGAGGACAGTTTTCCGGTGAAGGTGATTTTCCATCCGGCGCGGCCCAGAGACCGGTAACCGGTGCCGAGGAAATTGAGTACCGGCCGTGTGCCGACCAGCGTGTATTCGGGGGGGGTGCCCTCAAAACCGTACGCTGTCAGAAGGCGGCAGGCAGCGGCTTCGGCGGCGGAGTTGCGTGTACGGTACTTAAGGATGTCCGCAGGATCCGGCAATGCGAGTTCCCCTTGCGTTTCCGGGGATCCGGCAGGGAGGGTGTGAGGGCCGTAGCAGGCGGAGAGCGTGGCCCGGAGCGAGGCTTGGGAGCCTTGCAGCGTGAGCCGGAAGACCGGTTCGCCGGGCTCGGTCACGAACAGGTCGGGCGGCACCTCCATCATCACCGGCGTGTGCGCTTCGAGAGCGGGCAGATCACGGTGCAGAAAGGTCAGGACGCGATCCCGCGTGATGACCTCGTCCCGGCAATAGATGCTGTGGTACGGGATGGGCAGGACGTTTTCCATGGGCCACAGGTGACCGTTGGCGAGAATGCGGCCGCGCCGTCCGTACACGAGGAAGACGGGCAGGCTGCCGGTTTGGAGGAACGGAAGTTCCGCGAAGGGGTAGACGATCAAGTCGCCCGAATCCGGATCCAGATCCACTTTGAGCAGGGTCTTCATGGGGATCTGCTCGACCGTCAGGGTTTCGGATCCGGCTGTGCGGAGAATCGCCTGCGAGGCGACATCCAGAAGATTCAGAAAATCGGCGGCATCCACTGTGAAGCGCTCGGGCGGGGGACCGCCGACGATGTCCTCGATCACGGTAAGCAGGATGTCATCCGCGGCCGGGAGCGCGAGCTTTGAACCGCGCGGGACAGCGGCCGGGTCGGTGAGGCCGGAAGGCAGATCGAGTTGCAGCCGGACCCCCACCTCCGCGTTACGGAATTCGGAGACCCAGTCTGGAGAGAGGGTGAGCACGATCCGGGCGGGAAGACCGTCCGCGCCCCGTTGCAGGTAATTCTCCGGGGGGATTTGGGCGATGCGCCGGGCGCGCCGCAGGTCCTCCCGGTATTTCGCCTCGCGTTGCGGATCGGTCTTGCGCAGCATCAGGGTGATGCCGAGGGCCACGACGTGCGGGCAAACCAAGCCGCTGCGGACATGGGTGGGGCAGGGGCACTGGCTTTCGATCAGCCCGTTCGCCAAGAGGCGGAAGCGGGTACGGATCTCGGACGCGCCTTCGCGCGCGATCACACCGGAAACAGAGTCGCCGCAAAGTTCGGCTTGGAGCACCGCGCCGCGTTTTGCCAGCCTTTCCGCTTGCGCATACACCTCCGGACCGCCCCACGCGATCATTTGTTTCCGGGTTATGGCGGAAAGCGGCATACGTCAGGATGTCGGGACGGGGGAGAGGTGCGGCTCATGCAACGGACCTTCCACCACGGACTCCCGGGCCGGCTGGCGTACGGGTTGCGGCATGGTCATGACACTCAGCATGCCCCAGGCGATCAGCCCCGTGATCAATCCGACCAGCACACCGATTTTGAGCCATTCGAAAAAGGCGACGTGCTGGTGTCCGCGTTTTTCCAGCAGGCCGAGCGCGACAATGTTCGCTGTGGAGCCGATGGCGGTGATGTTGCCGCCGAAGCAGGCGCCGAAAAGCAGCGCCCACCAGAGAATCGAGAACTCGGCGGAACGTTCGACCAGGGTTTGGATCACAGGAGTGAAGGCGGCCACGAAAACGATGTTGTCGACAAATGCCGAACCGAGGGAGGAGATCAACAGCACGAGCGGCGTCATGGCGCGTGGTCCGCCGTTGACCTGTTCACTGAGGCGGAGGGCCAGGTTGCGGGTGATGCCTTGCTCTTCCAGCGAGCCCGCGATGGAAAAGAGCAGCATGAAGAAGAGCAGGGTCCACCACTCCACATCGTGTTCAATGTAGTGGCGCGCCTGTTGCGGCCGGTAGATCATGAGCAGGCCGGCGATGATGAGCGGCGTGATGATCAGGAAGGCGTTTTTGTTTTCCGTGCCGGTCAGGCCGAGAATGTTTTCGATCTGATGGTGGAACGCGATGATGGCGACCGTGGCGAGCAGGACAAACAGCCCCCGGCGGTACGGGATACGGATCATGGGGGCCAGCCCGTGATGGGCGGTGCGATGCTCGTCCATCTTTTCCGTCATCTCGTGGATCGGTTTACGGAACCACAGCAGCACCACGCACAGGGTGGCGCACAAGGAGACGAACGCGATCGGGGAGGCGCCCGCCAAGAATTGGCTGAAGTTGAATCCGGCCTTGTTGCCGATGAAAATGCCGACGGGGTTCCCGAGCATGGTGGCGGCCGAGCCGATATTGGTGCAGAGGACCGCGATCAGGACAAACGGCGTCGGCTTGATTTTGAGGGTGTCGCAAACCTGAAAAACGAGCGCGAGGACCACCACGATCGAGGAGACCTCGTCCACCACACTGGAGAGCAGGGCCGAGAGAAAGCAGAGGATCACGGTGAAGGAGGTGCCGGTCATGCGTTTCCGGTTGAGGATGGATTGGATGATCCAGGTGAGGAACCCGAGGTCTTTGAGGGCACCGACGATCACCATCATGCCGACGAGGAAAAAAATGATGTCGAGTTCGGTGGCGCGCAGCATGCCGTGCAGCGTCATGGCGCGCGATCCGATCAGCACGGCGACGCCGAGAAAGGCCACGGCGACACGGTGGGTCCAGAAGAACAGTGTGGTGCAGATGACGCTGACGAACGTGCAGACCGCGACCACGGCCAGCGGTTGGGGCGCCAGTCCGATCAGATGGGCGCCCCAACCGGCTAACGCGGTAATGGCGGCCATGAAACCGATCTTGATCAGAATGCGGGGTGCGGGTAAGGTGACGACGGGTTCGCTGTACATATCGGAAAACTCACTCCCGGAAAATTTTACTCAGAAAACGCGACAGGGTGATGACGCCGATCAGCTTCTTGCCGTTCAGCACGTAACAGCGGGAGGCATTGTGGCGGATCATCTCGCCGGCGACCGAAATGGCGGGGGCCTTCATCTGCACCGAGGCGAAATTCTGCAGCAGGATGTCGGAGAGACAAGAGTGCTGTTCGTTGCGCAGCACGGTGGTGAACGGTTCGAAATTGACGATGGGGGAGAGATCCGACATCCAAAGAAGGTATTCGGGCAGGCAGACCTTGAGCAGGGCGCCGGCCCGCACCACACCGACCATGTCCCCGTCCCGGTCGAGCACCGGAATCTCGTTGATCTGCTGCGATATGAAACAGTCGATACAGGTTTTCAGGTTGTCATTGTCGCGCAGGGAGATGAAGGTGTCCTCCATGATGTCCGCGGCGCACACAAAATCCGGCAGCACCATGCCGCCCCGCTCGAAGAACCGCATGACCTCATCCGGCGTGCGCAGGCGTGAAACCGCTTTCGCCGCGGTGCGGTCGCGCAGGATGCTGGCGAGCGCGCGCAGGATCTGGAGATAGAGTCCGGGCTGGTCACGCGGGATCAGCACCAGCAGGATCAGATGCACGGGCGGCTCATCTTCCGCAAAGGGGATGCCCTGTTCAGAGGTCGCGATGCCGACATAGGGCCGCTGCAGATCCATGATGCGCGCATGCGGAATGGCGATTCCGTTCGCCACCACCGTGTGGGTGGCATCCTCGCGCTCGAGGATTGCATCGTAATAGGCATCCGTATCGTTAAACCCGTGCACATCGGAGAGATGCGTGAGAATGCGGCGGATGCAGTCATTGCGGGTGAGCTGCTCCAGATGCGTCAGAATGTCATCCGCACTGAAGAACGACGTGAGGGACAGGCCGGGTTTGGGTGATGGGTCAGGTTTGCTCATGTCTACGTTCCGTTCACCGCTGGTCGGGTGGGTCCTTCTTTTGCGTCTGCCGCGATTCCGGACCGAACAGCGATGACTATACCGTTTCGGTTGCGGAAAAACAACGCAGAACCTTTCCTTTGGATACGATTCAACTTTGTTGCAGGGACCGGGCCAGCAGAAGATCTGCGTCCCGCGCGTACGGGACGCAGGATACCAGCCGCCCTTCCGCCGATGCGGGCAGGCCCTCCACGCGGCAGGCAAGGTATTCGCCGGTCCATCCGCTTCCGCGGCCCGCGCTGTCGATGCGTTCGATCAGCACGCGGACAGTTCGTCCGACCCATTGTTCAGCGAAGGCCTCGCGCAACCGGGTCCGGATACGGTTCAGTTCCCGTACGCGCCGTTTGCGTTCGGCCGGCGGGACGGTGCCGTCGAATGTGGCGGCCGCCGTGCCGGGACGCTCACTGAACGGAAAGACGTGCAGGTTGTTGAACGGAAGTTGGGAAACCCAGTGTTTCGTGCGCTCGAACCTCTCTGGGGTCTCGCCCGGAAACCCGGCGATCAGGTCCGCGCCGAGACCGAGATCGGGCATGCGTTGAGCCGCATCGGAAACGGTTGCGGCAACCTCCTCGATCGTATACCGTCGCCGCATGCGCGCGAGGACGGCGTTATCGCCGCTCTGGATGGGCAGGTGCAGGAAGCGGCAGATGGTGGGACATTCCGCCATCTGCGCGATCACCTCGCGTTCGACGGTGCCGGGTTCGATCGAGCCGATACGAAGGCGGCCGAGGCCCGGCAGGGTGGCGAGTGCGGTCAGCAGGTCCGGTAGACGGCGTCCGGCGTCCGCATAGCAGGCGATGTTGCATCCGGTCACCACGACTTCGGCGAAACCCGCCGCGATCCGTTCCCGCGCCTCTTGCACGCATGCGTCAAAAGGGCGGCTTTGCGGTTTACCCCGCGTGTGGGGAATGATGCAGTAGGCGCAGGCGAAATCGCACCCGTCCTGGATTTTCAGGGTGGCGCGGTGGGCGAGAGGTCGGCAGGGTACCGGCGGACGGGGGGTGTCGATGCCAAGGTGCCGCAGCACACGCGCCACCAGTTCATCTTTGTGTTCACGCGGTATCACGAGGTCGACGGTCAGCGCGTCGAACGTTTGCGCCGCAACGGTTTCCACTGCGCATCCCGAGACCACGAGCAATGCTTCGGGCGCATTCCGCCGCAGTTGCCGGATCTGCTTCAGGCAGGTGTCTTCCGCTGTGCGCGTGACCGTGCAGGTATGGACAACCACAATGTCGGTGGGCATGCCGAACGGCACATTCGCGATGCCCGCTGCCGCGAATGCGGCCGCATACTGTGCGGTTTCGGCCTGATTCAGCCGGCATCCGAAGGTCTTGAAGGCAACCGTCATGAGCTTCGGCAATGCGGTCAGGTGAAGAGGGACGTGGAGAGGTAACGCTCGCCCGTGTCCGGCAGGATGACCACCAACTGTTTTCCCGCAAACGCATCGTCTGCGGCCAGGCGCAGGGCCGCGGCGACCGCCGCGCCGCTTGAAATGCCCGAGAAGAGGCCTTCTTCGCATGCCAGACGCCGTGCGGTTTCCATTGCTTCCTGCGTGGTCACGGTTTCGATCCGGCCGATCAGCGAGAAGTCCACGATCTGCGGGATGAAATTGGCGCCGATCCCCTGAATGCCGTGGCCCGACGGATTGAGGGGTGCCCCTGCGGCACGTTGCGTCAGCAGGGGACTTTCATCCGGCTCGACCGCCACCATGCTCACCTCCGCGCCGATGTTCCGGAAATACCTTCCGGTGCCGATCAGGGTTCCGCCGGTACCCACCCCCGCAATCACAGCGGCGACCTGGCCCTCGGTCTGACTCCAGATTTCCGGTCCGGTGGTCCGTTCATGGATGAGCGGGTTGGCGGGGTTGGCGAACTGGTTGGGCATGAAGAGTTTTCCGGAGGAGTCGTTGAACAGTTCCTGTGCCCGTTGGAGCGCTCCGGCCATGCCTGCGGTTGCAGGCGTGAGATCCAGGCGCGCGCCGAACGCGGCGAGGATGCGCCGGCGTTCCGTACTCATGTTTTCCGGCATGGTCAGCGTGACCGGATAACGCCGCGCGGCGCCCACCATGGCGAGGGCGATGCCTGTGTTGCCGCTGGTGGGTTCGACGATCCCCATGCCGGGCTTGAGCAGGCCGTCCCGTTCGGCCTCCCAAATCATGGATGAGGCGGTCCGGCATTTGACGGAATAGGAGGGGTTGCGCCCCTCCACTTTGGCGAGCACAGTGGCCCGCAATCCCTGTGTGAGCGTATGGAGCCGCACGAGCGGTGTGTTCCCGATCGACAGCGAATTGTCAGTGAAATATGGCATGGCACCCTCTTCTGAATCCAATCACTTTAACAGGTTCCCCTGCGGCGACAAAGGACAAAGCATTTTACGCATCGGTTCAGTCTTCCAACCAGACGGGGAGTTCCGCCAGACTGTGCAGAATTGGAGCGCCGCTGCGGGCCAAGCGCGCGGCGGACTGGTGGCCCTGGGAGATCAGGACGCAGGCCACGCCCAGATCCGCCGCTACCTCGTGATCGTGCAGGGAGTCGCCGACCAGCAGCACCGCCGACGGGTGCAGCGCGAGCCGTGCCAGCAGTTCGCGCCCCAGTTCCAGTTTGGAGTGCCCGTACAGATTGTCTACCCCGAAGACGCCTTCAAAAAAACGGGTCACGCCGAAATCGTGCAGCATGGTGCGGAGGAGGGTCTGTTCTGAAGCCGAGAGCACGGACTGGCCGATTCCGAGGCGCCGGATGTGCTCCAGGACCTCAACTGCGTGAGCATGCAGCCGCAGCGTGGTGTCGGCCTGAAAATAGTCGTGGAATTCACGGGCCAGGGCATCCCAGTCCTCCTCCTCCAATTTAAATCCCGCAGACCGGTAGAAGGTCCGGACCGGAAAGCCGAAAATCTCCCGGTAGGTCGTGAGATCCAGCGCAGGCAGCCCGCGGTGTTCGAGCATGGCGTTCACGGCTTGGAGACCCGCCCGGGTGTCATCGAGCAGGGTTCCGTTCCAATCCCAAATAATATGGCGAACATGCATACTTGCAGACGGTTCCTTTATCGCCTTCCCGGTGGCGTCGCGGGTCACCCGTCCTGTGAACCGCGGGTCCGATTCAGGCCCGCACCGCCGCCTGATCCGTGCCCCGGGGTGCGGCGGACAGCAATTCGCCCACGATCCGGAGCAGGGTTTCGGACTGAAAGGGCTTGGGCAGATAGGTGAAAGCGTGCCGCTCGTTGGCTGCGGAAAGGATTTCGGACGTGGCGTATGCCGTCAAAACAATGATGGGTACGGTCGGGTCGAGGTTTTTGACTTCATGCAGAAAGGAGACGCCGTCCATGCGCGGCATTCTCAGGTCCGAGATCACCAGATCGAAGAATTGGGTCTGGAAGAGCTGGAGTGCGGCCAACCCGTTGGATGCCTCGCACGTTTCAAATCCCTGTTCATTCAAAAGATGCTGAATCGTCAGCAGAATCGTTCGCTCATCGTCGACTATCAGGATCTTAGCCATTACAAGCGGTTCCCCAAGACATCATCGGTTTGTCAGGGTCGATACGCAAATACGCAAATGATTCTAGCAAAAGGTGTGCCATTTCGATCCCTTCCCGGAGGACCGGCGGCGCGACGCATGCGGAGGAGGGATGCAAAATGAACGAAATAACGTCGTTTTCGAGTTCGGGCCTCGTGAAGCACAAAAGTTTCGGGAGCGGATGCCGGGGGATGCGGGGCGGGCCCGGTTTTGTCATTTTTTAGAAAAGAACGGGGGTGTGCGAGGCACACGCTTGAGAATTCCGCGAACCGGGTCTCAGGGTAAGGTGCCGATCGCCCGTCCCTTTTCGGATGACACGTCTTGAGAAATTTTAGGGGTTGACGGTTTTCACCCTTCCCTTGCATGATAGATGCCAATCTTTGGAACCGGAATGTTTCTGGCCTGTCTTGGGGGATGGTAATACTTTCAAGGAACCTTTCCGCCGACCGTGAGCGAGGTCGAGAACGAGACCGCCCGGCTTGTGCCGGGTGGTCATCGGTTTCGGTCGGAGTGAATCGCTAGGGAGGTTTTTGTGGGGGACGACGTTCGATCAGGTAACGGCGACGGATTCGTGTTTGCCACGCTGCGGGGCGCTGTTGTGTCCCGGGCTTCGGCGTCCTTGACCACCCGTTTAGGCTATGCGGTCGAGGAGGTGGAAAACCGATCACTCAAGAATTTTGTACACGCCGACGACTGGCCGGAAATGAAGCGGTTTTTAAAACGGGGCGCTGGAACAGGGGGAGCCCAAGCCGAAATCGGGTATCGGATCCGCCACAAGGACGGAAGCTGGCGATACTTTGTGTCGACGCTGGTGCCTTCAGAGGATGGAATAGGTGAACCTGGAACCGTGTTGTTCGTTTCCAGAGACGTCACGAAACGAAAGAGGCTGGAAGACCAAATCATTCAGGATCAGACATTACTGAAGACTGTTCTGGATGTCGTGCCTGTCATCATTTGCGTTAGGAACAAGGAAGGCCGTTACTTGCTGGTGAACAAGCAGGGAGAAAATTACTTTGGGAAACCCGCATCTTCAATTATCGGGAAGTTGGCCGGGGAAATTAGTCCCAACACTGAAAAAGTGGCTGCCTATCTTGTCTGGGAAGGCGAGGTCATCGCGTCCGGAAAACCGAAATATATCTCTGAAGAAATCTTGAAAAATCACGTCGGCGAAATTCACGTGTTTGATGGTTTGATGGTGCCTATCTTCGTCAATAACGAGCAGGCTGTTTTGTTCATGGCGCGTGACAACACCGAGCGCTACAATATGGAACGGGAAAGGCGCGAGCTTCGCGAGAATCTGTATCGTGCGGACCGTTTGGGGCGGGGCGGCGAGATCGCTATGGCCCTGACACACGAGATCAGCCAGCCGTTGACGGGTATCTTGAGTAACGCGCAGGCAACCCAGCTTATGCTGGCGCAGAAAGAGCCGGATTTGACGGAAATTGCGAACATTCTGGCTGACATTGTGGCAGACGTTAAACACGCCGGAAATGTGATTAAAAGGTTGAGTTCGTATTTGAAAAAGAAGAAGCCCGTACTGGATCGGATCGATGTCAATGAGGCGATCCTTGAAATTATCAAATTGCTTCGGTCCGATTCCGAACTGAAAAATGTCGCGGTGTCAACGGAGTTGGCCGCGAATCTCCCAAGAATCATGGCGGATCGGATCCAGATTCAGCAAGTCGTGCTAAACCTGATCATGAATGCCGGGTACGCCATGGCGGAGCAACCGACGGATCAGCGGCGCATCACGGTGAAGACGTTTCTGGATGGCATGAAAGCGGTGATGGTGTCGGTGTGCGATACGGGACCGGGGATTGCTCAGAAGAACCTGCCCCGGTTGTTCGATGCGCACTTCACGACGAAGGCGAACGGAATGGGCATCGGGCTTGCGATTTGCCACTCTATTCTGGAGGCGCACGACGGACGGATATGGGCGGAGAACAATCCGCACGGCGGCGCCACGTTCATGTTTTCGCTGCCGAGCACGAAAAAAAACCGACGGTATGTGAAAAACGGTAACGTTGCAGTAAGGGGCTCTTTTGGAGGAGGTGTCCCATGAAAACGAACGATCCTGTATCCGAAACCGCATCCGCGGCGATCCGGCCGACGATATTTCTGGTTGACGACGACCCCTCGGTGCGCAAGGCGCTGCCGCGCCTGTTGCAAGCCGCGGGCTATGAGGTAATAACCTTCGCATCGGCCCAAGAGTTCTTAGACCGGCCGCGGTTTGATGGGGACGGGTGCCTGGTGCTCGATGTTCGGATGACTGGAATGGACGGCTTGGCGCTTCAGGAGGAACTCGCCAAAGATGATTCGCCTCTGCCCATCGTTTTTATCACGGGGCATGGCGATGTTCCCATGAGTGTGCGGGCGATGAAGCGGGGTGCCACTGATTTTCTGACAAAACCGATCGACCAGACGGATTTGCTGCAAGCGGTTCAAGCGGCCATTCAAAAGAATGGTGTCCGGCGCAAGCAGGCGGAAGAACGGCAACAGGCATGCGACTGTATCGCCACTCTGACCCCGCGCGAGCGCGACGTGATGAAACTGGTTGTGGCTGGCCTGCTCAACAAGCAGATTGCCCAAAAACTGGGCATCTGCGAGGCGACCGTCAAGGTGCATCGCCGCCGAGTGATGAAGAAAATGGGTGTCGCCTCAGTGGCAGGACTGGTTAAAATCTGTTTTCTATGCGATCACGCCGGTTGAACCGGGGTTCTCATCCGACGCAATGTCCCGGACTATCGCCGAGCTTTCGGCTGCAAGCCCCGACATCTTAGACGCGACAATCTTTTTGCATATTTTGAGGGGTTCGCGGGGTCTGTCTGTGTTATACTGGCCTTGCTAAATGGGCGTAGACCATGTGTCGAGAGTGAAAACGACGAAGGTAAAGGAAAGCAAATGAACCGACGTGACTTTCTGAAGGCCGCCGCCGTGACGGGGGTCGTGGCGGGACTGCCTGCGGCATCGCATGCGGCGGCAGACCCCGTGTACAAAACGAAGCTCGAAAAAGCTCTGATCGCGCAGGTGGCGGACGATGCGACCTGTGAGCGAATCGCAAAAGCCGGGTTCCCCGGCGTAGAACTCACGCGCAAAGGCATCACGGTCGAACAAGCCATCGAAGGACGGCGCACTGCGGAAAAGCACGGGCTGCGCATCCACTCGCTGATGAGCGGCGGAGCTGATTTCAACAATCCCGATCCCGACGCGCGCAAGCGCTCCTTCGATGTCATGGTCGAGCGCATACAGGTCACCGCCGCATACGGCGCGAGCACGATGCTGCTGGTGCCGTGCCGTGTGGGCGGAATGACCATGCCGAAGCCTTCGCAGTTCAGCATCGACTTTGATCCGCAGACGCTGCATGTCCGCACGGTGGTGAAGGGCGACAACGCGCCGTTTGCCGCCTACATCGATGCGCAGAACCGCTCCACCGACCTGACCCGCGAAGCGGTCACTAAACTGATTCCGGTTGCCGCGCGGGAAGGCGTGATCATCGCGCTTGAAAATGTGTGGAACAACCTTTGGGTAACACCGGAATTCGCCGCCGCGTTCGTAAAGTCGTTTGACTCGCCTTGGGTCAAAGCGTATGTCGATCTCGGCAACCATGTCCGGT
>Ga0208694_1001036_pt1 | contig 36866 bp, 28 predicted proteins | sample AD_UKC078_MetaG_FD_184442 | JGI IMG/M metagenome (GOLD analysis project Ga0208694, IMG submission 184442) | Active sludge microbial communities of municipal wastewater-treating anaerobic digesters from USA - AD_UKC078_MetaG (SPAdes) (version 2) | ecosystem: Engineered > Bioreactor > Anaerobic >...
AACCCTAGTGTAGCCTGACAGGAACAGAAACCACATGATAGTTTCACGTATGTCTCCTGTATAAAAACAAAAAACTGCAAGTCGTTGACTTACAGTTTTATTGGTGTGTTCTTTGTAGCGGAGGGAGATTATTCTCCGCCAATTGGCGGATCATGATCCTCAAATATGGGGTTTCTGAAAAGAAAAAGCCCTGCATCCACCTTCGGTGTCTGTCGGGGCTTTCTTTTCATCCCTCGTTTGAGCAAGCTCAGCTCGGTCTGAAAACAAAAACCCCGTCGCTTTTGCGACAGGGCTTTTTCTTTGTAGCGGAGGGAGGACATTTCCCCGATTTTGTAATTTGCTGATATTCTTGATTGTCAATTGTTTTTAAATTAAGAATTATTATTTTTACACGAATTTACACGTATTGAGACACTGAATGAGACACTGGATTTAGAATGAGTTACAAAACATTCATTAGCATCAAACTGAAAAACATCAATAAGCAAAAGGTCGGTTGTGTTAACCTTGAAATAACTTTTACTCATAAAATTAACAAGAAGAAAATTCGAAGATATGTTAATACCAACCAGTATATTAATGAAACTGATTTTGGTAAAAGTGGTATTAAAACAAACAGAAATGAACTAAAGTCAATTAAATTTCTTGTGGATAAGCGAAAGCAAGAAGCTGCAGAACTTTTGAGAAAATTGGAAATCGAAAATGGTTCAATAAGCCCAGAAATATATGATAATGCTATAAAAGCAAGTGAAGATTCTAAGAAGGATATTTTTCAACTATTTGATTCCTTTTTAGCTGTTGTTAAAAAGACTAAAACTTACCGTACATATCAGAAATTTAATTCAATAAAAACTGCATTAGAGGAATTTGCTGAAGCCAATAACCTGAAAAACATATATCCATCTGATATTACAAATAGTTTCCTTACGGATTTCTCAGCCTATCTGACTGAAGAAAGAGAGCTTGCAATAGCTACTTTAAACAAATACCAAAGCGGTTTTAATACATTCATGGACTATGTTTCAAAGGACTTAAAGATAGTTGACAACTTATCATATCAAGATTTTAAAAAAGTTCCAAGGAAGAGGGTATCAGAAACTAAGATAGTTCTCCTTAAAGAGCATATTGAGAAGATTATTAAATATAAACCGAAAACAAAAAGGTATGAACTTGTGAAGGACTTGTTCTTGTTCCAGATATTCACGGGAATAAGATATTCTGACTTGAAACGAGTGACAAAATCATTTGTTAAAAACGACCAGCTATCTTTTATGATGTTTAAAACGACAAGTTTTGTGAACATCCCATTGCATACAAAAGCAAAATCCATTCTTCGAAAATATAATTATGAAATTGGGGTACAGGCGAAGGCATTAAAGAATTACAATTTGGATTTGAAAGAGGTATGCAGGTTAGCTGGTCTCACAGAAGAAGTATCAACTTTAAAATTAAAACTGACTGATAAAATATCTGAATCCACACCACTATATAATTTGGTAAGCAGTCATGTCGGTAGGACTACGTTTATAACAAATTGCTTGATAAGTGGCATTTCTCCTTTTATCGTAATGTCATATAGCGGTCATAAGAAAATTGAGACACTTGAGTACTATATGAAACTTGCTGGCAATACCTCTGGTGACGCATTTCAAAAGTTTCAGCAATACCTTAATTTCCGATGATATACTTTGAGAACATTAATTTAGTAAAGGGATTTATACATAAGGAGTTAGTGAACAAAGATAAGTCTGTAAACATCGATGAATGGGGCATCCTCCAGAAGCCGACAAAAATCTATTTTAAGCACTCATCAAAGGAGTTTCACAGTAATGATGAAATAATTGAAGAGCTTAAAAGAATGGAATTGTTATATGAGATAATTGAATTTCAAGCGGTGTTTTTCACGGAACCCAAAAGTCATGGATTTATCTTGCATTATTCCAGAATAAAGAAATTATTGTCAGGTAAACCTGAATTTATTGAAAATGAAGTACTTTATGAAAAGCCGATGACTTTAAATCAAGCGTGCGAATTTCTGAGCATTTCCAGACCGACACTTTATAAATTAATTGAGAATCGAGAAATTAAAAGCATTGAAATATTGGGAAAGAAAAGAATTCAGCTTTTCGAACTCATAAATTACATTTCACAGAATAAGAAATAATTTATTGCTTTTCGAATTCAAATTGGAAGAATTTCATCGAATGTCGAAGGCGTGCAAGACAAGTATTTAAAATCTTCCACCAACTGAAAATCACATCGCTTTCTTATTAACGCTATCCCAAGGCTTATTTCATATTAGTGTAATTTTTCTGGGAATATTTTTTGAAAGGGGTCGACAATTAAACTTAATATGGGTCTGGATTTTCAATTTTATTTTTTAAAAAATTTTTCAAGTTGAAATTTTCATCCTTCTTCTACCTGCTGTGGATTTCGGAATTATTTTGTTGCTTTCTGGATTTAAGAAATTTTTCTATAGAATTTTTAAGGGTCTTTTCTCAAAACTTCTTTATTCCAATTTTGAAATTGGGGAAAAATTATGGGTAAAGACTATTCTCCTGTATGACCCACATAGGCTACTGGATAAATGTCTCACCACCCCCGTATACGGGGGGCTATGGTGGTAGGTTCGTACTGTACAATAAGAAGATGGCAACAGACCTTATGGAAAGTAACAAAAACAAGAAGCTAAGCTGATAAACCAATCTTGCTGGAAAGAATGTACTGGAATACGTTATTGCAGATACAATTATTCTGATTACGGTCTTCATCATGACATCCGTAAATAAGTTACGAAAGTATTTATAAGAAAATAGGATAGAATGGAAGAAGTAACATATAGCAAGTACCCAGCAGATTTGTCTGAACTGATAGAGGAAATGCAAGCTGGAAGGTACAAACACCTTTCAATCTTCTTATATCGTGACAAATCCTCGCTTGATATGGGATTTGGTCAGCGATATTTATTGGTAACCCCTGATGGTTTTGGTCTATATGATTTAAAAAGCGTGGATTACAAAGCTGGCTTTCTTCAGATGCTGTTTACCAATCCCGATACTGGTTGCTTTGCTAAGATTAATTTAGATGTAAACAATGAACATCCAGAGCATTATTGCCTATGTTGGAGTGATATAAAGGATATGGTTTACAATGAATTTGCCAGTGATGATGCTGACTTATTGGAACTTGAAGATGAATAATAAGCCATACATAAATGCCAAAGGGCATAAGGTGCTGGAATATATATCACATGACAGCATTATCCTTGATTTGCCATTTATAATATAATGACCACTGGCAAAAGATTAACCAAAGGCATGCCCTACATGAAATTGGAGAAGAAAATTTTTGGTGAGGACGTTGCTTCTATCAGACTCTTGATGAACTATCAGGATTATGAGGGAATAATTTATATTAATGTCAAAGACCTGCAAACTGGTAAAGGATATAATCTTTCTTGGAATATGGAAGTCGATGATGAAGGTATGTGGTTCTGGTCATTAGCTGACTATGAAACACTGACCAACATGCCAAAATATCCACCTTTTTTACTATCTTTTTAAAGGGGGATAACCACACAAAAACCGATTGTTCTGAATAATACTTTTTAAATGTAAATTGTTGTTAATGATAGTTTGACTCGGGCAATATTGCCAATGACCAAGAATCCCTTGGAAAATACTTGATGAAACGTGTATTCTGGTACTGGATTATGGAATACATTCAGATTATGGTATTTTTATTTAAGCTATTGATTTTTCAATTCTACTCCAATCAGAATAATCCTTTGTAAATGAAATTGATATATATCAATCGTTTCTATTCATCCCATTTGAATCGTATGAGATAATTGTCATTAAATACTTTAAATTTCTTATTTGAAAACAGCGTTTCTTCACTCTTAAATTTAAATGGACTTTTTATGTACCTGAGAAATGGATTGTGATTCAACGGATTTTCAACTATAAGCAAGTCATATTTATCTGGGAATTTTAAAGCTGTTTGCATTTCAGTTTTTGACATATGAATACCATCTTCAATATTTACAATTCCCTTGATTTCAACATAACGGATTCTGCCATTTTCATCTTTGAGTTCTATATCATAACCCTTCCCAGCCTCGCTTGTCATAAATTTATTAGGATATGCTCTATAAGCATTTTCTGAAACCCAATTTATAATTTTTTCACCATGCATGTCACAAAGTTTGTGATAGCAAATCAGTTCAGCAATAAAGCCAATTTGCTCCTCATTTTTTGTGTTGAATTTCACCTTTCTATCTTTACTTCTACCTCTTTTCTGGCTTCCCTTTCTATGCAGTTCTTCAATAGGGATTGTTCTACTGGTTTTTAATTTAAGCATTGAAATATTAAGTCCTTCTAAAACTTGCTCTGCCAATGATTGAAAGTCTTCATAATTAATCGTTTTCCCTCTCATCCTTATTTGATTTGATTTTTGGTTTAATACTGATGATACATAAACTTCAATCTCCCTCTTAATTTCCTCAGTATCATTGAAAATCAATAATGCTTGAATCCTTTTATTCTCTCTCAGATTGGGTGGTATTTCAATCCCTGAATTTGTTAGTGATATTAGAGTATCACTTATCAATTCCTGAATTGAAAAGGTGCTTTCTTTATTTTGTAATTTGATTGAGAATGACTTGTTTACTAAAGTTTTAAAGTATTGTTCAATGTTTGGTATAAATCCGCTTTCAGGAGAATAGGTTATTTCATTGTAGTCATCCAAAGAATTAAAATACTCACCCTTTTTTAAGGAAGATTCCTCTTTCAACTTATTGTAAAGATGAAATGAAAAGTCATTACGAAATTCTGATTTCAAATCTTCTATCTTATTTTTAAACAAGTCAGAAAAATCAAGTCCTGAAAAATGTCTTTTGAATTTTAAAAAATCTATGTTGAATTCGAGAAACAATTGGTAAATAAATTCTTGGCTTGATAATTCAGATAGATGGATAAATGTTTCAACTGAGGAAACTTTATCCAACTTTTCCTTATCCAACTTAAGTTTCTTCGATAAGAAATAGTTCAATTCCCTTTCATCTCTGATTTCTGATTTGGTTTTTTTGCCAGATGCAATCGAAAACGCATTCCAAAAGGATATCCTTATGTCATCAAATATTTCAAGTTTCTTTCTTGCCTGAATTATTAATTCGTTAGAGTCTTGCTGGAGAGAACTTAACAACCTTGGTTCTCTGTCAATTTCCCGTTTAGAATAGAGGTCATGAATAAAGTCTCGGTATTCTTCAGTATTAATTAGGGTTGTAAAAATTTCTGAAATTGAGTCACAAAACATATTATTCTGTTTCAATTCTTCAATTTTTACCACATTCTCAGGGATAAGAATATAAAAACTTGATTTGCTTTTCGTTACAATGAATTCATATGGCTCAAGTTCAAACTTCTGAGGTATCTGGTTATGTATAAACTCGGCTTTTATATTCTGAATTAGGGTTATTTTCATTCGCTTCAAATTCCTCTTTATCTCATCCTTTGTATCTTGATGCATCCTAAGTGTATAAATCAATGCTTTGAAACGATGAATTTCTTCAATAAAATATTGATTCAATGAATGAATCTTTGGCTCTCCAATTATTCTGAATGAAATATTATCCAATGATTTTACGCCAAATAATCTTTCAACTTTTTTATTGCCTCTTTTTCTGTCTATACACACTAAAGGGAAGCGTTTAAGAATATTATTTCCGAAGGTCTTTGTTTCAATATAAAATGCATCCCTAATATTATAATATCCTAATTCATTTCCTTTTTGACACAGAACCTTACCATCTTCAATAAATCTCTTATATGTTGGATGTGAAGGGTCAAGTTTATTTTCATTAAAGTTGTTAATTATTTCTCTGTAAATGGTTTTTGCTACTTTCCCCTCAAAGTCGGAATCCATTAAAGAATAGAGCATTCCGTATAATACGTCAGTAGATAATGAACTAATTTCACGATGAACTCCTAAAAGAGTCAAATAACTTTCAATTACATCTTCTGATAAAAGAAGTTTTTCTGATATCTCTGAAATAGCAATTTTGGGTTTTTCAATAAATGGGCTGAACTCACTGGTAATTGTTTTCGATAGGCAACATTTTTCTGGCGTGGCATGAACTCCTGATTCAACTGGTAGAAAACTTGTGGTTGCAATTTTCCATTTGGTATATGAACACATATCTGCCTTGTAAATAACTCGTTCAGTTCTATAATAACAATATAAATGAGATTTATCAAGGATTTCACGGTCTTGCTCTAAGGTTTCTTTAAGTTCCTTGTCTTGCTTTATCCAATCAAAAATAGCTTCAGGTTTGGACTTTGTAAGTATTTTATCTATATCATCAAATTCGCCAACCGAAAGCGTTATTGACCATGGCAGATAATTATAAAGTTCATCATAATTTTTAAATGAATAACCCCATTTTACCGTAGGGTATTTCATATTCCTTAACAGAAATTCAACATAAGAGTCTTGTTTGTTTGTACTGATTCTTCTCGTTTTATATCTCGGTAATTCTGCAACTCCAAGCCAGATAAAATATTCTTTAACGGTTTTTATATCTGTCTTTTCAAGTCCAAAAGTTTTCTTCTCTGCAAGAAGTTTTGATTTATTATACCTGTAAAGATTTTCTGTTAGATTGTTTCCATAATGTTTACCTAAATAGACTTCATTTGAAGAACTGATTCTATTCCTTGAGGAAATAATGGGTGTACTAATTTCCTCAGAAATCGGCTCAGGTTTCCCATTCCTTATTTCATTCTTAAATAAACGGAATAGAAAAGAATGTAATTCTTTTACATCCTCTAACTGTAATTTTCCTCGTCCAATATAATGTCGAATTAATGTTTCTGAAATTTCAGAGAAAGAATATTTTTTTATTTGAAATGGTTCTAATATTTCAATAAGGTCATCATTATCCTTTACGTCAAATTCTTTCATTAGTTCTATGACCAAATCGGGATTAAGAAAACGAACACTTAATGAGTGCGGCAACTTAAACTCTATTTCATCATGTGGTTGAATAAAAATGGTTGAAGCCCAACTTATAAAGCTACTTTCATTGTCAATGAAAAATTCTGCCTGCTTTGTCAAATTGAATTCTTCCGAATATATGTATTCTCTGTAATGTTCATAAGTAAGAGCATGATAAAGCAGTTTCGCTACATGATTATGGTTATCAGTTCTTGTTGAAATAATTTTTAAAAAGTATTCTAATTTGTAGCAGTAGAGATTTAAATTTTTAAGAAACTGTATAAATTGTTTGTCTTCTTCAAATCTCATGAGATTGTCTACATCAGTGCCCGATAAGAACCTTGTGATTTCGGATTCATAAAATACTGGTTTATCATCATATGAAATATATTCCCCATTTACTGTTGGGAAAATTGCATTAGATTTAATTTTCTTAATTAACTTTTCTTCGAAATTGAAATTAATTAATTCCTTGTCAATTTTCTCAAAATCAATGTTGAGTAGTTTTAAAGGCAGATATGTAGCTTCCTCCTCTTTCGATGCAATTTTAAGTGCAGTATCAATTAAGAGGTCGGTAAGTTTATCTGTTAGAAATTGATTGTGACCATATGTGTCATTTTCTAATTGATTTCTGTTTTGGGTTAATTCAAATGTCCCATGAAGTAATGCTGGGAAAGGGAATCGAACTTGAGTTTTAAAATAACTGAAAATAACATTCTCTTTGTCATTAAGTTCATCATTCCATGCAATTACAAGTTCATAATTCTTTGATTTGGTCTCGGAATTTTCAACATAAACATGCTCTCCAATAATCTTATTTAAACTCCACGTCTTTGACTCAGAAATGTTGCTAATTAAGTCATTGGATTCAATAGTGACCCCGTTTTCTGAAACTGATTTTTTGAATATAATTTTTCTTTCAGGGCTATCAACTTCAATTTCTTCAATGTGATTTAAAAAAATAAGTGTCTCCTTGGAAATTATAGTGTGGATTTGGGCTTGAACATCTTTTTCAATATTTTCTTTGAGATTTAAAGTAATTACTGTGTCGAAATCGAACTCTTTATCTTTAATATCATTAATTAACTGCGGAACTCTTAAAGTTGCAATTGGATATTTTGATTTGCTTGTCTTTTTTATAAAATCTGCAATTGCAGATTCTTCTTTAATTAGATTCTGTAAGAAATTTTGAGCAATCTTTCTTGAAAATCCAAGTTTTATACCACCACTATTAATTTCAACATGGTCTGCCCAACTTAAAATGGAGCGAAATCCCAACCCCTTCTGCCCAATTTTATTCTGCTGCATGGTCTTTGGGCTAATGTTACTTCTTGTAATTGAGAGGTATCCTTCTTCGTTAAACGATTCTCCATTATTGCAGATGATTAGTTTATTCTCATTTAGTTTTATCAAAACCTTCTTATCACGGGCACTTTCAGATGCATCATCAGCATTTTGTAGCATTTCCAATAACTGCCTACCATTGTATGTCTGAATATTCTGTTCTTCAATATTGTAATGCTCAATGATTGATGCAGGGTCTTCCTTATAATGCTTACTCCGCACGGCTAATTCATCCTCAATAAATTTATTTAAGTCATTCATAAGTTTCTATAATATACTTATAATCAGTTTTTCAGCAAGGTAATTTTTAAAACTACCCAAACTGTTAAAATTACAGCATTATTTTCAATGTATTGAATATATTCTGGAAGTTACATGCAGAATATCAATGTTATAGATGCTGTTTTTTAAATGTAAATTATTGTTAATGATAGTTTTATTCAAGCATGTGCCTACGACCAAGAAGTCCTTGGAAAAATGCACCATGAAATGTGTGTTGTGGTTTTGGATGATGGTTTACACAATGATACTGTAAAAAAGAGAGGCGGTACTCAATGTCTCGCTGCATTCCCCCAGAGATAAGAAGAAAATAAGGTAAGTACTGCCTCGATTAGGTCACCCAATATGCTTTAAAAAAGGCGGCACTTTTTGTGGAATAAAAAACATCTCGCTGCATTTCCTCGTGTTTCAAGGAATGGTGTACCGCCTTTCATAATATCAAATATCGCTAATGGTCAGTAGTTTCCAATATAAAATCTCATAAGTAGAAAAAGCACAAACAAAACTGCGAGTACACAACCAAATTACAGCAATTTTTGGATTAAAGCCAAGAATTGTATGAGATACCTATAAATGAAATTTCATGGGAATAAAATAAGATATTCAATATTAACATATTATAAATGTATTATTTTTATCCACCCGACAATTAGTTAATTTTAAAACTAAAGTTGTGGCTAGAAGTAAAAACAATTAATTAAAATACAGCGTTATGGCTGATGTTATACCCAGAAAGGATAATGGAGAGAATGAATATTTGGATAATTCGCCATTATTTCAATCACTTCTATTTGGCAATGAAATCCGATATACTGATATGCTTTGTTATTTTATAGAGACCATTATTAAAAATAATCATTTAAATCAAAGCACTGAAAAGAAGTTGCTTGAAATTAATAGAGAGAAGCGTCATACAGATATATGGATTGATAAAACCTATCCTAAAACGTATACGACAAGAAAAAAAACAAAAGACAACCATAAAGAATCCCTCATTATTGAGCCATACATGTTAATTGAAAACAAACTAAAATCATTACCAACTAATAAGCAACTTGAAGAATACTCTAAGAAATTTGTTCAGGAATATTTAATAGCTTACAAACAGGAATTAAAAAATAGAAGAAAAAATGAATTTAGAATTGGCAAACCACTAAATAGTGAAGATTTCACTAAGTTCGAAACTAACTCAAATCAATTAAAATGTCTTTTACTTGTTCCTGAAAAAATTGAAGAAGGTAAGAAAAAGAAGATATATGTGAAAGAAGTAAAGGATATTAATAACAGAGAATGTGATGTATGCATTACATGGGAATATGTGGGTTATTCTACACTTGGAGAATGCATTCAAAATAAAATTGACGAACTCACTATAAATGGTTATCCAAAAAACCTTTTTACTGATTTTGCAAATATTGTAATCAGTATATCTAATCTAATTAGCTCTATTTCAAAAATTAAAGTAGATGATTCCGTTTTAAAGATATTTACCCCACCAGAACAATTTAAAAAATACAAGTTATCAGACTTGTATTCTAAGTACCAAGCATCTCGGTGTGCAAAATTGTTGCAAGAAAGAATTAAAAATAGCGAAATGTGCCGTAGTGATGACTTTGATTCTGTTGAGAAGCACTTAATAATAAATCATGATTTTTCTAATGGAGCAGGATTATTTGAAGTTGTTAAACGTGTAAAAAAAGATGTAACTTATATACTACAATATCAGGCTGGTGTATTAAAAAAGGCATTGATTTTAAAAACAGCATCAAAAGCAAATCGTTATGATGAATGGTTTCGTGCTGATTTATCCGAATTTAAATTTGAAATCAAAAATGATGTGAAAACAAAAAATGAAGAGAGGTATAAATATTATAAAATGAAAGGTACAGATAAAACCTTCTATTATTCGTACTGCAAAATACCCAAAGATATTACACTTAAAAGATTGATTTCTATTATGGCTGAGCACATCAATGATAATGTTTATCTTAATAATAGAAGATAATCCACAAAATGAGGTTCTCAATTTTTTAAAATCATGTAAAACTTTTTGAGACCCAGCATAAGGAACGGCTTCCATACCTGCTTTAATGGTTAAATATGCGATGACCTTGGCTTTATCCGATTTTCATATTATTGTAATTAAATAAGAAGCGAATATTTTCGTGACCAAACAGCAATAATCCATTCAATGCCTTTCAGAAGATTAAACATAAGGTACAGGTATTTTTTGCACCTGAAAACGACCATGTTTACACAAGGATTGAGTATGTAATGCATGTTGCTACTTTTGCTGCAACAAAATTTAAAGGATTGAATAAGTTTGGTGGAATCTTAATATAATACTAAGAACATCAGACTTGTATAAGGTTATAACTTGCTATTTAGGAAAGTTAGCAACACCTGAACCTTGGGATAAAAATGCATGCGTTAATGCACTTGATTTTTGGAATAATCAGGCATTACTTCATGGATGTGAAGAAATTATTGCTGAGAGCAAAGCTTATATTTGCCCTTGGGGCTTAACCAGCTTGAAAATATGCAGGTTTATATTAAATTCTGAAAAGGGAAACTGAAATACTTAAAGCAATGATTGTTCCTTCAATGACTTTAGAAGAATTGGTTAATGAGATTCTCAGTGATAAACAAATTGTAATAAGAAAATCCCTTCATCTTACTGAGAAACTTCGCAGAGAAGCAATTAAAACAAGAAATAAAAAATTATATAGATTCTATGAATATAAATCAAAACAAAAAAATAACTGGCTGATTTTAATTGACTATAACTCTGGAGACCCGTTGATTCTTTCCGTAGTGCATTATTTAAATAATTTCGGATTGAATGCTGTGTCAATCTTATCTGATAAGAAGACCTTAGTTCATTACTCTGCTCATTTTCTTGAAAGGTTTAATGAAAGATTTTTAAAACAAGAGAATTTATCAAAATTGGATGTTTTGAAACAGTTTCTACCGCAGAATAATATTGCCACCTATGATTTTATACCTGACTCAGGCGAATTTAAAAACAGAGTTTTTGCAAGATTTAAAGATGGAATTGGATTAGGGATTTATGAAAAACTTTGGAATAATAAGATGATATTCCTTAAAACCTATATTTCACCAGAAATGATTAAAAAGTGCCAGAATAAAGAATATATATCAATTACAGCAGCATTTCAAGAACATTGGAATGAATTTTATAAAATCTGAAAGAATGATTAATAAGAATCATTACCTTTATGGATGTAGTTTTAACTGGCGGCAAGAGTACTTATCATGGAAAGTTTGAAAATTTATACTGTCGGTCATTCGAATCATCCAATTGAATTCTTCTTGGATTTATTAAAGACCTTCTCAATTTCTTGCATTGTTGATGTTAGAAGCGTCCCAGCAAGTAATTATAACCCTCAATTTAACAAAGAATGCCTTCAACAAGAATTAAAGTGTCACAACATTGCCTATTTACATTTTGGTCGAGAGTTCGGGGCAAGACACACCGAACCAGAACTGCTCGACAATTTTGGCAAAGTAGATTTTAATAAAGTTAGGGCATCTGAGAAATTTTTGTCTGGAATTAATAGATTAAGAAATGGTATTGCAAGAGGTTATAGCATAGCATTAATGTGCTCAGAGGCAGACCCTTTTGACTGCCATCGATTTGCTATGATTTCTTATTACCTTGCAAGAAATGGTTTTGATGTAAGCCATATTCTAAAGGATAAAACCTTGGTGTCCAATACGGACTTAGAAATGAAATTACTTAAAAAGTACAAAAAGCAAATACCCACCACAAATCTTTGGGAAAATATTTCTCCTGATTTTCAGTTGAACCTTGCATACAAATTGAGAAATAAGGATGTTGCATATGACACGCTAAACATCTAATATACAGCATTATGATTCGACTACTAACAATCGGTTTCACAAAGAAGACTGCTGAACAGTTTTTTGAAGCATTAAAGAAAAATGGTGTGAAAAAGTTGGTTGACATTAGGATAAATAATAAAAGTCAACTCGCTGGTTTTGCTAAAGGCGCTGACTTAAAATACTTTGTAAAGGAAATAAATGGTATACCATATGTCCATATTGCAGATTTTGCACCTACAAAAGAATTATTGTCTGACTATCAAGATAAAAAAATAGATTGGATAGGTTATCAGAAAGTATTTAGGCAGATTATTGAAAGTAGGCAGATTGATAAAAAATACAACATAAAAGACTTTGATAATGCATGTTTTTTATGTAGTGAAGAACTACCAGAGAAGTGTCATCGAAGACTTATTGTTGAGTATTTTCGAGAGAAAAATCCAGATATTCAAATAGTTCATATTAAATAATTTTTGGGATATGCCTATCCGATTTGTTTGTTTGGGGAACTCTTTTAAAGAAGGTGGTCGTTGTCTTGCAGGTATTGAAATTGACGACAATAATAATCCTGTTATTAACAACGGTCGACCAAAATGGATAAGACCAATTTGTGACACTCCACATGGCGAAGTCCCAACGCACCTCGTAGAAAATATTAAGCTGCTTGACTTAATTGAGATTGATGGTTTGAAGATACCAGCAAGCTTAGGCTATCAATCAGAAAATGTTCTTTTTGACACAGATTCAATTGAAATTATTGGTCATTATAACGGTGACTTAAATCCATTTTGTGATAGAAGAGGATTAATATTTGGGAATAGAGGCAAAGCGGTATCTCAAGAAGCAATCAATAACTTAACCTATTCGTTAATGTTAGTCAGCACTAATGAATTTGAAATAATCGAAAAGGTCTACGATGATTGTCCAGAAAGACCACAGATTAGGTTAATATTTGATTATCGAGGGAATAATTATGATTTGCCAATTACAGACCCTGAATTCCTTCGTCGTTACAGACAGAATCCTGATTTCTTGAATAATGTAAACCATGTTTTTTTGAGTCTCTCTTTGGGTGTCTGTTGGAATGATTGGTATTATAAACTAGTGGCAGGAATAATCCAACCCGTCATAATTGCTCCAGAAAACAATAATGAATATGACGATGACCTTCCCTTTTGATGGTAAATGAAGCACATCCTCAAAATATTATCTGAATTTAAGCCCAATATTACAGAAAACGATTTGCATCTACCTGTTAAAGATACAGACATAAATAGTATAGACCTTGTTGTTATTAGAGTTGCCCTTGAAAAGCATTTCCAGATAGAAGTTCCTGATAGCGTTTGGTATAAATTTATTTCTTTGAAAGAAGCAATTACGTTTTTTCAGAGACAGTCAATTTCGTGCATATCAAGTAAAGGACATGCTTTTAAAGGGATTTCTGAGTTCAGGGAATATGAAATTGGAATGCCCCAGATGTCAAACAATGCCCTATCTGAAAATTGGCTTTTAAAAGAATTGGGAGATATTCATTGGAAAATGTTGAGTAAAGGTCTTGAACAAAGGTCAGTTGATTTGAAAGATGATACTGGAAATCGTTTATATGCTACATTTATTCGTATTCAATACTCACTTGCGCCACTATATAGTTTTGGTGAAAGTGAAAGACTTTTATTAGAGGGAAACATAAAAAGGTTTGGGGGAAATACTTATCTGTCCGTAATTAACGGTGCTTCTAACGAGAACGGAATCAGTGCAAATTTAATGACAAGTTTTACTATAAGAGAATCAAATGATAATTCAAGGATTTTACGAAGTAATCCTCAAGAAAAGACTAACTCTATATTACATTTAGAAAGAATGCCTGAGTTTCTCAATGAATACAGATTGCTAAAAACAGAACAGCTTAATGAATTAGAGATAAGCCATTTCAAGTTTGAAATTAAGAAAACACCAATTGGTTCATTTGAATATGATATCAATCCCTATTATGATATCAATGGAGTAGGACTACTGTATTATGCAAGTTATCCAATAATTTCTGATACTTGTGTTGCTGGCTATTTGAAAGAAGGAAAGAACTTAATTGATTTTGAAACAAATTATCATACTACCTATAGGGACGTATTCTATTTTGCTAATTGCAATGTCGAGGATAGAATTATCTGTGATATGTTTTCTATCAGTTTTGATAACAATAAGAAATTACAAATCCAAAGTGCGCTATATAGAAAAAGTGATAGAAAACTAATGGCAAAAATTTTTACTATAAAAGAAAAACAGAATTAATTGTTTTTTACTTTTCTGATTCACCTGCCTCAAGTTCCAATGTTTGAACTTTCTGTAATGTAGCACCATAACCAGTCAGGTCACCATAAACACCAGCCATATTGGTGGAAATTCGAATCAATTGCTTTTCCCTCTTTGCCCACATCTTCTCCATAGCAACTCTCTCCTTTTCAATATCGGATTTCATTTCTTTCCATGCTTCCCCAATGACTTCAATTCTTGACTTGAATTCACTTCCTGTTATATAATTGTAAATCACATCCATTAAACTTGAACGTCCAGCGATGGCAGATTTGGTTTGATGAAGTTCTTGGAACTTAATTCTTATAGCTGTTGCCAGACCTATAACGGAATAGAAGTCGCTAATCCAAACCCCATCCTGAAATCCGAACCGTTTAATAGTCTTTGGGAGTGTTTTTGTCACAATAATACCCACTGTTTCACCACCAATATGTCTCTGGTCATCTTTAAGTTTTGCTATCCATCCTTCGCTCCAATTCTCGGCATTCTTTGCTTCCCAAAGAATTGTTCCGCAATGCTTCATATTCTCGGTCTTAACCTTATGGACTATATCAGCACCTCTTTTCCCTTTTGGCACTGGGTCAAATTCATCGACTGGAAAGCAACTCCTTAAAATATTCTCCAATTCTGTTTCAAATGCTTCTCCCTGTTCTTCCATCGAACCCTGCTTGGCTTTTTTCTGAAGTTCCTCAGCCAGTTTTTCAAGTCTTGTAATCTTCTGGTCTTTTTCAGCAAGTTTCCCTTTGAGTTCCATTTCCACTTCCTCACGGACTGTCACTTGAAGTTCCTCTGTCTTCTGGGTAATAAAGGCTTCTCTATCAATTTCGATTTGTTTTTGCTTTTTAACAATTTCACGTTCTCGTTTCAAGAAGTACAGTTCCTTTTTATTAAACTCTTCTGATTTATCCTCAAGTTCTTTTACTTGGTTTTTAAGGTCTTCAACTTTGGTATGTAATTCTTTCTTTGCTTTAACCTCAGCCTGTTTTGCAGCTTCCTTTTTTGCAGCATCAATTTGACGCTGATGTTTGGCTTCAAGTTCTTCCAGTTCCTTCTGGTGGTCAGATTTAACCTGCTCTTCAATTTCGTGCCGCATTGCTTCAGATAATGGGAACTTTTTATTGCAATGTGGACATGTAATAAGTTGTTCTTTCATATAAGTTAAGTTTTATAATTGTCAGGTGATTAATCGAAGGTATGAATATATGTTGAAGTTATCCTTATTCTTTATACAAATTTCTTAATTCAGGAAAAACGAATACCGTAATCATTAAAAATCACCGCATCCACAATTGATAAAGCAATATTGTAACGCCAGAATGTCAATTGAACCCATCTTTTATATAAAACTCATGTAACCCTTGACAATATTGCCAATCCAAAGAGTATTGTTGTTATAATACGCATATGGTGACAAAATTCCAATCCAATCAAACACCAAGAAATCAATTAATGATTATGAACATATTCAAAAAATAAAAAAGGGATTTGAGAAAAAAATTCAGAATAAGACAGCGTCTGAGGAAGAGATAGAATTATATTATATAGTTCTGGAGGCTGAAAAGAAGACACTTTAACATTTGAAAATACTTAAATACTTTCTTCCCCTCAAAAACTCAAAATATCATAAGTTTCAAGTAATTCCTTCTGGCTAATACCTAAATATCTACGAGTTATTGCTGGATTGCTGTGATTGAACAGCTCACCTAATTTTATAATTGCCAATTCTGCATTTTCGGCACTTCGGTTGAAAATTTCCCTGCCGAATGCCTTTCTAAGGCTATGTGTAGAGAAATTCTTGATTTTAAGATTATACTGCTTTTTCAAATCTTTCAGGATAACATTAAGTCTCTGGATAGAGTAAACAGTCCCTTTTTGGCTAATAAATATGAAATCATATAAGCTGGCTGGCTTGATTTTGTTGTAGCAGTCCGATATATGCTTCTTTAATTGCTGATTTATTTTAATGTCTCTCCTCTTCTGGGTCTTCTTTTCGATAAGCTGGAATTCATCCTTGCCAAGTAAATCAACCCATTTCAACGAAAGTGTATCACTGGCACGTAAGCCAAAAAAGCAGCTACAAGCAACATAAAGGGAAAGTGTATATTTTTTATCATCATACAATTTCCGAATTAAATTCATGGCTTCGTTCCATTCCAGATAGTCTGCCGTTGTATTTGAAAATTTTGCGCTCATATTGTTTCAGTTTTGTTGTTTTTAAATTGAAAGTGAATGTGGTATTTTGTCTATTAATGGTTCTGTTCGTGTAATTCATTGATACCCTTGCAGAAAGATAATATGGCACTATTTCAGTTATTGATAAAAGTGAATATTTCTTTTGATGACCATATCGTGATGTTATTGCTCCTGATGTTTTCATAAATTCAATTAATTGGTTGAGAAGAATTGGAAGCGATATTTTTTTAATTCATTATAATCCATAATTACATTTCTTACTGGAACTATATTGATTTGCAGAATATCGCAATCCTTTATATACATTAAAATAAGAAATCTGACATCATAATTTGGCTCTCCATATATGATGTGATGAATTATCTTATTCTTATCTGTCCTACTTCTATGCATATTTAGATGTGCATTACAAAGCTATTAATATTCTTGAATTATTAACATTTAAATGTGCATTATTTTATCTTTGGATAAAAATCTGTGATGAAACCAGCCAAAACAACCATGATAAAACCTGAGCATAAGGAATTACTGGAAAAAATAGGTCTTAGTGTTAAAGAATTAAGAACAGGCAAGCAAATCAAGATAAAAAAAATTGTTGAAGAGATAAACATGCATCGCAATGCATACAGTCAGTTGGAAAATGGCAAAACCTATTTCAAAATTTCTTCTTTACTCAAGATACTGGATTTCCATAACGTTAATTATTATGATTTCCTGAAAAAAATTGATGGTGAAAATCAACGTGTGGGCACGAAAAAGCTAAAAAATCTTTGAAAAAATCCTTGTTTTAGTGCTGAGGCAGTCATTTTATGCCATATACCGCATTAAAAAAGGTACAATTAATCGGCATTAATGTAGCAAATAGGTACTGTTTGGCGCAGTTATGGCAGATGTTGTCACACAATTTATTGGTCAGGTGAAGTATTTATAGTAAACCTTGTCTAATGATTAAGAAAACATACCCTCATGAATATTATGAGAAACTCAAAAACATTGCGTCTCTTATTCGTGAATATCGTCTTGCCAACGGATATACCCAGATTGAACTGGCTGAACACCTGAATTTGCATCGTAATACACTTTCCCGTGCAGAAAGGGGTGAAAATCTCACATTACTTACCTTAATTGAACTCTGCGAGACACTCGAATTGGATATGAGTGAATTATTCTATGAGGAAAATTAATTAATGAATATGCTTGATAATATTTAACTAATAAGTTTCAAACCAAAGACTTTTTGATATTGTCCCCAATTATTAAATTTCTACCAAATCCCTTAAAACAATTAAAATGGAAATGGGTCGCATACAAAATCTTAGTTCCGATTATAACTATTCAACTATACCCGTAAAAATACTGAATGACAATAAGTTGTCAGCGACAGCCAAGGGCATCTTAGCATTTCTGCTGTCCCTGCCTTCTAATCACAACATCAACAAAAAGGATTTGCCCAAATACTTTAAAGAAGGGTATTATGCATTGAATAAGGCATTTGAAGAGCTTGTTAAACATAGGCTTGTGCACAAAATTGAAGTTCGTGACAAAATAGGTCGTTTTAAGGGGTATGAATATATAATCCACGAGTTTCCCAAGAAGAGGTCAGGTGACCAGAAAAAGGTACTACCGAGTCGCAATTACCGCAAATCGGTAAATTACAATTCGGATGTCAATTTAATCAACCAAGTTTTCAATGAGGATTGCCTTCAGACCATGAGTAAAATGCCAGATAATTATGTCGATTTGGTATTAACTTCTCCGCCCTATGATAGCATAAGAAATTACCATGACAATCACAAATTTGAGTTTGAAAAGATTGCCACTGAATTAACAAGGATATTAATGGATGGTGGAATTATTGTCTGGGTTGTGGGTGATGAGGTAAAGCGAGGCTCGGAAACAGGAACATCCTTTAAACAAGCTCTGTTTTTTAAAGATTTTTGTGGCCTTAGACTGCACGACACCATGATATTTGAAAAGAATACCACAACGTTTCCAGCAAAACCTGATAGCATGAGGTATTCACAGTGTTTTGAATATATGTTTGTGTTCTCAAAGGGCAAACCAAAAACAGCCAACTTGGTTTGTGACAAACCCAATCGTTGGGCAGGAACAACCAATTTCGGACAAAAGAAAGATAGAAATGAAAATGATGAGCTTGTTCCTGTGAAAAAGTTCAAACCTATCCCTGAGTATTCACCTCGTACAAATATTTGGAGATATGTTACTGGAAAAGGGTACTCAACGGAGGACAGTATCGCACATCAGCATCCAGCAATCTACCCTGAAAAACTTGCAGAAGACCATATCAATTCATGGTCTAATGAAGGCGATTTGATTTATGACCCGTTTAGTGGCTCTGGCACAACTTTAAAAATTGCTAAAAAACTCGGCAGGAATTTTATTGGAAGCGAGATAAATGAGGAATATTTTCAACTTATTTGTGAAAGATTAGGGTTCGTCACGTAAGGATTAGATGCTTAGAAGGGAAAAAAACCTTAAAATCGACCTTTGTAAATAGCTGTTATACAACTTAATGCATATTGTTGATAAATTGGTGACCAACCTATAGTATATGGAATTAACTTTACACCCGATACAGACAACCTGCTTGATTAAATTCAAGAACTGCTCTGTATAGTAACCAGTTCTGGTTGCAAAACAATATTGAAACAAGACTAAAGCGACAGTGAGCGCATTGCGTGGAGTATGCCTATGTGTAATGTTTTCACATAACCACAAAAGATATGCTTCAGAAATGCTAAAGTATTAGAATATAGATATGCATAATATGTTGATATAAAATTAATTAAATTCAAACAAATGTTAAAAAATAATGAAAATGTTGATGACCGTTCAAGGAACGGGAGCAACGCAGAAAGCTTCCCTAAGTGGAAAGATTTGAGTTTTATTGAAAATGTTGAAAGAATTCTTATTAAACCTAACCTTGTTAATGGTTATTCGCCATGTCAAATCAGAAGATTCTTTGAGCTTAGTGATTCTTCGGATTTTGTGGTTTGTAATAATGAGAAGGAAAGACTGCAATCAAATGAATTCTTTAAAAGAATTTATAATTGTCTCGATTTCAATTGTAACCTGCAAGCGAATGTAATGGAACTTTTTGTACAAGAATTTACTTTAAATCAATTAGCTTGTATTGACCAAGTATATAAGCATTATATACGATGTGGAAGAGGCGATGATTTGTATCCTAAATGGCTGCTATTCGATTATATTGACAACGAGGGTAAAAATCTATATGATTTGGGCGATAAAGAAGTATTGAAAGCCAGAATTCAGTCCATTAATCAAATAGAATATGAGGTTTTCGTAAACTTTATTATTGAAGTTTTTGAAATGGAAGAATATGATAAAGCAGTGATACTCAAACATCTTGTATCAGACGGGCATGTTAATAGGGAAATTAGAGAGAAACGAGAACAGGACTTTATAAATAAACATTTAAATGAAATCAAGGAGGTTTGGGAAGCTAATAAACACAAAGAAGGTAGTATACAAATAACTGTAAAGCCTGATTATACCCCAAGTGATACTGGTTTTCAATTTATTGAAGAACAAACCGAAAAGTATTCCTACCGTTTATTAGGCATATCCAGAAGCAATTCATATATACTGGTAGATTTCTTATGGTTAGCAACTATTACTCACCTTAGTTTAGCAATTCCATATGAGATAACCTATCCTGAAATAGAGAATTAAGATTTCCCTTAGTTGAACCAAGAGTGGCATGGTAGATAATTAATCCTTGCCATGCCACTTTATAACGTTCGATAGTAATTCCCAAAATCATTAATAAATACCCAATCAACAACAAAATCTCAACTATCCTCGAAATATTGTAATTAAAACTCAAAAAAGTAATTGCTTATGGTTACTGGAACAACACAAGACAAAGAGCATAAATGTTTTTGGTTCAATAGCTTTAATTATTGTCAAGAATTAAGGCTTCCAAACTGTTTTTGTTTGACGTTCTGTTTTTTTGAAGGGACAGGTGGACAAGGTAAAAATCGATTTCCAAACATTTAAGGAACACTTACACTGGAAATTCAGTGCACCATTTTGCCACTGTAAATGTTTTAAAAAGTTTCAAAAAAGTAGGTTTTATCTTGTACCTTGTCCACCCCCTACCAGTAAAAAAGCAAAAAAAGAACACCAAAGGTAAAAAATTCCTTTGGTTACAGGTTTTTTTGTGAATCGACAGTATTTATATCTACAAACGGATGCTTTAAGCATCAAAAAATAACGTGTATTAAACTATTTTAAAAATGAAAGAAAGTAGTATTAAACAAAATGTAAAACTAAACCTGACCCTTGACAGGAGTTTTTATCAGGTTCTCCAGAAAAGAGCAAAACAAGACTATGTGGCAACAGCTACATGGACAAAGCAGTTTCTCATGAGACATCTGCTTGAAAAAAATAACAGTGATTCTAAATGTCTAACTCAAAATGGAAATCTCATGGGACTTTAACAGTGAAAACACAACAGGTGATAGTCAAACCATAGGTTTATCGATTATCCCAGTATCCTCAGCCAAACAGCCATTTGGCAAATGGAAAGAATACCAGAGCAAAATTGCTCCGATTTCACTCTGGCATTCTCATTATCAAAATCAAGGTATAGTCGGAATCATTACAGGCAAGGTTAGCGGAAATCTTGAAATCATCGATGTCGATATCAAGAATGACCCAAAAAAAACGATAATGACCGAATATTCCGACCTTATTCCTGCTGACCTGCTCCGCAAACTAATCATCCAGACCACTCCCAATAACGGATTTCATTTGATTTACAGGTGTCCAGAGGTAAAAATTGACTGCAATCAAAAACTTGCTCTGAACTCACAGAAGGAAATTATAATCGAGACACGTGGTGAAGGCGGATACTTCTGCACGAGCATGGTCAACAATAAAATCTTGCAAGGCACATTTGACCTTCATAACCTTTATGTTGAAATTCCTGTAATAACCAAGTAAGAGCGTCAACTATTGCTGGATATGGCAAGAAGCCTGACCCGATGGTTTCCAACAGAGGGAGCTGACAATTCAAAGAACAATAAACAGTTTACTTACACTGAACCTGCCATCAATGAATTCAATAATAAATACTCGATAATTGAATTATTTATCAAGCATAATTGGTCAGTGGTCAAGGAAGATAACCAGAAGGTGTTTTTGAAAAGAGAAAAGTCTTCAGCACCTTATTCTGGATATTACTTCAAGGACACCAAAACCTTCTTTTGCTTTTCAACGTCAACGGAGTTCACGCCTTCCAAGCCATATAACCATTTCCAGATATTAAAATTATTAGAAGGCAAGAATGACTATAGAACTACCGTGAACCTTTTACCATCCTACGGATTTGAAATCCAATCAAAGTCTGATAAGATAACCTCGGATGATATTGCCCATTACCTTAATGATATCGGAGTGAGGTATGATTTATTCACACAGGATTTGACTTTTAATGGCGATATTATTGACGAAAGGCTTTATAATACCATATTTATTAACCTGAAGAAACATTTTGACAAGGAAATCTCCCGTCAAAGGTTTGAAGAGGTAATAAAGTCTGAATACATCGCTACTGTAAACCCGATACTGGAATTTATTAAATCAAACAGTCACAGAAATCCAATCGGAACATTTGAAAAATGGCTGGATTGTCTGGAACTGAAAAACAAATCGGTTGACAAATCAATTGTCCTTGAGTACTTTAAAAAATGGTATGTTGGAATGATTGCTCAGGCATTAGACGGTCAGTATCCAAATGAGTACTTTCTGACATTAATCTCTGTGGAGCAAGGTGTTGGGAAGACTACCTTCCTTCGCAACTATACGCTGCCCAAGGAATTGCATAACTACAGAAAAGAGCACTCACTTAGTTTTGATGATGACTTCAAGGTTCTTATGTCGCAATCAATACTAATTGTTGATGATGAGATGGATGGAAGAACCTATGAAGCCGATAAGACTTTCAAGAACATTTTAAGCAACAGCAATCTTACCACCAGAAGAAAATATGACCGTAGGATTAGCACATTAAGGCGTAGATGTTCATTTGCTGGTAGCGGCAACAATCTTTTTGTGGTTCGTGAACAGCAGAACAGAAGAATAATTCCGATTGAAATCGAGAAAATCCATTTCGCAAAACTTGATGAAATTGATTTGGTGGATTTATTCATGGAAGCCTACAACCTTTATGTCACTGGTTTTAAGTACTCATATCAGCATTCAGACAGGGCATCACTACTCAAGCTATATGATGATTATGTTCAGAAATCTGATGTTGATTATTTGGTTGACGATAATATCCAACATCCAGAGACGATTGGTGATATTTTCTACCTGACAGTACTTGACATAGTCCTATCGTTGACAAATAAGTATCCCACATGCAGTAGGCGAATTAATGTGCCCACTATAGGAAAAATGATGGTTGAGCGTGGCTTCCAATCTTCTCGTAAAGGACAGAGCAAAATAACCTGCTATGCTGTGAGCAAATCGAGCAGGATACTGCAAATGCTGGATGACGATTCACAGTCTTGGCGATTGAATTATGGCGATTTAATAGGTTAATGTTATGAAAACAAAGGAATTAATTATGATAATCGGGACTTATAGTTGAATTCAAAATACAACCTGAAAGAAACTGGTGCAATATTCGGTAAATAGGATGCAGGAACTATCAATGTTCTTGCATTTTTTTCTTACTGAATTGTTATCAACAATTAAATTTTGTCATGATTAATTCTCAAAATCATTTGATAAATTTGACAGAACCGTCTAATCAACACAGTCAAAATGAAAAGTATGTCATTTGGCAGTTATCTGAAGCATATTCGGCAGCAGAAAAAAATACCTCAACGCAAGGTTGCTCATCGTTTGGATATTGATACAAGCACCCTTTCGAAGATGGAACTTGGTGAGCGACAGATAACAATATCAATGATTGAGGGACTGGCTGATGCTTTGGGATTGGATTACAGGGAACTTCAAATCAAATTTGTATCCGAAAAAATAATGCAAGATTTTAAAGGTCAGCCGTTTTTAAAAGAGGCACTTCAGGAAACATTAAACCAATTAAAAGCGTAATATGGTAGAGAAAGGTCATATCGTCAAGAACCTTATACCTGCTGAACCAGTTACAATTAACAAGGTTCAGAAACTTGGTTCAATGGTTTCACTTTCATTTACTGGGGTAAATACCAATAAGGCAAATACCAAAGTAATATCATTGAATGAATATGAAAATCTTGAAATCCTGACCGAAGAAGGCTTATTTAATTTCAAAGGAGACCCAGTTAAGTTTGCCCTCTTTGCTGAAGCTGAGAGAATTAATTCTGCTTATCAGTTTGACCCGCTTTTCGCTGTTAATTGCAGTATAGTTGACCCGTTGCCACATCAGGTGGAAGCAGTTTACAAATTCCTGTTACCACTTCCTAAAATACGTTTCCTTCTTGCTGATGATACAGGTGCGGGAAAGACTATTATGACAGGACTTGTCATAAAAGAATTGATGATGAGAGGTCTGCTTAGTAGGATACTCATCATCACTCCCGGGGGTCTGACCAAACAATGGCAGGAAGATGAGATGCTGTCGAAATTCAATCTCCAATTCACTCTGGCAAACAGAAGTATGTTTTCTGCCGACCCGAATATTTTCCATAATACTGACCGCATAGTAACTTCAATTGACTTTATATCAAGAGAAGACGTACTTAATGTGGCTCTGAATTCACACTGGGATTTGATTGTTTTTGATGAAGCACACAGGCTATCTGCATACGACTATGGAACTAAGGTTTATAAATCAAAACGATATCAGGCAGCACAATCTCTATCACATCAATGTGAACATCTACTACTTCTTACAGCAACACCACACAGAGGCAGAACAGACACATTTAAAAAACTTCTGCAATTACTCGATGAAGATATTTTCGCAACCGAGGAAATTGCATCAACTCGGATAAAAGAACTTGAAAAAAATGGAATAAATAAGTTCTTTATAAGGCGGTTGAAAGAAGATATGAAAGACTGGCAAGGAAAGCCATTATACAAAGACAGGTATACACGGACAGTTGCTTACAACCTGACACCAGAGGAAAAAGGATTGTATGATGCTGTGACAACTTACCTGACTAAGAAGAAAGAAGAAGCAAGCGAGTCAAGAAATATTCACGTGTCTTTGGCATTGGCAGTGATGCAAAGAAGACTCGTCAGTTCAATTTATGCTATTAAAAAAACCCTTTTCAGAAGGTGGAATGCACTTCAGGGTATTGTTGATGAACTTAACAGGAATCCAAATTTATGGTCACAACGTCATAAACTGGAAGGGTTCGATATTGACGGCATAGAAGACTATGATGAATTGGATGACGAGGAAAGGGATGCTTTAGAAAACATATTATCAGACCCAAAGAAGTTCAAACTGTTTACAACAGCCACAAGTGTACAAGAAATCTACGAAGAAGCCAAAGAGGTAAAGCAGCTTTTTGATATGGCTGATAGCCTTTATAAAAGACATCAAGAAGAGCAGAAATTCAAGGAACTGCAGAGACTGTTAATTTCACAGAAAGTAATTGATGGTGAAAAGCTTGTAATCTTCACAGAGCATAAAGACACATTAATTTATCTCGAAGAAAGGCTTTCAAAAAGTGGTGGATATAAAGTCGTGACCATACACGGTGGCAAAACGGTTGATGAAAGAAGAGAAGCACAATGGAAATTCGCTACACCTGATGCCCAGATTTTAATTGCCACAGATGCAGCAGGAGAAGGTATTAATCTCCAGTTCTGTAGATTGCTGATTAATTGGGACATCCCTTGGAATCCGAATAGGCTTGAACAGCGAATGGGAAGGATTCATAGGTTTGGTCAGAAGGAAGATGTTTTGGTATTCAATTTAGTTGCAAGTAATACCAGAGAAGGTAGGGTTCTTGAAACACTTCTCACCAAACTTGATGTCATTCGTAATAGTATGGGAGATGACAGGGTGTATGATGTTATTCAGGATGTCTTAGCAGATGTTAGCTTAGACGAAGTTATGAATTCAGTATTTGCTGGAAAACAAAGCAAATTGGACGAATTCCTTGCCCAAGATGACGAGCAACTAAAAGCACAATTCAAGGAAAAAATAACTGAGCAGAAAGAAAAGTTGGCGCACAGTTCAATTGATTTTAAAGATGCCCGAATCCTTAAAGAGCATTCAGATGAAAAACGTTTGCAGCCAATTTATATCCGTCTGTTCTTCGAGAAAGCATTTAAGCAAATTGGGGGTGAATTCACGGAAATCAGGAAGTCAATCTTTAGGATTGACAAATTGCCTGATGTTATGGCTCAGATTTTAAGGCATGATTACAACATATTTGCAGACACCATCAGGCAAATACAATTCTGTTTTGACAAGCAAATTTTCCTCGAATATTTAAACATCGGTGACTTGGGGAAGGTGCATTACATTAATCCAAGTAATCCAGTATTTGATAGCCTTGTAAAAGTAATCCGCAGCTTATATCGGGAAGACATGCTGAAAGGCACAGTTTTAATCTCACCTATCGATAAGGAAGACTATTTTGCATTCTTTATTAAATCACAGATAACAGACAACCGTCCCCATAAGGATACAGATAGTGTTGCTGATGAAAGGCTTATGCTCGTGCAAAAATCAAATGATTCAGATTTTCATATAACCTCACCTGCCAAATTTATTGACTTGCATCCACCAGCTATGTTCACAAAACCAATTCAGCCGCCAGAAGTTATTAATCAAGAAGCTGTTGTAGAGTGGAGTTTTAATGCAATCACCCTTGACCAGTTTGAAGAAACGAAGAAAAGAGTATCAGAAGATACTGAAAGAAGGAAAGATTATTTGGAAACTTCTTTTACTCACGTCATAATGGACATGCAGATTGATATTCAGGAACTGCAGGGTAAGGTTCTTATTGGAGACATGAAAGCACAGGAAAAGATATTGAAAAAGCAGGAAAAAATCAATGAATTAATTGCCAAGAAAAAAAGTCGTTTAGGCGACCTTGCCCTTATGGCACAGTTATCACCTAAAGCACCTGAAGTGCTTGGATGTGCTTATGTTGTGCCTTTATCTCAAGTTGAATACCAGAACGAATACGGCATGAGCAGGGATGATGAAGTGGAAGCAATTGCGATGGATGTTGTAATGAAATATGAAATTGAAAATGGATGGCGACCTGAAGATGTCTCAAAAAACAATGAAGGTTATGATATTCGTTCAACCAGTCCAGATGAATTTAAACGATACATTGAAGTAAAAGGCAGAAGTAGTGAGAGTGGAGTTATGCTTACTGAAAATGAAATGAATAGGCTGGCACAGTTGGGCGATGCAGCATGGTTATATATGGTCATGAACTGTAAAACAATTCCGCAATTATACCGAATTCAGAACCCTGCTAATACACTGAAGTTTGAATTGAAATCAAAAGGTGTTCAGTATTATCTTCCAATAGATGAATGGAAGCAGAAAATTAATTGAAATGGAGAAACCAAAAAAACTCATTGAAGTTGCAATGCCGATTAAGGAAATATCGGCAGAAAGTGTACGTGATAAATCAATAAGACATGGTCATATTTCGACACTCCATCTTTGGTGGGCAAGAAGACCTCTTCCAGTATGTCGTGCAGTTGTTTTTGCAAGTTTAGTGCCAGACCCATTAGATGAAAAATGCCCTCAGTCATTTAAGGATGCTGTAGATATACTATTGGGAAAACCAAACAATCAATGCGACCCATATAAACCTTATGCAGATATACCATATACAGCAGCTTCAGATAAAATGGAAGACAACCTGAGGAATAGGTTATTGATGCTAATTGGAAAATTCTCAGAAAAATTTATCGCAAATGAGAAAATTGGAAAAAATACAGATGCAAAAGACCAATTAAGTGACTTCAGCTTAATAAAATGGGATAACAAAAACAATGAAGAAATTGTAAACATAGCACGTAAACTTATATGGGTTTATCATAATTCAAGTTCGGGATTTTCTGCTAAAATTTTATTAGACCAATTTCATTCTTATTATAAAGCAATAAAAGAGGCAGAGAAAGAATTATATAACGAAACCGATAGGCATCTTTCTTCGGAAAAAATCAGAAAAAAAGAAGACAAACTCACTAAAGCTATAAATACATTTCTTGATAAAATGCCAAAGGTATTTGACCCATTTGCAGGTGGTGGAGCAATTCCTCTTGAAGCTGCAAGACTTGGGTGCAGAAGTTATGGTAATGATATTAATCCCGTTGCATATATCATTCAGAAAGCTGGATTGGAATTTCCTCAGAAATATGGCAAACAAATTCTATATAGCATATCTGGATTTAATAATATCTATGGTGATGAAGAACTGAGCAAGATTTCAAATGAGAATAAGGTAATTAATGAAGGAGTTGTAACGGGGGTAAGGATTACTAACAGATTGTCATTTGATATTGAGTATTATGCCAAATTATTACTGACAGAAACCGAAAAGGAAATTGGGCATTTATATCCTACGGATGCTTCTGGGAAAAGACCAATTGCATATTATTGGGCACGTGTCGGAATTTGTAGTAATCCAAGCTGTAAAGCAGAAATTCCTTTATTAAGGCAATTCTATCTCGCAAATACAAATAATCGACATATTTATTTAAAGCCAATAATCATTAATAAAAAAATTAGTTTCCAAATAATTAACGGGATTTGCAATGAAGATGGTTGGATGAAACGAGCAAATTTGAGATGCCCATGTTGCGGTGCACTTACTCATACTGAAGCTCTTAAAGAACAATTCAAGAAAAAAATTACAAAAGAGAGAATGTTGGCTGTCATTTACGACGGCAATGGTGGTAAAGAATATCGCTTGCCAAATACTGACGACCTTAAAATACTTGAGTCTTTGCCTTCGGTTGAGAGACCAACTGAAAGACTTCCCATAAACGACTCACAAAATCTTAAAATAACATTTTGGGGATTCCCAAGTTGGGGAGACATGTTCACAACTCGGCAAATTGCTTTTATAAATACAATTATTTCTAAGTTAGTAAATCTTAAAGACAAACTAATAGATTTCGACAATGCCTACCGTATAGCTTTATTGACGTACATGGCAATTTGGATTGATAGGATAATTGCTCGGTGCTCATCATTTGGACTCTGGCATTCTGGCAGGGAAACTCTTGAGTATCCATTTGGTAGACAAGCAATCCCGATGGTATTTGATTTTCCAGAATCTATGCCTTTCGAAAGAGGAAGCGGAAGCCCCTTAAACCAGTTAGAATGGATTTTAAGATATATTGAATCTGAGGGGTTAAATACATTTTCAAGTTCACTCATAAATGCCTCAAGTGGTGATAAAACACAATTTCCAAAAAAATATATATCTGCCGTTGTTACAGACCCCCCCTACTATGATGCAATTGCATATGCTGATTTATCTGATTTCTTTTATGTTTGGTTAAAACGGACTTTAGGAGAGGTCTTCCCATTGAATTTTGCCACACCGTTAACTCCCAAGTCTGAAGAATGCACTGCGTTAAAGCATCATCACAATGGGAATAAGGAAATTGCAAAAAAGCACTTTGAATCAAAATTAACCCAAATATTCGAAGCTATCGAATTTCAAACATCCGATATAGTTACTATTATGTTTGCTCATCAAAGCACAGAGGCATGGACGACATTATGTAATGCGATATTGACTGCAAAAATGAATATCACTGGTAGCTGGGCATTGGACTCAGAGTATTCAAAATCAGGTTTGAAATCAGATAAATCATATTTATCATCCTCTGTGACTGTTTCAGCAAGACCAACAATTAAGAAAGGTATAGGTGAGTTTAAAACTGTAAAAAAGACGATAGAGACCACTGTTGGACAAGAGGTAAATCGATTATATAAACTTGGTTTTCGTGGGGCTGACCTTCTTACTGCGTGTTTTGGACAAGCAGTAAGTGTTTTTGGTCGATATGAAAGGGTTGAAAAAGCAGACGGCAGTGAAGTTACAGTTGCCGAATTACTTGAAATGGCTAAAGAAAGTGCATTCAACGCATTGCTTAAAGGATTTGATGGAGATGAATTCACCAAGTTTTATATTGGATGGCTGCAATTATTTGGGTTTACAGAAAGTGATTTTGACGATGCTGCCAAATTCGCACGTGTTGGATTAAATATCAATGTGTCAGAGTTATTTACTCATAATCTCTTTATAAAGAACGGGAATAAACAGTTTTTAGCAGGGTACAAGGAACGCTTGGAACTGAATCACAAAATTGGCGAGGATGGTCACAACTTCATTATTGATTTTGTCCATAAAGCAATGTCTTTATATGTGGGAACAAACAGGAATGCTTTACTTGCATATATCGCAAAAGTTGCTGCTTCGCCAGATAACTCATTTTGGCGTGTAATTACATCGCTATGCGAAATCTTACCACATGGCAGTGATGACTATAAACAGGCTTCTGGTCTTTTATTGAATAAAGACAGCCTTATTCGAGAAAGTAAAAATTTGCAACAGTTCACTGAAACACAAGGTGAACTGTTTTAATACCAAATTGAAATGACAAAAGAATCACTTTTTAAAGCACTTGGGTTATTCATTGAAGCGTTCAGGCCATACGTGGTTTTAAGACTAACTGAACAGGCTGGTGATAAATGGGATAAATGGTTTTACGAGGCATTGAGTGATGCACAAAAGGAAAACTGGGATTTGGGCATTGGGAACGGTACTCCACCTGTTAATCTGATTGATTTTCACCACTTGAAATCATTTGCAATAAAGTACAAAGAACTATTAATACCAGATTTTGGCAGGGATGCAAACAAACTTCCGACATGGTTGCAGGAAATAGCAGATGTAAGGCACAAATGCAATCATTTTCAAGAAATAGAAGAACGTGATATGCGCAGGGCATTTGATAATATGATTGATATAGCTAATCTTTTAAAATTAGAAGAATTAAAAGGTGAAATAGAGCGACTTCAAAAAGGTGAAGTCATTGAGACAGTTTCTCAAAAGAAAATTGCCGCATATGGATTAGTCCCTTGGTTTAAAAATGTAACACCTCATCTTGATATACGTCAGGGGAATCTCGATGAATCGATTTTTGCTGCAAATCTTGCTGAAGTTGTTCTTGGTCATGGACGAGAAGTATACCAGAATCCGAGTGTTTTCTTTTCAAAAACATATTTCACAGAAGGTCTTAAAAATATTGCCAAGAGAGTTATTAAAGGCTTGAATGGTAAAGAAGATGCGGAAAACAGGGTGATTTCTCTGCAAACTGGATTCGGTGGTGGGAAAACCCACACATTGATTTCTCTTTATCACATTGCAAAATCAGGTAAAGAACTTGGCAATTTACTACATACCGAGACCCTGCTGGATTATATCGGCAGACCCGATTTTGAACATGCTTCAGTTGCTGTCTTTACGAACAGAACCAATGACCCGACTCAGGGAAGAAAGACGGATGATGGACTGACCATACGCACACTTTGGGGTGAATTAGCATATCAGTTGGCTGGCAAAGCTGGCTATGAAGTTATCCGACCCAATGATGAAAACAGAACTGCACCCAAAGGTCTATTTAAAGATGTTCTGAAAAAAACAACCAACGCTCTTATTCTTATTGATGAACTGGCTGATTATTGTGTCGCTGCTTCTGGTGTTCAGGTTGGTGGAGCATCGCTGTCAGACCAGACGATATCATTTATTCAGGAATTATCTGAAACTGTTGCAAGTATGAATAACTGTGTTGTGGTAGTAACTCTTCCTGCATCAGTTGAAGAAGTAGCCAACTCTGATAAGGCTTCACAAATCTTGAATAGCCTGTCGAGCAGACTTGGAAGGGTTGGAGCAGATACAAAACCAGTAGCTGATGAGGAAATTTTTGAAGTTATACGTTACAGATTATTTGAAAACATTGGTTCATTAGATGTAATTAATAATGTGGTAAGCAAATACTCTGAACTTTATACTGAATTGAAAACAGAAGTACCAGATTATGCAACTCGTTTAGAATATAAGGAACGCATCAAGAAATCATATCCATTTCATCCAGAATTAATTGATGTGTTTCGTATCAAATGGGCAAGTAACCACAATTTCCAGAGGACAAGAGGCGTGTTGAGATTATTGGCATCCATTGTCACAGACCTCTGGAGGAGACAAGAATCTCTTACAGGCACTAATACATTAATACATGCATCGGATGTGAACTTTGCCAATCTCGATGCTCTTTCAGGTCAGCTAAAGAAACTATATGGTAACGGTTATGATGCTGTCATCACTGCTGATGTATCAGGAAAAAGCTCAAACGCATTTCGCATAGACAAATCAAAGAAAGAGTTAGGTGATTATAATTTGGCTGAAGGACTGGCAGCTACTATTTTGCTTGGAAGTTTTGGAAGTACTGGCTCAAATAAAGGAACAAGTGTTCAGGAACTCAAGTTAGCATCCATCAAGCCAAATTCATTTAACCATAACAACATTCATACAGCTCTTGATTTACTGGAAGAAAATGCACATTATCTTTACTATAGCACATCAGGGCAGAGACGGTACTGGTTTCATACAAAGCCAAATGTTAACATCCTGATAAACCAAGCTAAAGGCGATGTATCAAAACCTGATATTGAAACGGACATAATAAGAAGACTTAATGAAAAGTCCAGAGGAATTCAACTTTTTAATGTAATTGTCAATCCATCAGATGACATTCCAGAACAAAAAAAACCAACGCTTGTAATTCTTCATCCAAAATATCTTGCAAATCCAGACCAATTAAATGGGAATACCAAGCCTGTTATTGAAAAGACTGCTACTAAAAAGGGTAACAGCGAGAGGATATATCGAAATACAATGCTTTTCCTTGTATGTTCAGAGGTAACTTATGGTAAGCTTCAATCAGATGTCCGTGAATATCTCGCTTGCTCCAAAATCCGAGGCGAATATGCCAATCAGTTAGAAAAAGACCAAAAGGAAGACATTGACCGTAGGATAAAGGAATCATCAAATGACAGTGACAAATCGCTGGTGGCAGCGTATTCAATTGTTGTAAAGTATTCAGTAAAGAATGGCTTCGAAAAACTGCTTTTAAGGCAGTTTAAAGATAGCATAGACAGTCAGGTGAATAACAATATCATTTCAGCATTAAAAGAAGAAGATTGGCTATTAGATTCAGTCGGACTCGGAGTTCTCCATTCAAATAATTTACTGCCAACTGTTGAGAATCCGATTAAAACAAAAGATGTGTATGAAGCATTCATAAGATTTGATGATAAACCAATGATAACTGGCATTAGTGCGATTCAAACAAGCCTTCTGAGGTATTGCAATACTGGGGATTTCTGTATAGCATCAGGGGATGGGAAAGACTTTACCCATGTTTATTACAAGGAATCCGTACCATATTTTGAAGTGACCAACAATTCATATTATCTGCTTGATAAAAGTCTAAAACCTGCCCCTGTAACTCCCGAACCCAAAAAAGAAGATGGTAAAATGCCTGAAGGTGATGGTGGAACACGTCCTGTTGATGAGCCAGAAGGCGGGAAAATAGGTGGGAAAGAAGATACCATAAAGAAGTTCAAATCAATAACGGTATCTGGCAAAGTACCAGTGGAAAAGTATCATGAACTATTTACCTGCTTTATTACTCCATTTGCTATGTCTGGAAACAAGTTAGACATCGATGTGAAATTCAAAATCAAATCAACAGAAAGCAGTCCATTGGATGAGACAAAGCAACAGTATAAGAATGCTAAAGAAGCTGCGAAACAGTTAGGATTGGAGTTTGAAGAGGAATAATCAGATGTGTTAAATCAAGTCCATTCATTAATAAATTAATATGAGCCTACCAGACATCTGCATTTTTTTTCTTATAGCCTTGATTGGTTTAGCCTATCCTTTGATGCTACAGGTAATTGCGAGGCTTGAAGACAAATACCAGTCTATTAATATTTTGAATCTAATAAAAAGTGAAGTAATCTGGAAATTATACGATTATACTCTTAAAACTTCTCTTGTCTTTGTTTTATCTTACATCATTATCAATCATCCATCACTCGATTTTAATAACAAATTTTTTCATCTTAGTATTCAGATTGTTGCTATTGCATTGATAGTAGGCACTTCCTTGACGGTGTTATTCTTTCTGTTTTTTACAAAATTGGTTTTTACTTATTACTCCACTAAAAATCTGGTTCAATATCTAATAAAAAAGGATAGGAAATTGTTTCAACAAGATGAAATATATTTTAACTCAATTGCCGACATACTATACCAAAGCATTAGATATAAAAATGAGCTAATTACTCGAACAATCTCAGACTATTTTTATGAAGCATTTCAACGATACCGAGAAAATTATTCTGGCAATGAAATTGAATACCCTCATTCCTATTATGTGTTAGTGCACAGAACTATAGAAGAACTTGCAGTATTAAAGGATAAAAGAATTCCACGCCTTGAATATAGGACTGCAGGTGGTATATGGCTTCTGGGAGAAATCAAAGAATATTCAATTCACGAATCAACATATTATTGGTTATGGCATAATTTATTGTTAGCAATCAATTATAAAAGAGATGATTTTGTAATGTATTATTGGGAAAGGGCACATCATCATATTACTTATAATCTTTCATTCATACAACCAGACTATGATTATGAGACTGGGAAAATGAGGAATGAGGATGCAATAACAAAAAGAAATCAAGAGAGAGAAAGGTTTTTTGAATTTCATTATGCATTAGGGGGATTGCTACTTTATAATGACCGCTACGAACTAATAAGCAGAATCTTCAGATTTACTACCAGCCTACCACCAGTATACGAGATGTTGCCAAATAATATGAATGAGATATTCAAACAATATTTCAGATTTCGAGACCCATATGATGAGGATTATATGCGAATAAGGCAAAGGTATTATTTTCCAAATCTTGAAGGAATAAATAGTGAATATGTTATTAAAAATTGGATTTGTAAGTATATGACACTGTTGTTTTTACGTCAATACACTATTGTCCCATATTTAATAATAATGAAGCCACTTGAATATCCAACTATTCCTGAACCACAAAGTGAAAAGAGAATGTGGCTCGATAATTTGGGTCATTTTAAAGCACTTGTTGCAGACCATCTTGGTAATCTACAACTAATAAAATCTTTGGGATTTGAATTTCTGATTGATGGGAGAATAGAGGAAACTGACAACCCTGCCCCGATTTCATTCCTTGAGAACTTAATGAAGATGGTGGAAAAAGATTATAAACAAACTGAATCAGAACAACCAGTTTCAGAGAAGAAAAGAGAGGCATTTCTTAGTTTTACAAATCAGCACTTAACACCAGTATTTGAGTCAATTAGTTCATTGAGTAATGATAAACTAAATGCCGATGAATATAAAGACTGGTATATAACAGGTGAAAATGCTGTCATTGACAAAAGTTCATTTGCAGAAAATCAGCCTTCAGAAAACCTGAATTATCATTCATTTCTGGCAGAAAGCCTTGCGGATAAATGTTATAGAGGCATATCAGAGATATTTTATATTCAAACAAGAAAAAGATTTTTATTTAACAAGGAAGATTTTTTCAAAGCACTTGATAATCTAAAATTATCGCCTGATAAACACATCATAGTAGCTTTTGGAATCAATTTACATGATTACGATGCATTCGCACAAATAAAAGGATTAACTGATAATGATTATAATGGAGTTCACATATTTAGATTCGCAAAGTGCAGTTATGAATTGGTGGGTCAAACATTATTTATTCTTAGTAAAGATAATCTCCCATTGATTGAATTTTTGGAAACAGAAAAGACCATCATAGATAAATATTCATTAGAAAAAATCAATGAGACCTTCAAGCTATATGCACAAGTTGTTGATTTATTCAGGAATGAAGATTTAAGAAACGAACTCAGCCTGTCCAGACAATCGGAAGACTTAACGAAGTCAGTGCTCTTAAACATCTCGTTTGTAATTAGATTCCGATGGGGGAAAAATATGAATATGATTTCTCTAAGGTTATACTCAAAATTCCATGAAAGAGGTTTGTCAAATAATCCTAGTGAAATTGAACCATTAGTTTAACATCGACCAACTTGTTACTATTAAGACGATTGTTTATTGTATGAGGAATGCCGTTTTTGCTTTTCCAAATAATTCAAAAATTGGTGAACTTCTTAAACTTGATGGGTTTGTCATGATAGACAACAAATATTTTGAAAATCCTATCCATAATATTTTGGTAAACACAGATATAGCAATAAAAAGATATATTGAACGCAGACCCCTATCTACAAGTGAGATATTGTTATTTGCCAACTCTCTTTTATATGCAAAGACCCAAGTGTATTAGCGATTATAGTGATATTTGAAGCTTACTATACAAAAGAAGTAAGTAAGTTTGATAATTATTGTGAATTTTGCTACCCGTGAACGTCAAGATTATGCTTCATTTTGTCACGAAAAGATATATGGATATAACTACCACCTGTTCTTATGTTCAGGTAGTTAATGTTTGTATATCTGTCAATGACCATGACTATATTTTTCAGGAGTATTTTCATTATTGGTAGCTTATCAAGAAAAAGGCAGATGAACTTGGAGTAACACCTCAAGAAGTAGACATGGCAATATGATATCGAAAGTCAGCAGTATTAATGAAGAATGATTAGTTATTGAAAAGGGATGAAATGGAATAATAATGAATTAATTAATTCAAGTATCAGAATAACAGCATAATAGGGCAATAATGAGCTTGTTTTAATTAAAAACTTATTTCTGACGTTGAGACACTGATAGAGACACTGCACGAAAACAAAAAGTCTGTA
>Ga0208694_1001044_pt1 | contig 36569 bp, 36 predicted proteins | sample AD_UKC078_MetaG_FD_184442 | JGI IMG/M metagenome (GOLD analysis project Ga0208694, IMG submission 184442) | Active sludge microbial communities of municipal wastewater-treating anaerobic digesters from USA - AD_UKC078_MetaG (SPAdes) (version 2) | ecosystem: Engineered > Bioreactor > Anaerobic >...
TCTGTAAAGAGCATTAAGACCTACATCTGCAGAAAAAGCTATCTGCCACGGGAACATATATGAAGCACCCAGTGTAAGATTATAGGAAAAAGATTTTCTTTCCTTTGCAAATCCGTGTGAAAATCCGTTGGTGACGCTGATGTTGAACTTTTTGTTCTCTTTTTCTTTATCATCATCTTTGCCTTTTTCATCTTCAGGTTCGCTTTCGATCTTAACAGCCACTTTAGGTTGGGGATCTTCTCCCGGTTTTTCAGCAACAGGTTCCGGCTTTACTTCTGCCGGCACCGCCTCTGCCGGTTTTTCAGCAACAGGTTCCGGCTTCGCTTCTTCCGGCTTTGCTTCGGCAGGTTTTTCTTCCTTTACCTCTGCTTCATCCTTTGCTTCGTCCTTTGACTCATCCTCTTCTTCCTCTACATCCTCTTCTTCAGTATCTTCCGAAACTGATTTTCCGGGCTCGGTCTCACCTTCACCGGCACTCTCCTGAGCTAAAACCGGAAAAGCGAAAATAAGCAGCAGAGAGAGAAAGTAAATCTTAAATACTTTCAATGTCTCCTCCATTTATGAATAAGTTTCTCAAACCGTTCTCCTTTGAAACGCCAGCCAAAATAGTAAATACCCCTTAAAAAGTCAAACTTTAAATGAACCTTTTTTCACACACACACTATTAAGCAAAATAAAATCCAAACTTTTTTAACCAATATATTCAAATCATTATCTCTCAAATACAATCAATTCAACACTTCAATATCGGTTACAAGAATACTGAAAAGAAATGTCTGATCCTTAATTGTCTCAGGACCAAAAAATAACCGTCCGGTGACTCTTACCAGAACTACCTGCTTAAAAAGCTTCTCTCTTTCAAATTTGAAAGGATTTTCACCTCTATCTTTATAAGCATAGACTATGTCAGCAAGTGTGGGCGGATTGCAGAAAACACATCCTGCAAGAACTATGGACGGGTTTGAAAGCCAGAAAGCTGTAAAATTACCATCTTCAGGGATTTTATCGACAGGCATAACAGCTCCGGTCATTACGACCGCCGCCCCGTTAAGTTTGTTCACAACTACTTCCGGCATTGATTCTTTAAGACGGAAATAGGTATAAACCTTTTTAAGTCCCTGATAGTTAAGGGGATGAAGCTTAGAAAAATCGGGTTCATTCAGAGTATATTTTCCGTGATATTTCTCTTTTTCCACAAGTTTGTCCCCGGGTTTGAGAACCACATCAGCTCCGTGCTTCTTAAAGCTGTCGGAAATTGATTCGTTTGCTTTTTTGAACTTCTCGTCTGCCGGAAGTTTTTCCTCAACGATCTCAACCTTCTCATCACCCTCAACTCTCTCATCACCCGCAACTCTCTCATCACCCGCAACCTTCTCAACCGGTCTGCTTGAAGAAATATCACCAAGCCCGGTGATGGCATCTCTGCCCTGATATTCTTTCGGAAGAAGTTTTTCAGAAATGTCTCGTTCGGGCCTCATTTCATAGATCGCTGTGACTATCAATGCAGATAAGATCACAACAGAAGCGATAAAAAATTTCTTCTTTTTTGACATGTCAGTCTCTGGCTACCTCTTCGACAAGGTTCATGTTATAGATCCGCAGCATTGCAACAATTGAAAGGATCTGACCGGACACCAGAGTAACCAATATTCCCTGTATTTCAACTTTTGTGACAAAAAACGGTTCCAGACTGATCCCAAGATTGAAATCTATCAAAGGTTTTAAATACCATAAAACAAAATGACCCATAACAACACCTGCAAGAACTCCGGCAACTGTGATTATCATTGTTTCAACCATTACAGTTAATGAAATCGGGAACTTGCCAATTCCAAGAGTTCTCATTAGGGCCATCTCTTTCTTTCTTTCATTAATTGCCATTACCATTGTCACAAAAACCATTGCAAGAACGATCAACAGTGTTCCGTAGCTGAAAAATCCTGCCGCTGTTTCGGCTTTGTTCATATACTGGACAACCCTTCTGACGGTTTTTCCCACATCTGTTGCAGTCGAACCGCTTCCCGACGAATATTCCCTTTCAAGTTCGCTTGTAGCAACAGGATTTACAGTCTTCACAAGAATTGCGGAAAGCGTTTCATGGGATGATCCTTCATTACTGTGTTCACATCCTTCATGGTGTTCGTGTTCTGCTTCGTGTTCTGCTTCGTGTTTGTGTTCTGTGTGTTCACCATGATGTTCGTGAATTTTCCATACAGCTTTAAAATTGACATAAATCGAAAAATCTTCAGGCCCGTTCACAGGATTCATTATTCCTGCAACATAATATTTAAAATCATCATGACCGTGAGCATTTTCATCACCCACATGTCCGTGGCTTCCGACAAATTTGTCGCCGATATTCAATCCATATTTTTCAGCTATCTTAAAACCAAGAACCGCCCTGTGCAGATCTTCATCACTCAAAACATTTGCCACATCAATATTATCCTGTTTTAAAACAAAGCTTTTGCTTATTTCATTAATAAAACCGCTATTTACGCCGGTTATCGGAATTCCCTGATAACTGTCAGCTCTCGCAATTGGGAATGCAGCAGTAACTCTCTTATCTTTCTTAAGGTTTTCATATATTTTATAATCCAGAGTTCCACTTGGCTTGTCAATGTTGAATATCGTTGACATTACAAGTTGAGTGTCACTTGACCCCTCTGGTCCGATAACAAGCGGAAAACTCAGGGAACTGTTTACGGCTGTTGTGGCCAGTCCGAAGGTCACATTCCCTATGGCACTCAAAAAAGCAAATGCGCAAGCTATTGAAATTATTGATATGACTACAGCGGAACATCTGTGTTTCATGTTGTGCATTACTGCTTTAAAAATAAATCCAGCCCTCATGACACCCTCCCTGTTTCAAGATCGAATACCAGATCACTCTTAAAATCATCAAAGATCCTGTCATGTGAGGCAAAAATTACTGTCGAGCCGTTACTTCTGCACTTTTCGATCGATCTGTAAACCGTTCTTGCACTTTCTGTGTCTAAAGATGCTGTCGGTTCATCGGCAAGAATGATCTTCGGCTCTGAAAAAAGAACCCTTGCAACACAGACTCTCTGCCTCTGCCCCACCGAAAGATGATATATCTTCCTTTTTTCAAGACCGGCAAGACCCACCTCATTAAGAACCTCAATTGCTTTTTCTTCAAATCTTTCAGGAAGTTTTCCTGCAAAAGCAAGAGGCGCATAGATATTTTCAATAACAGAAAATGGGCTTAAAAGATTGAATGTCTGGAAAATATAGCCGGCATTTTCCGCCCGGAACCGGTCTCTTCGGGTTTCGTTCATTGCGGTTATTTCAAAACTGCCTGCCTTTACAATGCCGCTGTCAGGAAGAATAAGACCTGAAAGAATGTTCATCAGCGTGGTCTTTCCGCTTCCGCTCGGTCCTTTAAGACGAAGCACCGCTCCGCTTTTCAGATCAAGAGACAGATCTTTAATTACGGCAAAACTTTCGCCAGCTGCATTTTTGTAACTCTTTGAAATTCCTTTAAGAACAATGTCCATATATCCTCCGTCGGTAAATCCTGAAAGCTGGAAACCTTACCCGTTAACAAATTTTAAGTCAACCAATTAATGGTCACACACATTAGTGCCCGACACAAGCTGACCGTTTAAATAATCGGTAACAAGCTTTTCCGGTGTTTGGGCCGGAGAACCTACTATTACGGAAATATTATTCTGGGCAAAAAGCTGCTGCGCTCTTGAACCCATGCCGCCTGCAATAATGACATTCACATTTTTCTCACCAAGCCATTTGGGAAGGAGTCCCGGCTCATGTGGCGGAGGGGTGACATCTTCTCTTTTAACAATTTTCTTCTCTTTGTCGTCAACATCAATGATAGCAAATTGAGCACAATGGCCAAAATGCATGCACAACATGCCGTTTACAAGCGGAATCGCTACTTTCATTTTTCTTCTCCATTTACAAATTTTAATAATTTTTTCCATATAGAATGAATTTCTTCGTATGTCATCCCATTTTTATATTCCACTACCGTTTTTTTTAAGATCTGTGCGTCTGTAAAATCACTGCTGTATGAAACACGCCCGATAAAAGAAGCACCTTCGCCATGCACATATTCTTCAATATTATCAGTCATTTCACTATTCACATCCCATCTGTTAACCACTACTGCCGTCTTTATTCTAAAGTGTTTGGCAAGCGACATAACCCTCTTAAGATCATGAAAACCGCTCAGTGTCGGCTCAGTAACAATGAGCACTGCATCAGCACCTGTTACAGAAGCAATGACAGGACAACCTATACCGGGCGGCCCGTCAACAATTATAAAATCTGATTTTTTCTCTACGGCTATTCTTTTTGCCTCGTTTCTTACAAGTGTGACAAGTTTCCCTGAATTTTCAGCGCCGATTCCGAGTTTTGCATGAACAAGCGGGCCGAAACGGGTTTCAGAAAAAAACCACTCTCCGCACAATCTGTCAATAAAATCAATGGCTTTCTCAGGGCAGAACTCTACACATACTTTACACCCTTCACATTCATTTCCATCAATGAAATGCACTCCTGATCTTACCGAGATCGAATCAAATCTGCAAAGTTCACGGCATACTCCGCAATTTGTACACTTATTATTATCTATTACAGCGACTCTTCCACTGTAGAAATCACTTTTCCTGACAATTTCCGGTTCAAGGACAATGAACATGTCTGCGGCATCTACATCACAATCAGCGGCAATACTGTTTTGCGAAAGGGCAAAAAGTGACGAAGCAATGCTGGTTTTCCCTGTTCCCCCTTTTCCGCTTATGACAACGATCTCTTTCATTTTTCGCCTCCAGTCGTCCAGAAAATGAATTTCCAGAGATCTTCAAGCTTTTTTTTCAGATCAGGAGCGCCGGTTATTAAATTTCCTCCGGTTGAGCATATTTTTGCGATTTTATGGCTGTATGGTATTTTCATCAGTATTTTCAAATTGTTATCTTCACAATATTTTTCGACTAAATCATCTCCCGCCATTGATCTGTTTATAATTACGCCCACCGGGATTGAAAGCTTTTTTATTGTTTCAACAGCTATCATCAGATCATTGAGACCGAAAGGGGTCGACTCTGTAACAAGAATGACAAAGTCGCTCTCTTTTACAGCCGCTATCATTGAACAGCTCGTTCCGGGAGGAGAGTCTATGACAACATCATTGTTTCCGTCTGCTTTTTTCAGAACTTTTCTTATCACAGGTGTCGCCATCGGAAAACCTATATCAAGAATTCCCTGGGAAAAATCAATACGGCCGCTTCTGCCGGAAACTATCTTCCCTATGAAATTGGGCACTTCAGTTATTGCTGAAACTGGACAGACCCTCATGCAGCCACCGTAACTGTGACAAAGCTCATTGAACACCATAGGAGGTGAACCGAAAAACACTATCGCATTGAACTGGCATATCTGAGCGCATTTCCCGCAACTGATACATGTGTCTGTATTTATTAAAGGAACATCCACCGAAACTCTTTCTTCGATCACATTTTCAAGTTCAAGAAAAAGATGACCGTTCGGCTCTTCAACATCACAGTCAAGCAGCTGAACCATTCCGGGAGATGTCATTGCAAGGGCGATGGAGACCGTTGTCTTACCGGTCCCCCCTTTACCTGAAGCAACTGCTACTTTCATTACCAGTGACCGTCAACATCGGCAGATTTCATCTCAATCAGCATGCCTGAAACATACTTTTCAACAGCTTCCGACACTGTTGCCGCATTTGCGTTGAATATCTTTACTTCCGCCTGCTTAAGAACTGTGAAGGCCTTCGGTCCGCAGTGACCTGAGACAAGGACTTTCGCACCTGCCTTTATCACATTCATTGCCGCCTGGATCCCTGCTCCCTGAGCCGCATTGAGGTTCATTGAATTATCAACTGCTTCAAACTGTTTTGTTTCGGTATCATAAATAATAAACCCCGGTGCTCTTCCGAATCTGTTTTCAAACGGTGAATTCAGATCATTTCCTGTAGTTGTAACTGCTATTTTCATTTTTTATGCTCCATATTTCTTATATTAAAAATTCTGCACCGTTTTCCCCTTCCGCAACCCGGCATTGCAAAACCCGGTTTAGCAAGACGGTTATGAATAAAGCCCGTTATCACTTCATCAATATCACCTGATACAAATGAATATACAAAAATGCCTTTATCAATAAGTTCCGTTTCAACTCTTCTTGAAACAGCTCCGCAAATAAGGACATCGATCTTTTCACTTATTATGAAATCAACTTTGTGCATGCAGGTTCCGTAAACGATTGAAACAGAGCTCTTTGAAACAACCTCGCCGTTTTCAACATTTATCAGCAGTGCCTCTTTCGCAACATCAAAAACCGGAGAGATTCTCCCGTTCCAGATCGTTATGAGCACTTTCATCAATTCACTCCAAAAAAAACCGGTCCTTAATTGCAATTGTTGTGCCACCAAAACAAAAAAAACTCAACTACTTGTATTTAATCGCTTTTATCAGAATTGCTCTTTTAGAACACAACAGAATTAGTTGCATATTTGCAACTTTATTTTGCTGTTTTGTGGCAGTTTTGCAACTTTGTGAAAGCATCCAAATACGAACTACTCAGCACCAAGCCTTCTCTGCTGACTTTAAACAGCATCGCTCCGATAATTGATCCTGTTTCAAAGACTTATGGGCTGAGTATGGGATTTTCGTTTTAGATTATCTCTTCTTCAAAACTGGCACTTCCGGCATATATTCATCAAAAGGGCAAGCTTCAGGTTCAAGTTTGCAATAACACTCCATGTCACGCAGATAAAGTGACTGCCAGATAAGATATTTTCCTTCAAAATCTCCATAGATCTGATTGTATTTTGTTCCTATCTTTTTTTGGCAGTATTTTTCTTTTTTAATGATCGAATAATAGCAAAGTTTGCTATCCTCCGTTTCGGCTGAAACTGAAAATAATTCACCATATAAAACCTTGTCACCTGAAAAAGAGTCAACTATTGTGACATATGTGCCTGATTCAGTCTGTTGAACAGGATTTACTGCATATTTGATGCCGCTTTCCTCAATCGTTCCTATAACTATATTATATGATTCATCTGCAAAATATGATGTAGCAAAACGGTTGTTCTGCTCCTTGTCAAAAATTACACTGTAGACATACTGATTTTCACCATTCACTTTTTCACATTTGCTCAGTCCTTCAGGTAGTTTTTCAAGATTACAGACATATCCGTTTCCTTTATTGTCTGTTATTCCCAAATATTTTCCACCAAGACTTGCCTCATAAAGTATACCCCAACCCAGACTGTGCCATTTCCATTCACCAATTTTTGCGTAAAGAATCTGATACGGGTCATCATCTGTCTTCTGATGAATGAAATACACCCATTCATCACTCATTTTCATAGCAGATTCAGGCAGATACCGTATTGTGTCATTGTAAATTACTTTGTATCCTTTAACTTCATCATACATAACAAGATATTGTTTATCCATTGATTCGCCAAGAGTTGTGTCATCATGAATCTTATTAAAATCCATAACCGTACCCAGATGTTTTCCACTTCTGTATGCAGAAGCATCCATTACTGTCGGCATTATTACAGTATACTCATCTTTTTCGACATTATATGAAAAAATCCTGTGATCTGTCGGATACTTGTAATATTGGTCACTGCCTGAAAAATCGGTCCTCATATCCATACCCACTTTTTCATTCCATATTGAAGAATGGCGAAAATTCTGAGAACCGGCAGACCAAATTGCATCCACGACAGGCGCAACCCGTCTATCACAGTCAGTAATGGGTGTTGAAATGTCTTCTTTTCTTCCAGCTTTTAATGTCTTCACATCACAAGGATATCCATTGCAGTCACGGCTTGGAAAATCTTTTGAGTATTTCTGATTTATTTCACTCCAAAGATTCCTCACACAATCTGGATCATCACTTTTTGCAGGGAGATCGCACTTTCTACAAAAATGAATGCTACCGTCTTCACGGTAATATGGGAAATTCGCATATTTAAACTGGGGACATTCCTCCGCTTCCTGATAGTCTGCATCCGAATCCGCCTGATCGTCATCAGTTTCATCATCTTTTTCAGCAATTGAATCTGTTGAATCAGCATCATATGCGAAATCCTTGTCCTGCTCAACAAAACCATCATTATCATGCAGATCACTATCATTTTTTGGACTGTCAGAGTTACATGAAGTGCATGACCAGAATGACAGCAAAAGGAATATAATTAATATGTTACGCATAAATTCCTCCTTATTCAATCATCCTTTTCTTCAGTTTTATCAATCAATTTTCTTTCTTTTTCATCAAGGGGAGGAAGATAATTTTCCTTTGTCACAACACTTTTCCCAGTTTTATGCTCCAGCTCTTTTTTTGCTTTTTTTGCAATGCTTCCGCCTTTTTTGGCGGCATCTTTATTTTCATCCATTCCTGAAGCATCAACACTTTCAGCTATTTGTCTTGTGGAAAGTTCCGCAAGAGCTGTAAAGATCAATTCAGCTTCACTCATATGATCTCTTAAGTTCTGTGATTTTAACCCCTTAAGCTTTTTGTGCTGATTATTTTGTATTTTTTACCATCCGATGATTCAAGTTTCAGTTGGTGACAATTTGTCACCGACTCACTTCCTTCCTTCTTGAGCCGTTCTTTCAATTTGTTCCAGTATTTTCGGGCTTTTTGAAAATCATCTTGATCAAGCAGTGTTTGAATTATGTCAACTACTGAAAAATACCACACATTCCTTTTTTCATCATAAATCCTTCTTATTTTAAATCTTTCAAAAACTGCAATAACCATTTCCGACTTATTCATGTTCTCCTCCAGAATAGGCTACAAAATTCTTCATAAAACCTCAAACGAAAGCATTTAAAAACTTTGGAAGATTATCTCAAAAACCGGTTTTAGTCAAATAGCCAAAACTTTTACTTGAACGATTGTTCAATTGTTCATTTATGAATTGTTCTTGAACTCCCCACTTGAAAAAAAGATTTTGGGGACTATTGTCTCTTTGTGCATGTTTTTTTTGATATGGAGGAATTAGAATATGTCATTTTCACTTTTTACGAATGATGAAGAGGAGAAACGGTTTAATGAAACTGTTTCAAAGATCAGGAACATTATCGTTGTCATGAGCGGAAAAGGGGGTGTGGGCAAAAGCAGTGTGGCTGTGAACCTTGCATATTATTTTGCGATGCAGGGGAAAAATGTCGGCATTATGGATGTCGATTTTCACGGTCCGAGCATACCAAAACTACTTGGAATTGAAGGGAAAAAACTGGGATCAGATGAATCGGGAAGAATTAAGCCGGTAAGAATTTCAGACACTTTTCACGCTGTAAGCATCGGGCTTGCACTTGATTCCATTGACTCGCCTGTCATCTGGAGAGGGCCGATGAAAGTGAGTGCGATCAAGCAGTTCTTCTGCGATGTTGAGTGGGGCGAACTCGATTATCTTATTATTGATTCCCCTCCCGGAACAGGTGACGAGCCGCTTACTGTCGCACAGTTCCTTAAAGATAAAGCAAATGCATTGATAGTAACAACTCCTCAGGAAGTTTCAATAAGCGATGTCAGAAAATCACTTTCATTTGCAAGCGGACTTGGATTTAAAAATCTCGGAATAGTCGTCAACATGAGCCACTTTGTCTGCCCCAAATGCGGTGAAAAAAGTTATATCTTCAAACAAGGCAGCATTGCAAAAATGGCAGAGGATCACAACACTGAAATTCTTGGCGAAATCCCGATCGAACCTTTAGTCAGCGAATGCGGCGATGAAGGAAGATTTTTTGTCAATGTTTACGGGAAAACACCAGCCGGAATCGAATTTGAAAAGATAGGTGAAAAGATCTTTAAGAAGCTTGCCGAATAAACACGACTTTCTTGTCAGTAACGACTTTTCTGCAAAATTTTCTTGACAAATCAAATTTTTTGCTTATAATTTTCTCTGTAATGCTGTTTTTGCATTGAGGAGGTTTTTTTGAAAACGATGCTGAAAAATCTGGCAGATATTCAGACAGGATACTCTTTCAGGGGGCGTCTTGAATATTCTGATTCGGGAAATGTAAGGGTTATTCAGATGAAAGATCTGACTTCTGATAACATTGTTGACTGTCACGAACTGATAAAAATAGATATGGAAGTTCTCAAAGATCATCATCTTGCGAAAAAGGGAGATCTTGTTTTCAGATCAAGAGGAATTAACTGTACAGCATCAATTTTATTAGAAGAGATTGAGAACACTGTGGTTTCTGCTCCTCTTCTAAAAATCAGGGCGATAGATCGCAATAAAGTTTTTCCTGAATACCTTAAATGGTTCATCAATCAGCCGGAATCTCAGAAATTTTTGCAATCAAGGTTGTCGGGCACTCATGGAGGAATGATAAGGGCTTCCGAGCTTGCCGAACTTCCTGTTTCTGTTCCCGACTTGAAAACGCAGATGCTGATAGTTGAAATATCAGAATTATCTGAAAAAGAACACCGGATATTGTCACAAATTTCAGAACTCAAAAAAGATTACATCTCAAAATTATTAATAAATTCATCAAAAGGAGAATAAGGATGAGTACAAAAATCGAGCAGAAGGATATAAACAGTGCGGCGTGGGCGGCGTGTGACACTTTCCGTGGAGTTGTAGATCCGGCTCAGTACAAAGATTACATTCTTGTGATGTTATTCCTTAAATATATATCAGATGTATGGAACGATCACTATGAAGAATACAGAAAGCAGTATGGAGATGATGACGAAAGAATAAGAAGAAAGCTTGAAAGAGAGCGGTTTGTTCTTCCTGAGGTGAAAATTAAAGAAACAAATGAAAAAACCGGAATTGATACAATTTTTGACAGGTTTCCTGCTAATTTTTACAGTCTTTATGAAAGAAGATCAAATGATAATATCGGCGAACTTATCAACATAGTTCTTGATAACATTGAAGAATCCAACAAATCAAAACTTGAAGGGGTTTTCAGAAATATTGACTTCAATAGTGAAGCAAATCTCGGAAAAACCAAAGACAGAAACCGTCGTCTTAAAGCACTTCTTGAAGATTTTAACAAACCTCAGCTTGACATGAAACCGAGCAGAGTTTCAGAAGATGTTATAGGAAATACATATATTTACCTCATTGAGCGGTTTGCTTCTGATTCAGGCAAAAAAGCAGGAGAATTCTTCACTCCTTTGAAAGTCACTGAGCTTGTAGCAAAACTTGCAATGCCTAAAACAGGAGACAGAATTTGTGATCCGGCATGCGGTTCGGGCGGATTGCTTGTTCAGGCGGCAAAAATAATTAACAGCAGAGACTTTGCACTTTACGGACAGGAATCAAACGGCAGCACATGGGCTTTGTGCAGAATGAATATGTTCCTTCACAGTTTCGACAGTGCGAGAATTGAGTGGTGTGACACACTCAACAGTCCAATGCTTGTGGAAAATGACAGATTGATGAAATTTAACTGTGTTGTTGCCAATCCTCCGTTTTCACTCGATAAATGGGGCGCAGAAAATGCAGAAAACGACCGGTTTAACAGGTTCTGGAGAGGCGTTCCACCAAAAAGCAAGGGTGACTGGGCATTCATTACTCACATGATTGAAACGGCACTTGAAAAGGAAGGAAGAGTTTCTGTAGTTGTTCCTCATGGAGTTTTATTTCGTGGAGCAGCTGAAGGGAGAATCAGACAGAAACTTATTGAAGAAAATCTTCTTGATGCAGTCATCGGACTGCCGGGAAATCTGTTTCCGACAACCAATATTCCTGTGGCGGTTCTCGTTTTTGACAAAAGTCGTGAAAGAGGCGGGAAAAATGATTCAAGAAAGGATGTTATTTTTATTGATGCAAGCAGGGATTTCATTCAGGGAAAGAATCAGAACACGCTTTCAGAAGAACACCTTGAGAAGATAGTAAAAACATATAAAAACAGAGAGGTCATCGAAAAATATTCATATCTCGCACAATTTGAAGAAATAAAGGAAAACGATTTCAACCTCAACATTCCCCGATATGTAGATACCTTTGAAGAAGAAGAGGAAATTGATATTGATGCAGTTCAAATTGAAATTGATCAGCTCGAAAAGGAACTTGCTCAAGTGAGAGCAAAAATGGCTGAAAAGTTGAAGGAGATTGAGAGATGAATGGGAATAAAGGGAAGAAAATAGAAAAAAATAGAAAAAAATGCTTGACATATCAGGAAAATAGAAATATAAACGGTATCAGCATACCCCCTATGCCTCTGCAGAAATGCATGCACACTTTAGGGGGTTTTTCCTTTTTAAGGGGTTTCGCATGAAATATTCTAAACCCCATCTTTCATTTGAAAAACAAGCTTGCTATCTTCTTTCAAGAGGACTTGTTGCAGATAAAACGAAACTCACTAAAAGATTGAAACAGGTCAACTATTATCGTTTAAGTGGATACTGGTATCCGTTTTTAAACTCTGACGATACATTTAAGCCACAAACTTCAGTAGAAATTATCTGGAGAAGATACACTTTTGACAGAGAATTAAGGCTTCTTTTAATGGATGCAATAGAAAAAATTGAAGTGACTATTAGAACAAGAATCGCTTATTACTTCAGTGAGAAGTATGGGGCTTTCGGGTATCAGGATAAAGGTAATTTGCCGGATATAAATTTAAAAGAATACGGTGACTTTATTTCACAGTTTTCGAGGATGACATTTTCCAGCAAAGAACTTTTTGTAAGTCATTTTTTTGACAAATATGGTGACAGCCACCATGGGCTTCCGATTTGGATGGCAATTGAGTTAATGAGCTTTGGAATGATGTTGACATTCTATAAAGGTTTGGAGCAACCGATAAGAAAAAAGATTGCTGCTGATTTTGGAACAAGCGAAGAGGTTTTTACTTCATGGCTGCATTCAATTACTTCTATAAGAAATATGTGTGCTCACCATGCAAGATTATGGAACAAAGAAATTGGATATAAACCAAAAATTCCAAAGAAAAGGAAACATCCTATGTGGCATACTCCTTTTGAAATAAAAGGAGATAGAATTTTCGGAATGGTTATGATTTTGAAATATCTTTTGAAAATTGTTGCACCGAACAGTAAATGGGGAGAAAGAGTGGAAAAACTAACTGATAAATATAATGATCTGCCAATAATAAAAATGGGTTTCCCTCCGAATTGGAAGGAGTCTGAGATTTGGAAAGCGAAGGAGATTAAAAGATGAAAACGGATCATCTCGTGGAAAAGAACGAAATGATAAAAAACCATATCGTGGACATGCACGAAATGGTCTGCATAAATAAACCGGAGGGGAAATGAAAATACCGGAAGGATGGAGAAAAGTAGCTTTGAAATCAATCGCAGAATTCATATACGGATTCACAGAAACTGCACTTGAAAAAGGAGATGTTCGTTTAATCAGGATTACCGATATTGATGATCGAGGTTTTTTAAAAGAAACCGATGCTAAATATGTTAATATGGTTAACGGGTTAAAAAACTATTTTCTTAAAAAAGGAGACATTCTTGTTGCCAGAACAGGTGGAACTTATGGAAAAACTCTCTACTATAATAATAATTATCCTGCGGTGTTTGCTTCATTTTTGATAAAAATTGAACTTAATAAAGACAGAATGTTACCAGAGTTTTATTTTCATTTTTCCCAATCAGATAATTATTGGATACAGGCAAAAAAACTTGTAAGCGGTGGGGGACAACCTCAGTTCAATGCAAACATTCTAAAAGAAATAATTATCCCCATCCCTCCCCTTCCCGAACAGAAAGCAATCGCAAACATTCTTTCAACTTGGGATGAAGCGATTGAAAAAACGGAGAAATTGATAAAGGAGAAGGAGAAGAGATTTAAGGGGTTATTGAACGATTTGATTCATAAAGGAAGAAAAAACAATGCATGGAAAAGCTTCATTCTAAAAGATATATGTAATTATATCTCTCGAAAAAATTCTGAAAACAACACCAATGTTCTCACTTCATCAGCCCAGAATGGTTTAGTCAGTCAATTTGAATATTACAACAAAAGCGTTTCCGCAGAAAATGTCACGGAGTATTACCTTCTAAAAAAAGGCGACTTCGCATATAACAGAAGCTCCGCAAAAGGTTATCCGTTCGGTGCGACAAAGCGTTTGGATAGATATGAAAAAGGCGTCTTATCAACGCTTTATCTATGTTTTTCATTAAAACCTAATTCCCCATGCGAATCTGATTTTCTTCTACATTTGTTTGAGTCCGGTTCTCTCAATCGTGAACTTCGTGCCGTGTGCCAAGAAGGAGCTAGAAGTCACGGATTGTTGAATATTACAAAATCTGATTTTTTTGGAATAAAAATTTTTCTTCCCAGTCAAAATCAGCAAAAGCAGATTCAATCTGCTCTCAACACTGCTCAAGATGAAATCAACATCCTGGAAAAATTGTCAGAACAATATAAGAAACAAAAACAAGGACTTATACAGAAATTGCTGACAGGAGAATGGAGAGTTAAGAAAGAAATAATTAATAAAAATCTGAGGGTGTGATTATGGCAATTAGTCAGTCAAGTTTAAGAGAAAAAGCTCAACGGTATTCTATTAAAGAAAGTGTTGTAAAAACAGCTGCAAAAATTAAAACGGCTTTCTTGTGTCATAGCCATAGAGACGAAGAACTTGTGAAAGGACTTATCGTAATATTAAAAGAATCTGGAATAAATATATATGTTGATTGGCAAGATCATTCAATGCCAGCCACACCTAATAAAGAGACCGCACGAAAAATCCAAGAAAAAATAAAAACATCGGATATTTTTCTTTTTTTGGCAACTTCGAACTCCAAAGCTTCTAGGTGGTGTCCATGGGAAATTGGCTATGCGGATTCTTCTGGAAAAGGAATTTATATAATTCCAACATCAGATGGTGATGGGACATATGGAAACGAATACCTACAACTATATCCAAGAATTGATAGCGGACAATATAAAATTGGTGGAAAGCCAGGATACTTTTTATCTGAAGCAGGAGAAGAAAGTGGGTATGCAATTTCAAATGAAAATCTGAAATAGGAGTTTGACATGGGAAAGAAGATATTTGTTTCTTATAAATACGGTGATACTTCTGTAAAAGCATTAAAGGAACCACTGGAAGAATTTTATAATCCAACAAAAGTGAGAGATTATGTCAGTGAATTACAACTGCTTATTGATAAAGAAGATCATATAAACAAAGGTGAATCAGATAATGAAAGTTTAGCAAACTTTAAAGATTCCACCATAGAATCTAAGTTGAGAAGAAAAATACACAATAGCTCAGTTACAATCGTAATCATTTCCCCCAACATGAAAGACTCTCATCTCACTGAACATGATCAATGGATTCCATGGGAAATTGCATATTCATTGAGAGAAAGCACCCGAGAAGGTAGAACCAGTTTAACAAATGCTGTATTAGCAGTTGTTCTTCCTGATAGAAACAATTCTTACAATTACTTTATAAAAGATAACACTTGCCCAAAATGCAATTGTCGCACATTAGAAACAGCATTTCTTTTTCAAATTCTCAGAGAAAATATGTTCAATATAAAAAAACCTACCTACAGCAACTGTGACAACCATCAAGGCAACCCTGTTTATCTTGGAGAATACTCTTATATTAATTCTGTAAAATGGTCCGATTTTAAAAATAATGTGAACTTTTATATAAATGAAGCTGTTAAGGTAAATGAAAATATTGATGATTATAATATTGTAAAAACTGTAAAGTAGGAGGGACAATTGAATATTTTAGACAAAGAAAACTTACACAAAGAAATAGACCTAATTCAATCATGCATAAATAGGATGGCTAGTAATTCTTTTTTGATAAAAGGATGGACAATTTCAATAATTGCTATAGTTCTGGCGTTGGTTGATAAAGAAATAAATCCTCTTTTGCTCTGCTTAATGCTTCTTCTTCCGTTAATTGCTTTCTGGTGGCTGGATGCCTTCTTTCTTTATACTGAAAAATTGTATCGAAAACTCTATGAATGGGTGATAACAGAGCGACCAAATAACAACGCTGATTTTATGTATGATTTAAATCCTCATAGATTTAAAAAGAAACTTTTCCAAAGTGGAAAACCTGAAAAACTTGAGACTCAATATTCAGTGATGTTCTCGCCGACATTGAAAGGTTTTTATGGGATACCTGCACTAATAATTATTGTGGCTGGGTTTGTCATTTTCTTCAATGAAAAGCCAAAGCTTGCTGTTAGCAATGTTCAGCAAATTGAAATTGTTAAAATTCCACAATCAAGCGAAAAAACAGTTAAAGTAGAAATTCATTCCATTCCAGAGATTAATGTGAAGGCTAAAATTGAAAATCAATCTCCAAATAATACTAACGAAGTAAAAAACAAGGCAAACAAATGAGCAATTCCAGCGAATCTCAAAACATTGAATGGAAGCAAAACTGGCATGATGACTATCTGAAGTGGATATGCGGTTTTGCAAATGCTCAGGGAGGACGGATTTTTGTCGGTAAAGATGACTCAGGTAAGACGGTGGGCTTGAAGAATGCAAGAAAGCTGCTGGAAGACCTGCCAAACAAGATTCGTGATCTTCTGGGATTGATGCCTGACATAAATCTGCTTGAAAATGACGGTAAAGAATTTCTGGAAATCGTTGTTAAGCCCTCAACGGTTCCCATTTCTTTACGAGGTTCCTATTACTGGCGCTCAGGCAGTGTGAAACAGGAACTGAAAGGACTTGCTCTAAATGATTTTCTTTTGAAAAAAATGGGAATGACATGGGATCGGATGGTTGAGGATAGAGCGACACTTGATGATATTGATGAAACAGCAATTGAGCGTTTTAAAAAAGATGCTGCAAAAGCAGGGCGTCTCCCCGACATTAGCGAACTGTCAACTAAAGAAATTTTAAAGAAATTGGGAGTGCTTACAAAAGAAGGAATTACAAGAGCAGCAATAGTTTTATTCGGAAAAGATCCCGGCGAGTTTTTTCCAAATCTGTTTATTAAAATAGGTCGTTTCGGTGAAAGTGTGGTTGATTTGCGTTTTCAGGAAGTATGTGAAGGTAATTTATTTCAAATGCTGCATGATGTGATGGAACAACTGGAAAAAAAGTTTCTGATAAAGCCGGTTCGTTTTGAGGGGCTGCAACGAATCGAAGAATTGGAATATCCTGTTCCGGCTTTGCGAGAGATGTTGCTCAATGCATTGGTACATCGCAACTACATGGGCAGCATGACTCAGTTGAAAGTGATGGATGACAAAATTTCTTTATGGAATGCAGGTAAGCTACCCGAAGAACTTACGATAGAACAATTGCTTCAAACACATGAGTCTTTCCCCAGAAATCCCTTAATTGCAGATGTGTGTTATAAAGCAGGATATATTGACTCGTGGGGTCGTGGAGTGGAGAAAATTACAGAGGCGTGTGAACAGGCAGGATTACCTAAGCCAATATTCATCGAACGCTCCGGCGGCATGCTGGTTACATTGACAAGAACAACGGAAATATTGAACGATCCTGCGAAAACGGTTTCGGAAAAAAGAGTAGATGATTTCGGAACAATTTCGGAAAGAATTCGGAAAGAATTCGGGACGAGTCAGGCAAACACATTTGAGATAATTTGCCAACACCCTGAATTTACAGCAGAACAGATCGCAGAAAAAACGGGAAAAACCACAAGAACTGTTGAAAATCATATTGCCAAATTAAAGAAAGCCGGAATTATTGTCAGAAAAGGACCGAAGCTTGGTGGTTACTGGGAAATAATTGCATTAGGAGAAAATAAATGAGCAGTTTCAACATCAATGAAAAACACATTTCCCAGATTCCTGCTTTACAGCTTCTGGTAAACATGGGATATGAGTTCATTTCTCCGAAAGAGGCTCTGAAAGAACGGCAGGATAAACTTTCAAATGTGATCCTCGAAAATGTTCTGCGTAAAAAACTTAAAAGTTTTAACAGGATAAATCACAAAGGGGGAGAATATCTTTTCAGTGAAGAAAACATTCAGTCTGCAATTCAGAAACTCAAAAACATCAAATATGACGGGCTTTTGCAGACAAATGAAAAAATATATGACCTTTTAACTCTGGGAACCGCTCTTGAACAGACTGTTGAGGGAGATTCAAGAAGTTTCACTTTAAAATATATCGACTGGCGGAATCCTGAAAGAAACGATTTTCATGTTACAGCTGAATTCAGCGTTGAAAGATCAAGAAGCTCTGAAACTGCAAGACCTGACATAGTCCTTTTTGTGAATGGAATCCCCTTTTGCGTTATTGAGTGCAAAGCTCCGAATATTAAAATTGACGAAGCGGTTTCTCAATCCATCCGGAATCAGTCTGATGAATATATTCCGAAACTGTTCACATATTCTCAAATGGTTTTGGGAATAAATAAGAACTTTCATAAATACGCAACTCCGGGAGCAGGTGAGAAATTCTGGTCTGTATGGAAAGAAAAGTTTTCAAAGGAAGATACTGAAATCATAAATGAAAAAATTAACTCAGAATTGCCGGAAGAAACTGAAAGAAAAATCTGCCACGCTCTTCAGATATTCAAATTTCCTGAAACCGGGCAAAGATCGGTCACAAATCAGGATGAAACACTCTTTTCTTTATGCCGTCCTAAGCGGCTTCTTGAAATATCACAGAAATTCACGATTTTTGACGGCAGAGATAAAAAGATTGCAAGATATCAGCAGTATTTTGTAATAAAAAGCACCCTTTCAAGAATCAAAGAAAAAAATTCTGACGGCATTAGAAAAGGGGGAATAATCTGGCATACTCAAGGCTCAGGCAAATCACTCACAATGGTAATGCTCACAAGAAACCTTGCTCTTGATGATGAAGTGAAAGATCCGAGAATTGTTCTTGTCACAGACCGTGATGATCTCGACAAGCAGCTTGGAAATACTTTCGCATCGTGCAATCTTGATCCGAGCCGTGCAACTTCGGGAAGGAATCTTCTTGAACTCATCACAGAAAAGAAAAGCGGAATTATCACCACACTGATCCATAAATTTGATAAAGCATTGAATTTAAAGAAAGTTCAGGACGAATCATCAGATATTTTTGTCCTTGTGGATGAAAGTCACAGAACTCAGTTCGGATCACTGTCAGCAAGAATGAAACAAATGTTTCCCAATGCCTGCTATATCGGATTTACAGGAACACCCCTTCTTAAAAAGGAAAAAAGCAGTTTCGCCAAGTTCGGCGGACTGATTGATCCGCACTATTCAATAAATCAGGCCGTTGAAGACGGAGCTGTCGTTCCACTGCTTTATGAAGGACGGCTTGTTGAAATCGAGCAGAACAAAACTGCAATAGATCTCTGGTTTGAAAGACACACTCAGGGACTTACTGAAAAACAGAAAGCAGACCTCAAAAGGAAATATGCAAGAGCGGAAATGCTCAATAAAGCTGAAAGAGTAATTTATATGAGAGCTTTTGATATTTGTGAACATTTCAGAGCTAACTGGAAAGGGACAGGCTTCAAAGCTCAATTAGTTGCCCCCGATAAAGCATCCGCAATAAAATATGATGAATTTATTAAAGAAATTGGTGATATATCTTGCGATGTTGTTATTTCCCCTCCTGATCAGAGAGAAGGATACGAAGAGGTTGACAAAGAACCCAAAGAGGAAGTTATCAAATTCTGGAACCGTATGATGAAAAGATACGGTTCTGAAGATGAATATACAAAACAGATAATAAATCAGTTTAAAAACGGGGATGAACCGGAGATTCTGATCGTTGTTTCCAAACTTCTAACAGGATTTGATGCACCGAAAAACATTGTTCTTTATCTTTGCAAAACACTCAGGGAACACAATCTTCTACAGGCAATCGCAAGAGTTAACAGGGTACATGAAAACAAGGAATTCGGATATATCGTCGATTATGAAAATATTCTCGGTGAACTTGATAAAGCACTGACAATGTATAATGAATTCGAGGGTTTTGATGAAACAGACATTGACGGAACTATCACATCAATAAACAATGAGATTTCAAAACTCCCGCAAATTCACTCAGACCTGTGGGATATTTTTAAAACTGTCAAAAACAATTACGATGAAGAGAGCTATGAACGGCTTCTTGAGGATGTCAGTTTAAGAGATAAGTTTTATCAGCGACTTACAGAATATGGAAAGTCACTTTCAAATGCTCTTTCAAGTGAAAAGTTTCTCATGGAGACAGATGACAGAAAACTTGAAATGTATAAAAAAGATTTCAGAAAATTCTATCTCTTGCGGGAAGCGGTAAAAATAAGATACGCAGAATCAATTGATTACCGTGATTATGAACCGAAAATAAAAAAACTTCTGGACACTCATATTCAGGCAAATGAAGTACTTCAACTTAATGAACCGGCAAACATTTTTGACAGCTCATCTTTTGGTCTTGTCAAAGAGTCACAGGGAGTTTACACAGGATCAAAATCAGTTGCATCACAAGCTGACACTATTGCTTTTGCGGCAAAAAAGACAACAAGTGAAAAAATGGATGAGGATCCGGCATTCTATCAGAATTTATCAAAATTAATTCAGGATGTTATTGACGATTTCAGAGCTGGAAAAATATCAGATCTGGAATACTTGAAAACAGCGAAAGAACTAAACAGAAAAGTAATTGGAAAAATTCATGACGACATTCCTGAAAAACTTAACGGAAAAGAAGATTCTATTGCATATTTCGGTTCAATTAAATCAGTTTTTGATCAAAATGAACTGATTCATGCCGGAAACGACATCATTGCAGACATCGCAATCTCAATATCAGGAATAATTGATTCAAATAAGAAAATTAATTTCTGGGATGATGAAGATGCCCAGAACAAGGTAATTGATGAAATTGATGACTATTTATATGATGAAGTGAAAAACAAAAGGAACATATTTCTTAAAACTGAAATAATGGATGATATCATTAATAAAATCATGCGCATAACAAGAAGCAGAGACGGAAAATGAGTGAAAAGAAATCCATTAAATATGGTGAACGGGAAATATTTTACAATCTCCAGTATTTAGAAAGGAAAACCATGACAATTACAGTCCATCCGGATGGAACAGTGATGGTCAAAGTGCCAATTCAAACACCTTTTGATAAAATCGAAACCCGTTTAAAAAAAAGATCGAAGTGGATAGCTAAGCACCTGGATTATTTTATAAATTTTAAGCCGAAAGTTACACCAAGACAGTTCATAAGCGGAGAAACTCATCTTTATCTTGGAAGAAGATACATGCTTAAAATAATTATTGATAATAAAGAAAAAGTTGTCGCAACAAGAGGAACTATTGTTGTTTACAGCAAATTCAGAGATTCAGACAGAATAAAAAATCTTGTCGAAAAATGGTATAAAGAAAAAGCCGATGAACATTTTACGAAAAGCTTAAATAAATGCTTTGAAAAATTTAATAAATACAATTTGAGAAAACCGGTACTGAAAATAAGAAAAATGAAAACCAGATGGGGAAGTTATTCAACAAAAGGAACCGTTACATTAAATCTTGAACTTATTAAAGCACAATCAGAATGCATTGATTATGTTGTGACTCACGAACTTTGTCACATGTTGCATAAAAACCACGGAAACGGGTTTTACAAACTTCTTTCAAAAATGATGCCTGAGTGGGGAAAAACCAAGTCAAAGCTTGAAAAATCAAGCTCTTAACTCCTAAGCAAAAACAAGAAGATCGGGTTTGAAAACAAGTATCGCTCCAAGTGTTATCATCAATATTCCGCTTATCAGTTTAAGCACTTTTGCGTGTTTTTCCTCAAATCTGTATTTGCCCATCGTGAAAACGAAAAGAGCGACAATAACTGCGAGAGGAATGACATAATAGGCGTTGTAGAGAGCCATGTAGAAATATTTTACCGATGTGCTTATCTGCTGAACTGAAAGAACTCTCGTATAAATTGCGGGAAGTCCGATGGTGCATCCAAGTTCAATAAGATTTACAAAAAAAGCTAGCGTCACTGTTCCAATGAAAGAGATTAGAAAACTTGAATTATTCATGATCTTTCTCATTTTTTCAAAAAGCTTGGGTTTCGCTTTTTCAGGGATCATCAAGCTAATCCCTTTTTTAAAGAAGAAAAACTCCTTTATGTTGATAAGTCCCATCAATAGCGCAATTATTCCAAGACCGATCGTGACATATTGACTCACACCCATGAATGTGAAAATGTTGAGCCATGCAGTCATGAAAAGAAAATATACAAAACCTGAAGATACAACAAAAACAGTTCCGACCATTATAAGTTTTTTTCTGCTTTTTGCATTGACAAGAAGGGTGAGAAGAAACATCAGAACCCACATCGCACAGGGATTGATGCCGTCAAGAAGACCTATTATGAAAGTAAAGCTCGGCAAAGAGACCATTTTTGCATCAATTTTGCCTAAAATGGGAACATCGATCATATTCTCCTTACACTCTTTGCAGTCTTCACTCTGACAACTCTCTTTTTTATGATCTGACATATTAAGATCGATCATCTGCCTTATGAGCTTGTCGTGATGTCCTGCCTGGAAACCGACAACAAATTTACCGTTAAAAATAAATGTCGGAACTCCTCCGCCCTGAATTCCGAGCTTTCCTATCATTTTCTTAAAAAGCTCTCTATTTTCAGCGACTTTCATCACTTCAAGTTCTTTAAAGACTATGTCAGGATATTCTGTTTTGAGCTTATCAATAAAAGGATGCGCTTCAATACAGTGAGGACATTTATAAGAATAGAAGAAATAAAAAACATCTTTATCTTCGTCTGATGCAGTGACAAAAAGAGGAAATAACAACATAAAAACTGCAACAAGCAGAAATTTTCTCATATTTAAAGCCTCCATCATTAAAAAAGCACCCTGACAAACATTTTAAAGATATAGTTTATTCCTCAAAAATTGCAATTACTTTCTACTTTACTTTCTACTTTCCATCTGAATTCCGTATTTTTTTATGATGCGATACAGAGTTGTTTTATGCACACCTAGCGCTTTGGCAGTAAGTGGGACATTGAAACCGTTCTCTTTCAACGCATTCTCTATAAAACTTATCTGTGTCAGTTTTTTTACCGATGAAAGTTTTGCAGATTGTGGTTTTTCCTCTTTAATATCAGAAAGTTCTGACGGAAAAAGATCTTGAGTTATCTTATCTGAAGTGCTTAAAACAACAGCTCTTTCGATAACATTTTCAAGCTCCCTGACATTTCCCGGCCAGTCATGCGACATTAGTGCAGATAAAGCGCCTGAAGAAAAGCCGGAAACAGATCTGTTAAAGATGCTGTTATATTTTTCAAGAAAATAAAAGGCCAGAACATGAATGTCCGAAATCCTTTTTCTTAAAGGTGGAAGTTCAACCCGGATAACATTGATGCGGTAATAAAGATCTTCACGGAATTTCCCCTGCTCAACAAGATGTTTAAGATTTTTATTGGTTGCGGCAATTATCCTTGCGTTTGTCTTTTCATTTTTTGTCGACCCCACCGGCTCAAAAGTCCGCTCCTGAAGAACTCTCAGAAGTTTAACCTGAATGGAAGGAGATATTTCACCTATTTCATCAATAAAAAGCGTGCTGTCTGTAGCTGTCGCAAACCAACCCTTTTTATCTTTATCCGCTCCGGTGAACGCTCCTTTTGCATATCCGAAAAGTTCACTTTCAAGAAGAGTTTCGGGAAATGCGGCACAATTTAGGGCATAAAAAGGTTTGCCTGATCTGTCAGACATTTCGTGGATCGCCTTTGCATAAAGCTCCTTGCCTGTCCCCGTCTCGCCTTCGATCAGCACAGTGCTTGAACTTGCAGAGATCGCCGGTATGAGATCAAGAACCGCTTTCATGCACGGAGCGTTTGTCACAATATCAGAAATTGAAATTCTGCCTGAAAGTTCTTTTCTCAACGCTTCGATTTCGCTTAGGTCCCTGAAAGTTTCCGCTCCACCTGCAATGTTTCCCGATTCATCATAAAGTACTGCTGTCGAAACCGAAACCGGTATCTGCTTTCCGCTTGAATTTATTATGAAACCACTTTTGTTTATTACAGGTTTTCCATTTTTTATGGTCTTTCTCAGGGCGCATGCCGTTTCACACATATTTGACTTGAAAACTTCGTGACAGAACCTGCCTATCGCATCCTCTCTTGGAATTCCGGTTATTCTCTCAGCCGCATTGTTGAAAAAAGTGACTTTCCAGTTAAAATCAACCGTGAAAACACCATCGGAAATGCTTTCAAGAATTGATTCATAAGTTATATGATCGCGTATTTTAACCATTTTCCAACCTAAAAAGATCTTTCGGATAGGTTATATCAGATATCGCTAATAAAATCCAGAAGGGGATTTAATCTGTAACAACATTCATCACGCCGACTGCATCAAGGTCAAAACCGGCACTTTCCGTTGTGGGATAAGGGTCATAGATTGGATTTCCGAGTGTGTCTATTTCGCTTCCGTCACCAATTACATCAACGATCCTGATGTGTGTAATACTGCTGATATCTACAGTATTATCAACCACTTCTGGTTTTGTTTCAAGTTCTTTGAGATCAAATTGAGTGCCGAGTCCCTGTTTAAATTTTCCAGCAAATCCCCAGATGAGTTCAGGGTCATGATTTCCGAAAGCATCAACGGGGTCAACACCGAGATAATATGTGTCAAATCTTAAGAAATTAGTTCCGTCACTGCTTACTTCTACAAACGCAAGCTCAAGAAAAGTGTCACTTAGACTGTTCTCAAAAACTGCAAAATCGGTACCGTCACCATCTGTAATTGGTTTTTCAAAAGTCAGAACTATGCTTCCGCCGTTTCCAAGTGAAACTATGTCAGTCGAAGTCCCTTCAGCTTTACCAGTCGCTTTGTCAGGTGTTTTCCAATCTTCGATCAGATCTTCTCCTGGAATATATGACTCATGACCATTTGCCCATGCAACTATCAGCGCGTCATCTTTATCAATTGATTCTTCAGCAATTTCAGCCAGTTCTGTCCATCCGAAACCGTTACAGCCGCCATCAAGATCAACTCTATCGGCCCCTGTTGCATCAATTGCTTCCTGCATCGTGTCCAAATCATAAACTATCTGGCAGAAATATATTTTTGACGAATCGATAAGGTAATCGAAACGGCTCCATTTTTCAGCACTGAATTCATTGTTCTTGTCATTTTGAGCAATGATCACATCATTTTCGCTGTCAAAAAATTCAATATTGAACCTCCCCATCATTCCGCCCTGATCCCAGACAGTGTTTGAAATTATATGGGGACCGCCGAAGCTGTCGGAATATCTTCCGATAATTTCGTGTACAGGTTCTGTATCATTGTCGTTTTTTTCAGAAGTTTCGTTATCACATCCTGTAATAAAAACTAATAACATAATCAACAGCATACTTTTTTTCACAACAACCTCCTTAATTATTAATATTTCTAATCCACACTTTGACAAAAGCAGGTCCTTCATCAAGCTTCGTTTCTTCAATTTCTCCCGTTTCAGTGCTTACTGACCTTAAAAAAGTGTCAGGTCCCGAATCTGCGAAATAATATATCTTCTTTGTTACTGGACTGAAATCTACAGGATTTGCCGCAAATGCATTTACTCCTGAATCAATTTGAGAAACAACTCCTTTTTTTGTATCGTATTTAAGAAGTCTGTTTATCCATCTATCTGAATTATTTGAGAAAACTATATAAAAATCACCGTTATCGGCAATTGTCAGATCAACAAAATCACCGTCAAGGAGACCTCCGTTATCAGATTCTTTAAGTATCTCCGTTGATTCAAATGTTTCAATATCTATCCGCAGGATCGCACCGTCCCGTTTCTGCCAGCTTCCGGAACAGGCGACATAAAAGTGATCTGAGTCAACTAATTGATTATATTCGATTTTTCCAACAGGATTTTTAGAGGTCAATCCAAATCTTTTTACAGAATATGTCTCCATATCGATCACTGCCATCTCTCCTGATCCCGGCTGCCAGCTCTCATTCAGATTCTGCATTGCCACGAACAGTTTGCTTTTGATGATCCTCATTTTTGCAGGACTCGCGTTTGCGTTTTCACTTATCTGCAATTTTGACACCGCGTTATCTTTTAATATTATCAGATAGTTACTGTTTAATGCACTGAAAATGAACTCATCTTTAAAATTGTTGTAAACCCCTTCCTGAAGGTTGATATAATCCCCTTTCCCAAGATCAACCGCACTGAAATCAAAACCGTCTTTTGTCGATTTTTCATCAAAGAAATAAACGGTTGATGAATCGTGCCTGCCAATAACAAAAAAGCCTCCGTCCCATGTTGAAACAGCAATGTCAGAGCCTGTTGAACTACCAATCTTTTCATCTTTACCGATCGGGGTAAGATCCTGAACTTTTTCATTTTCCGACAAGAAAACCTTTCCGCTGAAAGGAACATCATATCCACCGACTGTTCCAACTATCAGATCACTTTCAATTGATCTATCATCATTTTCAACAACATCGAGATCAAGTACCGGAGCATCTGCGGTCACATTTTCTCCATCAGGCAGATCTGGAAAATTTCCATCGCTGCAACCGATTGAAAAGAGTGTGATCATTAAAACTGTCAATTTTTTCATCATCCACCTATATCAAATTTAAGTCCAAGCCACGGAGTGATTCCGGCAGTACCGTACTCCACTGAATATGCGTAGTCGTCATTATCAAGCATATTCTCTATTTTTCCAAATATTGTCAGATACTTATTGATTTTATAAGAAATGGCGAGATTAAGAATTACAAAATCATCGACTGTCACGATGTATGGCGTTTTCGGATAGTTGTAAACTTCATCAAGCCGTTCGCCCACATAGTTTAAGGACAGAGAAACATTGAGCTTTTTCATAAGGTTATAGTTCAAAACTGCATCAAATGTGTGAGCAGGCCTTCTTAGCAGATCTGTTTCCTCTCTGTATTTTTCACCAAAATATTCAACAACTTTATATTCTTTCAGTCCGAATAACCAGGTATATGCCGCTTTCAAGCTCAATCCGCAGATCTGCTTTGTCTGAAGAGAAAATTCAAGTCCGTGATTTTCAACCATGTATCTGTTTGAATATTTCCCTGATTTATCAAGAGAAATATGATCTGATTTCAGTTCATAGAAATAGCCCGCTTCGACAAGGATCTTTCTTTTATAAAAATACTGCTGGACAATGCCGTCAAAACCGAGTGCTGTTTCGGGCTTGAGTTCGTTATAAAGATCGGCATATCTGCTGAACCGCTGAAAAAGTGTCGGAGTTTTCGTTCCTCTTGCAATTCGTGCCTTGAAAACGGTCTGACTCGGTGCTTCGTAAGATATTCCTGCTGAAAACAGCGGTTCAATGCTTTTTCTTTTTTCCGCTGGAAGCGGGTTGTCTGTTTTTTCATCAAGAAGTGCGATCTGATAAAAATTTGCCTGTGCCCTTATCCCGCCATTGATCTCAAGTCCTTTGACCGGTTTAAAAACATTGAAAGCATAGATTCCGGTTGAGAGATCCGTTGAAGGGGTGAAACTCAGATCAAGCTTTCTCCCTGCTGAATAATCGCTGTAATCTGCTTCTCCCCACTCTTTTTTAAGTTCGATACCCAAAGTGAGTTCATACCAGTTTGCGGGGATAATGGCGTTTTCCCAGTTCAGAACACCTGAAACGGCAGAATAGGAACTGTCAAGATCACCTGTCACTTTTCCGTGTTCAGCACTGTCAGAATCGAAAAGGGTTCCGTAAAAAATAGAAAAGTCGGTTGTCATTGTCCATTTTTTGTCAAAAAAGCTCGAAACAAGACCGCTTTTCATTAAAAAGTCTTCAGAATCCAGATATCTGTCAGGGTCATCCTGTCCGATCCCCGGTCCGTCATCTATCTCATTTTTCCCTTTTGCCACCCTGAAAATAAGGTCCCACTCGTTGTCATTATCAATTGTGACACCCGTTCTGAAATATCCGCTCCCTTTTATAACTTTGTCATTTTCAGGGGTTTTGTCATAAAGCCCTTCTTTAACTCCGGAATATGAATCGGCCATTGATATTCCTTCAGTATAGAAAAAAGATGCCCCGCCGTTGTAGTAAGCTTTACAGTTGCCACCCATTGAAGAAATGTTCGCATTAAAAGTGTCGGGAACATATCTTTCATTGCTCATGTCAAGAACTGCTGTTGAAAAAGAGGTCGAAAAAGACGGTTTACCGAAACCCTTCTTTGTCTGAATGTTTAAAACTCCGGCAAGTGCCCCGCTTCCGTAAAGAACCGGCTGAGGACCTTTTAGAAGCTCAATTTTCGCAATGTTTTCAGGACTTAATGAAAGGTCTGTCGCTCCATCGGGGCTCAACGGATTTCTGAGTTCAACTCCGTCAAGAAGAATTAACACATCGCTTGATCTGAAGCCCCTGACAAAAACGAACTGTGCCTGCCCTGTTCTCCCATCTCCACTGACATAAACCCCCGGCATCTCTCTGACTGCATCTCCTGCCGTAACTGACTGTTTTTCTTCGATTTCTTTTGCTGTAACAGTTGAAGATGCGCTTACTGAATCAATCTGTCCGTTTCTTGATCCTGTTACAACAACAGAGTTTTCGGCTGCATAAATATTATAAAAACAAAGTGTTAAAAGTGAGACGGCAAATCTTTCAATCTGCAATTTTTCCCTCCGCGGGGTACTAATTGACTGCGTCTGAGCTTGTGTGTCTGGCTTAGCGATATCGCCTTACAGTTGCGGGACAGCACCGGACTTGCACCGGATTTCCACAGGAACTCAAACTGAGGTTGATGCTAACCTTAAATTCAATAAAGTCAAGATTGGAAAGTGTTATCCGTTCCTTATCTTCAGCACAACAACTATAGAGGTAAGAACCACAGTAACCGTATTTGCCAGAATTATCGGCAGGTCGCGTATCATGATCCCGTAGATAAGCCACAATACTATGCCTGTCGTAAATATCAGATACATTGAAAGAGAAATGTCCTTGGTCTGACCTGTTTTTATCGTTTTCAACACCTGCGGAACAAATGAAACTGTCGTGCATATTGCGGCGGCAATCCCTATTAAAGAAACAATGCTCATAACACAACTCCGCAAAAATCTGAACGAATGATACTTATCTAATCTTTTTTGTCCAATGGATGGTTTATGCAGCATTTAATTCAATCATTTATTTTGACATTTTAACCGTAACAATTTAAAATAACTGCTGAATTATTTTAGATTGAGGTTGGAATGAAAGACTCAAAAGGGTTTTCAGTAATTGAACTTATGATAGTCATCTCTATTCTTAACATCCTTGGAACTATTGCCATTGCGGGCTACACAGATTACACAAAGAAAGCGCGTGTTGCCGAAGCTCCTCTGATGCTGAAATCGCTTGTTATCAGAATTGATAAATACATGAAGGATGCACCTCCGAAAAGTCAGGGAAAATGTGAACTCGTTGACAGCAACGGAAGATGTCAGGATAACTTTCCGAAAAATGCTGAAGATACAGGTTTCAGAACTAACAGAGATTCAGTTTTCGGCAACTTTTTTGAATTTAAAGTTAAAACTCCCCACCCGACAGGATGTGGAGAAAAATTTTATAACAGATATGCCTATGCCCTTCCTCTTGTCAATAACGATATCCCTGAAGATTACCAGTTCATGTGTATGAACGAACGGTTTGATTTTTTTCACAGTTCCAAATCTTCAGATCCGGGAAAACCCGCCGGCAAAGGCAGTGGGAAAAAATAATTCTGATATTTATTTACAGGCGTTAGTACACTGATGACAGTATTCAGACAGCGTTGACCCGTCTATATTATAAAAATCATCACAATTAACGGCTTTCAGGCACGACTTGCAGTTTTCGACAAGCTCCATATCACAACTTCGGACATTTTTGAAAAATTCCGACATTATGCTTATGCCGATACCGTGACATTTTGCAAGCACATCTTCCGGAACAGTTGTCCTGCAGATCTTGAACCTGTTGCAGTATTCCATTCCGAGCTGATCGACCACTTCCTTTGATTCTTTTGAAAAACCGTATCTCTCTTCAGGAAAGAAAAGGAGATATACATTTACCGCAGATGTTATCACCATGAGCATTGCAAAAAGAATGACCGCCAGAAACCCGGACCTTTCCTGTCTTTCCTTTTTGATGAGATCTTTTTCACTGATCTCAAGGTCATCCTTCTTTTTATTTAACTTTTCCTTGATCTGTTTTGCATTTTTAGTCCCTTTTCTGATCAATTCCGCCATCTCAGGAGATTCGGCATGATCAACAGGCAGAGTTCCGTTTAAATCTTTGTGGTTAAGGTCTGTCCCCGCCGCAATAAGACTCAGGACAATGTCTTTATGATTGAACCTCAGTGCACTAATAAGAGCCGACTGCCCTTTTGAATTAAGCTGATTGACATCCACTTTGAGCTTTATCATGAAATCGACGATATGCGCCATCCCTTTTGATGCAGCGATCATCAGCGCTGAGTAGTTATTCTGGTTCTTTGCATTTACATCGGCCCCTTTATTCATGAGAAGCAGTGCTGTTTCGTCGTATCCGTTCTGAAGAGCAAGCATCAATGCAGTCACACCGTTCCCGTTGTGCAGATCAGATTTTGCATGATTGGAAAGCAGAAATTCAACCGCTTCATAGTTCCCTATCATTGATGCAAGCATGAGATAAGTCATTTCATAGTCATAAAGTACCGGTTTCAATCCGGTTTTAAATGATCTGGCGCCTGGTTTTTCAGCAAGGTCATCTTCTGTTGTCCCTGATATTACTGAAAGCATTGAAGGAGTCAGATTTGCTGAAATATCTGTGCTGAACATTTTGTTTATTTCATTTTTCTTAAACAGTTTCTCAAAAAATTCGCTTCTTCCAAGTTTTATGGCATCAATAAATGTTTCGGGCTCAATTTCTATTATTGCACCTGAGCTGATAAGTTTTTCGATGGAAGTAAGGATGTCTATTTCGTGTCGATGATCCAGGAGTTTGATCAAATTTCTTACTGGAAGTTTTCCCCCTTCTTTTTTTATTGCTTCACAAATTTCAGCATCAATTTTCTTCCCTTCGGTCCTGTCAACATCTTTTGCAACACCGATGACGGCAAAAGGCGACAGTTTTTTAGTATAGAATTCCACAATGAAACATGATTCGGCCTTTCCGAAGCAGTGTGCATAAATTGAATTGTCAGGATCCTCAGAGTGGAGTTTCTGGTAAATGGTAACTTCTTTTCTATATTTGTCTTCATCTGCATCTATCTGAAACTCTATGCTCAGGGATTTGTCTGAAATCTGCTCATCAATTGCAACATGCTGTACCGATTTCTTGCTCTTATCCGACTCATTTACAAGCTGAATGACTTTTTCTCTTGATAAGGGAACCCCGGTCCCTTTAACAAGAATGCCTATGCTGCACAACTGGTAAAAACATTTAAAAAGCAAATAGTTGTGAGGGGTCATAATCGACAGAATTTCATCAATTGTCTTTCCTGCACCCAGATAGTTAAGAATGATCTCGTGCTGATCTGTGATCTTGTGATCCTTAATTTCATCATGTTCAATTTTAGGTCTGGACCCGAGCGTCGGTATCACCGAAAGAACAGCCCTGAATTCAGCTACTCTTTCCTTCAGACCGGTGGAAATTTCTTCAACAGATATTTCAACATCCACTTTCTGATCTTTTGATTTTTCGCTTACTACGGAATATAAACACTCGCTCCATCTTGAGGCAATGAATATCGTATCAAGTATTTTTTCATAAATAAGCTGCTTCAGTATTTCAGGAGTTGCAGCTTTCATAACATCGTCCATGCTTTTTTTAGGGTCATAACCCGCTTTATACGATTCTTCAAACTGATCTGTATCTATGACTCCATAAGAAATAAGGTACTGTCCTAAATAATCGGCTTTGCTGCTTGATGCGGCACCAGTCAATATTCCATTCCTGAAAAAAAGCTTTTTCCATTCATCACCGTTCTCAAAAAATAGATACCCTTCCTGATTTTCCTTCAGTGTCTTTCTTATCAATTTCTTTACTGTCGTATCCTGCAGCAGAAACTTTCCCATTGTCATACCTCTGTAAATTTTCCACTTTAAAAAACTGATCGGGGCATTTTACTGTTTTTTTTAAATCTAATCAATTTTCGTTTTTATTTATGGGTTTTTGTAATTTATTTTTTCTTAAACCATTCAAACCACTTAAGCACATTCACCACATACTGTTTTGTTTCAGGGTGGTCGTATATTCTGCCGGCTAAAAATCCATCTGTGGTTGTCGCCTTTGTTTCGGTTGAGTGGGTTCCGCCGTTGTATCCGGAAAGAGATTTTATGAGATCGCCTTTATTGTATGTGAGAAGTGCCGCAAGGAATTTGACCGAGCAGTTTATCGCAAGTTCAGGGTCTTTCAGTTTGCTGTATTCGCATTTGAGCAGTTTTGCAGTTTGAGGCATTATCTGAGTCAGTCCATAAGCTCCGGCGTGACTTTTTGCCTCAGGATTACCACGGGATTCCTGATAAATTATTGCTTTAACAAGTCCCGGGTGCATTGTTACTTTAACCCCGGATTTATTCATGTATGGATATTTAGCAACCGACTTTTCAATAATTGCTGAATATTTTTGATTTATCATGTTCGCAGTGGGAATGTGAATCTGGCTAAGCAGTAAAAAAGAAATGAGGAAGATCATTTTTTCTCTTTCAGTCCGAAGATTTCAGATGGTTTATTCCGCTTTTTCTCTTCGCTTTCGAGTTTCTTTTTCACTTCAAGATAGGCATCGGACATATCTTTCAGGAACTGTTCCTTCATGATCGCAAGATCGCTGTTCTTCTTAAGATTCTCAAGGAGTTCGACCGAAATATATTGAGCTTGCATCAGATTTGCAAGTCCGAGTGCCTCAATGTTGTCGTTTGATTTTGCCTGTTTTAAGTATTCATCGTAATAATTTTTAAATGTGTTCTTCCTGACGATGTCATTTTTCATTTCATATTCGAGTCCTGATTCGATCCACGCCTTGTGGATCACCTTTTTTGCACTCTCCCCTTTTGTAAAACCATCCTTCATCTTTTGTGCGGCAGGATAAAGTTCAGGGAACATAACATGATTGTCATAATTTTTTAAAAGCGATTCATGATAATTCTTCACCTCACCACTCCATTTTGAAACATAATCGGAGTACTTTCCTTTTATCATTTCATGTCCGCCCTTAACCATTCCAGCCATCTCATTTTTGAGTTCAGAATATTCAGGCATCACCTCGTTAATGTGTTTTTCAACATCTGCAAGCCATTCGTCAGCCGATCTTTCTTTAAGCTCTCTGCCCATCTTGGAAATGTCCCTGATAGTCGAAGTCGTGTTTTTTATTGAAGCGATTACCTCAACAAACTGTGAAATATATTCGACATAATGCTGATACTCTTTTATTCTCTGCTGGATCGCAAGATTTGACATGAGCAGCGTTTGCGTCTCGATCGCAGCATCAGTTCCCGGACTTGCAACCATAAGTTGCGCAGAAAGATCGAGGGACAGGAATAATCCGGCGATTATCGCAAGCAATTGTTTTTTCATTTGACCTCCTTCGTCAATTTTTTCTAATATATGATAGATTTAAAGTATCGGCAAGTTTTCTGTCCGTTTTATTTTTTTTTGCAAAATTTCACTATTATGATTTAATTTTCCGGAATTTTTGAACTTTTGAGGTAAAAATGAAAAATCTTTCAGTTTTTTTTATTGTGCTTATCACAATGTTCCTTGCTTCCTGTACCGACACATCACTTAAGCCGGAAGAAGCCGAACGGCTGATAAAGGAGCGGCTTTCAAAAATGCCGGGCAGAAGCGTTTCGTTCTATCTTGGTGCCATGACAGACCCCGCTTATCTTCCGATTTATAAAAAGATCGCCACAGGCAAATATCTTACACTTAAAGAAGATGTCTTTGTTGAAGCGGCAGGAAAAAAAATGCCCATGTTCGAAGCCACTCCGGAAGGGGAAAAGATCTTTAAATGTGACAACAACAGGTGCTCTGTGGAAGTTTGCAAAACGGAGTTTGACAAGTTCGTTTCGATAGTGAACAAAGGTAAATTTGCAAATTCAACCTATCAGGTCAAGACCATCTGTGACGGAGAAATATACAATATTTTCAGGCCATTAGCTGACAGGCAATATATAAAGCCCGAGACTGTGGAAGAAAAGGCAGAATTCGAATATTCTAAAGATACATGGATCATAAAATAGCATTTTTCATCTAACAAAAAATTCCTTGCTTTCCTGTTATTAGTAAGTTTTAATAACAACGGTGTTGATGTTTAATTTTGGAGGAAAATATGTATCATGATCTTGAAAAATCTTTTTCAAAAATGACAAAAAGAGCCAAAAAATCAGCGATCAGAGAGCTTTTAAAGCTTACCAACAAACCGGGACTGATCTCCTTTGCGGGAGGACTTCCCGCCCCCTGCACATTCCCTTCAGAGGAACTTAAAGAGATTACAAATGAAGTTCTCACAAAAGAAGCAAATATCGCGCTCCAGTACGGAACAACCGAAGGTGATGACCTTCTTCGTGAACAGCTTACAAAAAGATATCAGTCAATGGGACTTAACATCACAAAGGAAAATCTTGTGATCACTACTTCAAGTCAGCAGGCACTTGACTTTCTGGGAAGAGTTTTCATCAACGAAGGAGACAAAATTATTGTTGAACTTCCAAGCTATCTCGGCGGACTTCAGGCATTCAATGCTTTCGGCGCCGACATGGAAGGGATAAAGTCGGATGAATTCGGAATGTGTCCGGTTGCACTTGAAAAAAAGATGGCTGAACTCTCGTCTCTGGGGAAAAAACCGAAGTTCATCTATGTCATTCCCGATTTTCAGAACCCGTCAGGAATTACGATGCCGGAATCCAGAAGAAAAGAGATCATTGACATTGCTCACAAATATGAAGTTCTCATTGTTGAAGACAGTCCCTACCGCGAACTCAGATTTGATGGCGAACCGCAGAAAACGATCTATCAGCTTGACGAAAAGGGAACAACTATCACTCTTGGAACATTTTCAAAGATTTTCGTTCCCGGATTCAGGATCGGATGGATAATCGCACATCCGGCAATAGTTGATAAGTTTGTCACCACAAAACAGTCTGTTGATCTGTGCACACCTGCTTTTGTTCAGAGAATTGCCGCCAGATACATGGAAAAAGGATATTTTGAAAAGAATCTCAAAAGCACCATCAGACTTTACGGCAAGAAAAAAGAAGTAATGATGCAGAGTTTTGAAAAATATATGCCGGAAGGTGTCACATGGACAAATCCTGAAGGGGGACTTTTCCTTTTTGTATATCTTCCTGAGCACATGGATGCTCAGAAACTTTTCCTGACCGCCGTAGAAAATAATGTCGCATTTGTCATAGGACAGGTTTTTCACTGTGACGGAAGCGGAATAAACACAATGAGAATAAATTTCTCGTTCTGTGACGATGAAAAGATCGTTGAAGGTGTGAAACGGCTTGCCGCTGCTATTAAGGAATATAAGGAATAATTACTGATCCAACTCTTTAGTTTTCTTCACGATATCGATGAATTCTTCGCGAAGTCCCCATGTGTCAAGACCGAGATACTGAGTAGCTCTTGCAATGACATTGTCATAAGATGAATTTTCCTTATATGCCGACCTTCTCAGAAGCATTGCATATTCAACAACTGCAGATGCAAACCCCATGTCTTCAGAAACTGTTGTATTATTTGAATTTATCAGCTTTTTACTCAGATAACGGCTGAAATCCTCGTTCAGATTCTTGTATCTGATCCGGAGTTCCAGCGCTTCATCCTGAGTAAAGACCTCCCCTTTCAGCACAACAGGAGGTGTCTGTGCCTGCGGAGTTTTTTCAATTTCATAAAAAGCTGTTACATAGTGACCTGCACCTATTTCACCGCCATCCTTCTTATCATTGCTGAATTCACTGTCTTCCATCAGACGGGTCTCAAAGCCGATCAGACGGTATCTTTCTACAACTTCGGGGTTGAACTCAACCTGTATCTTGAGATCCTTTGCAATGGTAAAGAGAGTTGACTGAAGTTTCTGGACAAATATCCTGTATGCTTCCTTTTCAGTATCAACATAATAATAATTTCCGTCTCCGTTGTCTGCAATGACCTGCATTATGCTGTCATCATAATCTATTATTCCAAACCCGAGAACTGTCATGAAAATATTGTTTTTCTGCCTTTGTGTTGCAACGAACTGAAGCATTTCCGAGTTATCCAGTCCCGTATTGAAATCACCGTCAGTTGCAAGAACGACCCTGTTTATCCCCCCTTCAATAAACCCTTTGGCGGCTTCTTCATAGGCAAGTTCAAGACCGTTGCTTACATTTGTCTGTCCGCTTGCAATGAGAGAATCTATGGCATTATTGATAGCTGTTTTATTATCACCGCTTGTTGAGGGAAGAACGACTTTAGCCGTTGTCGAATAAGAAACAATGGCAACCTTGTCATTGGCGGTAAGACCGGTAACAAGTTTTTTGAACGATTTCTGAATAAGAGGGAGTTTCTCGGCATATTTCATTGACCCTGAAACATCGATAAGCAGAACAAGATTTTTATCAAGATTGTGAGCGGCATCGATCTCTTTTCCCTTGATCTTTATCATGACCAGATCGCGACCAGTCGTCCAC
>Ga0208694_1001049_pt1 | contig 36523 bp, 32 predicted proteins | sample AD_UKC078_MetaG_FD_184442 | JGI IMG/M metagenome (GOLD analysis project Ga0208694, IMG submission 184442) | Active sludge microbial communities of municipal wastewater-treating anaerobic digesters from USA - AD_UKC078_MetaG (SPAdes) (version 2) | ecosystem: Engineered > Bioreactor > Anaerobic >...
ACTACATTGCTCATCAAGATGAAGACGCTGACAAACGTGGTGACGATTTCACCATACTTGATATGAAGTGACTTAGGGCTTCAGCCCGTTAGACAACCCCTCGCCTTCAGGCGAGGGGTGTTGAGTTACCACAAAGATGTTTATCCACAACTTCATTGACAACCAATATTTACTCTGTTAGCATTAACGTATTCATTACGAAAAGGACCCTTATGGTGTTTTGTCGCCATCGGGGGCCTTTTCTTTTACTTCTCTAGAATGGATTTTTGTTCGTCTAAATAAGAAATTTTAACATTTAATCTTTTCAACAAAATAGAGCATTTATTAGCTGTCGCCGGAGACAAAATTGTTTCAAGTTTTTCTTTATCCCTTAAGACTTTAACCAAACTAGCATAATCTCCATCACTTGAAATAATTATTGCTTTGTTAAAATTCTCTTCGTAAAGATCTGTCATTGTTTGCACCACCAAGTCTGCATCACAATTTCCTTTTGGTTTCCCGTTTCCATCATAAATAGTCTCTTTAAAAATTAAAGTAAAGCCCGACTCCTGTAAATACGTATAGAGATCCTTATATTTTGGAATCAAACCAATAAAAATGTAGGCTTGTGATACATTATATTTTTCCTTAAGCCATATTCGGAATCTAGCATAATCAAGTTGCCAACCTAAGTCAGTTATAGCGTTGTGTAAATTAGCGGCATCAATATAGGCAAAATTATTTTTTTCAACCATGCTGTAATTATAACAAATAATAAATATATACTTCTTTCCCTAGTTCAAATTCTACCCCATCATCAATTTCTGATAAATCTCGTAGGCGACGCGGGCGTCGGCGAGGGCAGAATGAGCTTTTTTGTTTTGAAGGCCAAAATGCTCGGCCAAGGCCCAGAGATTAAACTTCGGGGTCCAATTCTTGCCATAAAGTTTGGCAAAGGCGATAGAAAGCAGGTCTAGTTTGTGGTAATCCATTTTTAAATCAATATTTTCGCGAAAACAGGCCGCGCTCAAAAAACCCCAGTCAAACGCGACATTATGCGCGACCATTACGGCCCCCTCTGCCTTCTTGCTCAAATCTTTTAACGTTTGGTTCAGTTCGCCGGCAAAAAGCCAGTCCGCTTCATTGTAATGGTTAATCCGCAAGGCTTCCGGGCTGGCCGTCTCAATATGTTTCGGTTTGACTTTGTATTCAAACTCGCCAATTTCTTGAAAAGAGTTGACTCCACGATCATCAATATTGTGCCAAACAACGACTCCACCAATTTCTAAAATTTCGTGCTTTTCCGGGTCAAGGCCGGTGGTTTCAAGGTCTATAAAAGCTAATTTTTGTTTCTTTTCCATAATAAATTAAGCACGACACTAATATACGAATTCATACGAATGAAACGAATGGTAATGAATGTAAGCTATAAAAATTAAAATAAAAAATTGTCTTTTTGCTAAAACTTATAACCTTCCTCATATCCCATAGCGAACGCGATTAGCCTTGTGTTCCTCAAACGTTTTGGCGTAGTGGATATTCCCATCATGGTCAGATAAATAAAACCAATAATCGCTTTCTTCGGGAAAAATGGCGGCGACAATCGCGTCCCAACCCGGATTGCCGATTGGAGTTGGAGGCAAACCCTTGTTGACATAAGTGTTGTAAGGCGATTCGGACTTAAGGTCGGTCTTGGTCAGGTCAAAAGTAGTTTTGCCCAAATAATATTCAAAGGTGGCATCCACTTGCAGGGGCATACCGGAGGCAATTCTTTTCCAAAGTATGCCGGAAACAAGATGGCGGTCTTTTTCGGTGCGAACTTCACGGTCAATAATAGAGGCCATCGTGATTATTTCATTCATCGTCTTACCGGTCGCTTTGATATCGCCTTCTACTTCCTTTATGCGAGTATCAAAATTATCCCGCATTACCTTAATCATATCGGCCGGACCGTCCAGTTTGGAAAAGAAATAGGTGTCGGGAAAAAGATAGCCCTCCCAATGAGTCCCCAACTCCACAAACAATTCTTCGTTAAAGTCGGGCGCTTCTTGGCTGATGGCCTTGGCAATTTTCGCCGCCGACGCGCCCTCAAAAAAAGTAATCCGGTACGGCTCGTGGCCCAAAAAGCGGTTTGTGAGACGCATCGCAATCGCCAAGGTAGAAATCGGTTCGCCGAAATAATAACTGCCCGCCTGGATTTTCTTTTGGCCGCCCAAAAGAAAAATCAGGGCTTTGAAAGTTTTCGGTGAACGAACCAAACTTTGTTGGTATAAATTTTCGGCCACCTCGCCGGCAGTCTCGCCGCTTTCCACGCGGAAATAAACCTCGTCCGGAAAGGTATAGGGCGGAAAGACGAAGGTCAAGTTAAACAAAATAAAAACCAGGATAAAGGCGGTCAGAACATATTGTCCCACAGTTGCCACAATTTGTTTTTTATCCTCGCTTAGCTTGAGGTTTTGAGTCGTAGTGTTATCTTCAATCATAACTATAATGGCAGGTTAACTGGCGGTTCACCTCGTTTGGACGGGATACGCGACAGCGATGGAGTAGTAACTGCTTGGCCTGGGAAGTGGTAGAGTGTTGCCAATTCTTCAGTCGTCATCACCATTGGTTTTTTGCTGGCTGGCGGATAGAAATAGGCGCGTTCACGAAAATATTTAAACATCAGTTTTTTCAAACGTCTGGCTCTAATCCCCTTGTAATCTTCCCACGGTTGGTTATAGCTCGTGGTAGCCGCCACCTTAAAACCATTCATGCCGGGCGAACCGAATTGTTTTATGCTGTTGCCAACGCCGACTTTGACAATCGGGCGGATGCCTTCTTTAGAAGCGTAAACGGCGCGAATGCCAACGTCAAAACAAAGTTTGGCCAAGTGTCTTTCTATTGATTCAGCCAAAAGGCGCTCGCCGGGCGACATTGTCAACTTTACAAAGGAAGCAATATCATCGCCTTTTTCTTCACGTTTTAGAATTTTTTGTAACTCCTCTTGAGAAGCATCTTTCCAACCCTTCATTTCTACCTTTGAAAAGAAATTATACCATTTTGCTTTTTTATTTTTGATTGGGAAACGATCTTTGCCGCCCATGACCAAAAACTGAAACCAAACTTGTTCGTCTTGTCTGATAGAGCCCAAAAATTCCATAAGGGGCGTCATCGGGTCAACTTTGTATTCTTCTTTGGGATCTTTTTCCAAACCAAAATCATAATAAGTTTTGATTGGGTAAATATCAGCTTTGGCAAATTTCCACTCCCAGCCGAAAATTTCCCACGGCGAATCCGGTTGGCCAAAGTTTACTTGTTGCGTGTAATCGTCAACTTCAAAAATTTCCACTTCGGAATACTGAGAATAAATTTGCGCTTCTACCAAGTCTTTGAAAAACTTCGGAATATTGAAATAGAAATGGATTTCGCCGCCAAAAGAGGCTAACTCCAACGAAAACCAAGAACGAACAGTGCCCTTGATGTATTGGTCTACCAGCTCGCCTTCATAAGTTTGGTAAAAAACATGCATGAGAAGCTCCATCGCGGCCGGCGATTTGCTAATCTCTTTCGGAATTTTGACTTCCAGCAAAATACGTTCTTCCTTGTTTATGTATCGTTCGCGAATAAAAGCCAAATAAGACTCCCAAAGAGCATAGGCCAAAACGAACGGCAAAAAATAGACCGTAAAAGGCAGGGCCAAAGAAATCCAATACCAAGTCTGGCTAAAAAAGTTCCCTATCAGGTTTAAAATAAAAACCATCCTCTAAATAATAAAACATTACTGAGAAAAAAACCACTGGGCAAAAACCCTTTCATCCACAATCATAAAAACACGGCCTTTGGCCGCGTTTTTATGATTGTGGATAAGATTTTAGGAAACCAAGAAGTAACGTCCGTTTTCGTCACGCTTGAAATACTTGGCATTTTGCAGGTTGACCAAAATCGTGTTTTCTTTGACAAAACGCTCTTTCAAAACATGGTTGATGATTTCGTCTTTTGATAAAGCGCCGGCCTCTTTCAGGATCCTCATCACGACGTCAACAACCGTGCCCTGAGAATAACCCCATTCAGTCAAAGCATAAAGGCCGCGACCAACCAAAACAAAGCGACCATCTTTTATCAACTCGTTGTGGCAAGTAGCTGGGTGCGCTTTTTTGTTGAAGGTTTTATCAATTTCTCGAGCCACCTCGGTAAAATGGAGAGGGGCCTTGTTTTGCCGCAACACCAAATAAGCATAGTCGCGAATACCGCGCATGCGGATGTTTGGCGAGGTGTTGAGCCCCCATTCGCCAAGCGGGTTACGCGCCAAAAGTTTGCAAATTTTGAGCCACTTCGGAGCCAAGCCTTCCAAATTTGGTTCGTTGGAAAAATCTTTTAATTCTTTAAGAAATTTAGTGATAAGCTCCGGTTCGGGAATCAAATCATCTTCGGAAAATCCGGCGCAAAGTCTGCGCAATGACTGATGAACCTTAGCGGCTTTTTCTTCATTGACCGTCCAGCGATGATGGAATTCTTCGTCTTCCTTGATTTTAGTGAAATTATCAGAAACAACCAGCAAAAAATGGATGTGATTCTGAGTTAATTCGTCTTTGGCCAAAGACCCCAAAAATTCCCGCTCGTGAACCACGCTTCCGTATTCATTCATCAAATCTTTGATTTGCTCAAAAGCCTCCGTCGCGCTTTCATAGGTCTTGGATTTTTTGGTCATGCCCAGGCCAAAATTTTCAATCTGACGAACACGCTCGCGCGTAATTCCATATTCGCTGCCAATTGCCTCAAGGGTTAGGCGTTTGCTGTTTTTGTCCAAACCATAGCGCTTGGTTAAAATATCGCGATTGCGTTCCGGCAAAACGTTGAGTAGCTTTTTGGTAATCTCTTTTGGTTTTATGGAAAAACCTTTTGTTGTTTTAGTGGCCATAAGTTTTTACTGATAATTTTTTATTTTTTAGCGACCGAGTGGTCCTTCTTTTGACCGGTTAGTTGCTGTCTTTAGTTGTATCATTTATTTTAGTATAAGTCAAACGCTACTTATTGGTTACAAAATTAACTAGACGGCCTTTCACATAAAAAGCTTTTTTAATTGTCTGCCCTTCAAGCCATCGCTTCGCGCCGGCGCTTGCCCGAGCCTGCTTGAGAATTTCTTCTTCACTAGCGCTCGCTGGCACAACAATTTTGTCTCTTATTTTGCTATTTACTTGTATCATAATTTTGAGCTCTTGCTTGACGGTCTTTTGAGCGTCATAGGTCGGCCACGGCGCCAAATGAATAGAGGTTTTGTGCCCTAACTGTGACCATAATTCTTCAGACAAGTGCGGGGCAAACGGCGCCAAAAGCTTAAGTAAATTCTCAAAATCAGTTCGACTGACTGTCGGCTGTTTTTCTAACTCGTTGACCAAAATCATCAAGGCAGAAATAGCGGTATTGAAGGCAAAGTCCGTGATATCCTTGCCAACTTTTTTGATTGTCTCGTGGACTTGAACAACCAGCAGGCTGTCGCCTTTCTGAGATTCCACTTTTTTCGACAACTGCCAAACTTTTTCCAGAAAACGACGCGCGCCAATCATATTTTCAGTTTGCCAAGAAGCGCCGGCTTCAAATGGGCCCATAAACATTTCATAGACACGCAAACTATCGGCGCCGTAAGATTTTACGACATCGTCAGGGTTAACCACGTTTCCCCAACGCTTAGACATTTTGCGGCCGTCACTCCCGGAAATCAAACCTTGGTTCTTGAGTTTGGCAAAAGGTTCCGGTCGGCTCACCACACCGAGGTCATACAAAAACTTGTGCCAAAAACGCGCATAGATCAAATGTCTAGTGGCATGCTCGGTTCCACCGACATAGACATCAACTTCTTGCCAATATTTTTCTTTGTCTTGGCTAACCAAAGCAGTCTCATTCTTCGGGTCCAGATAACGCAAATAATACCAAGAAGAACCCGCCCATTGCGGCATTGTGTTGGTTTCGCGTTTAGCCGGTCCGCTGCAAGCCGGACATTTGGTTTTGACCCATTTTTCAATATCGACCAAAGGTGATTCGCCCGTGTCGGTTGGGGCATAACTTTTGACCTTCGGCAACTTGACCGGCAGCTTGTCTTCCGGCACCGGCACGACTCCGCATTTGTCGCAATGAACAACCGGGATTGGCTCGCCCCAATAACGTTGACGCGAAAAGACCCAGTCACGAAGTTTGTATTTAACAACTTGTTTGCCTCGCACATAGCGCGAAACCGCCAACTTGGCTTTCTCGCTTGAAAGACCGGTGAATTTTTTACCGGCATTAACCAAAACACCCGCTTCAGTATGGATAATTAAATCTTTATACCAATCATTTTCCGCCAGCCAGGTCCAAGGCGAAACAAATTTTCTTTTTTTGTCTGCAGAAAATTCATTTGCCAACTTATCAACCTCCTCCGCAGTTTCCGGTGTCAAAACAATCTTGGTCACCCGATCTTTTTTATCCTTAAAAAGAAAAACAATTTCCTTGCCCACATATTCATTCCAATAGCCAGCGGTCATTTTTTCGCTGATCAATTTTTCGTAGGCTGGCAACTTTTTTGCTGATAAAACCAAGAGACGGTCGCCGTCCGGCTTCTTTTCGTAAATCTTGGCGCCAACTTCTTCCAATTCACCATCAGAAATCTGGTTTGCGCCCATGAGGTAACTTTTGATTGGCGCGTTCTTCTTGGCAATACTCTGAATAATTGGCAGTTTATATTTCTTGGCAAAGGCGAAATCACGCTCATCATGCGCCGGTACCGCCATCACCGCGCCGGTGCCGTAATCCGGCAAAACATAGTCAGCGATAAAAACAGGGACTTCACGGCCATTGGCCGGGTTAACCGCGACCGCGCCTTTCAATTGAACACCGGTTTTTTCTTTGGTTTCCGCGATGCGGGCTATCTCGCTTTGTTTAGTGGCTTGTTTTTGATACTTTTGGATTTCTGATTTGTTGTCAAACTTTGACAAATTTTTCTGAACAAAATTATGCTCCGGCGCCAAGACCACGTAAGTGGCGCCAAAAAGCGTATCGGCGCGCGTCGTAAAAACTTTCACCGTATCCAAAACATTTTCTAGCACCACTGGCTCCACCGTACCGCAAGTATGAGTTCTTTTCGCTTCAAAGCGAACTAGTCGGCCATTCAGCTTGGCCTCCAGATTTTCTCCTTGATTTTGATTTATCAAATAGTCAGTCTGGTCTTCCAAAATAACAACGTCGCCGGCATTTTTTTTAATTTTGGCAAAATCAAAGTCCCAATTTATCAAAAAAGCGGCAGCCGGGCGGTCTTTGTCTTTGAACTTTGGTTCCACCAAACCAGAAACTGCCACAAATTTTTTAATTGGTTTCTTGAGACGTTCCAAAACACGCAAGCCGACAACTGTCCCCAAACTATGCCCAACCAAAACCGTGTTTTCGTCAAAAGAAACATTTTCCAGCACAAATTCCGTCTGGTTGACGACATCCGGCAAAAAAGGGTTTGGCAGGGCCGGCACCACTACCTCGTGCCCGCGTTTTTCCAGTTCACGTTTAAGCCATGGGAACCAACAACGATTCGGTCCGCTCTTAAAACCGTGCAAAAAAACATATCTCAGCTTCTTGGTTTTAAGTTCAAAATCTATTTCTATGCCCTCACTTCGGCCAATCCAGTTGCGTTGGGACTCTTTGATTGATTCAGGCCAGGCCAAGTCTTCCAAATCCTCTAACAAACGTTCGGCATAATCGGTAATTTTGAGCACCCACTGACGCATTGGCTTCTTTTCCACCTCTGAACCGCAACGCTCACACTTACCATCCTCCAAATCCTCATTAGCTAAACCGGTTTTGCAAGACGGACACCAGTTAATCGGTTCATAGGATTGATAAGCCAAGCCCTTTTGCCACAATTGCAAAAAAATCCATTGAGTCCATTTATAGTATTTGGGGTCAGTGGTGTTTATCTCGCGAGACCAATCATAATCAAAACCGATAATTTCCAACTGTTCCTTAAAACGTTTGATGTTTTTTTTGACAGCGGTCTCGGGGTGAATCTTATTTTTTATGGCATAATTTTCGGCGGGCAAACCAAAAGCGTCCCAGCCCATGGGATGCAAAACATTAAAGCCCTTCATCCGTTTGTAACGAGAATAGATATCGGTCGCGATATAGCCTTTGGGGTGACCAACATGCAAACCCTCGCCTGATGGATACGGAAACATGTCCAAAACATAAGCCTTGTCTTTTTTCTTGTCTTCCTTGACGCGGTAAATATCTGACTGACGCCAGACTTTTTGCCATTTCGGTTCTATCTTTTTATGGTCATACTTACTTGAAGCTTGAGATTTGGCAGCGGGTTTTTTTGAGGGCATTTATGTCTAAAAAATTTAAGAGATAATGAGCTGATTTTACCACGAAAAAGGAGAAAATCAATTGGCTCAGCCTAGGCTGAGCCAATTGATTTTCGCGGACCAAACCTTTGGCGAGAATTATTTGAATTTCCGGTATCCCAGGTAAATCAAGATGGCCAAGGCCAAGGCCAGAATTATCACCCGCAAATAATCATCCATGGCCGACCAATATTGAATAGAGGCAATGATGAACGACAAAATACCGCCATAAGACAAACCGAGCGAAATAGCTTCATTGGCCGCCAGGGCAAAGCCAAGAATCAAAGAAACGAGGCCAAGAACAACCATCACAACAAAGACATTGCGTTGATAGACATCTCTGACATCTTCAAACTCTTGGCGGCAAGTGTAAGTGGGATCGCAATATGCTTTTTCGGCGCCGATCGGCGGAGTCATCGGCGCTTCTTCATAATATTCTTTGGCCGGCGTAATCCAAGCGCCACCTTCGGCGACGCAAGATTCCTCAGTATCCGGGCGAATCTCTACTTGTTTTGATTGGCAAAAATCTTCATACTCCGGAATTTTATAAACCAACCGCGTTGCAAAATGGAAGAAAAGGTTAAGCACGATGATAATGCCAATAACCAAAGCCCATTTAAGAATGTTTTTATTTTGCATATTATTAAAAACAATTAATAAAACGACAATAATTATTAAAATTAAAACAAATAAAGACAAGACCATAAGATTATCAATTATTATACTCCCGGGCGGCAATTATTGCACGTTTGTTTTCCCTCTGCTAGAATCTGGTTACTCGCAGGAGGAGACTAGCCAATCTCTCGCGAGGAGAAGGCAAGACCGTCACAAATTGGCCACCGCAAGATTGGGATTAAGTAGCGATAAGCGAACAACCCCGCACGCCCTGCTCAAGCGTTTCTTGCGGTTTTTTTTATTGTTCTATAATTAATTGCTAGATTTTAAATTCAATCACATCCCCATCTTTGACGACATATTCTTTGCCTTCAGTTCTGACCAAACCTTTCTCGCGCGCGGCAGCATAAGAACCGGCTTCAAGCAAATCTTGCCAAAACACCACTTCAGCGCGAATAAACTTTTCTTTGAAATCAGTATGGATCGCCAAACCCGCCTCCGGCGCGGTGGAGCCTTTTTTTATCGTCCAAGCGCGCGTTTCATCAGGACCGGTCGTAAAATACGTTTCCAAACCTAAAAGCTCATAACTGGCTTTTATCAAATCGTTAACGCCGTCATCCTCCACCCCCAGGCCTTGTTTAAATTCCGCGCGGTCATCTATTTCCAGCTCGGACAACTCGCCTTCTATCTTGGCATCCACCACCACAAACTTAGCGCCAAGTTTGGTAATAAAATCTTCTGTTGGTTTCGTCTCAATCATTTGGCCACCATGCTTTTTATTCAAAACATACAAGATTGGTTTTGCCGACAAAAGATGGAGATTCTTTAACACATTTGCGGCATTTTCGCGCTCTTGAGAATGCATGAGCATTGCAAGGTGAGAGGAAACCATTTGACCGGCTTTAAGAATTTCTTCCAACTTGAGCAAAATCATATTTTCGGCAACAGCGGCCTTGTCGCCGCGTTTGACATCGCGCGCGAGGCTCGCCATTCGTTTGCTGACGGTCTGCAAATCAGACAAGACCAGTTCCAGGTTGATCGTTTCAATATCATCAATCGGGTCAATCCGACCGGAAACGTGAGCAATATTGGAGTCTTCATAAACGCGTACCACTTCGGCGATGACGTCCACTTCGCGGATATGTTGCAAAAATTGATTGCCCAAACCTTCACCAGCCGACGCGCCTTTGACCAAGCCAGCAATATCCACAAACTCAATCACCGCTGGAATTTGTTTGGCGGACTTAGAAAAATCCGCCAACAAACCGACTCGCTCATCAGGTACCGGCACGATCCCAACCGATGGGTCAATGGTGCAAAAAGGATAATTTTCGGCCGGCACGCCTTTTCTGGTGAGAGCGTTAAAAAGCGTGGACTTCCCCACGTTAGGTAAACCAACAATACCAACAGAAATATTCATAGCTTAAACTTTAGCACTAGTTAAGCCAAAAACCAACTTGGCGCCTTCTTGCTTGAGCCGACGAATTTTGGCTTTGCCGCCGCGGTTATAACCGCCGACCTGACCGTCAGCGCGAATGACCCGATGACAAGGAATTTGCGGATTAAAATTTTTATTCAATATGTTGCCCACGGCGCGCGCGGCCTTGGGCGAACCGGCGCGCCGCGCCACTTCACCATAAGAAAGCGTCTCGCCAACTTTAATTTGCGAAACAACGTCCAAAACTTTTGTTCTAAAGTCGGACACCAAGGCCATCTTTGTTATTTGTCCGTTAGCAGTTTTTGCAATTCGTCGCGGTGATTATTGATGATTTCCATTGTCGCCGTCATATGGTCAACCTTATTTTTTTTGACTTTTTCTTCAATTTCACCGGCAATTTGTTGAAAAAAAGCCGGATTTTTCTTGACAATCGCCATCAAGGGCTCGATTTGTTCTTTAGACACGCCCTTAGATTGCAACATTTTTTTAACAAAAAATTCTTTAAACATGTGGACCATACCGGAATCGAACCGGTCACCTCTCCCATGCCATGGGAGCGCTCTACCAAATGAGCTAATGGCCCTTGACCAGAAAACTCTTGCCCACGACACCATAGTCCAATTTTAGACTATTTTCAAATGTAAATATAACAAATCTTTTATAAATTGTAAAAGAGTTAAAAAGTTTTACGCGCAAAAAAAAACAAATCAAGATATGTTTGCCAGCTTTTTAATAAAAACTCCTGGCTGAGCGCTTTAATAAAAGTAGTTCAGCCGATTTTAATAGAAACTTCATAAAATTCATGATTAATTAAAACAGCAATAAATTTAGTCGTTTTTAAAATTATCAGCAATTTATTTTGTAAAATATGGACTCAAAAATAGTTACAACAATCATTGTTTTGATAATCATTGTTGTTTTGGGCATAATTATCTACAATTATTATGTCGCTGAACCTAATGATATTGATGTCGTTCCGGACACGACAACAAGCGGCGATGTCTTTGATGATTTTGACAATGAGGACATCTTCGGAACGACCAGCGCCACCACTTCGGAGACAGACTTGCTTGAATAGAAATAACCTAAAAACCGACAACCTCCTTCCGTGGGAGGTTGTCGGTTTTTTAGCTGACAGGTATTCCAGCCTGTCCTAGTTTGTGTTATATTAATTTTGTTTACCCAAAGTATACGCTTGTGTATATTTTAATATTCAGGGCCCGTAGTTCAGTTGGCTAGAACGCCACATTTGCAATGTGGAGGTCACCGGTTCGAGCCCGGTCGGGTCCACCAAATAAATCGCCCTCAAAAGGAGGTCAGACCTCCTTTTGAGGGCGAAGCTGTTACGTAACATGCTACGTAACAAGCTCTATGTTAAATTAACTAACCAAGGGCCTCCTTGAGCGCGATTGGCCCGCCTGAATTTATTTTCTGCCTAAAGCGAGGGAAACAACATGGTCCAAAAAATGCGGCAGGGGGACGCCAAGAGCCGCCAAGGATTTGGGAACCAAAGATTCGGCTGTCAAACCGGGCAAAGAATTGACTTCCAAAATATAGATTCCGCGTGGCGAAACGATGAAGTCAGTGCGTGAGTAATGCTTAAGACCAAGCAGTTTATGAACAGCAGCCGCTAACTCGCCCAGTTCTCTTTTTTCTTCAATTGAAAACTGACTGGGGCAAATCTCAGTTGACTGACCGGAATACTTGGCCTCATAATCAAAAAACTTTTTGCCAGCCGGCGGCGCGATTTCAATCGGCAAGAGCGGGTAAGTTTTATGTCCGCGAAAATCGTCCACCACACCGCAGGTCGCTTCGCGCCCTCTGATGTATTCTTCCACCAAGATGACTTCACTGATTTTGAAACATTCCGAAACCGCAACAACCAAGTCATCAAAGGTCTTTGCCAAAAAGACGCCAACGGAGGAACCGCGACTGACCGGCTTAACAATCCAAGGCGGTGAAATTTTTAAAAAAACGTCATAAGCAACCGCTTCGGCCTTAGTCTCCGGTTTAAACTTGAGGTGGACACCGCGCGGAACCTTCAGCCCGGCGCGCGAGATAATTTCTTTGGCGGCCACCTTGTTCATTCCTAGCGCCGAAGCCAAACGGCCAGAACCGGTATAGGGCAGCATTGTGTTATCAAGCAAGGTTTGAACTTGCCCATCTTCGCCGAACTCGCCATGCAAGGCATTAAAGACGACGTCCAGACTGTTTCGCAAACGAGCCGGTTCTATCCCAAAGCCATCCATATGCCATTGGCCATCTTTGGTAATCAAAATATCTCGCGGTTGATATTTTTCGCGCGGCAAATACTCCAAAACGGTCGCGCCCGTTTTGAGCGAGACTTCATATTCAGACCCAAGACCGCCACGCATAACTCCGACCCTAATCAAGGATGAAGACATGCTTATATTTTAACACAAGAAGAAAATAAGTTAAAAGTTAAAAGCAGTATGGCAACAACTTTAGAGTAATTTAGAAACCAATCAACTACTTGAGTGTCTCCTTAATCTTGCTGATGACGTCGTCCAACGTAAAATTGGCTTTGACCATAAAATCATCGGCGCCCAATTTTTTGGCTTTTTCAATATCCTCAGCCTGTCCTAAGTTAGAAAAGACAATTACCGGAATATTTTTGGTTGTTTCATCTTGCTTGATTTTAGTCAAAACTTCAAAACCGTCCACGTTAGGCAAAAGTAAATCCAAAAAAATCAAGTCTGGTTTTATTTCGGTCAATTTAGTCAAGGCTTCGTTGCCATCAACCGCTACCAAAACCTCAAAACCCTCCCCTTCCAAACGTTTGGCATTTAGAGAACGAAGGAACTCATCATCTTCAACAATCAATATTTTCTTTGTCATTTTATAAAATTAGATGTTTAAAGCTTGTAAATCAAGGATTTTTCCCTGCTCCCCATTATACTTTTTTCTGGTGCAAAGGTAAAGTGAAAGTGAAACTGGTACCTCCATCTTTGCCCCTTTCAAACCAAATCGCGCCATGATGTTTCTCTATGATTTCTCGAGTGATATAAAGCCCCAAACCGCTGCCATCCGGTTCTTGTTTGATGGCATTGCTGGCTCGGAAAAACTTTTGAAACATTTTGTCTTCTTCGCCGTCCGGGATCCCAATGCCCGAGTCGGTAATTGATATTTGCAAACTGCTTTCCGCGCTGTTAAGACGAGCGTCGCTTATCTTGATGAAAATTTTCCCATTTGGCAAATTGTATTTTATGGCATTGTCTATTAAGTTTTCCAGAACCATTCTAATTTTGTTTTCATCAATCTCTACGAACGGCACCCGATTAGCGGGTTTTTCAAAAATAATTTCCAATTGCCGAGTCTTTACCTGGTTACAAAACTCGCCTATAACATTGTTTATTAAATCAACAATATTCGTTGGTTTGAAAACAAAGTCTAACTTGCCAGTTTCAATCGTGTCTATTTTTAGCAAGTCATTCACAATGGAAATAACCCTCTCGGTGCTTTGGAAGCCCTTTTCCATAAACTTTTTGAACTCTTCATTAACTTTGCCCAGCTGACCCTTGACGGCCATATCAAAAGTCCACTTAATGGCGGCCAGAGGCGTCCGTAATTGATGAGTGGTCACTGAAATAAATTTTGACTTGGCTGCCTCTAGGGACTGCAAGCGCTTGTTGGCCATCACCAACTCTAGTTCTTTGGCGTAAAGTTCGCGATTTTTGTTTTCCAATTCACGATTAATTTTTTCCAACTCCTTGATTTGCCTGGTTTTTAGGTTTGCTTCCTTTATGGACATTTGGACTCGGCCGCTGCGGCCGCGATACCAATAGCCCAAAACAGCGGCCGCCACAAAGATAAGAAGCGCCACCAACCAAAAAGTAGGAGAGGACAATAAAATAAATAAATCAAAAAGTGAACTTGGATAGGAATCCATTCTTTTTATTTTAACATCTGCCGTAAAATTTTTCTATGGTAAGCAAGCACAAAACGGTGGACATCGGCATTAACCGCCAAAATTTTTCGCCGGTGGTTCTTGGCCATTGTCTTCTCGCCCAATATTTCCCGCGGGCGGTGCTTTTCGTCTTTGACGACCGCAACCAAGGGCAGACTAAGGTTCAGCTGATTCAAAGTTTTTTGAGCCGCGTTAAATTGCGCTTGTCCGCCATCAACTACAACCAAATCCGGCAGCCTCCATTCCCGATGCGTAAAACGTCGCCGCAAAATTTCCGCCAGGTTGCCGGTATCGTCACTCTTGTTGGCGCTCCGACCGCGCAATTTGAAAAGTCTATATTCACTTTTATTTAGTTCGCGCCCTTCCCATACAGCCATCGCGCCAACCGTGCTGGCCCCAGCCAAATGCGCTACATCATAAGCCTCTAAACGAAAAACAGTCTTCTCTTTTCCGTTCCGACGATTAACTAGTTCTGCTCCAGCCTCAAACAAAAAATTTTCTGTTTTGGTATTTTTTAGCAAGGAAACATCTTGGATATGCTTAAGCGCAAAAATTTGATCGCGCCAGCGCGCGGCTTCCTCAAAGTTTTGCGCTTTGACCGCTATTTTCATTTCTTTTTCCAAATTTTTTACCACTTGCTCTTTTTTGCCCTCAAAAAAGAGCCCCAGATTCTTGATTATTTGACGGTAAGTTTTCTTGTCAATCGCGCCCGTGCAAACTCCGGGACAAAGACCAATTTGGCTATTGAAACAACCGCGCAAACCCGGAACTTTTAGACCCTTATTTTTTTCAGAATAAAGCAAACAAGTGTCGCGATAAGGGAAAATCCGGCGAACAATTTTTAGGGCCGCTTTTAACTCTGACGAAAAAGGAAATGGACCGAAAGTTTTTTCAATCTCATATTTTCGGGACAAGTCTTTCTCTAACTCGCGCCCGCGTCTCATCAAGACGCGCGGGTAATCTTCTTTGGTGATAACCACATACCAATAACTCTTGTCATCTTTTTCGCGGGTGTTATATGGCGGTTGATGTTTTTTTATAAGCTCGGCTTCCAGAATCAAGGCCTCAAGCACTGAATCGGTTTCTTGCCACTTCAGGTCAGCCGCTTGCAAAAGCATTTGTTCTATCTTTGGTCCGCGAGTTTCGCCAAGATCGCCATTAAAATAGCTTCGTACTCTATCCTTAAGAGACGTTGCTTTGCCAATATACAAAATCTGCCGCTTATTTTTGGGTAATTGACCAAGTTTAGACGGTCCGAGAAAATAGTAGACTCCGGGCGCGTCAGGTAAGTTGTATTGTTTTAGATCCATAGTAAATAAGTTAAAAGTTAGAAGTCAAAAGGCAAAAGTGAAGAGCAAAATAATAATTGACTTTCTATTTTAATACTATATAATAAAGTTAGGTTAACACAAACTCAACCAAAAGGAGATGGCTCATGTCATACTTGGTCGCCTCCATCTTTTTTATTCTTTTGATTGTAGTCTTGGTGGGCGGAATCATCCACTCCACCTAAAATAACCAAGTTTCCACAGTATTCCCCAGTCAAAGCTGGGGAATTATTTTTTTTATAACCGCCTGTATTTTATCCTAGCCCCAGATTAATTCCATACTAATATTATTCACGGCCGTGAATAATATTAGTATGATTGAACTTAGATTTAAAACTAGATTAAAAAAACAATTAATAGCTAAGCTCTTTTATTGTTCTTATTCAGACCTAAGGCGCGTTTCAAATATTTGGCCGTATGAGAACCGCTCACGTAAGCCACTTCTTCCGGTGTGCCGGCAGCGACCACCTGGCCACCGCCGTTGCCGCCTTCCGGCCCCATATCAATCACGTAATCGGCATTTTTAATCACTTCCATATTATGTTCAATGACCAAAACAGTGTTCCCCTTTTCTACTAACTTTTGCAAAATTTCTATTAAATTTTTTACATCTTCATAATGTAACCCGATAGTCGGTTCGTCTAAAAGATAAATGGTCCGTTCAGTTTGTGGCCGATAAAGTTCGGACGAAATTTTAACTCGTTGTGCCTCGCCGCCGGAAAGAGTATTGGCTGGTTGCCCCAATTCCAAATAACCCAAACCAACTTCGTTAAGAGTTTTTAAACGGTCATAAATAGCTGGAATATCATTAAAAAAGAGGAGTGTTTCTTCAATTGTCATCTTGAGCACTTGGTAAATATTTTTCTTCTTGTACTCCACCTCCAAGGTATCCTTCTCATAACGCTTGCCGCCGCAAACGTCGCAAGGCACAAAAATCGTCGGCAAAAAGTGCATTTCCACCGCGATTTCCCCATTGCCTTGACAGGCTTCACAACGACCACCTTGGACATTAAAAGAAAAACGAGACGGACTCCAGCCCCGCGCTCTCGCCAACGCAGTAGAAGCAAACAAATTGCGAATAAAAGTAAAAGCGCCGGTATAAGTGGCCGGATTGGAACGCGGAGTGCGGCCAATCGGTGACTGGTCAACCATAATCACTCGCCCCAAATGTTCCGAACCAGAAAATTCCTTGCAGTTAAAAACCTCGTTGGTCCGATAACGCCGTTCCAAGCGACCTTGCAAATTTTTATACAAAATTTCGTAAACCAAAGAAGACTTTCCAGAACCGGAAACTCCAGTCACCGCCACCATTCGGCCAAGCGGGATATCCACATTTAGATTTTTGATGTTGAAAATATTGCCCCCCCGGATTTTGATTGAACCCTTGTCGTTTTGCCGCCTCTTCGCCGGAAAAGGCACCTCCTTTTCGCCGCGCAAATAATCCACCGTCAGCGAACCAAAATTATTTTTCTTGGCCGTTAAAAGTTTTTCCGTCCAACCGGAAGTGATAATTTCCCCGCCGTGCACGCCAGCCCCCGGCCCAATATCCACCAAATAATCAGAAGAAAAGATTGTGTCTTCATCATGTTCCACCACCAAAATAGAGTTGCCCAAGTCGCGCAACTCAAGCAAGGTTTTGATTAATTTGTCGTTATCACGCGCGTGCAAACCGATCGTCGGTTCGTCTAAAACATACAAAGTGCCGACCAAACGTGAGCCAAGCTGCGAGGCCAGACGAATCCGCTGAGCCTCGCCGCCGGAAAGAGTATCTGCCCGCCGGTCAAGCGCGATATAATCCAAACCGACATCATTAAGAAACTTCAAGCGCGCTTCAATTTCGCGCAACAAAACTTCAGAAATGGCTTTTTCTTTAGCGGTCAATTTTAAGGAAGCAAAAAATTCTGTCGCTTCACGAATAGACAAAGCGGTCAGTTGAACAATGTTTAGTCCGGTTCTCTCTATTTTCGTTTTAACTTTTCCATCTTCCGCTTGTTTGATTGATTTTTCTTTGGTTGAACCAATGAAAACATGAAGGGCCTCTCGCCGCAGACGCGCGCCCAAACATTCTGGACAAGGTTCGTTGCCGAACAAGTGTTTGGTCCCCAAACCGTGGCAGACTGGGCAAGCGCCGTAAGGTGAGTTAAAAGAAAAAAGACGCGGTTCTATTTCTGGAAAAGAAAAACCATCATTGGGGCAGGCAAATTTAGCCGACAACAAAAATTCTTCCCCTCCAATTATCACTTTGACCAAACCATTGGCTTCTTTGATCGCCCGTTCCACGGCTTCTGACAATCGCTCGTTAGCTGCCTCTGTTATCGCTCGATCCACCTCTTTTTTTAACTTTGACTCTGATTTTTGACTCAAGAAGCCCACCAATTCAATTTCGTCAACCAAAACGTCAATATCATGCTTTTTGGTCCTGGCCATCACAATCCGTTCGCGCAATTTGTGACGCGCGCCGTCTATTTTTACTTCTGAGTAACCTTTTTCCAGCAAATCATAGAGCAATTGGTAGTATTCTCCTTTACGGCCGCGAATAACTGGCGCGTAAATTTCCACCGCGCTCGCAGTGGAATGTTTAGAGATTTCATCTCTGATAAAATTGCCAATTTCTTCGTTGGATAATTTTTCTATTTTAGTGCCGCAAACCGGACAATAGGGATGGCCAATTCGCGCGTAGAGAACGCGCAAATAGTCGTAGATTTCGGTAATGGTTGCCACCGTGGAACGCGGGTTGTGTGAACGAGATTTTTGGTCAATAGAGATTGCCGGCGACAAACCAGATATTTCCTCTACTTCCGGTTTAGGCAACTGTTTTAAAAATTGCCTGGCGTAAGCTGACAGCGATTCCACATAACGCCGCTGACCTTCAGCAAAAATCGTATCAAAAGCCAACGATGACTTGCCGGAGCCCGACAGTCCGGTAAAAACCACGAGTTTGTTTCGCGGGATTTCCAGGTTGATATTTTTTAGATTATGCGTCCTCGCGCCTTTAATTTTTATTTTGTCTTCCATAAAATTAGCTTTTTACGCCCAAACGCCCCATGATTCGGCCACGGGGTGATAATGTGTTTATAACATAAAAACAGAAAAATAAAAACGGGAAGAATGGTCTTGTGGAGCAGGGACCTCTACCGAAACCATCGTCATCTAAAAAAATATGGGGTGTCTGGGCCTACAGGGCTAATTCCAGACACCCCAAACGGAAAGGAGGTACACACAATACTATTCTAGTGTACCATGGTTACAAATAACAAACAAGAACCCGCCGTTTTTATTTTTTGCTAAGCCTTCTGTTCCAGAGCTCTTATTTCGTCCCTGATAATCGCCGCGGTCTCAAAATCAAGCTCTTTCACCGCTTCGTTCAACTGTTTTACTTTTTCCTTTATCACCTTCTTTAAATTACCGCCAAACAGCTTGCTGTCCACCGTAAGCATTTCACCGACTGTCCTTGCCCGCTCGCTTTCCAAAGTTTCCGTAATGTCATTAATCTTTTTTTGAATTGATTGAGGAGTAATCTGATGTTTTTTGTTATAGGCAATTTGCAGGGCTCGTCGCCGATTAGTTTCGTCTATCGCTTTTTGCATAGAACCTGTGATTACCTCCGCGTAAAGAATTACTCGGCCGTCTACGTTTCGCGCCGCTCGACCAATCGTCTGAATCAAAGAAACTTCCGAGCGCAAAAAACCCTCTTTGTCAGCATCCAAAATGCCAATAAAGGTCACCTCCGGCAAGTCTAGACCTTCCCGTAAAAGATTGACCCCGACCAAACAATCAAACTTGCCCTTGCGAAAATCGGTTAAAATCTTAATCCGCTCCAAAGTTTTTACCTCGCTGTGCAAATATTCCGATTTTACTTTTTTCTCTCTCAAAAACTGTGACAGATCCTCTGCCATTTTTTTGGTTAGGGTTGTAGCAATTACTCGATTGCCAGCTTTAATTTCTTTTTCTGCCTCAACAATAAAATCGGCAACTTGACCGCCGTAAGCTTGGGCTTTTTTAGAACTTGAGGCCTTGACTGGCCGAATTTCTATCATCGGGTCAAGCAAGCCGGTCGGGCGGATAATTTGTTCCACGATACCAAGCTCCGGCTTTAAACCGGCTTCTTGCGCCGCTTGTCGGCTTTCGCTTATTTCATATTCGCTTGGCGTCGCGCTTGTATAAATCACCTGGCCAATCCTTTCTTGGAACTCCGGGAATTTAAGCGGACGATTGTCCAAAGCGCTCGGCAATCGGAAACCGTGCTCAACCAAGGTTTTTTTGCGACTTTCATCGCCGGCATACATTCCGCGAATTTGCGGCACGGTCACGTGCGACTCGTCAATAATCGTCAAAAAGTCAGGCGAGCCATCTTTTTGGCGCGGGAAATAATCCAAGAGCGTGGCCGGCGCCTCGCCAGCAGCGCGGCCAGAAAGATGACGTGAATAATTTTCAATTCCGTTGCAATAGCCAACCTCCCGAATCATTGCGAGGTCATAATTGGTTCGGCGCTTTAATCTTTCTGCTTCCAAGATTTTACCCTCTTTGTTTAACTCAACCAAGCGTTTTTCTAATTCTGCTTTAATAGAAATAATTGCCCGATTCCGTTCATCTTCTTGCGTAATAAAGTGTTTGGCTGGAAAAAAGAAAGTTTCTTTAGATTCACGAACAATGGCGCGACTGACGGCGTCCAAAATGATTATTTCCGTCACCTTGTCTCCTTCAATTTTAATATTCACAATCGCTCTCTCACCCGGTGGCATAACTTCCACCGAATTGCCAATCGCGCGGAATTGTCCCGGCAAGAGGTCGGCATTTGTTCGTTCATAATAAATCTCCACTAAACGGCGGATTAGGTCGCTCCGGGACAATTGGTCACCTCGTTTAAAAAAGAGGTGACTTTTGGCATATTCACTTGGACTCCCCAAGCCATAGATACAAGAGACCGAGGCGACAATAACCACATCACGGCGGGTGAGCAAAGCTTGCGTTGAAGCATGACGCAAACGTTCAATTTCTTCGTTAATACTGGCGTCTTTTTCAATATAAGTATCAGACGCGACAACATAAGCTTCGGGTTGATAGTAATCGTAGTAAGAAACAAAATAATGAACCGCGTTATCGGGGAAAAAATCGCGGTACTCTTGCGCTAACTGAGCCGCCAGAGTCTTGTTGTGAGCAATGACCAAAACCGGTTTATCTTGGGCGGCAATCACATTGGCCATCGTAAAAGTTTTGCCTGAACCAGTTACCCCCAAAAGAGTTTGATGGCCCAACTCTTTGGTCAGACCTTTGTTGAGCGCCAAAATTGCCTTGGGCTGGTCCCCGGCCGGCTTAATTTTAGATTTCAATTGGAAAACATTTTTAGACACACGGCAAGCTTAACACAAGATAATGAAAAATAAAATCACGAACAAGCTGGACAACGGTCAACCGCCACCATTTTCCGTCTTACAACCTACCCTCTAAAACATCTCTTCTAATCCTTTTCGTTAGATTAATCAAATAATACAGATTGTGGATTGAAGCCAAGGTCGCCGCCAACATTTCCTTAGCGCGAAACAGGTGCGCGAGATAGGCGCGAGAATAATTTTGGCAAGTATAGCAACCACATCCTTCTTCTATCGGCGCCAGATCGCAACGACAAGAAGCGTTTAAAATATTTAACCGTCCTCGGGCAGTTAGCAATGCGCCGTTACGAGCCATTCGAGTTGGCGCGACACAATCAAAAGTGTCAGCGCCGCTCTTGACTCCCGCGATAATGTCTTCCGGTTCGCCAATCCCCAAAAGATGTCTTGGTTTATTTTCAGGTAAATTTTGGCTCACCCAACTAACCGCCGTGCCCATATCTTCTTTATTAAACGAACCGCCAATTCCAAAGCCGGCAAAATCCATTCCCCCAATCACTCGCGATGATTCTTGGCGTAAATCTTGATGGCGTCCCCCCTGAACTATCCCAAACAAAGCCTGTGGCCCGCCAAGGCGCTTGTGTTCATCCAACGACCGTTTGGCCCAACGATGGGTGCGCTCCATCGCTTCTTTTTGATAATCATAAGGCGCCAAGGGAGAAGTGCATTCGTCAAACGCAAAAATAATATCCGCGCCCAAGTTGTGTTGGATTTGCATTGACCTCTCTGGAGTTAAACGATGAGCGCTCCCATCAATGTGTGATTGAAAAGCAACTCCATCTTCGTCAATTTTCGCCAACTTGGCAATATTTCCTGCTTGTTCTTTGGACTTTTTGTTTGGATCATGGCCACTCACAAATTTTGAAACGCCGCCTTCGCCGAAGGCGGCGCCAAGTGAAAAAACTTGGAACCCGCCGGAGTCAGTCATCATTGGGCCAGGCCAATTCATAAACTGGTGCAAGCCGCCAGCCGCCTTGACTAGCTCGTCCCCTGGCTGAAGGTAAAGATGGTAAGTATTGGCCAAAACCACCGACGCGCCAAGCGACGCAACCATTTCCGGCGTAAGAGCTTTAACCGTCGCCTTGGTTCCCACTGTGACAAAGGCCGGCGTTTCAATCACTCCATGAGGTGTTTCAATCACTCCCGCGCGCGCCAGACTATCGGAAGACTTTTTCTCAATTTTAAAATTAAACATAACAATGGATAGTATATAGCATTTTGCATTTCGCACCTAGCGAAGGGCCAGAGTGCACGCCCAAGGGGAGAGGTTTTGCCTCTCCCCTTGAAACTTTTGACTTTTAACTTTTAACTTTCGCTAACTATATTAACCGGCCTCCCTTCGCCAAACTCCGTCATATTTTTTATTGTCGTGTTCAAAATCCGCTTTAGGGCCTCCCAGGTATTAAAAGCGTTGTGCGGAGTAACGATCACGTTTGGCATGTCAACCAACATATGATTTTGTAACACTGTTTTGAGGTCATACGGACCCTCCCAATTATTGCTCAAAAAATTCATCTCATCTTTGACTATTCCCTCTTCCTCCAAAACATCAAGCGCGGCGCCAGCCAAGTGCCCATTTTTAAGCGCTTTGAAAAGGGCATCCGTTTCCACCAAAGAACCGCGCGCGGTGTTGATGAGGTAAGCTCCTTTTTTCATTTGAGCAATCGTCTCGGTGTTTAACAAGTGGTGATTTTCAGTTGTGTAGGGTATGTGGAGAGTCACAATATCAGCTTGCGTCAACGCCTCCACGAACGGCAAATAACGATAACCCATCTTTTTGGCATATTCCTCGTCGGGAAACTTATCATAAGCGATAATATTCATATTAAAACCCTTGGCGATTTCTATCACGTTGCGGCCAATCCGGCCGGTTCCAATGACGCCTAGGGTTTTGCCATTCAAATCAAAGCCACGCAAGCCGTTCAGACCAAAACTGCCGGTTACCCTCACCTGGTCATAGCTCTCACAAACTTTTCGCGACAAGGTCAACATCAACGCGAAAGTGAATTCGGCGACGGTCTCTTCGCCATAACTGGGAACATTCGCCACCTGAATCCCTTTCTGGCGGCACAAATCCAAATCAATGTGGTCAAAACCGGTAGAACGCGTTGCGATTAATTTTAAGTTAGGAAAATGGCTGAGCACTTTTTCATCTAAACGCGAATCAACAAAAACAGAAATAATCTCTGTCTCCTTCTCGGCCGGCAAACGGTCAGCCAAAAGAGGGCCGTCGATGAGAACAAGATCTTCCGGCGTCGGATAATTCTTCTTGAGGTAATCTTTTTGCCAATCTTCTAACTCAAAAAATATAACCTTTGACATACTTGGATTAATTCTTCTTTACAACGCCTTCGGTAATTTTCTCTGCCCGTTCTACAACCGAAAGCATCTTAATAATTACGTCCGGGTTAAGAGACATACTGTTAATACCGCTTTTGACCAAGAATTCAGTGAAATCCGGATAGTCCGAAGGTGCTTGGCCACAAATGCCGACATACTTACCACGCGCGCGACAACGTTCAATCACCGCGCCAATCAAAGTTTTGACGGACGGATCATTTTCGTTGCCGATATGCGCCAAAATGTTGGAATCTCGGTCAAGCCCCAGCACCAGCTGTGTTAAATCGTTTGAACCGATGGACATACCGTCAAAAATATCCAAAAACTTATCTGCCAAAATAACGTTGGAAGGAATTTCACACATCACATAAATTTTCAATTCTTTATTCTTCTCTCGATCTAAACCGTTTTCGGCCATAATCTGCACGACCGCTTGCCCTTCTTCCAGGGTGCGGCAGAACGGCACCATCGCCACAACATTGGTGAGCCCCAGCTCTTTTCTGACCTTGACCAGGGCTTGGACTTCAAGCGCGAAAGCCGCCTTAAACTTTGGATCATAATAACGAGAAGCGCCGCGCCAGCCAATCATTGGATTTTCTTCCTCCGGTTCATAGAGTTCACCGCCAATCAAAGTGCGATATTCATTTGTCTTAAAATCAGAAAAGCGGATAATTACTTCATTGGGCCAAAAAGCCGCGCCGATCATTCCAATTCCCTCCGTCAACTCGTTGACGTAAAAATCTTGTTTGTTCTTGCCGGAATATTCTTTGGTCAGCGCTTCAATTTGTTTTGCGATTTTTTGTGAAGCGCGGTCGCGAGAACGTTTGATTTTGTCAAAATCAAGCAAAGCGTTTGGGTGGATTTTAATGTAAGATGTGATAATAAATTCCAAACGTCCCAAGCCAACACCGGCCACCGGCAAATAGTAATTTTTCATAGCCTCTTCAGGCGAGCCAACATTTAACGTCACCTTGGTCCGCGGTGTCGGAATTTCATTTAGACGGTGTTCAATCACTTCAAACGGCAAGTCACCCTTGTAGATTAAACCTTCTTGACCAGATGAGCAGTCAACTGTAATCTGTTGGCCATTTTTTAGAACCTTGGTGGCATTGCCGGTGCCAACTACACACGGTACGCCTAGTTCGCGCGAAACAATTGCCGCGTGACTTGTCCGCCCGCCTTTTTCGGTGATGATCGCTGACGCGATTTTCATTATGGGCTCCCAGTCCGGGTCGGTAATTTCAGTCACTAAAATTTCACCTGGTTTGAAAGTGGACATTTCTTTGGCTTGTCTAATCACCCGCACCTTGCCACTGGCAATTTTAGAACCGATCGCCACACCACGGGCAAGTTCCAACCCTTTTTGGGATAATTTATATTCCCGGTAAAGGTTTGGGTCGGCTTCGGCGTGAACCGTCTCCGGCCTGGCCTGCACAATAAACAATTCACCAGTTTTGCCGTCTTTGGCCCACTCAACGTCCATGGGTTGGTAACGGCCGTACTTTTTGGAAAAATATTTTTCAATCAAGGTGACCCAGGTTGCCAGTTGGATAATCTGATCATCGCCAAGGCTAAATTTGTCACGATCATTTTCTTTAACTTTCACTTTTAGAGTGCCGGTTTTGCCGTAAATCATTTTTTCATGCTTTTCGCCAAGGGTTTTAGAGAGAATCGCCTTGTAGCCCTTCTCCAAAGTCGGCTTAAAGACGACAAACTCATCAGGAATAACTTCGCCCTTAACAACCATCTCGCCTAAACCATAAGCCGAGTTTATGACGACGACTTTGTTAAAGCCGGTTTCCGTATCAATAGAAAAAGCCACTCCGCTCGAACCGAGGTCACTCCGAACCATCCTCTGGACACCGACCGACAAGAGCACATCAAACATAGAAAAGCCTTTGTCCACTCGATAGGAAATAGCCCGATTTGTAAAAAGCGAGGCAAAGCATTTTTTAACTGATTTCAAAAGATCTTTTTCGCCGGAAACATTAAGGTAAGTTTCTTGTTGGCCGGCAAAAGAAGCGCCCGGCAAGTCTTCCGCGGTTGCCGAAGAACGCACGGCCACATCCACATTTTTGGTTTGGTAAAGCTGCTCAGACATTTGTCGATAAGCGGCCAAAATTTCAGCCTCTAAATCAGACGGTATATCTTCTTTCAAAATCATTCCTCTGATTAAGGCGCCTCTTTTTTGCAAGTCGGCCACATTGTGCGTGTCCAAACCTTCTAAAATATTTTTTATCTTTTCCTTCAAGTTGGTTCTGGTCAAAAAATAATTATAAGCGTGAGCGGTAATGGCAAAGCCGTCCGGCAAACGCACCCCCAAAGGCATAAGGTTGTTGACCATTTCTCCCAAAGCGGCATTTTTACCGCCAACTAATGGCACGTCAACGATTGATAAATCTTTAAACCACAAGATATACGCCTTTGACCGATTGGTTGACTGTTTGTTTTCGTCAGACATAAAATACTGATATTAATTGTTAAAAAATTTCTTAAGGCTAATAATTCTCTTTATTATAACCCATTTCAAAAATAAAAGTAACCGCCGGGTCAACGTGTTGACTCGGCGGTTACTTTTAGACATTTTTTTATTCTGCCGTCAAAAATTTGACCAGATTTTCTTTCGCCAATTCCACGGCCTTTTTGTATTTAACTTCAGCTTCCGCGACTTTGCGGTCGCGTTCAGCGATAATCGCGCGTCCAGCTCCATTGACATCTTTAAAAATTTTCTCTCGTTCTTGACGCAATTTGAATAAGCGATTTTGTAAACTGTTTTCTGCCTTAATTACGTCCCCCACCTCGCAAGTTTCGGCCGCTTTTTGAATTTCTCCATTTAATTTTTCTTCATCGCCAATCAGACGAGTTTCCATTTCCGTAATCTTGCTCATCTTAAGATTGTCTAAATCTTGGCGATATTCCTCCAGCGCCAGGTCGGTCAAAGCGCGACGCTCTGCCAAAGCAGCCACGACGTCTTTTTTGTATTGTTCTATCCCTTTTTCTTGTATTTCAGTTTCGGCCAACTGACTGAGGCGCATAAAGTAAACCTTCAAGTAATAATCTTGACGCGTTCTAAGCCAAGAACGTTGGTCATCATATTTTTGCCGTTCTTCTTGAAGCTTTTTGTTTTGTTCATCAATATTCGCGCTGATGGCTTGCCGCCTCTCAGAATAGCTGGCTTCCAATTTAGTGACCGCCTCATCCAGTTTTTGGCAAAATTCTTCAGGTGTAAATTCGGTTGTTGTCGCGGTACTAGTCGCGATAGTCGTTGAGGCAAGCCGAGTGGTGGTTGAGGTTGTGCCATTTGGAGTCGGAGCAAGCGCGGAAAATTGCAAAAAATTCGGCAACGAAAAAGCCATGGCCTCTTCAGCCGCCAGGGCCAAAGGAGCAAAATTGACAACTGGCAAGAAAACAAAAATAAATATTAAAAATTTTTTAAGGCAATAATAATTCATTTTCCAAACTGTTTAAATCTTGCAAAAAATCATCTGTTCCGATCTCGGCCGCCAAGGCGTCTTCAGCCGCCAAAATCTCAAGCTCGCCGGCAAAACCAGATTCAATCACCTTGTCCACCTCGCGAATAATTTGCGCGTGAACAGATTGGCTATCGGCAAACGGATCTCCCGCCGGACCCAGATTTTGACCAAAAACAACCAAAAAGAGAACAGCCATAGTCATCACTGAAAAAGACAAGAAGCTGCGACGCTTGATAAAATCAGTAAAGAAGAATGGTGACGATACCGGCTTGTTCAAATCAGCCAAAATCCGCCGGAGAAGTTCCGGTCGCGGCCTGGACGCCTGTCGCAAGACGGCGAACATTTTATTCAATTTTTTCTCTTCGTTTTCCATGGTTCTATAATAGCCCCTTGTTTTTAAAAATCATCTTGAGCGCCCGAATGGAACGCGAACTAATTTGTCTGACAGCCTCCTCCGTTTTCCCTATTGTTTCGGCAATGTCTTTATAGGACAAACCGTCAATATAGCGCATTACAAGCACTTGACGGTCAGGGTCCTTCATTTCGGCTATCGCTTGTCTCGCTGACCATGCCAATTCCAGCTCTTCGGCTTCTTCAACTGGGTTCAAGGCATCATCGGCAAACTCAAGTTGCCAGTCTTCCGGATTTTCGTCCAAGAGCGGCAAACTCTTTTTTTTACGGAAGAAATCAATGACCATATTATTCGCAATCCGATAAAGCCACGAGCTAAAGGGGTTGTCTCGGAAGCGGAACCTATCAAGCGACTTGAAAACCTTCATAAAAACCGTTTGGGTTAAATCTTCGGCCTCTTCGCGATTGCCCACCTTAAAATAGATAAAGCGGTAAATGGGCGTAAAATAACGCCCGTAAATCTCGGCAAAAGCGTGGTCATCGCCATTTTGGGCCTTATTTACCAAGTCCCTGATTTTTTCCTCCTCTTTCATAATAACGTTTTAAGTGTCCTTATGTGACACTCTAGCGCTTAAAAATAGCAAGAAAATAAAGATTAGTCTATCTCAAATAGAAGGTCGCCTTGACCGTAACCATTACTTCTTTATTGATGTTTGAGGTATCGTAAGCCCCATAGTCAGAAACTTCAACGGAGTTTTCAGACAAAACTTGGACCACTCCGCTGGAGGCCGCCTTTAAGTCACCGACCTTCTTCCCGCCGGCTTTGGCAATTTCACCAGCTCGCGCTTTTGCGTCGGCGATGGCGGAAGCCAAAAGCGATACGCGCAGGTCTGGTAGTTTGGAATAAAAATATTGTAGTGATTGCGTAGAGAAAATAACGCCGGCTTCAATTAATTCTCCGCTGTTGTTTGCCACCTCGGAAATACGTTCAACTTCGTTTGAACTGACTTCCACCGTCCGACGCAAAACATAACGCTTGGCATCGCCGCGATTATTGGGGTCCCAAACTTCATCCATAAAAACCGGGGAGATATTTAAATTTTCATCCTTAAAACCTTTAGCCAAATAAAACTTTTTGACCGCTACCAGGTCGCGCTCCATTTGGTCATAACCCGACTTCATATTGCCAAGCTCAACTGTTCGGTTAAAAGAAGCAATCCACTTAACCGAATCAGCGACTACCGCCTGTTTGGCTGAACCGGTCACCGACAAAGCATTATCAAACGATCGCACCCGATAAAAAGAATAAGCTCCAATTAGAGTGCTAATAATCAAACTGATGCCCAAAATGAGACCGAGTGAAATTGTAGAATTTTTAAAGTTGTCGTTATTCATAATTTTTTAAATTATTAGTTTTTTATTTTGGTTTAAAATTACGAATTCGCCGTTTTTCAACTTTTTGGTTCTGCTTGATTTTAAAAGTGGATGGCGTCCGATAACCGGGCCGGTTGATTTTGCCTCCTACTTTGGCGTAATTTTTCATAGCTTCTTTTTATTATTCTAGCGTGAATTTTTGATTATTGCAAAACGGCAACGACCAAATTGGTCCTTGCCAAAAACCCAAGAACCAAAACCGATTTTTTTCAAAAGAATGTCAACTGCTTTTTTTTGGCCATAACCAAACTCTAAATAGATTTTACCACCCTCCACCAAATGAGCAGGAGCCTGGACAAGAAACCGCTTGATAAATAGCAGACCATCTCGGCCGGCGCGCAAAGCCTCGCGCGGCTCATATCGCGAAACCGACTCCGGCAATTTCCGACCCAGCGGAATATAAGGCGGGTTGGCAAAAATATAGTCAAATTGGTCGGAGAGACCGGAAAAAACGTCACTTTCCACCACCTTGGCGCGATGGGACCCGATTTGGGAACTATTCACTTTTAAATTTTTTCTGACCGATTTTAACGCCCGCGGACTTTTGTCGGCAAAAGTTACAACCGTGTTTTTTGCGTTGGCTAAAACTGCCAGCCCAACACAGCCGGAACCGGTAAAAATGTCCAAGCATTTTATTTTCGGTCGTTTGTCTTTTTTAATTTCCTCAATCGCCTCTTTGGCCCAATATTCAGTTTCTTCTCGCGGAATGAGTGGCCGTTCAGTCAAAACAATCTTACAACCCAAAAACGGACGCCAACCAATGACATAATCAAGCGGTTCGCCCGCGCGCAACCGACCCAAATCAACCGCGAGGCTGGCCGCTCTTGCCTGGCCGTCATATTTGTCTTTTTTGAGCCAATCTAAGTATTTCCGTTCGTCCTTTGTCATTGCTTATTTTCAGCTCGCATATACTTTTGCCAGTGGTCATACAAATCGCGAGTAGCCACCAAATCACCGACGTTATAACGCGCGATATCCAAATACTTTTTTTCGCGGAAAAGTCTGCTCACGTCATCGCCGCAAACCCCATCTCCCTTGGGGCTTTTGACCCCCAACGCGCGGCACCATAAATGAAGGGAGTTTTTGCCTCTGACTGCGCCGTAAAAAGAAAGCTGGTCAAACAAATCCACATGCTTGGCGTCATAACGCTGGCTATTCAGGTATCGGTTGGACATCAAATCTTTGGTAGTTTTGACTTTATTTACCGCCGAGCGAGCGATTAAGAACGGCACATCAAATGACCGGCCGTTAAAATCAATAAACTCGTCGTACTCTTTGGCGCCATGCCAAAAACGTTCCAACATTTCTTTTTCGGACATTGGTTTAAACTTGAAGTCCCCCTCTTCTGTTTCTTCTTCTGACGAATCCGGCGCTTGATAGTAAACCACCCCTTTGTTTTTTTCGTAATCCAAAAGACCAATGGCAACGATATAACCTGTTAAAGGTGAAAAGCCCAACCCGTCTTTTATTTTTTTCAACTCACGTTCGTATTCTTCTTCATTCTCGCAACTTTCTTTAATCCACTTGGTTAGAATTTCCCTAGTTGTCTCATCCATCTCGTCATAACTTTCGCCGGCTGTTTCAATGTCAAAAATAAGTTTAGCCATTTTTTTGTAGATAATGTTAATTTGTTTAATTCTAGCACGAGAGGAAACAAGGTCAAAAATTATCCCCAAGAACAAACGCGGTCTTAGACGTGCCCGCAGTTTCTAACAAAATAAGTCTAATGACATCCACGCTCAATGGCTTGGCGGCAGAACTAAAACCAAACAAAAAAATCTGTTATAATAAAAACATTAGCAATAATAATTAAAAATTATGGGGCGAAAATACAGTCTTTTGGCTATTATTATCGGCTTAATAATTCTGGTTATGGTAATTTATAGCCTTAGTCAAAGCGACAATTTAACAGAACCCGATAAAAACAAACCTATGTCACCGACCGTTAACACATCATCTATTATTAAGCTGGAAACCAACCTCGGCGAAATCCAATTTGAAACCTACCCAGCCGACGCGCCCGAAACCGTCGCTAACTTTATAAAACTAGCCAACGAAGGTTATTATGATGGGCTGATTTTTCACCGCGTCATTGATGGTTTTATGATCCAAGGTGGCGACCCAAACTGTTCACCGGAACTATCCAAGCGTCCGGCCACCGGCCCTTGCGGCACAGGCGGTCCAGGTTATCAATTTAAAGATGAATTAAACCCGGAAACAACTTCTTACCAGGCCGGCTATCAAAAAGGCGTTGTCGCCATGGCCAACGCCGGTCCAAACACCAACGGCAGTCAGTTCTTTATTATGCTGGCTGACACACCGCTGCCGCACGATTACACTATTTTTGGCAAAGTTATCAAGGGGCAAGAAGTAGTTGATAAAATCGGCCAAGTGAAAGTTGGCCAAAATGACAAACCGCTTGAAACAGTCAGGGTTATTAAAGCAACCGTCATTGACGAAAATTCATAAGCTGAGTTTAGGTTAAATTAAATCTAAATCTTAAGTCTGAGCTATGTCTGGGCAAACAAACAGACTAAACTTGACGTTCGCCGGACATTACAAATTTCGGTTGGTTGTCACCAAACCTGATTAATTTAGGATAATCGGGTGGCGCTCCCAAACCGCCAGTCGGACTGAAGGGTGAAATAAATTGCGCTCGCCCGGGTGGCGCCGGCGAGTAAATCGCTTCTTCAAACGGCGGTTCGGCCAATTCTTCCGCTTCAACCGGTGAGAGAACAACCGATTGCCCCCAATAAAAATTTAAGAAAAACATCCCATAACCATAAGTCAATAAAATCAAAAGGATTAAAACAAAAGCCAATAATATCATCTCTAATCTATAACTTTTTTCAGTCATCAGTTTATTGTGGCCAATGACTGTGAAAGGCGGGTGAAAACAACTGTTTTCACCCGCCTTTCTATTTTTGATTTTTGATTTAATTTCTCTCTTCTATTGCCAGGTCAACAGCCACCTTGTTGCCTTGCCGACGACCGTCAATTTTTGCTCGGTCGCCAATTTCCCATTCACTGCAAGTAATTGGACCGTCAGTCGCCTGGCAACGACTATTCGGACCAAATTCCAACATCACCCGCAAAGCCGGTTGCCCGGGCTTTTCATAAACTAATAGCCAGCCATCCGCCCCTTCATCTTTGACAAGATTTCCAGTTTCCGAGAAAGCGCCGCTTTCCTCCGGCAAGACTTCAAAAGATTCAATTTTGACGACGTTGTTTTCACCAATGGAATATTTAAACCCCGCGCGCAACAAAATGTGACCATCCTCATACTCCACAACACCGGTCTGCCCTTCGCCAAAGACAAGGCTCGTCACGGAGAAGGTCCCGCCCAAAACCGCCTTTTCCGGCGAAAGCTCCGAGATATTTTCTTTGATGTAATCGCTAACCAAGTTTTGTTCTTCGTCATTACTTGGCGCGGCTTTATCGTTACAGACAATGTCGTCAATTTTCCATTTGCCGCCAACTTTTATCAAAGAGACCTGAACTGTTTTAACCGTGCCGGAAAAATCTTCTCGCACCTCCACTCGGACACCCTCTTCATTGCTTCCCACCTCGTAAGCTAAAAAGTTATCCGGTTTGTCTTGAGCGCACAAAATCGGATCATCGCCCCCTTGATTAAAAGAAGCCGCAAGGCCCTCAGCTTTCTTTTTCATTTGGTCTGTCCAAGCTTCAATATTTTTATATGAACTATCGCTAAGGCGATAATCACCGGCAAGCCAACCGCCATAGAACTTCTTAGTTACCGCGACCGGGTCATTGCTAAAATAATAACTGTAGACCAGCCAGCCGGCGGCTGCCAAACAAACAACAATCAAAAAATAGGTTAATTTTTTCATTTAAAAAATTTGAAAAATTAATGTTAAACTTACTTACATTTTAACACCGCTTGCCACTTTTGCAATTCGGGTCAGCAAAAACTTCACTCCAAAAAAGAATTTTTTCGCTCCCTTTTTTCCCTCTTAAAAATTAAGGGCACTCAAAAACTTGAAAAAACATCTCTTTTACGGCAAAATGAACAAGTAATTGCGGGATCGTCTAATGGTAGGACATCGCCCTTTGGAGGCGAGTATCGGGGTTCGAATCCCTGTCCCGCAGCAGTCATGTGAGACCGACCGAGTCTCCTAAAATCGTCATATTTTGCAACGTAGTTTTTGAACGAGTCATGGGCTCGAAATTTTGCTGTTTTCGCCCAAAATTAGAATACCCATATTTAAAAAGGGTTTTCTCAGTTCGAGTCCCAGGTGGTTTTTGGCTACGAAAATGTGTTCTATAGAACACCGTTGTCTCAAAAGACAAATACGCGTATACTGTTAGTTGTAGATATGAGTGATGCGGCTAAAAGATTGGGTGAGAATATCCGCAGGATACGTCTTGAAAATGGCATGACACAGGGCGATTTGTGTCGTCTGCTCAAACTTGACCGGGCGTATATGAGTAATGTGGAAAGTGGCAAGAAAAATCCAACTCTTGCAACCATTGAGCGGATTGCGGTTGCACTGGAAGTTACCAGCGACAAGCTGTTGAAGTAATTTTTATGACAAAACATTTAGTAATTGGAATGGGTGAAATTGGAACAAGTCTGGCAGAAGTGCTGGGATGTAATGGTATTGATAAGGGTGACGAGATTCCAAGAGCAATGGTTTGAGACTGAGATACTGAGAAGCTAAACCCAAGCAAATCGCAAACCGCTTTTACGGCTTTTGGCCCAACGTTTTTATTAGAGCAAGCTCTATCGGCGCTTGAGGAATGAAACTGTCGTTAAGTTCGCTGTAAATATCCAGGAATTCGCGCAAGACGGAGGCTAATTGTTTGGCGCCGGTTACTACCTCTTCTTTTGGTTTATTTAAAAATGTCCGACTGGCCGCTGTTAACTCCCCGGCCACTTTTGTTTTTAGGCGAGGCGCGAAGACCGACAAAATAAGGAAACGAATTTCGCGCATTGCTATCTTAAGAAAAACTTTCATTTCCAAAGATTGTTCAGCGACCTTATCCAAACTGGCTAACGCGCTTTCCAGATCAGACTGAGCTAAAGCTAAAACAAAATCAGACACCAATTCAAATGAAGGCGCGCCGGTAATTTGCCGCGCCTCCTCCACGGAGATTTTTTTGTCTGGCGAATAACTGATAACTTTCTGCAAAATCCCCAAGGTATCGCGAAAAGAACCATCGCCAAGAAAAGCGACTAAAGAAGCCACCTCTTCGGCCAAGCTAACCTTTTCTTTTTGGGCAACATCAACCACCATTTTTTGTAAAATTTCCAGAGTCGGTTTTTTGAATTGATGAGTTTGGCAACGCGAAACAATTGTTTCAATCACCTTGTGCGGTTCAGTTGTCGCCAAAATAAAGACAACGTGCGCCGGCGGTTCTTCCAAGGTCTTGAGAAGGGCGTTGAAAGCGTCCTTCGTCAGCATATGCACCTCGTCTATGATATAAACTTTATAGGGCGACTCAAACGGCAAGGTGCTGACCGCCTCGCGCAAAGCGCGGATTTCATCAATTCCGCGATTAGAAGCGCCGTCTATTTCAAACAAGTCCCGTTCAGAACAATTGATAGCTTTGGCCAAAAGTCTGGCCACGCTGGTTTTGCCCGTCCCGCGCGGGCCGGCAAAAAGATAGGCATGAACTAAGCCGCCATTTTTGAGCGAAGTCTCCAAAACTTGCGTTACTTGTTCTTGTCCCAGAACCTCGCTAAATTTTTGAGGGCGATACTTGCGATAGAGGGTTTGTTCAGACATATTGAGATTATACCGAAAGACCGAAGAAAAAGAAAATCGCCCCACCCTGACAGGCATGAGCGATTGTTTAAGTATTTGTTTTGGGGGTTATCTTTGGGGATTATGATTGAACCACCCTTCCTATCTATAATTATAGCATATTTTAGCAAAAAATGCAAGTACAGCCCTTACTCTAAACTAGGCAACCTAAACCCTCTTTTTCGGCTTCTCTGATTATCTTTTTGACTGCCTCCGGATTTTCCGCCGCCATCAGTTTGGCGCGCAAATTGCTCGCGCCGGCAAAGCCGCTGACGTAAGCCTTGAAATGTTTTTTCATCACCGCGAAGTTTTTTTGGTGCCCGGCAAAAAGTTTCTTGTTGGTTTCGGTCGGACCATACAAATCCCAAAAAAGTTCCGTTTGCTCTTCCAATATTTTTAATTTTTCTTTAAGCACGGGTTCTTCCCCACCAGCAAACAGCCACGGCCGCCCAAAAGCGCCGCGGCCAATCATAATGCCGTCAGCGCCACTCGCGTTCGCTTTTTGTTGCCCATCTGCTATCCCAACAACGTCACCGTTGCCAACTACCACCAAACCGGCCTCGTGAGCCAACGTGACAATCGGCGGAAAATCAGACCACCGCGCCGGCACGAGAGACATCTCTTTTCTGGTCCTCAAGTGAACCGTCAGGGCCGCCGGTTTGGTTGCGATAATTTTCTCTAACCAAACTAAATCTAATTTGTTATAGCCCAAACGAGTTTTAACCGAAACCGGCAAATCACCTGCTCCCTGTTTGGCAGCCGCGACAACCTCTCGCGCCAAGATTGGGTCTTTAAGCAAAGCGGCGCCAGCGCCTTGCTTTTCAATCGCTTTATCGGGACAACCCATATTCAAGTCTAAGCCGTCAAACCCAAGCTCGCTAATCAGTCTAGCGGCTTTTTCCATGTTCCCCGGCCGCGCGCCAAAAACTTGCGCCACAATCGGCCGTTCAGCTTCGGTATAATAAAGTTCCCGCAATAATTTGGACCGGCCCTCCTCACTTGCCAAACCATCACAGGATACGAATTCGGTAAACAACACCAGGTCCGGCACTTCTTTGGCCTTGGCTTTTTTGCTGTATTTGGCAAACATCGCTCGAAAAGGAGCATCCGTCACATCATACATCGGCGCCAAAGCAAAAAACGGTTTATTCAATTTTCCCCAAAAAGATTTCATTTTAATTCGCAAAATTTGGCTGGAAATTATGATTTATGGAAATAGGCAATTTTTCCACGCCGGCGACGCCATCTTGACTCAACTTTAGCTTTAAGGCAAGCCCGGACATCGTTTCAACGGAAAAATTCTGGTCAAAAATAAAGTTGCCCAAACTGTAAGCAATATATTGGTGGCCCAAGCTCTCTTCGTCTTGAACCACGTGCGGATGGTGACCAACCACCGCCCGCGCGCCTGCTTGAAGCGCCGTTTTGGCTAAGTTTTCTTGCCGCTCATTGTGGAACGCCTGGTACTCTTCACCAAAATGAATCATGACAATTAGAACATCTGTTTGACCAGCCGCTTGAGTGATTATTTCGCTGAAATGGATATCACCGGCCAACAAAATGCCGGCCTCTCGTTCGGTGGCTGCCAACCAGTTTGGCCCCACATCGGAAAAACCCAAAAAACCAACTTTTAATCCGTTTTTTTCAATAATAACCGGCTTTTCCGCTTGAACTTTGGTTAAACCACCGCCAATGTAGGCCAAGCCGGCGGCAGAAAGACGCTCCAGCGAGTCAAGAAAGGCGGTCACACCCCAATCGCCGGCATGGTTGTTGGCCACATTCAAGATATCAAATCCGACTCCTTTCAGAACTGGCAAAACTTTTGGCGACATCCGAAAAGAATACAGATTGCCAACATCCGCTCCTCGGTCAGAAACCGGTCCTTCCAAATTTCCCAATAAAATGTCGGCTTCGCCTTTTAATGCGCGAATGTTTTCAAAGACATAAGCAAAGTCGCCGCCGCCTTTTTTGTTGACCAGCTGGGCCACGCCTCGGCCAAGCATAATGTCGCCAACCGCCAATAAAATTACCTCTCCCGTTTCAACCTCAGACTTAAAAGACGGGTTTAGTTTTACTTCTTCGTTTAAAAAAACATCTTGCCTTGAAGCAAAACAAAAGAACCAGAAAATTAAACTCAGAC
>Ga0208694_1001053_pt1 | contig 36407 bp, 27 predicted proteins | sample AD_UKC078_MetaG_FD_184442 | JGI IMG/M metagenome (GOLD analysis project Ga0208694, IMG submission 184442) | Active sludge microbial communities of municipal wastewater-treating anaerobic digesters from USA - AD_UKC078_MetaG (SPAdes) (version 2) | ecosystem: Engineered > Bioreactor > Anaerobic >...
GCGCTGTTGCCGGTCTGGGGATACGGGTTCACCTTCGTGTGCAACCAGAATGTGGATCAGTTCGCGCTCTTGAGCGACGCCATGAACTTCCGCGACCGCGACCTGCCGTGCGACGTCATTGGGCTCGAACCGGGCTGGATGCAGACCTTTTACGACTTTTCCGTACGGAAGGAGTGGCACGCGCAACGTTTCTACTTCCCGTACTGGGCACCCAAGGGTGACCACACGTTCATCGGTGCGCTGAAGCGGATCGGCTTCAAGCTCTCGTTGTGGTTGTGTTGCGATTATGACCTCACGCGATACGAGGAGCAGTGCGTGGCGGGGCTCGCCAAAAAGGGCGGGCGGCAGGTTGATGTGCCGGAAGGAATCACGGAGACGTGGGAGGATGACCGAATTGTCGGCGACGCGGCGGGAAAGGACGCGAAGGCGAAGCGGAAATCCGTCCACAAGGGCAAGATGTACGACCGGCTTTATTGCCCCGAGAACGATTACGAGGAAGGCATGTTGCCTTGGTTCGAACACCTCAAGAAATTCGTGGACCAAGGGGCGCAATGCTTCAAGCTGGACGGATCCCAACAGCTCGTTGAGCATCCGAATCGCGCGTGGGTGAACGGTATGAGCGATGAGGAGATGCACAACCTTTACGGCGACGTGTACGCCAAGCAGATGGCGCGCGGGTACGAGGATTACACGGGACGCCGGGCGATGGTCTATTCCTCCGGCGGCTACGCAGGTGTGCAGCAGTTCGTCGCCACATGGGCCGGTGACACAGGCGGCGGGGCGAAGCCGCTCGCCTCCCTGCTGAATCTCGGCATCTCGGGCCACTCGAACCAAAGCTGCGACATGACGATCGGGAACATCGAGTCCTTGCACTTCGGGTTTCTGCAGACATGGAGCCAGCAGAACAACTGGGATTACTGGCAGCAGCCGTGGCTCTATCCGCCGGAGAAGGTGGCCGTGTTCCGGGCGTACAACCAGTTGCGCTATCGCCTGCTGCCGTACCTCTACACGGCGGCGGCCGAAGCCGCGCGCACCGGATGGCCCGTGATGCGCGCACTGCCGTTCGCCTATCCCGATGTCCCGGCGTACGATGCGTGCGTGACCACCTACCTGCTGGGGCCGGACCTGCTTGTTTCCGCTTTCACGAAGGAGATCCAGATTCCCGAAGGGTTGTGGCACGACTGGAAAACGGGTGAGTTGGTGACCGGCCCTTGCAAACGCGCGGTCAAGGTGACGCCGGAGTGGGGCGGCAGCCTGTTTGTGCGCGCGGGTGCGGTGATCCCGATGTGGGAGAAGAAAGCGCATGTGGACAAAGGTTGGGACGAGACGGTCGAGCTGCATGTGTGGCCGGGGGCCGACGGCAAGGGCGATCTCTATGAAGATGACGGGGTCTCCCTCGAATACCGTTCGGGCAAGGGCGCGCTGACGACATGTGCCTTCAAGGACGGCGCCCTGACGGTGGGTCCGCGCACGGGCACCTATTCGGGTATGCCGGCCACGCGTAAGATGAAAGCCATCTTCCACAAGGCGAATTCTTTAGAGACTGTAACGGTCGAACTCGGTGACGTCGGCACCGCGGGAACCGGCCCGGTCCGGTGTCCTTGAAACACGACAAGAGAAGGGGGGAGGGGCGATGACAAGAAAGGCGGGCCGTTTTCCGGGCGCGGTGCGCTGATCAACAACGAAAAAGGTGGCGGTTATGTGTTGGAAGAGGTGGTGTTCGACAGCGGTCGTATGGGCGGTCGCGGGAGCGGCTGGCGCAATTTTTGCAGGGGTACGGGCGCCGTCCGGGGGACCGATGGTCACCGGGCAGTACGCTTTTGTAAGCGGCATCTACCCGCATCTGGCCATGTATAATGGCGGAGGTGAGTGCGGGATCGGTGCGGTGGTGCCGTGGGCCGGACGGTTGTGGACCCTGACCTATTCCCCCCATAGTCCCACAGGGTCGGATGACAAGCTCTATGAGATCACGCCCGATCTGGTTTCGGTCGTGAGGTCCGAGAGTATCGGGGGCACGCCCGCCAACCGGATGATCCATCCCGAATCCAATCAGCTTTTCATTGGCCCGTACGCGATCGGCGCGGATCGCACGGTCCGGACGATCCCGTACAGCGTCATGTACGGTCGGCCCACCGGCAACGCGCGCCATCTGACCGATCCGGAGGGCAAAATTTACTACGCGAGTATGGAGGAGGGCTTTTACGAGGTGGATGTCCGCACACTGGCCGTGACAGAGCTGTGGCGCGATGAACAGCTCGCGAAGGCGAAGCGCACTCCCGGTGACAATCCCCGCTTCGCCAAGTTGCCGGGGTACCACGGTAAAGGGCTTTATTCGGGTCAAGGCCTGCTGATCTATGCGAACAACGGTGACCAAGCGCGGCAGGCGTTCGTTGATCCCTCGGCCCCTTCCGGATGTCTCGCCGTTTGGGACGGCAAGGCTGCGGCGTGGACGGTCGTGCGGCGCAATCAGTTCACCGACGTCACCGGCCCCGGCGGCATTTTGGGTAACCCCAACCCGGAAACGGATCCGGTCTGGGCGATCGGTTGGGATCACCGTTCGCTGTTGCTCACCGTGCTGGACTGCGGTGCGTGGCACACCTACCGGTTGCCCAAAGGCAGCCACAGTTACGACGGCGGACACGGATGGAACACCGAGTGGCCGCGCATCCGCGAAATCGGTGGCAAGTCGTTCCTGATGACCATGCACGGCACTTTCTGGCGTTTCCCAAAAACCTTTTCCGCGCGCGATTCGGCGGGGATCGCGCCGCTTTCAAACTATCTGAAGGTTGTGGCGGATTTCTGCCGCTGGGGTGATTGGCTGGTGTTGGCTTGCGATGACAGCGCGAAATCGGAGTTTCTCAACAAGCGCCGTGCCAAAGGCACGATCCGCGGTCCGGGTCAGTCGCACTCGAATCTCTGGTTCGTCAACCCTGAGCGTTTGGACGCGTTTGGTCCGGCCATCGGCCGCGGTGCCGTGTGGCTGGGAGAGTCCGTTTCCGCCGGGGTTCCGAGCGATCCGTATCTGTTCTCCGGGTATGCGGTCCGCTCGCTCGGGCTCGCCCACGGCAGTGCGGAGCCGGTGCGCTTCACCCTCGAAACGGATCGCGCGGGCAAGGGCGTCTGGAAAGCCGTGCGAACGGTCGAGGCGGCACCGGGGCGGCTGACGGCCCTGACCTTCGCGGAACGGGAACGGGGTGCCTGGGTGCGGCTCGTGCCGCAGCGCGACGCTGCGGACGTCTATGCCTGTTTCCAGTACGCCAACCCGGATCGCCGTTCCGACCGGCCGGACGCGCGTTGCGCGGGTCTGGCGTCATTGCGGGATCCCCGCGCGTACGGCGGAATCGTGTACGCACGCGGCGGGGATAAGCGCGTGCTGGGGCTCGCGGCGGTCACCGCTGGTCCGGACGGTGTGCGTGAAACCGGATATTACGAGTTGGACGCCGATCTGAACCTCACGCGCAAGGAGGATGCCGCGGCGTGGAAGGTGGCGCGTACCGATTATCCGATGAGCGGCACGGGGCTGGTGGTCGAGGCCGCCTCCGCGCTCATTACCGATGATGCGGGGCGGCGCTGGCGTTTCCCCAAGGCGGATCCGGCGTACGCTGCGCCTGGGCTTTTCGGCGCCACGCGTCTGTGCCGCGAGGTCTGCACCGAACGTGATCTGCTGAACGTTTGCGGCATCTTCTACGAGTTGCCCGCCGAAAATGCGGGCGGTTTCAGCAAGGTGCGGGCTGTCGCGACACATTGCGGGCAGGTGCACGATTACTGCTCGTACCGTGGGTTGCTGGTCATGACCGGAATCCGGGAGAACGCGGCTACGTCGCGTCACCTCATCCGTTCCGGAGATGGACGTGCGGCGGTTTGGGTCGGCAGTGTCGACGATCTCTGGGCGTTCGGGAAAGCGCGCGGCGAAGGCGGCCCCTGGAAGGACAGCGTCACCGCTGCGGGCGTGCCGTCCGACCCTTATCTGATGACCGGGTTCGACCGTAAGCGGCTGGCGCTCTCGCATGCGGTGGCCGGGATCGTAACGGTCACGCTGGAGCTTGACCTCACCGGTACCGGTGTGTGGCGGGTGTACGATACCTATCGTGTGGCGCCGGGCCAAACCACCCGTGTGGTGCTGGATGATGCGCGCGCGTATTGGTTGCGCGTGACCGCCGACCGTGCCTGTACGGCGACGGCGTGGCTGACGTATGAGTGATCGGGGTGACGGGAGGCAGGCCCGCCGCACAGACCGAGACATACGGGACGGGACCTACGCGCCGGATGCGGCCTCGCTCGCAACAGCATGTCATGTAAAAGTCTGGCGCGCGTATCTGCTCAAGCTGGAGGTACGGCGGGACGTCCCGGACCGCCGAAAAAGGGCCTGGTTCTGACGTTGCGCGGTACCGTCTTGCCGCCACAAAAACTTCGCGGCTTCGCGTGAAAAACAGGGCAATGCTTTTTATCTTGCCCTCCAGACCCGGATGTAATAGCGGCGCACTTTGGCAAGGACGCTATCATCGCCGTCCGATTCCGCCTTCGGCGCGGGCGCGGGCTTTTTCTTCTGCTTTGGCTTCGGCGCGGCGACACGTTCATGCAGCTCTTTCAGGCGGTCGATTCGGAGTTTTACGGCACAGACCATGCCTGCGCGTACCCCCTGTAATTCCGGGAAGTCGTCGAGCGGATAGAGGAGCCCGCAGTTGAAGAGATAGATGTTCCGGCTGACGATCGGCAGAAGCCGTCGTTCCTTGATGCCCGGGCCGAACTTGAACACGCGCAGCTTCACCTTTGCGGCTTCGGGATTACGGAAACGCTCCTCCTCGGGCATCGCAGCGCCTTTTGAGACGAAGAGCGCGTTCATGCCCTTTTTAAGATAGTGGCGGTTGACGCACATCTTCCACGTGATCCCGATCGGACCGCGAACGGTCACCAGCGCATACTTCTCGTTCGCCTTCGGAATCTCCTTGTAGGCGACCACCTTTACGACACACGCGAGCGGCAGCTCCGTCGGCATCGTCTCGCCCACGCCGCGTCGCAGCTTGTCGAGATACGCAATCGCCGCAAGCTCCTCCCGCGTTTTCACCGGTTTCTCGTTCTCTTCATTCATCACGTTCAATCCACGATCAGCCACAAGATTCCCGACAACACACGGACATCCACGATGGTATTCATTATGCGCAGGAGGGTGAAAACCGTCAATCCGTAAAAATCCGTCGCATTGCCTCACCATTCATGACACCGGAATCAAAAAGGTTCGGGGAGGGCGACTTCAGGTTGCCTCAAATGAAACGGCACCGAAAATACGGGGCGCGTCGGTTGACTAACCGCAGTTGAAATGCCGCTCGACAAGCTCCGCGAGCCGTTCAGGCGACTTCATCAGCTCGGCACGGAGGTTTTTGTCGTCGTAGGCACGGAGGGCCGCCACCACGCCGTCGATCATGCCCGGGCTGAAGACGTCGTGAGCCTCGAAGACGGCGCGTTGACGCTCAAGCGAGGCGGCCGAATCGACGCAGCAGCCGGGAAGCTGGCTCAGGGATGCGGCAATCGACTCGTTACCCGTCTTATGGATATTCACATCGACGTAGGTTTTCGCGGCGACGTCCAGAGCGTCGGGCATTTCAAAGCCATGGCGGGCCGCTACGGCGAGACTGGCCAGTAACTGGTAGACATCCGCCGAACCGTCGGGCGACCGCATCTCGACCGTCTGTTTGTCCGAGGTGTCCCGAACCGAGGCGGTTTCGAGAGGGTTCGCCACGGCGCTCATGTCGTTCTCCGCAGTCCAGCCCAGCGGCACGCGGACAAGCACGGAACGGTTCCGGTCGCCCCAGCAGACGCTCGTGGGCGCCTCCTGGTGCGGGACCAAGCGGAAGTAGGAGGTGGGGTTCTTGTTGCCGAAGGCGGTGATGGAGGGCGCCAGTGTCATCAGGCCGGCGATCACTTTGCGGGCGGTATCGGAAAGCGCGCCGTCGGCGAGCATCCGATTGCGCCCGTCTTTCATGATACGCATGTGGATGTGGAGTCCCGAGCCTGCCTTGCCCACAGTGATCTTGGGCGCGAATGTGACATTGAGCCCGCGTTGACGGCTGAGGTTGCGGATGATCCACTTGGCGACCACGAGTTGATCTGCGGCATCCTCGGCGCAGGTGGGCAGAAACTCGATTTCGTTCTGTTCGTAGATCTTGCCGTTCTGGGTGAAATTGCCCACCTCGCTGTGGCCGTATTTCACGAGGCCGCCGCACTGGGCGATCGTCAGCATACAGTGGGAGCGAAAGGCGTTGAATTTGGCGTACGGCCCGGATTCATGGTAGCCGCGCTGGTCGTCGACAGCGTGAAAGAGCGCAACGTCGTCTGCCACCACGTAGTATTCCAACTCGCCCATCGCCTGGAACTCCAGGCCGGTGATGTCGGTGAACGCTTTGCAAGCCTTGTGCAGCGTGTAGTCAGGCGAGTTCTCTAGCGGCCGCCCCTCCTTGTTGAAGAAAGAGCAGAGCAGGGTCAGCGTCGGGATCTCGGTGAACGGATCGAGAAAGGCTGTCCGGAAACGGGGCACGACATACAGATCGCTCCCGCTGGCTTCGATGAAGGAGAAAAGACTGGATCCGTCCACACGTTCGCCGCAGGTGAGAATGGCGTCGAGGTAGGCCAAATCGTTGATGACGAAGTTGAGCGTCTTCAACCGGCCGTCACCTCCCGGATACATGAAGTTCACCATCTGGATACCCCTGTCCTGTATGAAGCGGATGATATCCGCCTTGGTGAACTGCGCCGGGGGCTTGCCGAGGTGTGCCGCCACGGCATGGGGGGTGATCGCCGATGATGTCGTCATTTGTGGTTCCTCTTGCTCTTTGCGTGGATAATATACTTAGAGGTTCGTGCGCCTGTCCAGATGTTTCAAGTGCAATTCCAGACCGTCTCTTCTCGCACACAAGCCGTCCGTCCGGAGGCCGTACACGTTCAAATCGCTATCGCCATTGGGATCGGGGTCGTCCTTGTTGTCAGCCGTCCAGTGCGGTTCTTCCCCCGATTCTCTCCTGCGGACTCCCGCCGCTTGACCGCAGTCAAAACAGCAGGGATGCGCCCGGATGCGTCTTTCCCTAAATCCTTGCGTTGACGCTCCATGCCTTGCCCCTTTATACTGAAACCCTACAGCTTTACAGACTCTTCGCCCTGAAGTCCGGTCTCTCACGTTCAGTATGCCGACGGGTTCTTCAGGTTCACAACAAACGGAGGTCACCATGCAGGAAGATGCCGAAATCATGCCGCCGCCGCTGGAGAATCGACGATCCGCGCCGTCGCGTCGTACGCCGTCGCGCCGGGCCGCGCTTTCCTCCCTTTCGCTGGCGCCGTTGCTCCTGATGCTGGCGCTCATTCTCGGGCCGATTTGGTTCTGGTTCTGGTGGCGCATCGAGCCGGGCAATGGCAAGATGGCGGTGCTGTTCCGGAAAACCGGTAAAAATCTGCCGGTGGACCGGATCATCGCGGATGAGCCGGGGTACAAGGGCATTCAACTCGAGGTGCTGCCCGAGGGCCGTTTCTTCCGCAATCCCTATACGTGGGGTTGGCAGATCGTTCGGGTCACGGACATCCCGGCCGGCAAGTTCGGGGTGCTGGTGCGCAAATACGGCAAGGACCTGCCGGGCGGGGAGATCCTCGCGCCTGACGAGGGGTACAAGGGTATCGTGCGCGACGTGCTCGGCACCGGCAAGCACCGGATCAACCCTTATGCCTACGAGGTCCGGTTGTTCGACGACATCAAGATCGCGCCGGGGCACGTCGGGGTGGTCACCGCGCTATGCGGTCGGGACATCCTGAGCGGAATAGACGGATCGGACGTGGTCCGCGAGAAGGGGTTTCTGGCCGCGCCGGGATGCAAGGGCGTGCAGTCCGAGGTGCTCAAGGAGGGCACGCACCGCCTCAACCCCTTCCTGTACGCGGTTTCGATCGTCAACATCCAGAGCCAGCGGTTCGAGTTCAGCGGGGAGGAGGCGATCATGTTCCTCACGCTCGACGGTTTTCCGGTGACAGTCGAGGGCACGCTGGAGTTCAATCTCAACATCGACAAGGTCGCGTTGCTGACGCATGAGGTCGGCGACATGGACGACATTCGCCAGAAGCTGATCCTGCCGAGCGCGCGCGGGTTCTTCCGGATCGAGGGGAGCAAGAAGAGCGCCACGGAGTTCATTGTGGGCGAGTCGCGGCAGGCCTTCCAAGACAGCTTGGAGAAGTATCTGCGCGGGATCTGCGCCAACTGGGGCGTCTCGCTGAATTCGGTGCTGATCCGCGATATCATCGCGCCGCAGCAGGTTGCGGGCATCATCCGGGATCGGGAACTGGCAAACCAAGAGTCTCTGAAGTTCGAGCAGCAGATTGTGCAGGCCCGGTCGCAAGCGGATCTGGAGCGCGAAAAGGCGCTGGCCATCCAGAACAGCGCCAAAGTCACGGCCGAGACCGAACGCATCCGCCAGACCATCGCGGCCGAACAGGTGCGGATCGAGCAGACCCTTGCGGCTCGTACCGAGCTGTCCGTAGCCGAGATCCAGCTCGAAGTCGCGCGTGCGGATGCCGAGGCGTTGCTTCAACTTGCCGAGGCCGACCGCCGCGTGATCGAGGCGCAGAACCGGGCCAACGCCGATGTGCTCAAGCAGCAGGTTGCGGTTTACCGCGATGAGGCTGATTACGTGCGCGCCAGACTTTATGAGAAAACCGCGCCGAAGATTCAGGGGGTGTTGACCTCGGACGACGGTCAGGGTTTGTTTGGCCTGCCGGTGGGGGCGAAAGGCGGTCCCGCGGCACCTGCGGCCGGAACGGTGAAACCTGCGAAAGGGGACACGCCATGAAGAAAATCTCTCTCGCTCTCTTTCCTGTGCTGGCCCTCGCCCTGTTCGCTGCCGCCTGGCTGTGGCTCTTCTGCCGTATCCCGGTGCCTGCGGGCCATATGGCGATCATCACCAGAAAGACGGGGCACCCGCTGCCGCCCGGCCAGATCCTCGCCGGTCCCGGTGAGAAAGGCGTGCAGCGCGACCCGCTGCCCGAAGGCCGCCACTTCCGCGATCCAGTCACCCACTCGTGGCGCATCGTGCCGCTGGTTTCCATTCCGGTCGGCAAGGTCGGGGTGGTGACCGCGAAAGTCGGCCGGGAGTTGCCGCCCGGCGAGATCTTGGCTGCGGACAAGGAGGGTAAGGGCGTGTGGAAAGACGTGCTCGGTCCCGGCACCTACCGTCTGAATCCCGAAGGGTACGAGATCACCCAGTTGGACGCGGTCAGCATTCCGATCGGGTATGTGGGGATCGTCACGTCGCAGAGCGGCGAGCCGGTGAAGACCGGTGAGTTCGCGGGGCCCGGACAGCAGGGCGTTATGAAGGACGTGCTCCAGCCGGGGCTTTACTATGTCAATCCGCGCGCCTATCAGGTGGACGTGCTGGAGATCGGCATGAACCAGGTCTCGATCAACGGCCGCTCCGGCAGCGTGGTGCTGACCAAGAGCCAAATCTCCAATGCCAGCAGCGCATTGGATGAGCTGCATGCCACCACGATTCAGAAGCAGCAGCAGAAGCGCGCCGACTATATTGGGCGGAACAGCAACCTGCTGGCCCAAAACGAGGTTGCCGCCGCGCTGGGCAAGAGTCGGGAGATTTTGGGTAAGGCCTTGTCGCGCAAGGTGTCGGCCGCGTCACCGAGGGAGTCGAAAGCGTACGCGATGGAGGCGCCGGGAGGAAGAAGACGGGCACCGGAAACGGAGGATCTGCTTGCGGATACCGATGGACCCGCCGCAATGCGGCAGGCTGTGGTGCCGGAGTCCGTGGCGTTCGGCATCAACCGCTTTGTGGAGTTCCCCTCGCGGGACGGTTTTCAGATCCTGCTTGATATGACGGTCGAGTTCGAGCTGCTCCCGGAGGACATCTCGCGTATCTACATGCTCTACGGGGATCTGCCCGCCGTGGTCGAGAAGATCATCCTGCCGCAGGTGCTCTCCATCTCGCGCATCCGGGGATCCAGCTACAAGGCGCGCGATTTCATCGACGGCGAGGGCCGCCAGCTTTTCCAGAAGGAACTGACCGCTGAACTCACGCGCGTGATGGGCGAGAAGCACATTGTTATCCATAACGCGATCATCCGCCATGTGGAGGTGCCGGGCGAGATCCTTACTCCGATTCAGGATTCAAGTCTCGCGAAAGAACAGGATCTGACCAACAAGGCGCGTCAGGACACGGCCCGCAAACAGGCGGAGCTCAACACCGAAACCGCGATGATCGAACAGTTCAAGAAACAGGTCGAGCAGGAGACCGAGAAACTCGTGGCCACGACCGTGGCGCGGACCCGCAGCGAGGTCGCGAACATCCAGGCCGGCACCGCGCTTGCGGTTGCCGCCACCAACCTTCTGAAGGCTGCGGTGCAGGCGCAGATCACACGGGTGCAGGGCGAGGCCCGGGTCCGGGCCGACTACCTGACGGCCAACGAGAAGGCGCTGGGCGAGCAGTTGCGCGCGGGGGTTTTCAAGGATCCCGCCACGCTGGCCGATCTGACCTTTGTGGACAAGCTCAACCCCGATGCGGGTATCCGGATCCTCCACGCCGGAGAGGGCACGCTTTGGACCGATCTGAAGTCTCTGGCGCCTTCGCTGCCGGTCAAGTAGAGGACGTATGCGGTTGCTGTTGCACAACATTCAGTATGGGACTGGCCGGTTGCGGCGGTTCGCGTGGGTGGAGACCCTGTTGCGGACTACCGCGCACTTTCCGAACATCACGCGGTTCGTGCGCCATATGAACCCGGATATTGTGGGGTTGGTGGAGGTGGACGCCGGATCTTACCGCGCGCGGCACCGGAATCAGGCCGAGGAGCTGGCGGCGGATCTCTCGCTCTACCACTGTTGTCGGGTGAAGTATCCGGACGAGGGCATGGGGCGGCGTCTGCCGGTGTTCAACAAACAGGCGAACGCCGTGTTGGTGCGGGAACCGATTCTGCGCACCCGGTTTCACGATTTCGAAACCGGTTTCAAAAGTCTGGCCATCGAGGTCGAGTTGGAGAACGTCACCTTCTTTCTTGTGCATCTGGCGCTGGGTATACGCGCGCGGCAGCGCCAGCTTAGCGACCTGTACGATCTGATCACGGGGTGTGACAAGCCCCGGCTGGTGGCCGGCGACTTCAACACCCTCTCCGGCGTTTGGGAGATGCGCATGTTCCTCCGGGCGACCGGACTCCGGAGCGCGAACACGCGCCACGCGCCGACTTTCCCAAGCTGGGCTCCCTGCCGGGAACTCGATTTCATCTGCTATGACCCTTCCATCATCACCCCCGTGCGCTTCAAGATCCCCCGGGTGCGACTTTCGGATCATCTGCCGCTTATGTTTGACTTCGAGATCGGGGGGGGGCGAATCCGGGCCCCGGGCGATGGAGGTCACTGAGCGCGGATCAAGCTTCCCCTCCTGCACCGGGATATGCTTTACTATCCTCATTTTACGGAGATTCCTATATGTCCCTTTCGAACTGGTGTTATCTGCTCGGCCTTTTCTGCCTGTCGCTCGGCGTGACGATTGTCCTCTGTCCCGGACCGGCCGCACGGGTGTTCCGGGCTTTTCCGCGCAACCGCGCGGCCGGGATCGTGCTGAGCACCCTCGCGTGGATCTGGGCCGGAGCCGCGCTCTGGACCATGGGGCTCGACCTGCTCATGCCGTTCAAGCGCTACATCCCCTTTGCGGTACTGGTTTGCATCCCTCTCACCTGGTTCTGGCTTGATAACCTGTTGCCGTGCCGCGCGTTGGGGGGGCTGCTGACGCTCTTTCCCTATGATCTGCTGCACACGGCCCGCACCCACCCCTCGCCCTGGAGGCTGGTGGTGGTGGCCGTGGCCTACCTGTGCATCATCAAGGGCATGGTGCTGCTGCTCTACCCGTGGAAACTCCGCCAAGCCATCGACTGGCTCACCGGACGCCCGGGCCTGTTCCGGGCCGCCGGGTTTCTACAGGGGCTGATGGGGGCCCTGCTGGCCGCGCTGGGGGCCTCGGTTTTGCGGGTGTAAAAACCGGAAGTTGCGCGTTGACACCGGGCGCGGGATGGGATAACCTTATGGACCATTTTTCGCGAAGAAGGAAAAACAGGTTCAACATGACGAAGACGACAAAACCGAAAGATCCAGGTCCGAACCGCAGTTGGCATCTGGTGGACGCCACGGGTAAACCGCTCGGGCGGCTAGCCGTGAATATCGCCAACACCCTGCGCGGAAAGAATCGTCCGACCTTTGATCCCAGTGTGGACACGGGCGATTTCGTGATTGTGGTCAATGCGGAAAAAGTCCTGCTGACCGGTCGGAAGGAAGAGCAGAAGGAATACCAGCGGTATTCAGGTTGGCGTGGGGGGCTCAAGCGTTTCACGGCAAAGACCATGTTGGAAAAACACCCTGACCGCGTGATCAAAGAGGCGGTGTGGGGCATGCTGCCGAAAAACACGCTCAGCCGGAAGATGATGACCCGCGTCAAGGTGTACCGCGGCGCGGAACACCCGCACGAGGCGCAGATGCCGGTTGCGGCGACGTTCTGATCAGGCGGCGGACAGAGTTATAGGATCCCGGCTCAGGGCCGGACAAGAGAAGAAGGTTTCAGATGGCGAAAGAAATTGCAGCGGGAACAGGCCGCCGGAAAACCGCGATCGCGCGCGTGCGTCTGGTTCCCGGCGATGGCAAATGGTTCGTGAATGACGTTGCGATCGACCAATACATTCCCAGCGAGGCCCTGCGCCAATATCTGAGTCAGCCGTTGGAGCTGACCGGGATGCAGGGGAAATATGACGTGTTCGTTTCGGCCAAGGGCGGAGGCATCAGCGGCCAGTCCGGCGCGATCCGTCACGGTCTCTCCCGTGCGTTGGTGGCGTCAGACGCCACATTGCGCGATGTGCTCAAGAAGGCGGGCTGCCTGACACGCGACGCCCGCATGAAGGAGCGCAAAAAGCCGGGTCAGCCTGGCGCCCGCAAGCGCTTCCAGTTCTCGAAGCGTTAGTCTTATTTTCGTCACATCCTACTTGAATGTGCGGGCGTCTCTCGCAGGCGTCCGCATTTTTTTCTGATAGCAGGTTTACGCATATGTCACTCGGATTTATTAAAAAAATAGCCGACAAACTACTTGGTCAAAAGCAACAGTCACAGAAAAAACCGGCGGCCAAGACTGGCCGGGGCGCGAAGAATCCCAAGCGGGAACCGTCGCGCAACGGGCGGCGGAGCCGTCCGCAGGGCGGGCGCGCCAAACCTCAGGCGTCCAAAGAGGGTTCGGCTGGCCGGTCGTCCCGGGGCGCTTCGGGCCGCGAGGGCGCACGCAAGGCGGATGCCGGTCGCGGGAAACCGCGCCGGGAGTCGTCCGGACGCGGTTCCGAAACGCGGCCGCGCCGCGAATCGGGGACGCCCGCGGTCGCGGCGGCCGCGCGTTCCGTTGCCCGTCCGCCATCCAAAGAGCCGCGTCGCGGGCGCGGCCGCGGCGGCGGCGAACGCTCGGATCCGAACACACGGCGTCCGGGCGGTGCGGTGGGGGATTCCGAACGGGCGGCGCGCATCGCCGAACACGCCTCGTGGTCGCCGGAGAGTTTTTCGGTGGAACCGGCCGAAGGGAAGAAGCGGTTTCATGACTTCGATCTGCCCGGCGAGATCCTGCACGCGGTCGCGGATCTCGGCTTCCAGTACTGCACGCCGATCCAGGCGCTGAGCTTGGAGCATGCGCTGGCCGGCAAGAATGTGGCGGGTAAGGCCCAGACCGGCACCGGCAAAACCGCAGCCTTTCTGGTTGCGATCCTGACCCGCTATCTCCGTTCTCCCGAATCGCGGCAGCAGAAGGGGGGCGCGCCCCGCGCTCTGGTGATCGCGCCGACCCGCGAGTTGGTGATCCAGATCTGCAAAGACGCTGAGGCGTTGGGTAAGTATTGCGGGCTGCGCTCGCTGGCGGTCTACGGCGGCATGGATTACGATCGGCAGAAACGCGAGGTTTCGGACGCGCCGGTGGACCTGCTGGTGGCCACACCGGGCCGTCTGCTCGATTTCGTGCGGTCGCGTGTGATTGATCTGTCGAAGGTGGACACCCTTGTGATCGATGAGGCTGACCGGATGCTCGACATGGGGTTCATCCCTGACGTGCGTTCGATTATCGCGCGGCTGCCCCCCAAGAATCGGCGCAGCACCATGCTGTACAGTGCCACGCTCACGGAAGAGGTCATGCGCCTCGCGCTCCAGTGGATGGAGGCGCCGGTCAAAGTGGAGGTGGAGTCCGAGCAGGTCACCACCGCCGCGGTCAAGCAGGTGGTGTATGTGGTGACGGTCAATGAGAAGTTCACCGTGCTCTACAACCACATCCAGCAGTACCCCGATTCCCGTATGCTGATTTTCTGCAACCGCCGCAACACGACCGAGGATGTGGCGGACAGCCTCATCCGCCGCGGCATCCGTTGCGAGATGCTCAGCGGCGACGTCAACCAGAACCGCCGTCTGCGCGTGCTGGAGGATTTCCGCGAGGGCCGGGTGCGGATCGTGGTGGCCACGGATGTCGCGGGACGCGGCCTGCACGTGGACGACATCGGGTTCGTTGTCAACTTCGACTTTCCTTACGAGCCGGAGGATTATGTGCACCGCATCGGCCGGACCGGTCGCGCGGGGGCTAGCGGAGTGGCCATCTCGTTCGCCGATGAGGATGAGTCGTTCATTATCCCCGAGATCGAGAAGTACATCGGCGAGGAACTGAAGTGCACGGTCTTGGCGCCCGATGATCCGCTGCTGGCCAAGTTGCCGCCTAAACCGGCGGGCCGGTCGCGGCGTGCGTCGCTGTCGGAGTCTGCCAACTCGCGTCGTCCCGCCGGGGCCCAACGCGAGCGCGCGGGGGAAGGGGGCACGGCCGTGCGCGGGGATGCGCGTCCGCGCCGTTCGGAGCCGTCGCCCGCCGCGGTTCCCGCCAATGCGGCGCAGCCCAAAGAACCGGCTGCGGCCAAGCCCGAACCCAAGCCTGAGCCCCGGAAGCCGGAGAAGCCGCGGCCCGCGCCCGCGCGGCGTGCGGAAACGCCCGCGCGTTCGGCTGTGACTGCGGCCCCGCGTCTGGCGGTGGCGCAGCGCCGTCCCCGTTTTTCAGAAGAGTGGGTGCCGGGACAGCAATCGAAATGATCGGGTGCGGGCCTTTCGCCCGCAGCAAAGAAAGAAGGAGGTGTCGGATGCGGAACGGGTTGATGCAGATGGCAATGGTACTGATGGCGGTGGGCCTCGCGCGCGCCGAGATGGTCAGTCTGGTTCAGATCACGGATATGCGCGGTCAGACCGGGTTTGAGATCCTGAACCGCGAAGAGTACACCGCGCTCCAGAAGGAGATCAGAGAGGAGACGGCGGCGTATACGGTCGCGGCGGCCGAGAGCAAAAAGCAGTGGGATGCCAACAAGGAGAACAAACTCCCCTTCCCGGGAAACAAGATCAAGCCGCGCTCCGCCAAAAAGATGGGCGCAGATTTTCCGAACCGCGAAAAGGCCGAGACCAGAAAGGCGCGTCTGGAGGAGCGGATCAACGAGAAGCAACTCGAAGAGATGGACAAAGAGTCTAGGCGGAAGAAGATGATGAAGGATGAGGACCTCGCCAAAGAGGCCAGCCGCGAGAAGGCCTTCGAGGATGCCTTTGCGATGATCAGCAAGCGCATGGCCGAGAAACTCGGACGCCCGGTGCCCACTTTCGGCGTGACGTTCGTCGAGCCGGCTAAGGACGAGCCGGCTAAGGACGAGCCGGCCAAGGACGAGGCGAAGAAAGACGCGAAGAAAGACGCGAAGAAAGAGGAGAAGAAGCCTGCGGGCGACCAATGAGGCCGGTTACGAAAGGCGGAGAGCGAGGATGCCCGAGCATGCGTGCGACGATAGCCCAATGGTCCCTAACCCGTCCGACGCCTAAGGTCGAACGGTTCCTCGCGCGTCCGGCCTTTTCCCCAGAGGCGGAGACTGCGGCAGCCGCAGTGCTGGCGGAGGTGCGCGCGCACGGCAACCGGGCCGTGCTGGCCGCGGCCCGGCGGTTTGACGGTGCCGCGCTCCGGGTCTCCGAGATGCGCGTGACGGATGCGGAACTCAAGGCCGCAACCCGCGAGGTGCCCGCACGGGTCCGGCGCGCGGTGAACGACGCTCATGCGCGGGTCCGGCGGTATGCCGAGGCCAGTCTGCGCGAGGCGTGGCACATGCCGTTGCCGCGTGGCGGCTTTACTGGCGAGTTCTTTTCGCCCATGGACCGTGTCGGTGTTTATGTGCCCGGCGGGACTGCGCCGCTCGCCTCCACGGCGGTGATGACCGTCACGCTGGCCCGCACGGCTGGCGTGCGGGAGATTGTGGCCTGTACGCCGTGCGGCCGCGACAAACGGGTCAACCCCGTGTTGCTTCACGCTCTCCGGGTCGCGGGCGCCACCGAGGTCTACCGGGTGGGCGGGATCCAGTCGATCGGCCTGATGGCCTTCGGTACGGCCACGGTCCGGCCGGTGCAGAAGATCGTCGGCCCTGGCAATGCGTATGTGACTGCGGCCAAACGCCAGGTGTACGGCATTGTGGCCCTTGATCAGGTGGCGGGACCGAGTGAAATCGCGATCCTCGCGGATGACTCCGCCGCGCCCGAATGGGTTGCTGCGGATTTGCTGTCTCAGGCCGAGCACGGCAGCGGGCACGAGAAGGCGCTGCTGGTGACGGATTCGTTGGTTCTGGCTCGGGCGGTGCGCGACGCGCTCACGGCGCAGACGCGGCTCCTTTCCCGTGCCGCTTGTATCGAGCGCGTGCTTGCCGTCGGCGGTATTCTGGCGGTAGTGGTGCCGGATCTGGATCAGGGTATGGAATTGGTGAACCGGTTTGCGCCGGAGCACTTCGAGATCATGACGCGCGACGCGCGGCTGCGGCTGAATCAGGTGCGCGCGGCCGGTGCTGTTTTCGTCGGCCCGTGGACTCCCGAGGCTGCGGGTGATTTTGTGGCCGGTCCCAGTCATGTGCTGCCCACGGGCGGCGCGGCGCGCATGTTCAACGGCCTCACGGCGGATGATTTCCGGCGGCGGCACAGCTTTGTCGAGTTCACGCGGGAGGATCTGATCGAAACGCGCCGCACGATCGAAACGTTTGCGGAGGTCGAGGGTTTGGATGCGCACGGGCGATCCGCCCGGATTCGTTTTGAGGAACGGTGCTGAGCACGGCGTGGGATGAGGGCTTGGGGGGGAGGATGACACGACGGCTGACGATGTGGATGGTGATGGCCGCCCTCACGGCCGGGGCCGCACCGGTGGCGGTGATTCACGGCTACCAATCCGTCAGTGAGGGGGAACGCCGTTTTGCGGCATCCCTTGCGCGGCATGTGGAGCGTTGGTACCGCGAGGTCGGCGTGGAGGCGGTGCTGACCGATGACCGCGATCTGTCCCGTTCCCTCGCGTCCGCCCGCGTTGCGGTGCTGGTCTATCTTTCTCAGCCGAATGCCATGCAACTCGCCGCGCTGAAGGCCTTTGCAGGTCGCGGCGGCAGCATGATCGTATGCTATTCCTCTTCAGCGGAACTCGCGGCTCTTCTGGGCATGGAGACCGTGGGGTACCAGAAGGGTTCAACTGACGGCCGCTGGTCCATGATGCGTTTCTCTGCGCAGCGTCCGCCCGGCACGCCGGAGCGGATCCTCCAGACCTCCAGAAACCTCTTTCGGGTTCAGCCTGTGGCAGGCCGTTCGCAGGTGTTGGCGTGGTGGCACGACCGTCAGGGTCGGCAGACCGGGGAAGCCGCTTGGCTGATGTCGCCGAACGGATACTGGATGACCCATGTGTTGCTGGCCGATGGCGATGCGGACGCCAAGGGGCGTCTGCTTCTGGCTCTGGCGGCTGCGCGGGATCCGTCGCTCTGGCGGCCTGCTGCGGCGCGTGTGCTGGATCGGGCGCGGGGGATCGGCGGGGCCGGGGGGGCCGAAGGCCTGCGAATGAACGCTGAGCGGCTCACGGACCCGGCCCGTCGCACGCGGGCTCTGAACGCGGCCCGGGGCGCGCTCCGCAGTGAGGCGGAGACCGTGCGCGCGCTGGCCGCAGGCAAAGGGTATGAGGCGTGGCTGGCGGCGCAGGATCTGCGGGCCCGGATGTATGAGGCGTACGGTGCGGCGCAGCCTGTTCGCAAAGGCGAGTTCCGCGGCGTGTGGGAACACTCGGGGATGGGACTCTACCCCGGGGATTGGAGCCGGACCTGCCGTCTGCTCAAAGATGCGGGGATCTCCGATCTTTTTGTGAATGTGGCGGGTGCGGGATTCGCGCATTACGCCAGCGGGGTGCTGCCGCGTTCTCGTGTGTTCGATGAGCAGGGCGACCAGTTGGCCGCGTGCTTGGCAGCGGCGAAACCGCTGGGGTTGCGGGTTCATGCCTGGCTGCTCTGCTTCTCAACCGAAGGGGCCACGAATGACCGGATCGGAATTTTCGCTAAACGGGGTTGGCTGCTGACCCATCCCGACGGAACGCCGCGCCCGTGGCTTGATCCGGCCGTGCCCGCAGTGCGCGAGTATCTGCTCAAGGCTGTGCGGGAGATGGCCACGGCGTACAAGACCGACGGTGTGCATCTGGATTTCGTGCGCTATCCGGATTACGCGTCGAGTTTGGGCCCCACCGTCCGAACCCGTTTTGAGAAGGCCACGGGAAGGAGCGCCGCGGACTGGCCCGAGGATGTGAAGAGCGGGGCGTTGCGCGCGTCCTTCATCCGGTGGCGTGCGGAACGGGTTACGGATCTGGTGCAGGCGTCGCGGCGGACGCTCCGGCGCGACGCGCCGGGCAAGCTCTTGACTGCGGCGGTCTTCGGCAAATATCCCTCCTGCCTCGATGCGGTGGGTCAGGATTGGGAGTCGTGGATCAATATCGGGCTGGTGGATTATGTCATGCCCATGAACTACACCGAGGATCTCTCCCGCTTCAACGAGTGGCTGTCGCAGCAAACGCGCCTGCGCAAACAAACGATGCGCGTGCTGCCCGGTATCGGCGTCACTGCGGCGGAAAGTCGGCTCGACGCCGCGCAGGTGATTGATCAGATCCGGGCGGTGCGCCGCGCCGGGTGCCCGGGATATCTGTTTTTCGATCTCGACACCACGCTGCACCAGGAGATCCTGCCGGTGTTGCGGCTGGGCGTGACCGCACCGTAAACGACGCGATCAGGGAGGGATGAGCGATGAGAAAGATCAGCACGGAAACAGCCCCGGCAGTGATCGGACCCTATGCGCAGGCGGTGGAAGCCAACGGGTTCCTCTTCTGTTCCGGGCAACTGGCGGTCAATCCTGCCTCAGGCATGATCGAGATGGCCGGGGCCGCGGAACAGACCATGCAGGTGTTGCTGAACCTGAGGGCGGTCTTGGAGGCTGCGGGATCGGGGCTCGACAAGGTGGTCAAGACCACGGTGTTCCTGACCGATATGGGGGACTTCCCGGCTATGAACAAGGTCTATGCCGAGATGTTCGGCAGCCACACCCCGGCGCGCTCCACAGTACAGGTGACGCGCCTGCCGAAATGCGCGAAGGTCGAGATCGAGGCCATCGCGGTCATATGAGCCCGTGGGCCCGGAGCCAGTCGCGCACGGGTGCCTCCGGTAGCCCCATCACGTTTGTGTACGAGCCACAGACCTCGGCAATCAACAGGTCGCCGTTCTCGTCGATGTCATAGGCGCCCGCACGGTCAAGCGGCCGTGTCCGATGCAGGTAGTCGGCGATCACTGCGGCAGTCAGCTCTCGAAAACGCACGGAAGAGGCTTCGACGCGTAGTTCCGGCTCCTGACCCGGCAGACTGAGCGCCACACCGGTGTAGACGATCTGCGTGCGCCCGGAGAAAGAGCGCAAAAGCTCGGCGGCCTCGTCGAAGTCGGCCGGCTTGCCGATGAGACGTCCTTCAAACCAGACCAGCGTGTCTGCGGTGATGAGGGCTGATTCGGGATGGCGCAAACGGCAGGCACGGTGTTTCTCCAGCGCGTTGAAGGTCACCGCACGGATTGGATCGAAGTCGTCGTGAAGTTCTTTCGTGTCAACGGTCGAAACCGTAAAGACGCAGCCCAGAGCTTGCAGGATTTTACTGCGGCGCGGTGAGGCGGAACCGAGGATGAGGGGAGGGGGCATAGTACGGGAGGAATACGGGTTTCAGGTTACAGGTTGCGGAGGGACCTTTGACCGCAGGGAACGGGCGATGTCGGGCACCGCAGCCAGCAGTTCGCGGGTGTAGGGATGTTGCGGTGTGTCGAGCACCTCGTTCGCGGTGCCGCATTCGACGAACTCGCCGGCACGCATGATCACCACGCGGTCGCAGATGTTGCGGACCACGGCCAGATCGTGCGAGATCAGAATGATCGCCAGATTCAGTTCTTTCTGCAGTGACCGCAGGCGATTCAGGATACGCGCCTGTACCGAGACGTCCAGCGCGCTGACCGGTTCGTCGGCCAGGATCAAACGCGGCTCGAGCGCGAGGCAGCGCGCGAAGCTGACGCGCTGGCATTGGCCACCGCTGATCTCACGCGGGAAGGCATTGAGCACGGTCTCCGGCAGGCCGACGCGGTCCAGCAGTTCGCGGATGCGGTCGGGAATACGGGCCGCAGGCCGCATCGCGTGGACGCGCAACACCTCTTCCAGCGTCTGCCGCACGGTCATGCGCGGATTGAGCGAGCCCGCCGCGTCCTGAAAAATCATTTGAACCGCACGCCGGTACCGCGCGAACGCGGGGGGCGTCAGGCGGGCGATATCCTGTCCTTCGAAACGGATCGTTCCCGCTTCGGGCGGCTGGATGCCGATCAACGCGCGCGCGAGCGAACTTTTGCCGCAGCCGCTCTCCCCGACCAGTCCCAGTGATTCGCCGGTGTCGAGGGAGAACGTGACACCGCGCACCGCTGCAACAGGCTGGCGACCGGGTGTGCGGTAGAGGACATGGAGGTCACGTACGTCTAAGAGCATGGGGCCTCCTCCAGCCAGCAGCGGCAGGTGTGTGTCGCGTCTCCGGTCTTCGGGGGAGATTGCGCGGAACAGCGTTCAGAAGCCTCGGGGCAGCGCGGAGCAAAGGCACACCCCGGTGGCCAGACATCGGGTGAGGGCACGCGGCCCGGGATGTCCTGCAACGGCGCGTCGCGGGGACCGTCCAGCAGTGGCACCGCGGCGAGCAGTCCGCGGGTGTAGGGGTGGCGGGGCCGGGTCAGCACCTGCGTCACGGGCCCGCTCTCGATGATTTGGCCGGCATACATGACATGGACCTGCGACATACGGCCGGCCACGATGCCGAGGTTGTGGGTGATCAGCAAGACCGCCATGCCGCAGGCGTCGGCGAGTGTGTCGATCAGATCGAGCACTTGACGCTGCGTGGTCACGTCCAGCGCGGTGGTCGGCTCATCCGCCACCAGCAGTTTGGGGCGGGCCGCGAGCGCCATGGCCAGCATCACGCGCTGTTGCTGCCCGCCGCTGAGTTCGCAAGGATACGCACGGGCCGCGCGGAGCGGATCGGCCAGACCGGTTTGGGTCAACAGCCGAACTACCGCATCGGCGCGGTCGGCGCGGCGCAGATCCGGCAGACACTCGGCGATTTGGTCACGCACGCGCATCACCGGGTTTAGGCTGCCCGAGGGATCCTGAAAGACGTAAGCGATACCGCGTCCGCGCACGCGCGCCAACCCGGCGTGATTCAGGGCGAGGGTGTCGGTGCCGTCGAATCGCACGCGTCCGGAAAGCCGGGCGCGGTCTGTGGGCGGAAGACGCGTGAGGGACATCGCGGTGAGGCTCTTGCCGCAGCCGCTCTCACCCACGATCGCGACACGCTCGCCCGCGCGGATCGTGAACGAGACTGAACGCACGGGCACGGTCTCGACGCCCTCCTGACGGAAGACCACGGCCAGATTCTCGACCTCTAGAAGCGGTAGGGACATGTGCGTTTCATTGTAACGGGAAGGGGCGCGGAACCAAAACAGAAAATGCGGTCGATGTGCGGCGCGTTATTCCGGGAACACGACGGTCTCGGGCATCTACGCGCACCTCTCCGCGATAAAGGGCGGCACGACGCTCAAGATCCCGCAGTTTTCGCTGTAGCGCACCGTCAATTTGTCCCGGTTGCGAAGTCGCTGGCCGGTCTGTCGGGGGAAGCGTGTGTCCGGTCGGTTTGGACGGCGAGCGGGAGTGTGTTCGTTCATGGGTCGGGAATACGGGATCGGACTGCGCGGGTACGGCGAATTGGCTTTTAGGTTTATGAGATTCCGTGACCCGCCGGACGAATTTACAGACAAAACCCTTGCGCTGCCCTCCGCCCGCGTTAGATCAGCTCCCGGATGTACTTGGTTTTGAGTAGTCGCCAGAGCACCACGATGAATGCGCTGAGGGGGATGGCGAGCAGTACGCCGAGGATGCCTTTGAAGACCACGCCCCAGAAGAGCAACGAGAAGATGACCGCCGGATCGCTGAGTCCCGTCTTCTTGCCTTGGATGCGCGGAGTGATGAAGTAACCGTCGAGAATCTGCACGATGCAAAACACGGCCAGCACCAGACCGAGCCGCAGCCCACTGCCGCCCTCGCCGAAAAAGGCCAGGGGCAGGGTGACGGCCAGACCGATGATGTTGCCAAGATAGGGGACGAGGTTGAAAAGCCCCAGCGTGAGACCGATCAGCAGACCGTAGGGGAGGCCCACGATCCAGAACCCGAAACCGAAGAGAAGCCCTTGGATGAAGGCGACGGTTACCTGACCGCGGAAGAAGGCCACGATGATGGAGAAGAACTCGTCGATGAGGTAAGAGACGTCTCGGCGTGTCGCGGGCTTCAGAAACGGCAGGAAGTCCTCGGCATTCTTGCCGGAAAAGGGTTTGGCGGTCAGGAAGTAGATCAGATAGACCGGAACGACCAGCCAACCGATGAGCGAGACGAGGTGCTTGATCGCATCCATGCCGTAGGCGAGCGCCATGCCGCCCATGCTGTCCAGCGAGACCCGGTCGAACAGGGCGGCGACAAACGATTCGGGGTCGCTCAACAGCGGGATCTTCGTTTCCAGGCCGAACTTGGTGATGAAGGCTTCCAGCGCGGGGTTGCCGTGCGTCAGGGCGTCACGGATCTGCTCAATCAGCGACGGCAGGTAATCGTACAGGGCCATCAGTTGGGTGACCAGCAGCGAGCCGAAAAAAAAGAAGAGTCCGCCCACGGGAATCAGGAGGGAGAGGAAGAAAGCGGGCAGGGCCAGCAGGTGCGAGCGCCGCAAATGCGCGTGGAGCCACTGATAGTAGGGTTTGAAAAGCAGCGCGAGGATCATCGCCACGAGCAGCGGGGTGAGCACTACCGAGACGGCCGAGAGCAACGCGAACAACGCCCAGAACAGCAGGACCGCGAACCCGGTGATCAGCGTGGCGCAAAGGACCGTGATGCCGGCGGCCACGATACCCTGTTGGCGTTCCGTGAAGGCGATCGCCGCTTTCGGGTCAGAAGGGTTGCGGGTTGGACACATAAAGCAGGCACTCCTGAAACGTTCAGTCTGAAACTGCGGCGGCCCGCGTCGGGCGCTCCGCTTTCAACAGTTGCCAGTGTAGGTGGGACATCAGCGGTTTGCAAGCGAAAGCCGTGATCTTATAAGCCTAAAAAGAGCAATCGCAACCAAAGCCTTGTAAATATCCGTAACCATGAAACACAAGAAACTTCATGAAATCACGAAGGGACGAGCGTCTGCCCGTCCAGGCTGGCAGACGTTTGCCTGTCCGCGTCCTCGGACGCCTCGGGGAGGCGTCCCTACCCCGAAGTCCGGCACGGTTTCAACGGTCCCGCTCCGCGCCTACGGCACACGCGCGAAGAGGATGCAGATCGGTGCGGGCACCGAAATCACGCTTCGCGTCTGGTAGGTCAGTCGTCCCGTTTCAGGATCAACTTTGTGCACCGCGATGGTGTGCGAGTCCGCGCCCGCTGCCAGTAGCCAGTTGCCGCATGGCGAGAGATTGATGTTGCGCGGGAACGCGCCGCGCACCGGCTGAACCTGGATCCTCTCCGGCGCGGTTGTAGCCGGATCGGCGCGGAACACCGTCACCGTGTCGTTTCCGCGGTTGGAGGCGTAGAGGAAACGGCCGTTCGGGTGCGTCAGGATTTCGGCGGCACTGTTGTGCGCCTCGCCGGCCTTCTCTGTTTCGCTCAGGGTCGGGACGGTGGTCAGCAGGCGCGCGCTTCCGGTTTCCGCGTCCCACGCGTAGGTCGAGACCGTCAGCGAAAGCTCGTTGAGCAGATGGATCCGGCGGCCGTCTGTGGAGAAACGCATGTGCCGCGGTCCGGCGCCGCGCGGCGCGGTGATGAAGCCGTGGCGTGCGATATTCGGCGCAGTCGCGTCGATCTGGTAAACCATGATGCCGTCCAGCCCGAGGTCCGGCACCAGCGCGAAGCGGCCGTCGGGCGAGAAGCCGCACCAGTGCGGATGTGGTGTCTTCTGACGTTGCGCGACCACACCTGTTCCCGGCCCCGGATGTTTGTGCGTTGTGGCCGCGCCCAGCCGTCCTTCCGTATCCAGCGGAAAGAGCGCGACCGAGCCGGTGCCGTACTGCGCGGTCAACAACAAGCGCCGGGAGGGGTGTACGGCCAGATGACACGCCTGGCCGTCGCCTGTAGGCGCGGCCGTGAAGGCGTTCAGCACACCGTCGCCGCCGATGCGGAAACCGGTCACGCCTTGACCACCCTCGCCGTTCGCCGCAGCGTAAAGCTTGTCCCCGTCCGGATGCAAGGCCAAAAAACCGGGAGAGCCGATTTTGGCCGCCAGCGCCGCTGGCTCGAGTCGGCCGGTCCGGGTGTCAAATGACGCGCGGTAGATGCCTTGGGCGTGGGCACCGCCGGTTCCGAAGAACACGAGGATTTTTTCCGCCCGCACCGGGAGGGCGAAAACGCACATTGCGCCGGACAGCGTGAGAAGAGCTTGTTTAAGGTTGATCATGCGGATTACTGTAACACGCTTCCCCGTGCCGGACAAGGACCGGACGCTTTTCCCTGCGACCAGCGATCTGCGGTGTCGGGAACGCGGGTGTTCTCGCCCGTTGTGGATTTGTCGGATCGGAGTGATCGGTATCCTCCGGTTTTTCTCGGGACGGTGTCATCGTTGACAAAGCGGGGATCGCGTCTAAAATTATGATTACACGGTATGTTGATTTGGCTGCAATAAGGGAGAACGATGGAACGGATCACCCGCAGAAAATTTTTGAAGACCGTCGGCGCGGCCGCTCCGGCCGCAGGCTGGGTTACGGGAGGCGCGGCTTCGCCGGACGCCGGGGGGACGGAGGCGTTCCGCGAGGCGGTCACGCGCTATCTGGAGACTTTGGCACGCTCCGACGGCGGTTACGGATGGGAGGATCAGGAGGATTCCTTTCTGACGGAAACGTATGCGGCGGTCGGGGCGTATCATGCTTTGGGGATGCGGCCGCCCCGTCCTGCTGAAACCGCAGCGTATGTCAGGCGGGCGCATCCGATCAACGGACCGTACGCGCAGACGCGGCGGCACTGGGCCGAGATAAAAGAGTTCGTCTTTCAACAGATTCAGACCCTGCTTTGGCTGGGCGAACCGGCAGGGGAGGGCTTTTCCCGACAGGTTGCGGGGTGGCGGAAGGTCTCGGGGTACACGACGGCGTATGAGAAGGGCGGAAATCCGGTCTTCCGTCAAGAGGTACAGCCCCTCTTGTGCCGCGTACTGCTGGGGTTGCCGTGCGAGACGCTGGCCGAGGCGTTCGGCGGATATCTGGAGGCGCGGCGCAGACCGGACGGCACCTTCAACAACACGCCTGCGGCGGACGGCAGCGGCGGGCATCTGGTGAACACGTTTTTCGGTATCCGCGCGCAGCAGGCTCTGGGGATCGCCCCCCGACCCGCCGCGCTCGATTGGATCCGGCGTTGTCAACGGCCGGACGGCGGATTCTCCTGGTGTCCCGAACCGGAGGTCGGCGGGCTCAGTGACCTCTCCTACACGTGGGCCGCGATCCGGACGCTGGAACTGCTGGGCGGGAAACCGGTACGGCCGGAGGCTTGCCGCGACTGGATCCGGTCCCTCTGGAACGCGGACGGCGGGTTCGCCGACCGGCCGGGCGGGGTCTCGTCAGCACTGGCGACCTATCAGGCCTGCGATATCCTTGCGCGTACGGGAGGCGGGTTGCGGGATACCGGACCGCAAGACCGCCCCTCACGCAGACGGTCCGTGATCCCTGCGGATCTGCATGCGTTCACGATCCAGTTTGAAGCGCCGGGCGAAGGTTCGGTCATTGAGGCCGTTGAACTGGCCAAGGCCCTCAAGATCCACTTGTGGGGTGCGAAAAACAGTCGCCCCGGCTGGAGGGAGGCCGCACAAGCCTGCGCGGAGGAACGGGGTGTGCCGGTGACGTTCTTTGCCTCGGACGAGGCCTACGGAACGCGGGTGAGCCTGCCGGGGTTGGGTTCATATACCCATGTCAATGACCCTGTGGCGGCACCGGGGCGTCCGGTGCCGGCGTGGCCGCGGCGCGATGGGAGCTGGCGGGAGTTTCGCGACGAGTGCGTCGGACCGCTCCACGCGGCGGGAGGCATGATGCTCTGGCAAATTTGTGATAACGAGGAGTTCGCGCGAATCGTGCTGGACGATTCGATCCTGCGTGGCGGTTACGGCGCCATCAGCACCTTTCATTTCGGTTGCCACAACATGATTTGGGCATTGCCCTTTATGATGCGCTACCGGCACGAAATCCCCTTTGTGTCCCTGCAGGACGCGCATGGGGAGTCGTGGTGGTGGAGCGGGATGCTCACCGGGTTCCGAACCCTGTTTCTCGCGCGCGAGCCGGGGTGGGAAGGGTGGCAGGAGGCCTTGCGGGAGAAACGGGTGGTGGCGGTGAGGCGTGATGCGCGGACCGCCGGGCGGATACGCATGCTGGGCGGCGCGCCCGAGGTGCGCGAAGCCTGCATGAGGCGTCTGGATGACTGGCGCTGGTGGGATGACTCCGGCACCGTGCTGGACCGGATGCCCGTGTCGGTGGTGACCGTGCGGCCTGGGGACCGGTTCGAGTTCGGACGTCCGGACGCGGGCGTGTGCGTGCGGATTCGGGTGCTGCGCGAATGGGTGGAGGGGCGGAAGTTGGCGGATCCGTCGGCGATCACGTGTGTCGGAGCGACGCTGGACGGCGTAGCAATCAAACCCGAGCGCGTGGCGAAGCGCGACGCCCAAGGCTTGCTGGAAGAGTGTTGCGAACTGATCCGCTTGCCTGCCTCGCCGGCCAAACGCATCCTGAATATGAACTTCCGTGAACAGACCGCCGACGGAGTGCGGGAGTTCACGTGGCGCTTGGAGGTGTGAGGCGAAGAGGGAAGGGGGGGACGTCCCGCCGTACTGGCAGGGACATGAGCCGAACAGAGTACGGGCGGACGTCTCGGACGCCTGAGAGTGACTGGAGCACGAAATGTCGATCTGTGACGTTCGTAATCGGTTCGTGACAGGGGTGTGCGAAGGTCATGCGTTTCAGGGTTCCATTGCGGCGCCATCGCTATCGCCATCGGTATCGGAATCGGAATCGCCGCTATCATTACACTTGTCGCTGCGGGCCACTGCGTGGGCACAACAGTCGATTTCGAACCCGATAGCGATACCGATACCGATACCGATAGCGATTTGGAGAACGTGAACGTTGGCCATACCCCGTACCCGTACACGATGACTCTCCCCCCTGTCACGAACCGATTGCGTGACGTTCGGACTTTTAGGTTGTGGTCTTTGCCATATATGCGGTATTTTATAATTATTCCTATGCAGAAAGACCTTTTCAGAGTAATTCGGTTTTTGCGGCTTATGGTCGTCGCGAAGTTTTGTCTGGTCGGGTTCGTCTTTGCGGCGCCCGAGATCCGGGACGATGCGGTGCGTTTGGATTTCTTCTTTTCCCCGGGATGCGAAGAGTGCGAGCGGGTGAAACGGGAGGCGTTGCCTGAATTGGCGGATCAGCTTGACGGGCTCTACGAGTTGGCCTCACATGATCTCACGGATGCCGAGAGCGTCCCGTTGCTCGTGGCCTATCAGCAGCGGTGCGGCAACACCGACAACGGCCGCGTGGCGCTGGTGATCGATCACAGCGTGTTCCTCTCGGGCGCGGATTTGATTGTCACGGGTCTGCTGGATCGAGTCGGCGAGGCACTGGTGCGGCGGCAGCAACCGGGTTGGCAGATGCCGCAGGCACCGATTTTGGATGACGAGCGCGCGGCGGAGATCGTGAAGGAGCGGGCGGGGGCGCTGACCTTCTCGGTGGTGGCGCTCGGCGGTTTGCTGGACGGGTTCAACCCCTGCGCGATTTCGACCCTGATTTTTTTCATGAGTGTGCTCGCCCTCGCCCGTGCCGACCGACGCACCCGCCTGCTGGTTGGCGCTTCGTTCATCACCGCCTCCTTTTTCGTATACATGGGACTCGGTATGGGTTTTCTCTTCGCGTTCCGTCAAGTGCCGCAGTTCGTCATGGTCAAGCGGATTATCGAGGTGGTGCTCGGGCTTGCCATGGTGCCGTTGGCGATTCTCTCCTTTCGCGACGCCATCCGTTTCCGCAAATCGCAGCGGCCGGATGACGTGACGCTCCAGATCCCGAAGAAGATCAAGGGCCAGATCCACGCGTTCATGAACTCGCGGCTCGGAGTGGGCGGGCCGGTGCTGGGCGGACTGGTCACAGGCGCGGGGGTCACATTGCTGGAAAGTGTCTGCACGGGGCAGAGTTACGTGCCGGTCCTGATGTATATGCTCAAGCGCGACTGTTCCGATTTCACTTCCTGGATCCTGCTGATCACCTACAACCTGCTCTTTGTCCTGCCGCTAACCGTGGTGTTTATCTGTTTCCACCGGGGGTTGCAACTGACCTCGCTGATCAACTGGAGCAAGCGGAATCTCGTGGTCGTCAAAATCCTGCTCGGCTTCTTTTTCGCCGCGATGGCGTTGTTGCTGCTCTGGGGGAAAACGTGACCGGCGCAAGGAGTTGCGGAGAGGGAAGATGAGTCCGGGTCTGGCCGATGAATATGAACTGCTGGACAGCGGGGATGGCCGGAAACTCGAACGTTTCGGCGCGTACACGCTCGCCCGGCCCTGCTCCCAGGCGGTTTGGAAGCCCCGCCTGAGCGAGGCGGAGTGGACCGCGGCGGCGCACGCCGCGTTTGACCGTGAGGATGGGAACCGCTGGCACAACCGCAGTGGCCTGCCCGCCGCATGGGAGGTGGAGATCGCGGGGATCCGTTTCCGGCTCTCGGGCACGGATTTCGGCCACCTCGGCGTGTTTCCCGAACAGCGTGCGCAGTGGCTGTGGCTCCGCAACACCGTGCGGGACGCATGCGCCGCGCGTCCGGGGCCGGTGCGGATTCTGAATCTCTTCGCCTACTCCGGGGGCTCGACCCTGGCAGCCGCCTTGGGCGGTGCGGAGGTCTGTCATCTCGATGCCTCGAAGGGCATGGTGACGTGGGCGCGGGACAACGCGCGGCTCAACCGGCTCGAAGCGCATCCGATCCGCTGGATCACGGATGACGCGCACACCTTCCTGCGCCGGGAGGTACGCCGTGAACGGCGTTACGATGCGGTGATCCTTGATCCGCCCACCTTCGGCCGGGGACAGGGCAACGAAACCTACAAGATCGAACGCGACTTGCCCGAGACACTCCGCCTTTGCCGTAGCCTGCTCGCCCCCGACCCGCTCTTCGTGCTGCTGAGCGCGCACACTCCCGGGTATTCGCCGCTCGTGCTGGAGAACGTCCTCGGGCAGGCGGTGGGGGATTTGGACGGCAAAATCGTTTCAGGCGAGATGCTGCTCACTGGCGCGGCCACCGTGCCGTCCACGCCGTCCGGGGCCTTTGCGCGCTGGACGCGCGGTGCGCAGTGACGCGTCCCCCACTCAGGTCAGCAGGATTGTCACGAAACCTGCGGCAATGCAGTAGAGGCCGAACAGCCAGAAGCGGCCCGCACGCAAAACACGCACGAGCAGAGAGAGGGCGAGATACCCCACGCCTGCCGAAACTGCGGCACCCGCCAACAGCAGCCATACGGGCAGCGCATCGGCTTTCGGTGCCGCCGGCGTGATGCCCAGTCCATCCATCAGGGCCGCGCCGATTAAGAGCGGTATGCACATCAGGAACGAGAACTCCGCGGCCCGGTCCGGCGCGATGCCTGCCATGCGTCCGGCCGCGATCGTCATGCCGGAACGGCTGACGCCCGGCAGGACCGCCAGCGCCTGGGCCAGCCCCACCAGCAGCGCGCGCGCGGCGGTGAGTCTGCCTTGGCCGCACGCCATCCAGCGCAGCGCGTACAAAACCACGCCGGTGAAGATCAGAAACCCGCCCACGGCCCGGGGGGACTCGAAAAAGGCGTTGATCTTGTCGTGGCAGAGCAGATAAAAGAAAACCGCAGGCATGGCGGAAAGCGCGATCTGTCCCGCTGTGCGCCAGCTTTCGCGGTCGCCCCGCACGGTCCCGAGAACCAACTGCGTGAGGCGGTTCCGGTAATACACGAGGATGGAGACCAGTGTGCCGAGATGCAGCACCACCTCCAACCGCATGCCTGGGGTGTTGACGCCCAGCAGGCTTTGGGCGAGCACCAGATGGCCGGAACTGCTGATCGGCAGGAATTCGGCAATTCCCTGCAGCACGGAGAGGAGCAAGACATCGAGAACTTCACGCATGACGGCTTCAAGTATACGCGGGCGGGGCCTTCGGGGTCAAATCCAGCAAGCGGTTCTTTTTGCGCATCATCATCGGAAACGGACAAAAGACGTTTGTTGGGTTGAAAACCCTGCGGGATGGGGATACCTTACACATCTCAACGCGGACGTTATGCCTTCTCTACCCATATTCTCCCTCTCCGATCGTTCGGTACCGCCGCTGATTCTGGCGCCGATGGCCGGATTCACCGGAGCACCGATGCGCGCGCTGTGCCGTGCGCACGGTGCGGAACTGACCTATACGGAGATGACCAGCGCGGCGGGTCTGTTGCACTCCTCGGACAAAACATGGCATCTGCTGGAGACGTTTGCCGACGAAGGGCCGGTTGTGGCCCATCTCTACGGTTCGGAGCCCGAGGTTCTGGCCGAGGCCGCCGTGCGCGTGGAAGCCACGGGACGCTTTGCCGCGATTGATCTCAACGCGGGCTGCCCGGTGCGGAAGATCGCCGCGACCGGCGCGGGCGCGACTCTGGCGGCGGATCCGCAACGCGTACACGCGATCCTAAAGGCCATGCGCCGCGCGGTCACGTTGCCTCTGACCGTGAAAACACGCCTCGGGCCCGACCCGGGCCGGGTGACGGTTTTCGAGCTGTTGGCCGCGGCAGAGGAGGCGGAGGCCGACGCCTTTGCGCTGCACGCGCGGTTCACCTCGCAAGGACACGGCGGGGAGGCGCGGCTCGATCTGCTTGCTGAGGTCAAACGCCGCGCCCGGATACCGGTCATCGGCAACGGCGGGGTGGGTTCGCCGTATACGGCCCAACGCATGCTGCAGGAGACCGGTGTGGATGCGGTGATGGTCGCGCGCGCCGCCATCGGTAACCCCTGGCTTTTTAGCGATATTCGCGACGCCCTCGTCTCGGGCAGGACCCCGTCACCCGTCGAAACGGCGCGGGGTCGTCCACGGCGCGCGCTTGAGACGATCCGGTCTGTTTTGGAGGCGCACCTCGAAGCCGAATGCGAATTGGCGCGCCGCTGTTGCGAACGCGAGGGCCGCGCCGGTTCCGTTAGGGATCTGGACGCTGCAGGGGTGGCCGCCTTCCGGGGGCATCTTTTCCGCTACCTGCACGGGCTCAAAGGCTCCTCGTATCTGCGCGGCCGTCTGCACACGCTCCACACGCTGGAGGAGGTCCGCGCAGCTGTGGAGGCCTGTCTGGCACGCGAAGCCGCATACCGGGCGGGCGCGCGCCCTTCCGGCAATTCCAACCGCGTCACTCCTTGAACCAGCGCTCCAGCAGACGCCCGATGATCTGGCAACCGCGCGCATTGGCATGCACGGCGTCGCCCATGAACCACCCGTAGGTCTTGCCGCTCTTTTGGATGTATTCCCACCAGGGGCCGGTCATATCGAAGAAGGCGCAGCGCTCTTCTTCCGCCACCTTGCTGAGACGGTGCCGGAAGTTCGGGGTCGTGGTGTCGATCTCCCGGGTGAAGGTCCGGATGTGCTCATCACGCATGGCGCCGAAAACGGGCGTGAGCAGCAGCACCTCCGTATCCGGCTTCGAGGCCCGGACCTGACGGATCACGGAACGCACGGCCTCGGCATCGCCGCCGTTGGAGATACCGCCGATCATCAACAGATCGGGGTTGTGGCGCAGCACATACTGCTGTACGCGGTTCTCGTGCTGATAGTAGGTGCACCCGGTGGAACTGCGCAGGGAGGCGATTTTGATGATTTTGCAGGCGGGCGCGTTGCGCATCAGCAGCAGTTCGAACGAGGAGCCCGAGGTGTTGCCCATAATGCTGTCACCGAGCAGAACCATACGCAATTCGCCGCCCCCGCGCAGTTTGGCCATGGTTTTCGGGATGTGGGCAAAGCGGTTTGCAGGCGGCGTGTAGTTGATCGGGTCCATCGCGGCGTAGATCGCGTCGATCCGTTCGAGCGTGCTCATTCCGGCGTGGGGGTTCTTCACGCTGCCGTTGACCAGCAGTCCGCCGATGCGCGCCGTGCCGTCCGAAGCGGTGCGGATGACGACCTCATGTTCGGCATCCCGCGTCAAGCCGCGTGCGAGCGGGAGCGCGCGCAAGACGGGCTTGTCTGTGTTCTTCGGTGCCGCGAGGGTGCGGAACGCGCCGCCGTCCACCGCGTATTCGAGATCCGCGCCGTCCGGAGCGGCGACATCGATGAGGCCGATTTCCGAACCCTGGAACCGGAGCGTCAGCCGGGTGCCGGGCTCGCGGGAAACCAGCACATGGCGGAAGGGCTTGATCGGACTCTCCCGGCCCGGTTGCCAAGAACCGGTGGTGCGTACCTCCGGGTGTTCATACGCGATGATTTGTCCACGGTCATCCGTTCCGGGGAACAGGGGCGCGGGGAGGGTCACCCTCTGCGGTTTTTCGGGAACCGGACCGTCGGCCATGAGCGCGTCGACAAAGGCATTGATCGCCTCGGCCCACAGACGCGCACCCGCGTCCGTGGGATGGATGCCGTCAGCGGAGAAAGCCTCGGCAGAGATCGTGCCGGAAAGGATCGCGCGGGCCGCGACCTGGGCCAGGTTCAGGCTCGGAATGCCGTAGTGGTCCGCGATCCGCTCGCAGACCTCGATGTACGCGGGCGTGCGGCCCGCACGGTAGTCGGCCAGCATCTCGGGGGTTAGCGTGTATACGAGGATCGTGCTGTGCGTGGCGCGGTAGAGCGTGATCTGACGGATCAGGCCCTCAAGGGAGGTTTTGACCTGTTCGAGATCAGCGCTTCGATCCTCAGCCGCGAAATCCAGAATCGCGAGGTGGCCACTGCAAATCACCTCACCGAAAACCGGCTGGCCGCGGCTACAACGGTACTGGGCAAACCAGCTGCCGCCGGGGTACATGTGGCGCGTCTCGCGGGGCGAGGCGTTCGGGAAGTGCCGTTTGAGGGCTTTGGTCATACACGCGGAATAACGCAGCCCCGAGTTTTTCAGTCCGGTTCCCGCAAGCACGGAATGGCCGATGAAAAAGAGATACTGGTTGCCCACGGTGTCGTTCTGGAGAAAGTACCGGCTGTTCGGGATGCCGCGGCGGATGCGGTAGGCTTCGGCCTCGGGTGCGGCCGACAGCAGGCCCGCGCATGCGGCGAGTAGCGAACAGATCGTGATCAAACGGAGGGTGCGTGTCATGAGTCGTGTCCTTTCTGAAACGTGTCGGATTCGATAAGAGAATAACGGATGGCCGGAACGGGTGCAAGCATCGTATCCGCGGTTCCGGCCGCAGGTCGGATTCCGTGCGCCACACCTTTTGTCCCGCATGGAAGGGGGTGCCGCCCTCACCGTTCAACACGTTCCGGGGGGGTTCGGGGTTGACTGCTTTCGTCCCCCGACCGCATAATAGATTAAACATGGAAACGGACGGGAATCAGGCCACGCCGCTCACGCGTCTGCCGTTCTTCGGGCGTCTCGCCGTATCGCCCGCCGCAGATTCGAGCGGTCACATGTGAACGTGCTAACGAAAGGCAAAAACAAATGAAGAAAAACCTCGGCATGAAAAAGAGTGGGTGGCAGATGTTCATGGCGTCTCTGGTCGGCGCGTGGTGTGCGTTGGCGGGGGAGCCCTACTATCAGACGGCTTTCGAAACGGCGGAGGAAATCCGCGGCTGGAAACGGGATGCCAACTGGAAGATCGAGGAGGGCGCGGGCACGGGCGGCTCGCGGGCGCTTGTCTGGACCAACGACGATCCAAAGAACTACAATGTGAACAGTTTCACCATCCCCGGTGGGCGGCCGGGCTTATACTTCGTCGCAACGTTCAAGGTGAAACCGGAAAAGATCACGGGGGCGCGGCTGGGGTGCACGATTTGCTGGACGGGCAAGGACAAGTGGCTGGGCGGCGCGGGCGGCACGGTGATGAAACTCGGAGACAAGCGGCTCAAGCCGGACGCCGACGGGTGGTACGAGATGACGATTCGAATGCCGTCCGAACGTCTGCCCGAGGAAGCGACGGCTGTCCAGCTTCAGCTTTATGTCCATGCCGGCGGAACCGGTCGCGTCGCTTTCGACGACATTCGCGTGGACACGTTTGCGGATCCGAAGAAAGCTGCCGTCAAGACACTGACAACGTCCTGTTATCGCGATATGGCTGCCACGGGGATCGTACACGTCCGTGCCGGTCTTGAGTTGCCTGACAAATACTTGGGGGAGAAAGGACTGGTGACGGAACTTGCATACAGGGCTTCCGATGGTGCACGGCGTCAGGATGCAATGCGCGCGGTGGAAGCCAAACAGTTCGTGGCATCAATCCCCGTCACATCGTTCGCCATGGGGCAACATCCGTTGGTGGCGACTCTGAAGCTGGAAAATGGAGAGGTGTTGGGCGAGAAAACCCTTGTGTTCGAACGTGTTGACACGTTGCCGCCGCGGCGTGTCTGCTTCGATCGTTACGGTCGCACACTCGTCGAGGGGAAACGCTTCTTCCCTCTGGGCATGTATTGGAGCGAGAACACGCTGGCGAAGTCCAACTCTTTGGAGCGTTACGCTTCGGGGCCGTTCAACTGCCTGCAGACATATGAAAAGCAGATGACGCCTGAGATATTGGATCGTTACTGGCGTCATGGGTTACGTGTCGTGGCGAGCGTCAAAGACATCTATGTGCGTCCTGTCGGCGGTCCGCTGATTGGCTTTACGCCGCCGGAAGTCAAGACGCGGACCGACGAGACAAACTACGTGAAACGCGTTGTTGAACGCTGCCGCAACCATCCCGCGCTGCTGGCCTGGTACACCTGCGACGAGATTCCGCATGAATACGCCGATCGGGTGGAAGACCGTTATTCTCTTCTTAAACAGCTTGATCCCGACCATCCCACGTTCATCTGCCTGAACCATCCTGTGACCGCGCGCGTATTCATCGATTGTACGGATGTCGTGGGATCGGATCCTTATCCCATACCGGGATCGGACCGCGTCAACACGGTCCTGCCTCCGGACGCCGGTGCCGTATGGCGCGCGGGCGACTCGGCGCGGACCATCCGAGAGAGCGTGTTTGGCCTGCGTCCGATGTGGCAGGTTCCGCAGGCCTTTGCTTGGAAGTGGGACAAAAGCGAACAACCTGAACTGCGTTTCCCTACCCGGCGCGAACTCTCCAGCATGACTTGGCAACAAATCGCCGAAGGGGCGAACGGGCTTTTGTTCTATTCCTACGGACAGATGATGAATAAAGCCGGGGCGGAATTGGAGGAAAACTTCCGTACGACATGTTCGGTCGCGGTCGAGGTGCGCGATCTCATCCCCATTCTTCTGTTGGAGCCTGGCCCGGATGTGCGTAAAATGCCGCCGCGGACGCGTGTGCGCACATGGAAAGACGGAAAGAAAGTCTACGTGCTCGTCTGTAACACGCACCCTGATCGACGCGTGGGACAGGTGGAAATTGAAGGGGCCTATACGACGTGCGCACCAGTGTTCGGCAGCGGCGTGACAAGGGCGGGCGGCGTGTTGTCGCTCGACATGGACTCCATGGGAACGGCGGTTGTCAGGTTGGAACCGTGACGCGGGTCATAAAAGCGTTATCCCGCAACAAACTGGTCGGGCGCGAGAAGCAGGTCTTCGCGGAGTGCAACCGCAAACTGGAGGAGGCACGGAAGCACCGGGCGCAAGCTCGACAATCCGCAACCGGAGCCACCCCCTGCACCTGCCGCTTCAAGATGTTGACGCGCCCCGCCGATCAGGATCGCGTGGACAACGCGATCCGCGCGGTGGCTGTCGGACCGGTCACCAAGAGCGGCACCGTCTCCTATCCCGAATACCGCTTCCGTGTGGCGCGGCTGAGCGACCTCGACCGCCTGCATCCGCAGTTGCTCTTCGACAATCCCGACGCGCTGCTGGCCGCCAACCGGCGTCAGG
>Ga0208694_1001062_pt1 | contig 36045 bp, 34 predicted proteins | sample AD_UKC078_MetaG_FD_184442 | JGI IMG/M metagenome (GOLD analysis project Ga0208694, IMG submission 184442) | Active sludge microbial communities of municipal wastewater-treating anaerobic digesters from USA - AD_UKC078_MetaG (SPAdes) (version 2) | ecosystem: Engineered > Bioreactor > Anaerobic >...
TTATACCTACAAACAGGCCTCTTATCCGGACCAATTATGCTGATGTGGTATACAGAACAGAAAAGGAAAAATTCAAAGCTGCTATTGCGGAGATAGAGGATCTTTATAAAAAAGGAAAGCCGGTCCTTGTAGGAACCCTCTCAATTGATAAATCTGAAAGGGTGTCGGAGATACTGAAGCGAAAAGGCATCCCTCACCACATCCTCAATGCAAAGAACCACGAACGTGAAGCCGAGGTCATAGCCCAGGCAGGGCGATCAAAGGCGGTTACAATCTCCACAAACATGGCAGGGAGGGGAACTGACATTCTTCTGGGAGGCAATCCAAAATTTCTTGCCCTGAGTATGGCCAAAGGAAAGACAGACACTGAAGAATACGAAAAGGTCCTTGAGGAAGCAAAGAAAATCTGTGAAAAAGACAAGGAAGAGGTTATCAGGCTGGGTGGTCTCCATATCCTCGGCACAGAAAGGCACGAATCGCGCCGGATCGATAACCAGTTAAGAGGAAGGGCAGGCCGGCAGGGAGATCCCGGATCATCGAGATTTTATGTGTCTCTCGAAGATGAGATTATGAGGCTCTTTGGCTCCGACAGGGTTTCTCCCATGCTTGCAAAGCTTGGAATGGAAGAGGACATGCCCATCGAGCACCCCTTCATTTCCAAAGCTATTGAGAATGCCCAGACCCGTGTTGAGGGACACAACTTTGAGATCAGAAAATACCTCCTTGAATACGATAACGTGATGAACAAGCAGCGGGAAACAATATATGGCATGCGGCATGAGTTCATGCGAAATGGCGATGTGCGCGACCAGATTCTCGATATGATCGACGAGTTGTGTGAAAACATCGTTTTTGACTGTGCCCCGGAAAAGGTCTATCCAGAAGAATGGGACATGGTTTCCCTCAAAAACCGGATTTTTGAGACCTTCTTTTTTCATATCGATCTTGACTCTGTGGACCTGAAGAAGCTGACGCGAGAAGGCCTCCTCGATGTGGTGAGAGAAAAGGTTCTTGCTGTGTATGAACGTAAGGATAAGGAATTCGGTGATGGAGAACTGAAGGCAATCGAACGCTTTATCGCCCTGAACTCGGTTGATGTCCACTGGAAGGAACATCTCCTTGCACTGGACCACCTGAAGGAGGGGATTGGCCTTAGAGGCTATGCACAGAAAGATCCTCTCCGTGAATACCAGCGGGAAAGCTTTGACCTTTTTCTCGACATGATGGAAAGGGTTAAAGTTGATACTGTACAAAAGCTCTATGCTGTTCACCCTGCCCGGGAAGAACTTACCCGTGAGCAGCCAGCCATGTTCTTTAACATTGGCGGTGAACAACCACAGGAAAAGAAAGACAAGAAGATCGGCAGGAATGATCCCTGTCCGTGTGGGAGCGGCAAAAAATATAAGAAGTGTTGCGGGAGATGACGGGGGCTTGTATGATTCCAGGTATCCGGTTTGCAGGAATTGCTTCAGGGATAAAGAATGCAGCGCTTGATCTTGGTCTTGTAGTATTTGATGAGCCGGCATACATAACTGCTGTCTACACAAAAAACAAGGTTAAGTCTGCCCACATTCTGTATAACAAAAGACTTCGCAGTAACGAGGTGGAGGCGCTTCTTGTCAACAGCGGGTGCGCAAATGCGTGCACAGGCCCGGAAGGGGTTCGGGACTTGAAAGAGTTGAGTGAGAAATTGACCTCTCATCTTAAAGCAGCAGATGGCAAGATCGTGTTTGCATCAACAGGTGTTATTGGACGAAGGCTGCCAACAGAGACTATGGCAAAGGCCCTGCCTGCCGCTGTCAAAGACTTGAGAAAAAACGGGATTGACTCATTTTCCCGGGCAATCATGACGACTGACACCTACCCAAAGATAGCCCGAGCATCCTTCAAGGGGGAGAAAGAATATAGCATTGCTGGTGTTGCCAAGGGTGCAGGGATGATCAATCCCCTCCTTGCCACCATGCTTGTTTTCATCTTCACCGATTATCCTGCCTCACCTGAGAAGATACGGCGAAAACTCCTTCAGGGCGCTAAAGAGAGCTTTGAACGGATAACCGTGGACGGCGAATGCAGTACAAATGATTCGGTCATGCTTTTCACTCGCCAGGGCAGGGAAGACCTTGGTTGCCTTGATGCTTTTTGTAATGCCCTTTTCTCTGTTATGAAAGAACTGGCTATGATGATTGTGAGGGACGGCGAAGGGGCAACCCGTGTTATCCATATCACTGTCAATGGTGCACAGAAAAAAGATATTGCCGAGAAAATAGCGCGACGAATAGCTATATCTCCCCTCACCAAGACGGCATTTTTCGGCTGTGATCCCAACTGGGGAAGGATCATAGCTGCAGCAGGTGACGCGGATGTTCCTATTCAGCCGGCCAAAGTAGAAATTATCCTTCAGGGGGAGGTCCTGGCGAAGAACGGCATAGAGATGCCCTTTGACGAGGATAAGGTGAAGAAGCTAATGGAGGAGAAGGAACTGGAACTGATCGTCAACCTCCACAACGGCAGGGCGAGCTATGACATCTATACCACGGACCTGACCTTTGACTACGTGAAGATTAATGCATCGTACAGAAGTTAAATGAAACTCTACCTTGTTCGACACGGAGAAGCAAAACCTGCCGAAATAGATCCTTCGCGGGGTCTTACATTGAAGGGGATTCAGGATGCAACAAAAGTGGCTGAATTTTTGGCGAACGCCCGTCTTGAAGTGAACGAAGTATTCCACAGCGGCAAAGCAAGGGCTCAGGAAACAGCCTCTATCTTTGCTGAACATATCACTGTCCGGAGCGGTGTATTTGATACTGAAGGTCTTTCGCCGAATGATGATCCATCCATCTGGACTGCCCGTCTCTCCCGTCTTGCCGAGGACACCATGCTTGTGGGCCACCTACCGCACCTTGCCAGGTTGGTGTCACGCCTCTTGAGTGATGATCCAAAAAGTCTTTCAATCGAATTTCGACCGGCTAGTGTACTTTGTCTCTCACGATCCCATGCGGGCTGGGGCCTGGAGTGGATGATTATCCCTGATATTCTTCAATAAACGTTTGTCGTTTCAATCCACACGCCCCTGCGGGGCGCGACTGACCTCTGATTCCAATAGTGTACACAAATAATCTTGATGCTTCACATCTTATTCTGTAATAATACTGTTCATAGGCTACAGGGGATACGTATCCAGGTCTGGCCTGCATCCGTTGTCTTATGTAAAGATCTCAATATATTCTGTTATCTCTCTGATTGCCTGTTCTCTTGTTGCATGGCGCTGATGATAAACAAGGGTTCATTCTTCAATGTTCCACAGGGGCTAGCCACAGCTGTATTATCATAAACAGTTGCATTTCACGCTCATGGAAGCCTTCATAGAAAAAACTTATAAAGAAGGATTTGATAGTCCTGGGAGCAATACTGCTTTCCCAGATCGGAATAATGAATAAGTTCATGTTGCAGTTTCTTCCGTGCCACTGTCATAACGCAATTTTTATCAGTTCGTCCCCGCGTGTGCGGGGAACATTTCCTCCGGGGCTGGTTGAACAGAACAATGGACGGTTCATCCCCGCGTGTGCGGGGAACATACGGTTATTATCGCCACGGAGCCATGTCACGCCGGTTCATCCCCGCGTGTGCGGGGAACATGTCAGGCATATCGCTAATGCGCTCCACATATCTGGTTCATCCCCGCGTGTGCGGGGAACATAACATCATCGCTATAACTACGATAATTAGTTTCGGTTCATCCCCGCGTGTGCGGGGAACATGCCACCGCGCCATATTTATCATACTGTGTAACCGGTTCATCCCCGCGTGTGCGGGGAACATAATTTTATCCGCTACAACACTCCATTCAGTACCGGTTCATCCCCGCGTGTGCGGGGAACATGCTACCCCTGTTTATGGTGAACTGAGATATACCGGTTCATCCCCGCGTGTGCGGGGAACATTGTACCAATATACATAATCCCAATATTGCCATCGGTTCATCCCCGCGTGTGCGGGGAACATTATATGAGGTTAATGGTGATCCATTCATTTACCGGTTCATCCCCGCGTGTGCGGGGAACATCGGTAGGTATCTATCTCAGGCCATACGCCTGTCGGTTCATCCCCGCGTGTGCGGGGAACATGAAAACACGCTTAATGCGCTCATCAGGATGGCGGGTTCATCCCCGCGTGTGCGGGGAACATCTTGTGATAGTAACCCACATAGGTGGTTTGTCCGGTTCATCCCCGCGTGTGCGGGGAACATTGGATGTCCTCGCCTTGTAGGATGCCAACTCGCGGTTCATCCCCGCGTGTGCGGGGAACATCTTTTTTGGCTAATTGCGCATAATGATATATTCGGTTCATCCCCGCGTGTGCGGGGAACATGACCCTCGATGACGTTCCTGAAGAGCATCGACCGGTTCATCCCCGCGTGTGCGGGGAACATTTCTCCATAACAAATGCAATAGTATCCCATGACGGTTCATCCCCGCGTGTGCGGGGAACATTGGATATGGCCTCTCTTTCCTTGTCAATATTGCGGTTCATCCCCGCGTGTGCGGGGAACATTAATAGTCTTTATCTTTGCTAACTGGTTTAGTCGGTTCATCCCCGCGTGTGCGGGGAACATCCTCCGTTGCCGTCAGAGATTTTGTAGAATCGCGGTTCATCCCCGCGTGTGCGGGGAACATTACTGTGGAAGAAGACTGCCTGAACATGATTTCGGTTCATCCCCGCGTGTGCGGGGAACATGTCATCAAATGTTTTTGGTATCTCACCGCTCTCGGTTCATCCCCGCGTGTGCGGGGAACATGTTTTCTGTAACAGTAAACCCTATAATTGTGTCGGTTCATCCCCGCGTGTGCGGGGAACATACTTATTGTAACCACTTAAAATTACTTTAATTGTCAAAGAACAAATTCCTACCAAAGAATCTACCCAGAATCAGCCTCTGCGTTCTGAGAAATTTCGGGAAGGAATGACACCAATTTCAGACCATCTATTTCAACCGGTTCTCTCCTGTTAGCGCCGCATGTCATAAAGTCAAATCCTGACTCAGTGTTTGTATTCCAGGCCATCACAGCATTCCCATCCTCAATTCCTTTGATAACTGTATTCCAAAGCATCTCTCGCACGGATCGTGAGGTACTACCCACGTATATACCGGCACGTACTTCTAAAAGCCAGACCGCAAGTCGTCCACGTATCCTTGGGGGAGCGTTCTCAACCACGATGACCAGCATCGCCTAAGCCCTCCTTATTGGGGATTGCAGGACCCACCGCCTCATCGTGTCTTTTCGGAAAAGGCAGACCACCTGCTGATAGCACTTCCTCGATGGCTGGTATGATTCGCTTTAATAAACGACTCTGCCGGAAAGCATCCCGACATGCAACACGCACTTCTCGCTCAGGTTCATTGGGTTTCTTGGCTGCTATACGGAACGCCATCGGAACAACTGTCTCAAACTTGAACAGATCGGCAATATCGTAAACAAATGATTGTGGTTTCCCGGTATGAATGAAACCTACTGCCGGTGCATACCCTGCCGCCAGAATGGCCGCTTCTGTAATGCCGTAAAGACATGCCGTGGCAGAACTGAGACAACGGTTTGGTATATCACCGCTTTCCCATTCATTGTAATCATAATTACGGCTAAACCACTTAACACCATACTGGCGTGCAAAAAGCTCATACATCTTTCTCACCCTCACAGCCTCTATTCCGCGCAACTGCTCAATACTTCTCTTTTCAGGCGGTTTCTCCTTAAACCGCATTTCATACATCTTTCGAACAACCCTCAGGCGGGCCTCATCGTCGAGAGCAAGTTTGGCTTGATAAAGCAAACGATCCGCCCGAGCGCCTCCAGGCTGGCCCGAGGCATAGAGCCTTACCCCACCATCTCCGATCCAGACAAGAAGACAACCTACACGAGATGCGAGCGTGACCGCAGCATGAGAAACCCGAGTGCCTGGCTCAAGCATAAGACAGACAAGACTACCCACGGGAATGTGAGTTCTCACACCATTCTTGTCTACCACGACAAAAGCGCCATCGAGGACATCGATATTCCCCTTCCCGGCATATGCTACGGAAACCCTGTCCTTTATCGGGATTGGTTTCAGGGGTGGTAGAATAGGTTCAGGCATAAGGAAACCTCCTCTATCGGCCTAAACTAACATGACCAACGTTATTATCACAATGATTATCATGTTTATTGGCTATTATCACGTTTTTCTCCACTTGGCTCCACGGACTTCTGGTATTCTCCTAACTAGCGAACCTTACTTCCAAACCTCAGAGGAATTGCCTGTTGCTCAAGAAACTCATAGTTTAGGGATTTCATGGTTTATTGTCTCCGCTGGTTACTAAATTCACATTGGTTATATCCGCCTCACGAGCATCAGCCCGCAACCGAAGGCTTTCTCAGGGCCAATACCCTCAAAAAGGCATTTGTCAACGAATACTTTTGGATCGGTTACCTCTAATACACCATCAAAGTCGACCGAGCTGAAACCTGCATCTCGCCCCTTTTTGGGAAGTGAATGCCAACGATAGCCCTCTGCTTGGAATTGTAACCGGTTCCTTTCTTTATCCCGTGCTATGTTGAAGCCTTTCCTGCCTCCTTTATCTATAAGCCATTTTTCGAGGGATGTATCTATAGCCGCATTAAATGCAAGATTGAACAGCCTTTCAGGGCTTAATTGTTCCTCCATGAAAACACGGTATCGTTCATTCTCCTCGACATGTTTCTTGAGCGCCACTGTAACAGAGTCGTTGCCGGATGACTGCCATGCTCTAAATACCACCTTCTTCCAAGCCGACTTGCCTTCCGTGCAAACAACTCCAAGGTAATTCGATAACTCACGCAGGACCTGATGTTGCGTATCCATACCCACATCATGCCTTATGCGCATCTTTGTCGGGCCTTTTTCTTTGAAACCATGTTCGGCCCTCTTCCTGGACCACGCATAAATTGACCCAGGTGGCCGCTCTTTCTTTGCCAAGCGGACGGCGTTTGCCCTCAGTTTGAATGCCAACCGGTCGCCAACTTCAATCTTCGGTTCGTAGGGTTTGGTCTCGACATCGAAGAGCGGTGTATCGTTTATCGGTCGGGAGTGGGACACAACATAGTAAACAGGCTCTCCTCTGGCACCCCTCTGATGTTGTATCTGTTCTTTAGCTATTTCTTCCCGGAAAAGGTACCGCTCTTTCTTATCGGGAAAGAGGCCAAAGAGCAGTTGGTGCACACTGTAGCTGTTGTTGTGAAGAAGCCGGTGAAGGTGCGATAATTCCCGGATGTTCTGCTTAACTCTGACTCTGGAGAAATACATCAGTCCCCCTCCTTTGTCATTAGGAAGTTTTCCTCTCTTTGCGTGAACTGCCAGCGACCCCGAGAGATGGGCTGATCGTGTCTTATCAGGACCTGTTGTGCCTTGAGATCGCCTGCTTCGCCTTCCCAATAATATCTTGGGGATTCCTTGCCGATAGCTAACCAGCGCCGGTCTTCCTGCGAAAGAAATGCCAGTGTGGGCGCATCAGCCAACACTCCACTTTCGGTTTCTTTCAAGGCTTTTTGCATGAGATGTGAGGAAATGTAGAGCGGGCCTATCTGATACTTGTCGAGCGCATTGCCAAACCCTTCCGCCGGAAGAACCAAAGGTTTGAGGGGTGCCGCCAGCGGACATGATTTGCGGCCCAGATAAAGGTGAAGCTTGGGCTTAAGTAAAGCGCCCTGAAGTTCTCTGAGCGAATAGGGCGCTTTATCCAGGGCACGGACCGCCACTATGGAAAGAGCATCGCAACGGTACTCCCGGCTGGACAGGAGTGTACCGAGACGGTCTTTGCCGATAACCATTTCGTCGCGTCGAGTACGATAAGAAAAGGAGCCGACTGAGTCTGGAACCTGTGTAGTGTGATAGTCACGGAGAAGGCTGCCCGTGCTCAAAACCTTGATGCCAAAATGGTAACCTTCAGCCAGTGCTTTTTGTCGATCTTCCTCCTCGCGTTTTATACCAAGGGCAGCCGCTAACAATCCGAGAATAGCTGATTTGCCCGGATAGGGTGCGGTATGTCTCGATTCTCCGACCGCAATTTCACCCCAACTGGCAAGGGGACCATAAAGGCGAAAAAGTAGATAGTCCATGGACGCCCACCTCACTTGGATACGAAATCGAGCAACTGATCGAATAATGACCTGTCGTTCTTTTCTTCTTTAGCATCAGGAGAAGGGTCTTTCTTGGTGCCATCTTCGTCAGCAAGATAAATACCACCACTGCCGTTCAGTGCGTTGATGTAAAACCGTTCATCGGCACATGCGCCATATACCTTATCGATGTTGTTAAGGTGAGTAGTCAACGCCGAAATTGCATCGGTCCCATAATCGGCACCGGTAATTGGCTTCAAGAATGCAATGGATAAGGAACGTGGTTGCTGGTCGCCCTTTTCGGCAAGAACATAGCTCGCATAGGCGCGGCTACCGAAGCTGCTCTGTTTTCCTTCAGGGGGAACTTTGACCGCTGCTTCGGTTAGCGCCCTGATCCCTCTTGCCGCCAAAACTGGATCATTAAGGTTTCCGGCAAGCAGTTCAGTATTCACGCATATATAGGCGTAAAAGAGTCCGGCAGCAAAACCTGTCTCACCGATATGAGCTGCTCCAACATCTTCACTGCCATCATTAAGATCGTCAACAGCAGTGAAATAGTCGTCCTCTATTACCACCGGATGAACACTGATCGCATGGGCTATCTGACAAGCAGCTTCCACATTGTAACTTGGAGCAGACGCCAGCATACGACCAAACAGCGCAATATCTACCGCGTGCATGGTTTCCCTCAAAAGTTTCAACTCTTCGTCTTTCGGCCCTTCTCTTCGTTCAGCAATTGCGGCAGCGAGCGCAAAGACAGCCTTTTCCTCCTCGGTATCGAAGAACGCCAGTTGCTCTATTTCGAGCTCTGTTAATTCCTTTTTCTTTTGTTCCTTCTCATCTAGGCCTTTTAACCCTTCTTTTTCCTTCTTTGATTGTTCTTTAAGTTTCCCGAAAACCCCCGCAATAGGTTTTGCCCACTCGATTGCGTCTGTATGCGTAACACCCCTCTTTGTTAATTCGTCATAGATTTTCAAACCCATTTCTTTCGTGCGTTTTCCAATGTGGCCTGCCATCCCTTTTTCAAAGATGTCAGATGTTCGCCACGCACGTTTATTCGCTTGAGATGAAATTCGAAGCCTGTCAACGCCACCCATCTTTGCGGTTTTGGGACGTCCCAGATCATCGCGGTTCAGGTTAGCAGGCGGGTACGAGGTCAGTAAATGAATTTGTAGAAAACGGTTCATAATCTTATTCCTCCTTTTTCTTTTCAGGCTTGCTTTTGCAACGCTTTGTAATAGTCGTTAGCCCAGCGGACAGCAATCCTTTTTTGAGGCTCCCGGTCTGCGCCAAAACGATATTCATTCATCCAGTGTAGTATACTTTCCGCCAGCGAGACAATATTCACACTCTGCTCAACCAGACGAATCGCCCGAACAAGACGTCTGAAGAACTCTTCGGGGTTACGACTTTTCTGTAGCTGCTGAAACCTCAGTTCGCTCATGCGCGGCTTTGTTGCACCAGGCTTCGGCGAAGCAAGTTGCGTCGCGAATGTTTCATTGTCTTGTATCCGTCTTACGTGCGACAAGCTCGCCGCGACCATAGCCGATGAGAGGATATGTTCCGCCTTAGCCCATTCATCGGGCATCTGGTGAAGGAACCGGAAGAAGGGTGCCATTAGCAGGACATCATCTGGCCTCTCTGCTCGGCATAACCTTGCACGATCACCTCTATTTTTGTCGAGGGACGTCCACCACGAGCGCAGTCTTTCTCTGGTTGTTTCTTCTTTAAGGAAGCGGTATTGTTGCGGCTGTTGCATTTGCTACCCCCTTTTTTTACCTATTTTTGCAATCAAATCTTTCATTGATTTGTTAGTTTTGAGTTTCTTTGTTAGCTCCTGGCGGGCTATGATTATTCGTTTCATATCCAAGTCCTCGGCGGGCCCCTCCAAAGCTTTTTCATCAAATAGCTTGTAAGCAAGTCCCTGTAACCTTTTCGCCCACGAGTCATAAATCTCCGGCGGGGCAAGCCTCTGGCTACCTGGAAGATTGACTAGATGTTCCAATAATTCATAAAAATGAGGTTCGCTCTGTTGCCAGAATTCTTGAACCACGCCACTCATGTCGCCCTTCACATCGCCTGGACGGCGAAACCAAGCAGCTTTAATCTGTTTTTGGAGGCTCTCGACAACGTCTTCGGCAGCGTTTATCAGTTCACTCGCCCAGGAAAGGACATTCTCTTGTTGAGTCTGATCAAGGCGGAACAGCGGCAGTGTATGATCGTACCAGCACCTCGCTTTCATGTCGACCATGTCATACCCAAAACACCAGAGGCCTACTGTTCTTTGTGCTCGAATATCACGAGATCTCTGCTCTATATAAGCCCTGACAATCTTAGCTGCATGTTCGCCTTCTCTAGAGTGGGCAAGCGTAAGCGCTACCCAATGCCGATATCCTAATCCACCTTTCTGTCCTTTGATGGAAAGTGGAGGTTTCTCTTTTTGCGGATCAAATCGATACGGAGTTAACGGATGAACCCACCCACCGACATAATCTACCCCCCAAGTGTCGGTCATGTATTTTCTGGCCAAAGTAGAAGTTTCGTTGTCGCACAAATCACATCGCCCAACCGCTTCTGCTTGCCACAATATGCGAATCCTCCTCGGCATTCCCCAATAACATTGAAGAATATGAGTGTCGGCAGGCGTAGTGGGCACGCCATTACCTATGTAGGATTTGATCTTTTTTTCAACTTTCTGTGTAGACACGCGAGTTGAGCCCATCCAGGGAAATACATCGGCAACGGGTTTATCTATACTTGTATCAAAGTCTTCTGCAGCAAGAACATTGAGCCAGATTTTCGACCAGAGGTCTGTTACCCCTGTTGGCCTTACCAGCGTTGTCAATGGTCCTCCACCACGCAATCCGACCCGATGCCCGTTCCCGCCCGTTGGAGCATTGAGCTGAAGGGTAAATAGGGCCATGGCGACACATGCAGGACACATTTTGGTAACGCTATCGCGTTTTATAAAATGGTCAAGGTTTTCCACTATTGTTTTGTCCCCCGGGAAATCCATCAGAAAAGCAGCTACATTTCTCATTTTGCCTTGAGACAGGTTCAGATCTTGCATGAAGGCAGGGCTGCCGCTTGGGCTGGATAGTTCAAATGCAGGTGCAAAATCCAAAAACCTGTTTCTTAGTGTTTGGCTATCAGGGAGTATCTTCCAATACTCCAGCCATTCTTCATGATCGGCTGGCGCAAAACAGGTCTGTAACAATCCAATCAGAAACTGGTAAAGAGCCCCTTGGAAATCGGGGCGCGGCGCATCCAGGTCCATTACCGGATCGGTTGTCTCGGCGATCTGCCACGGAGCGATTTTGTCCTTCTTGCCGCTCGCCCGAATCACCGGCAACCATGCATCACATACGAGATTCATCGATTTCCTCCTTATCAAATCCCCATCCCTTTTTCGGATCGTAATATCGCTCTATCTCCCCGGTAAGCGGGAGCACCTCGACCCATTTCAGTACTTTTGTCTCTTCTTTCAGCTCATCGATCAGCCCATGAAGGCTCTCAGGAATCTTTTCCTTAACTCTTTTCCAGTCGCTTGTGGGCAGGTCGATCATACTCAGTTCCCAAGCGAACTCTCCTGACCCGGCGTATGGTTTCAGCCTGCCTCCGTCCAGGAGAGTAAGGGCAACCGTGGTGCTTTTATCACCAAGGCGTGTCGGAATTCTCGTCTCTTTATCCCATCCCCCGCTATCCTCTGCGCTTGCCCGCGTATAGCCCATCTCCAGCTTAAGCGCGTTCAAAAGCGCCATTCCCCGTTTACTTCCCGCCGCGCCTTCGGCATTCCAGCAAAGATTAAGGAGTGCTTCCGGAATCTCGTCCTGCGCATCTTCTCCGAAAACGCCTTCGATAAGAACACGTGCATCATCAGGCATGGTGAATCTGTCTGAAAGGCGTTGCTGGGTCAGCCACAACTGCCCCACATGCTGATATATGGCCTGCGTTCCCGGTAGTCTGGCCTTCAACCAGTCTTCGTTTGGTGTTGATGTGGGCGCCGGTCCCAAAACGTAAAGGCACGGTCTGCCCCGCTGATCGATGCCTCCTTCAGCCAACAGCGGATTGCCTTCGGCATCACGCGTGTGCCGATGGAGGCGGCCCGCTCGTTGGATGAGAAGGTCAATTGGCGCAAGATCGGAGATCATGACGTCGAAATCGAGGTCAAGAGACTGCTCTACCACCTGCGTTGCCACAACCACTCTGCCACTCCGCTTTTCACTCTTGGAATCCTTGTTGAATAAATCAAGGGTTGCTGCCTCAACAACTTGGCGGTCTATCACCGCAAATCTGCTATGAAAAAGGGTAAGTTTGCTCTTGTCCAGCCATTCCTGCTCCGTAAGCAACTGATAGGCCATACGAGCATCCTTGACTGTGTTGCGCACCCAGCACGCACACTGACCACTCTCTACCGTCTGTCGAAGTGCATCGAGAGCTTGATGCGTCTCTTCAATCATTACAACATCCACAGCACGTTCGACGTTCGGGCGTATTTCCAAGGCCGTTTCCGGCAACGCGCCGGTCGGAACGTGTGTTGCCAGAGGATAAGCAGCCGCCATTTCAAGGGATGGCATTGAAAGTCCGGCCCCATCGCAGAAAGAACGAACATAGTTCTCACGCATCTGGTACGGCAAGGTGGCTGAAAGAAGAATTACACTTCCTCCCTGTCTGGCATGGGCTTCTATTAATGTTTTCAGCAACTGATTCATATAAGGATCATAGGAATGAACTTCATCCACGACGAGAATCTTATTAGACAAGCCCAATAGCCTGAGAGATTGATGCTTGGCCGGTAAGACTGCCAATAGCGCTTGATCCAATGTCCCCACACCGACATCCGCCAAGAGGGATTTCTTGCGACTGTCGGAAAGCCAGGCGCTGCAATATGCCTCCGCGGGTTCGTCATCGTCGGTATAAGTCCGGGTTGGTGGTGCTGATTCAGGAAGGCCCACGGATCTACTAAACCCCTCAGAGAGGTGACGCGCACCATGAGCCAAGACAAGCGATGGACGCTCATCAGCACCAAAGAGCCGCCGATATGCCTTGCCCAGCCGCGTATACATTGCGTTGGCTGTTGCCATCGTCGGAAGGGCGACATAGATGCCCCCGGCAAGACCTGCTGCCATGAGTCTGTGTGCAAGTACCAGCGCTGCTTCAGTCTTACCAGTCCCTGTAACATCTTCCAGGATGAAAAGCTGATTGGTACTTCCAAGCTCTCGACTCTGCGCCCATTCTTGAAGCGGAGTAAGCGAGCTTATGAAAGGAAATAAATGACAAATTCCCGAGAAGGGCGCGGTAGCCGCGTGACGGAGGTCGGCCTTAGCGAGGACTTGTTCAGCGTGAGGTATCGCATGATCCTGCCAATATACGTCTAGGGGCATTACGTCCTGACAGAAACCATCCGGGGAACGTCCTGATCCGAGCCAATCGGCCAAAACGACTACTCCAGCCAAGGTCCACGAAGCAAGCTTCAACCGCCGTTTCAGTTCCTTGTCTTGCAGGATCGAAGCGTCCATGCCCGTTAGGAGAAAAGTGGCACTGTCCTCTCGGAAGTGGCTTGCAGACTGCTCGTCAAAAACGGTGAAGAAGTTCTGATGACGGATCGCCGTTCGTTTCGGCGGCTCTCCATGATGGCCCGTGACGACTTCCATCCAGGGACCAATATTCCGTAATACCAGTGCGAGATCGGGGTGACGGGTATCAAGATCAAAACCACCTCTTGCCAGCCACTGGGGGTGAAGCACCTCTTGCCAGAGAACAAACCCTAGGGTATCATGGCGCTGTGTGTATGGCATTCGCGAGTTTGAAGGGACGAGGGTTGGTGACAGTCGTGGAGCCAACCCTTGAAATGCGGTGGCAAATTTGCCCACGTCATGAAGAGTGAGACAAAAGGTAAACCAGCGTTGCAGCCAAAAGGAGTCTAGATGTAGCTGATTTGACAAGCGTTGGCAAAGAGGCTGCGACGGATTCAGCAAGTAATATCCCACTGCCGCCACATCCAGACAATGATAGACGAGAAGATGGTACCGTGAGCCGTCCTTTTCCGCCTTGCCCCAGTATCGGAAATAGCTTGGTAGTTCGCTCATATTAACTTTCATTCAGTCTGTTATGCCATCTGCCTCTCACAACTGTGTCCGTGTGCAAATAAAATAATGATTCATTTTTCATCAGGTCGAAATCCAATCGGGCGTTTCTTTGCCGCCGGGGGTGGGGCCATAAGTTGTTTGATCGCTTCAATAATCGCAAGGATCTGTTTGTCATGAGTTGAAAGCTTTCTTTCCAGATCAGCTACTTTCAAAGCCAGTTCCTTATGTGATGCAAGAAAAGAGCGCATTCTGATAAACGCCCTGACTACAAAGATGCTCATCTCAACAGCCAGTGGGGTATTCAATACAGAAGCAGCCATAATCGCCCCATGCTCGGTAAAGGCCAAGGGAAGCTTGCGACGACCACCCCAGCCAGACCTTGATGTCGCAAAATGCGACTTCAAGTCCTCAAATTCTTCCGAAGATACTTGAAACATAAAGTCGTGTGGAAACCGATCGGCATTTCTTCTGACTTGCTCGTTCAAGCGCCGGGTTTCAATGCCGTATAACCGTGCAAGATCATTGTCGAGGATAACTCTTTCGTCCCGGATTAGTAATATCACGCTTTCGATCCGCTCCAATGCAATGATACCCTTTCTTCCATTATCCTTAACCTTCTCTGACATACTCCATCCTCTTTTTATTCATGCTGTAAACTCAAAGAGCGCAACCGTTCAAAGCTGGTCAGGCTCAAAACATGTTTGAACTCCTTGAACCTTTTAAATCTTTTCAACTATTTCTTCCCTATCTCAATCCAAATCCTTGCCGTTAACCGTGCGTCGTCGAGGGCTCTGTGAAGTCTTTGTCTGTCAACCTCCACCTCCAGAACATATTTCGCCACCGTATCCAATCTATAGTCCGGTAATGCGGGATAGTGTTTCCTGCTCAGTTTTAATGTGCACTTATAACTATTGTACAGTTCTTTGCCCATCCTCCAAAATTCGTGTCTCAAGAAGGCAATATCAAAATCAGCATTATGAGCTACCAACGTGCTATTCGAGATAAATTGCTGAAATAAATCAAACACATTTTCTGACTTGGGTTGTCCGGCAAGCATTTCAGGCGTAATACCGTGTACCTTGTATGCATTTTTACTGATTCGTTTATCGGTATCGACAAAACTGTGGAACTCATGCCCCATCACATCCTCATTTACTTCAACCGCCCCGATTTCAATAATCCTATCCCCCTTCTCCACATAAAGCCCTGTTGTCTCAACATCAAAGACCACATAGCGCACTACATTAACCGTTTAAACCGCTTAAACTGTTTTATTTATTCCAACCGTTTAATCCGTATTAACCGCTTGAACCGCTTAAACTGTTTTATTTATTCCAACCGTTTAAACCGCTTAAACCGTTCAAACAGTTGAAACTGTATCTTTCATAAGTTCTTCTATCTCTTCCTTCACACTTTTCTGGGGCAGGGGTTTATACTTGGTTCCCTTGTACGGTGTTCCCTTGATATATCTCATAAAGTTGCTGATCATGATGGACAGTTTCTTGAATTGGTCTATGATGGCTTCACATTGATTTCTTTCGAGGTACCCCTGGTCAAGGGCGACGTAAAGCTGACACCGGACTTCGCCGCATGATCCTTTGGCGATTGATAGGAACTGGAGGAATTCCTGATTACCACCGCGCTCGTATCCTTCGGCGATGTTCGACATGACGGAAACAGATGCTCTTCGAATCTGATCACAAAGACCGAAGTCCCGCGAGAATGCCTGCTTTCTTGTGGCGTCGTATATTTTGTTCGTCAGTCTTCTCGCTTCCTGCCAGATCTGAAAATCTTCAAAATACTTGACAGCCATCGTTTCTCCTCTCATTTGAATTCAATCCGTTCAATCCGTTTAAACTGCTTAAACCGCTCCTTTGAATTCAATCCGCTTAAACTGTTTCAACCGCTTGAACGTTATATCATATCCTACCTGCACAGGTGTCTCATCCGGTTTGAGATTAAAAAATACTTGATGAACAGCAAAAGTGAATCCCCCCATGTATAATCCAATATTATCAAGACAGTTTTTGGTTGTCAATTATTCACCTCCATTAAATCTTCTGATTATCCCGGATTTCACCTGTTTCAAAACCTATCCGCCTTTTTGGTTTTTTCGGAGGCTCCAGCAAGGCGTGGATAGCGTCAAAGACCACTTTGAACTGGGCGTCGTACTTCTTTTCCAACTCCTGAAGCTTTTTTGCAAGCTCTTTATGAGATGCTACCATCTCCCGAAGCCTTACGAATGCCCGCATGATCTCGATGTTGACTGCAATTGCTCTTTCGCTGTTGAGCACGCTTGAGAGCATGGCAATTCCCTGCTCAGTAAAAGCATAAGGGAAATAACGACGCCCGCCCCAACTTGAGGTCACAATTTGTGACCTCAAGATTTCAAATTCATCACCGTTGAGTTGGAACATGAAATCTGGAGGAAATCTTTTTAAACTGCGTTTTACAGCCTGGATTAGAACCTTTGTTGGGACGCCATATAGTTGAGATAGATCTTTGTCAAGTATAACTTTCTGGTTGCGCAAAACAAGAATATGCTTTTCAATAACTTCGACTGGAACTAATGTGCTCATATAATTCACCCTTAGATGAAAATATTTTGAGTGTTAAATTTTAAGTTGAGCTTCAATAATTCAAAATCAATATTATTATGATCAAACTATATCATATTAAAAGCATAGCACAGCAAACTGACAACTGTATGTCAGTCTGGTTTACGGTTAAAAAAAGTTTTGATGAACAGCAAAAGAGAATCCCCCGATGTATAACTCAAAACTATCAAATGAGTTTTTGGTTGCCAGGGTTCTGTTCAGCCTCCATTTTAAAAGAAGTAACTGACCTGTCCATTGAAGCAATGATCTGTAAGTGAATGTGGGCTATGTTACAAAACCAACTTTAAATATTATTGAGAGTTATAGAGTAAACCGGTACAATACGTGATCATAGGGTAGGGAAATTTGGTGATCATTAAAATCAGGCAGGAGTATATATGATGAAAAGATGCAGAGATAGGATTAAGTATCCGAAGTACGTCGCATACATTGGCCTCCTGGTTTTTATCGCTATGTTCCTCGGTGGGTGCGCAACCCCTGTTGGGGTGCGTCAGCTTGATCCGAAACAGGTTCAGAGAAACCTTACGGCAAGTATCCTTTCGAGTGATGAGCTGAGTGCTTACACGCAGCAAATCCTCAATCGTGCTGATCTTTCAGCCAGATTTAGAACACAACCGGCAGAAGTTCTGGCAGCCCTCCACAAAGGTCTCCCAACGGCGAGTGAAGCAGATCGGTTTTTTGCCCTCGCTGAGCTGAGCTATGCCTATGCTTCTAAAGGTGGCCCTCAATCCTATTATAGCGCCTCGGTAGTTTATGCTTATGCCTTTCTTTTTCCCAAGATCGGCCGTACTGATCCAGATCCTACTGATCCCCGGGTCCGTATTGCACTGGATTTATACAACAGAAGCCTGGCCCAGGCCTTTACGGCTGGTGACAGGGCAAAGGTTATGATCGGTGAAGGCAATTACCCTCTTCCATTCGGGGAATTGATCGTTAAGGTTGACGCTGAAGAGTTCCTTTGGGGTTCTTTCAGGCTTACAGATTTTGTCCAGGCGGCCGAGTTTGACGTCCGGGGATTGCGCAACCGATATAGGTGGCCGGGTATTGGTGCTCCCCTTATTGCCGCCACAGAACCGTTAAAAGGGGTAATAGTTCCTGAATACTCCCGAATCCCTCCCAGGATAAGGGTTGCTGCCACAGCATTTCTGAGAATTGATAATGTGGAAGAGGGAATAGAAGCTGGAAAAGTAACGGCAAACCTGGAGCTTTATACCACGGGAGAGGCAACCTCGGTAGATATTGGTGGGCGTACTGTACCCTTAGAGTACGAACTGAGTTCTGCTATGGCTTATACGCTTGAGGGTTCCCAGGTCTACAGGTTTGAACTAAGAGGCCTTTTCTCAGGAGATTTTTCCCTTATTGGAAAGAAGGCGAGATACCAGGATGGCATCTTTCTTATGGAGCCGTACCGACCAGGCCGTATACCAGTTATATTTATCCACGGGACTGCATCAAGCCCTGCGAGGTGGGCAGAAATGTTCAATGAGCTTTCGAATGACCCCGTACTCTGGGGTAATTACCAGTTCTGGTTATTTACCTACAATACAGGCAATCCGATAACCTATTCGGCAGGCATCCTTGCTGATGGTCTCCGAAAAACTGTAGATGAGATGGACCCGGAAGGAAAAGATCCGGCATTGAGAAGGATGGTGGTTATCGGCCATAGTCAGGGTGGACTCCTCACAAAGCTGACAACAGTTGACAGCGGGTTGAAGTTCTGGACTACTGCTCTGCCGTTCGATGAAGTCAACGCATCTGCCGAAACAAAAGAGATACTTCGTCGAAGTGTCTTTTTTAAACCTGTCCCCTCAGTAAAAAGGGTTGTTTTTATCGCAACACCCCATGGCGGCAGTTTTGTTGCTGGTGGCTGGATTGGACGGCTCACAAGCAAGTTTATCTCGTTGCCCTTCCGTCTCGCCGACACCATGAAGGAGGTTATCACCATGAATCCTCAGTTGAAAGCTGTGCGATTCATAAAGGATGCCCCCCGGAGCACGGACAACATGGATCCCAAAAGCCCGTTTATAAAAAATCTCTCGTCAATGCCTATAGCCGAGGGTGTAACCGCCCATTCAATCATAGCGGTAAAGAATCCGAAAGAACCGAAGGACAGATGGAACGATGGAGTCGTCGAATATACAAGTGCTCACATCGACGGAGTTGCTTCAGAACTTGTGGTAAATTCGGGACACTCAACCCAGGACCACCCTGAAACCATTGAAGAGGTGCGCCGCATTCTACTCCAACATCTCAGAGAATCAGGGGAATAATAGCTATGGGCAAGACTGTAAGGTTTTTTGTTATTCTTTGCCTTTCTATAATTATTGCCTGCATGACTTTGTGGGCAGCCCTGGCCATCTTCTATTCAAACCTGGCAGAAGAGACCCTACGAACAAATATTGCCATTGGCTTTGCTGTCGGTACGGCAGCAGCATTTCTTTTCATAAAAAAACGGTTGCAGGTCCTTATCGGGTATTTGATCGTCTTTTGTTTGATTGTGGCATGGTGGATGAATATCAAGCCGTCCAACGACCGTGACTGGCAGCCTGATGTTGCTGTACTCCCCTATGCAACAATACAGGACAACCAGATCACCATCCATAATATCCGGAACCTTACCTATCGTACGGAAACTGACTTTGATTCCCATTATTATGACAAAACATTTGATCTGAAAGCCCTTGATTCTGTAGATCTTATTGCCGTCTACTGGATGGGCGATGCGATAGCCCACATCATGATGAGTTTCGGCTTTCAGGAGGAAGATTTTGTGGTCTTCTCCATTGAAACCCGCAAGGAGAAAGGGGAAGGGTATTCGACTATCAAAGGGTTCTTCAAACAGTACGAGTTGATTTATATTGCCGGCGATGAACGGGACCTCATACGGGTAAGAACAGATTATCGCAATCCCCAGGAAGATGTATACCTGTACCGTCTAAATATCAATCGTGAACGTGCGGAAAAGCTCTTTATGGCGTATATCAGGCAGATCAATGAAATGAAGAAAAGGCCAGTATGGTACAATACCCTTACCACAAACTGTACCACTAATATAGTGATGCATATAAAAACGTTCAGCGACCGTATACATTATAGCTGGAAAATACTCCTCAGTGGATATGGACCACAGTATGCATATGAACGGGGAACGCTCGATTCAAACATACCTTTCGCAGAACTGAGGCAACGAAGCTATATAAATCCAAGGGCACATGTAATTGGGAATGATCCAGAATTCTCCAGAAAGATCAGGGTGGGGCTGCCAAGGCCATAGCCTTTATCCTCTTTCCATATTCCTTTTTTAGCGCATCCAGGTAAAACATATCGATGGGACCTTTCACAGTTGTCACTTCTCCGAAGCGCTTCGAAATAATCACGTCATCTGGATTGAACCCCGAGGCGAAGCGGAGGCGCCAGCGGAGCTGCTGGATATTAAGCGCGACTGACTCCAGCTTTACAGCAAGGCCATTATAACCAAGGCTCTTCAGGCAATCCGATACAACCTCGTCGGTATATACATTACGGGCAAAGAGGCATGAAACCATGGACGTGAGGAGCACTCTTCCTTTCTCATCCTGCACCAGGAATTCTACAGCCCTGTCCACATCCTTTTCTGTGGTTTTTTGATCATAGCTATACCCGGCACTATCAAGATGAGAGTGACGAAAGCCCAGCGCCTGGGACACGAAAAAAACCTCACCTGTGGCATAGCCCGCCATCTCCTGGCCGAGGACACAGGAAAAGTCAGAACCACCGAAGTGTTTAACTGCTTCATTTATCCCCTGAGAAAGAACCCGGTAGAAATCGTTTGTACCAACACCAAGATGATGAACTGCCTGACGGTAAGTGGAGGCATCACCAAATCCAAGCGGCACAAGTGTCTCTTTTTCAGAGATCAGGCCTTTTTCAGTAGCCTCGGTTGCCCAGGCAAGGCAGACTCCGGCGGACATTACGTCGAGCCCAACTTTTTCTACAGCATCGATAATGCCAAGGACAGAAAAGCAGTTTGTAATGCCCAGCATGGAGCCAACTGCAAATACCGGTTCATGATCATAGGAAACCTGGAGGTAGAAATACCGGTTTTCCTTGGCAAATCTTTCCCGTACGTACCCTACATGGATGCATCCAACGGGACAGCCAGAACAGGCATGGTTGCGGAGTAAGGCGTCAGAAGCAAATCTCTCACCTGTGATACCCGCCATCTCTGGATCCGTGGTCTGTTTAAGATTTCTAATGGGCAAGGACATAACTTCATTGAGAGATGCCACGTTTACAGGGGTACCTATGTCGTGATACTTGTGCATAATTTCAGTTGCAGTCATTTTGCGGTAAACAGTCTGATAGAGCTTTCCATAACTATCACCTGTGGGCAAATCAAAGACTTTGTCACCAATAATTACGATAGCCTTAAGGTTCTTTGATCCCATAACGCCACCACCCCCCAGTCTGCCAAAGTGGCGATAGGTATCCACATTGATACACGCAGTCGGTGCTCCACGTTCCCCTGCAGGACCAATGCGAAGAATACTGCGATGGCCGGAATTTCCAAACATGTGGCGTAGCATTCTTCCTGTCCTGAAGACATCCATTCCTTTCATGTAATGAGCTTCCTTCACCTGGAAGTGGCTGGAGCTTATGGAAAGGCAGCTGAGACGATTGGCCTGCCCGGTTATTACAAGTCCATCAACATCTGCAAACCGCAGTGCCAGGGCAGAGCGACCTCCACCATGGCTCTCAGCATACTGGTTGTGGTAGGGTGATTTGAAGGCGCACACTGTCTTGCTCATGAGCGGAAAGTATCCAGTCAGAGGGCCTATGGTAAAAATGAGCGGCTGATCCGGATCATCCCAGGGCCTATCTGTATGGCCGTAAAGGTTGAACAGCAATGCTGCAAGTCCACTGCCTCCTGCGAATGCGTCCCTGCCCTCAATAAATTCATAGGTTCCCTTGCCCGAGGAAAGGTCTATCTTCAGGATTTTGAATTGGTTACTGATCACAGGTTTACCTCTTCTTCTCCCTTTTCCATGGGCTGGGCAGCCACATCTCCCATTTCAAGGCACGCATGGGGACAAAAAGAAATACAGCGGCCACAGTGGATACAGACAAATGGCTGGCCTGTATTGTCCAGGAAGATCGCATCAACAGGGCAGGCCCGTGCGCACGCTCCGCAACGATTACAAAGACTTATTTTTACCACAACTCCCCCACCTTTTCTTTGTGTGTAGGCCCCGGTGGGACAGGCCTTGACACAGGGGGCAGGGTCACAGGCAAGACAAGTCCGGGCTTCAAAACCTGTAGATAATCCTCCTGAGGAGGCGATTCTGATTCCGGCAGTATCCCATGAAAGGCGCCTGTGGACGAGGCGGGCACAGGCAAGAGAACAGGAATGGCAGCCAATACATCTGTCCATCCTGGGGGTTGTGAGAATTTTCATGAAATAGCCCTGATACAGTTTACAACACATCATGGCAAGATTCACTTGGAATTACCGGATAATGTTGACTTTTTATCCTGCCTACATTAAAGTAAACCCATTGATTATTTTCAATTGTGCATGACAAGGTCAGTAGTTGCACAATCTGAAGCATTTAACAACAGAGGAATATAAAGATGGAAGATGAGCTCGATCTGAACATTGAAAAATTGGGAGAATGTCGGATACCGTCGCCGGTCTCTATTGGCCGCTTTACCAAAGATAATGAAAACGTACTTTTTAGGGTTACCCTGCCTGATATCGAGACGTACCTGGCCTCCGGGAGAAGACCCCCTGCTTTTGAACAAGCCGGGCCAAGAGAGAAGATTTATTTTGACCCCTCGAAATTGAAATGCGGAATTGTGACGTGCGGTGGGCTGTGTCCCGGGCTAAACGATGTGATCAGATCTATCGTCCTAAGCCTGTACTATCACTATGGAGTCAGGACTGTGTTTGGATTTCCTTACGGCTACGAGGGGCTTTCATACCGCCACGGGCATACCCCCCTTGATTTAACCCCGAAATCAGTCGAAGGGATTCACGAGAAGGGCGGGACGATCCTCGGTACATCACGGGGGCCTCAAGACATATCAGAGATGGTAGACACCCTTGACCGTATGAACATCGGAGTTCTTTTCGTTATCGGAGGCGACGGAACCCTCAAAGGGGCAAAGGCTATTTCCGAAGAGATCAAGAATCGGGGATTAAAGATAAGCGTGATCGGCATACCCAAAACTATAGATAACGATATATCCTATGTGCAGAAATCTTTCGGATTTGAGACAGCAGTGGCAGAGGCAAAAAAGGCAATTTTCTCCGCCCACACGGAAGCTCTCGGCGCGCGAAACGGAATCGGTCTTGTAAAGCTTATGGGCAGGGAATCGGGTCATATCGCTTCATATGCTACTCTGGCGTGCAATGACGTCAATTTCTGCCTTATACCGGAAAGCCTTTTCACTATGGAGGGGTTTTTGCATGCCCTGAAGAAAAGGCTCCAGGAGAGAGGCCATGCTGTCATAGTGGTTGCAGAGGGCGCAGGTCAGAATTTCCTCAAAGATACAGGTGAGCGTGATGCTTCCGGAAATATACGTTTCGCTGATATAGGCCATTACCTGAGAGACATGATTCGCAATTTCTTCAAAAAGTCCACGATGCAGATCAGCATGAAATATATAGATCCCAGTTATACTATCAGGAGTGTTCCGGCAAACGCATCTGATTCTGCTTTTGCCCTTATCCTCGGCCAGAATGCGGTTCATGCTGCTATGACAGGCAGAACAAACATGCTCGTGGGTACATGGATGAACAGGTACACGCATGTACCAATCAGCCTGGCTGTTTCCAGGCGAAAAAAGATTGATCCTGATGGCTGGATTTGGGCCAGTGTTCTTACCGCAACGGGCCAGCCACGAAATATGGTCGACCCTGTATCACCACCATAAAGAGCTATGTCGTTCTCCACCGAAAGGAATGCCCGCACCTATGAAATTGGTCCTGGAAATCGCTATCCTCTTGGTGCCACGTTTGATGGTGAAGGTGTAAACTTTGCAATCTGGTGCTGGGCTGCCACAAGAGTTGAGCTTCTTCTTTTTGAGTGTGCTGACAGCCCACACCCGTTTCAGATAATCACCCTTGACGATGTGATAAACAGAACCTTCTTCTGCTGGCACGTGTATGTTGCGGGCCTGACCCCGGATATTTGTTATGGCTGGCGTACTGACGGGCCAGGCAATACACCCCGAACCGGTCATCGTTTTGACAGAGAAAAGATACTGCTCGACCCTGTAGCGCGTGCTGTGACAGACCTTTTGTGGAATCGTGAACGGGCTATTCAGCCCGGGGACAACTGTGATGCCTCAATGCGGGCTATCCTGGTCGAGGAGGACATGTATGACTGGGAGGGCGACAAACCACTCGAGCGACCTGTGGAAGAGACTATTATCTACGAGATGCACGTCAGGGGGTTCACCCGTCACCCGAACTCAGGGGTGATCAATCCCGGAACCTTTGCCGGTGTCATTGAAAAGATTCCATACCTGAAAGATTTAGGCATTACAGATGTTGAACTCATGCCTACCATGGCATTCGATGAACAGTGTGTTCCAGAGGGAACGGCTGCATTGGGACTCAAAAACTATTGGGGATACTGCACCCACAGTTTTTTTGCCCCTCATCCCGGTTACTCGGTAACCCCCCACCTGGGAACCCAGATACGGGAATTCCGAGACATGGTGAAAGCCCTTCACCGGGCAGGAATAGGAGTCATCATGGATGTGGCGTTCAATCATACAGCAGAAGGGGGCGGAGAAGGGCCCACCATCAATTTCAAAGGTTTCGGGAATTCAGGTTTTTATCATCTTTACCCCCATGACCGGAGGCTGTACCGGGACTTTACAGGCTGTGGCAACACAGTCAACTGCAACCACCCTGTAATCTCCCGCTTCATTATCGATTGTCTGGAGTATTGGGTAAGGGAGATGCACATTGATGGGTTTCGTTTCGACCTGGCAAGTGTCTTTGCCCGCGACATGGACGGAATCCCGAAACGCTTTGCCCCTACTCCGTGGCTCATTGAACTTTCTCAGACCCTGGCAAACACGAAAATCATTGCAGAAGCGTGGGATGCTGCAGGGCTTTACCAGGTAGGAGGATATCCAGGGTACCGCTGGGCTGAATGGAATGGCATGTACCGGGATATAATCCGTCGTTTTGTCAGGGGCGAAAAAGGGATTATTGGGGAGGTTGCCACGCGACTGATGGGGAGCAGTGACCTCTATGGGCGTGAAAAGAGATTGCCCAGTAACAGTATCAATTTCATTACATGTCACGATGGCTTCACTGTCCACGATCTCGTAAGCTATAACGAGAAACACAATCACTCCAACGGTGATGACAATCAGGATGGATCGAATGACAACCTTAGCTGGAACTGTGGGGTAGAAGGAGAGACCAATGATGAAAGGATCACCTCTCTGCGGCAAAGGCAGACCAGGAACTTCATGGCCATTCTGCTTTTGAGTCAGGGAATCCCCATGCTCCTTTACGGGGATGAGGTGCTGAGGACGCAGAAAGGTAACAACAACGCCTATTGTCAGGACAACGAGATATCCTGGTTTGACTGGAGTCTTACGAGCAGAAACCGCTATATGCTCCGTTTTGTTAGGGAGATGATTGCTTTCCGCAAGCGCCATCCCTGTCTTATGCACCAGAGGTTTCTGAAAGGGACCCGTGAACCAGGGTCAACCTATCCTGATGTTACCTGGCATGGGGTTAAGCTTTATGAGCCTGCCTGGGAAGATCCCGACGCGCAGGTTCTGGCCTTCACCCTCGGAGCAGTCAGGGTTGATGAAGAAGACCTTCATATTGTCCTGAACATGTCAGGGGAGAGCTTAAGCATTCCGCTTCCTGACCCTGCCGGGAGATTGTGGTACTGTGCTATCGACACGGCAAAGCCATCACCAGACGACATTGCCGAGCCGGGAAAGCAAGTAGGGCAACCCTATGGATACTGTCGGGTGTCACCGAGAAGCGTGGTGGTTTTTGAGAGGAGATAAGGTTTTAATACCGGTTTTGCATTGTTTATTAAAATTTTCAGTCACTTTGAACAACAGAGGGATGAGGCTGGGATGGCCCGATTACAAAGATTCATCATACTGTTCATTGTCATCCTTTTGTTCCCGTCGATTGCTGGTTCATATGAGACGTTAAAGAAGGTGCGCTCAAAGGGCGTTCTTCGATGTGGTGTCAGCGAGGGCTTACCTGGTTTTTCCATGAAGGATGCCAAGGGGCGATGGACCGGGATGGATGCTGACTTTTGCCGCGCTGTGGCTGCTGCTGTTTTTGGTGATCCTGAAAAAGTAACTTTCTACCCGTTGACAGCCTCGGAACGCCTTCCAGCCCTTCGTACCGGAGAAATCGACCTTCTTTCAAGGAACACCACATGGACAATTGGCCGGGAGACTATGCTGGGCCTTCAATTTGTCGGAACGCTCTACTATGACGGTCAGGGCTTCCTGGTTCGCAAAAGTAGTGGAATAACAAAAGTTTCTCACCTGAAGAATGCTGCCATATGCATCGAAAAAGGAACGACAAGCCAGGCAAACCTTGATGATTACTTCCGAACGAAAGGATGGAGGTATAAGCCAGTCATATTTGAATCCATTATTAAGGCCCAGGAAGCTTTTTTTTCAGGACAGTGCAAGTCATACACTTCTGATCGTTCACACCTGGCAGCGGTACGTTCAGGTGTACGTGACGGGTCCAAAACATACGCGATTCTGCCCGGTCAGATATCCAAAGAACCGTTGGGGCCGGTGGTACGTCGCGGAGATGACGAGTGGTTTACCCTGGTACGGTGGGTGCTTTTTGCCCTCATAGAGGCTGAGGAAATAGGGGTGACGCAGGCAAACGTGCGAGCCAAGGCAAAGGAGAAAGGTAACCCGGACCTTGAGCGCTTTCTCGGATCATCAGGAAACTTTGGAAAATCCCTGGGCATTGCCAATGACTGGACTGTAAGGATAGTTGAAAGTGTTGGAAACTACGGAGAAATGTTTGAGCGAAACCTTGGACGGGGAAGCCCTCTCAATCTTGACCGCGGTCCAAACCGTCTCTGGAATAAAGGGGGACTGATGTATGCCCCTCCATTCAGATAAATTCATCGAGATTGAAGGCGTGCTGATGCGAGAATTACCAGAGGCCATACCATGAGTGAACTGCAAATCGTTACGACCTATGCTGTCTTTGCCGCAGTCATCCTGGCCATAGCATTCAATATCCTTGACCTTGCCCTGGCAGGTTTGCTCGGGGTGAGTGTGTTGATTGTGTTCGGTATCCTTACCCAGGGTGACATCATCAATGTAGTAAAGATGTCCGGATCAACCTTTGCCCTTCTCTTCGGCGGAATGATCGTAGCACGGACATTGACCACATCAGGTATCTTCGAATTCCTGGGAGCCCTTTTCCTTCGAAAGACCAGGGGCAGGGGCAAGCGTTTTCTTCTGGGACTTGTCATACTCGTGGCAATACCCTGCATGTTCCTTCCGAACGCTACCACGGTACTTCTGCTGGCGCCCATTATCATTCGTGTTGCCGCTGTTTTGAAGATAGACATAATAGCTCCCCTCGTTCTTACTGCGATTATCAGCAATTCCGCAGGACTGCTCACCCTTGTGGGCGACCCGGCCACATTCCTTGTCGGCACCTCTATCAACATAACCTTTATAGAATATTTTAAGCGAGTCAGCGCAGGCGGGCTTGTGTCGCTCCTCGTGCTCATACCGCTTCTGCCCCTCATAATGAAAGATATATGGAGAATAGAGCTAACACTTCCAGACGATTTGAAGGGGGAGACATTCAAGCGACCGTGGCTCAGTGTCCTGTCACTCGGGGTTCTCGGGATCATGGTACTCCTCTTTCTCTTTGGAGAATTTCTTCCGACAAGTATTGTTCCGGCGTCAGCATCGATTATAGCGTGTTCTGTAGCCCTCCTGATTATTTATGGTGCAAAGGTGGAACCGGTGGCAAATGTATTGCGCGATATTGACTGGAAGACGATTATCTTTCTCGCATGCATGTTCATCCTTGTCGAGGCCTTCACCAAGACAGGCGCCCTTCGCGGGCTGAGCAGTCACATGAGCCAGTGGTTCGGATCGAACCTGGTTCCCCTCGCCTTTGCGCTGATAGTAGGAGTTGGATTTGCTTCGAGCTTGCTTGCAAACATACCCATCGTTGCCACCATGATTCTCCTTGTTAAAGGATATCTTATTTCAACGGAGTTTGTCCCTGAGGATGCACTGGGTGTATTTTTTACAGACTGGCCACCTGTTACCCTTCCTGTTTTTGTGGCCATGATGTTCGGGGGCACCCTCGGTGGAAATGCTACACTGATCGGCGCATCTGCTAATGTGGTGAGTGCAGGCATTAGTGCTGCTCACGGCAGACCCATTACCTTTGCTGCGTTCTTGCGGTATGGATTACCGATTACAGTCTGCCAGCTAGCTGCATCTGCACTTTACGTGTGGATACTCTCCATGGTAGTAAGGAGCTAAAGAACCCTTGAATGTGAATGAAACAGGATTTTTTATATGAAGTCTGAGGTAAATGTGTAGGTGTGCAGATGAGAGGAATTCTTAAGTTCCATAAACATTTACCTGCAAAACAAGATCTGAAGATATCCCTGCGGTAAAATTGAATTTGATGCGGCACTTTCTGAGCATTGATGATCCGGGCAGGCCATCGGTCCATGAGATTACAGCAGGAAAGGTGGCTGGAATTCTCTCCGCCGGTCTTTGAGGAGGTGGCCGATCCCGGCCCGATCATAGTAGCCGGCGCCTTCTGCTTCAGTATGGGAATGACCATCACAGGAGGGGAGGTGTTACATTCCTATATAAATGAATAGGAATGCAGATTACAGGTAATAGGTTACAGGCGATAGGGAAGAAATGGGAGGAGCGGAAAAAATACCGATTGACGAAGGGCGAATAAACACTGACTTTTTTCGGGTTCCAGTGGTTATCAAGTGAAGAGCAGTCGTCCCAGCAAAGCACGGTCGCCTATTGCCCCTCTATGATCTTGCTCTTGGCTTACAGCTATGAGCTTATCAGCATTATGACTGAAATCCATGCTCTATTATTGATCTCTCAATGTACGCTTTGACCCGGTGTTTTGGCCTGAAAACGCCGGCATGGCTGTCACACAGAATGTCAGCCTCGAGGGTAAGGAGTTTGTCCATAGACTCCCTCCATGCTATTGGATCGCATTTGAAATCCTCAAGAAGGGGTGCGCTCATATCCTGAGCAAAAAGAATCCTTCTGCCCCCCTCACCGAGGTAGAGTGCAATTGATCCCGGTGTGTGCCCGGGTATGTGGATCCAGTTGACCGCATGCTCTCCAAAAACGAGACGTCCTTGGTTGCCCCGGAGTTTTACATCGATTCGGAATGGCTGGAGGTAAATGCCAAAGCACCATGCAGCGGTCATATGCTGGTCCCCCCGCTCTATGATATCAGCATCCAATGCATGCATAACAATCCTGCTCCCACAGTGTTGCCTGAACAGTGTCGCGCCTCCTATGTGATCCATGTGGCAGTGAGTCAAGATGACGGTTGATATTCTGAAAGGATCGAATCCAATGGTCTCAATGTTTCTGATAGTTTTTTCAAAGCCAAGCCCGGCCCCACTGTCGATAAGGACGAGTTCATCAAAGTCCAGAAGGTAAACCGCCCCATCCCTGACATCAGAAATGGCAGCGCCGCCAACCTGGTAAACATTTTCAACTATCTGACGTGTTCTCATCTTTAGAATATACTCTCAAAAGAAGATGTCAAATTGTGCTATGAAAAAAGCGTTAAACCTTCCTTCTGTAACCATCCTTCATCACCGCTTTTCACATAGCTTAAATATTCACTAAAGTGCATTTGTAATTCAGAGATAGCTGTTGTTTTCATACCATATTTTTCAGTCATTTTGTTATAACTATTATAGTCAATCGAGCATCCAGTCAATGCATGAAGGGTTATGAAGAAGCAAGAGGCGATAGATATGCCCATACCACGCGCCATAGATAGATAATAATTGCACCCTGGATCAGCCTTAATTTTTTGCCTCTAAAACGCTCGACGGTTTTGTCGGATATTTTTCTTCAAAACGACAAAAATGTAAGAAGCAATCGGGTAGATTGAGGGTTTATCCAATTATTTCAGCTTCTTTCAATCAAGTAGCTGAGGCATAAGTATTGCTATAAGTGTTTTGAAAGACAAAGAACACGATAGGTTGTCGGTTTTATAATGAAAAATGTTGCAGTAAAACCGCAAGGCTGAAGGAGGTACCCGGTGAAAATCATTGTGATTGTCCTTGGGCTAAGTGTGTTGACAGGGTGTGCAATTGTCCCTCTTGCCTGCTATGATTGTTATGACTCCTGTTACGGGTCTTCGTATTCTGTATCTTCTGACAATCAATATTCCTCAGGCAGGTATCCCACAACAGGACTTGCTGATGCTCCCTCATCATCCGGTACAAACTACTATGGATACCCTTATTACAGGACTCAATATCCTGATTATTACGGGCATGGATATTACGGGCCTCGATATCCCGGCTACTATGGCTACAGGTATTACCGGCCCCGGTATTAATCGCTTGGGTTTTCAGTGCTACAGCAAGTAAAGATGCAGAATAAGGGCGAGGTTTTTCGGTTAAGATGAAGATATTGACACAAGAACCTTTTGAGGTTATGTTTGGGAAAGGAAGGCAAAATATGAAGAAAATCATTGTTATCGTCGTTATCGGAGTGTTTTTCTCTTTTGGTGTTTTCTCAGAAGGCTTCTGCGCACGCGGTGGTCCTCCTGGCGGCGGCTCTTCAGGCGGACGTCCTCCTGGAGGGGGCGCTATAAGTGGTCCACGTCCTGGTGACGGCCATCGCGGTGGTGGTTATTACGGAGGTAGATATCATCGTGGCGGTGGTTATCATTACTATCGCGGCGGTTCAAGATACTATTTCGGTTGGGGCCTGGGATTCCCGTTCTACCCATACCCCTTTGACTATTATGCATCTGGCTACCCCTATGTATATCCCTATTGGTATCCGTATTATCCCTATGCCTATCCAGACTATCGCACTGCGTTTCCGGACTATCCATATTCTGATGATCAAGCTGCAGTCTACGTCGAGCCTGAGCAGCCTTATTATTGGTATTACTGCAGCAATCCAGAGGGGTATTATCCCTATGTCACCAGTTGTCCGGGTGGATGGGCCAAGGTAGTTCCTACACCGCAAGGAGAGGAGGGTAAGGTAAAATGAATTGGCAACGAGGTTTAATGCTGTTATTAATCGTGGCAGTGATAGGCGGGTGCGCAACCATGCCGGCAGGCCCGACTGTGAGGGTGATGCCGGGTCCTGGAAAACCTTTCGAGGTCTTTATTGATGAAGATACAATGTGCAGGCAATGGGCTCTGCAGCAGATTGGAGGATTGCCACCAGGCGAGACTGCTAACCAAAATCTGGCTTCTGGAGCGGTCCTTGGAACGCTTCTGGGTGCAGGCATAGGTGCTGCTATTGGATCTACCACCGGTGATGCTGGCGCAGGTGCTGCAATAGGTGCAGGGGCCGGTCTTCTCGGGGGAACCGCAGTGGCATCGAATTCTGCTTATGCTTCCCAGTGGGAGCTCCAAAGGCAGTACGATATAGCTTATTCGCAATGCATGTACGCGAAAGGCAACCAGGTTCCGGGTGTGGTTAAACGCCAGCCCCAGGCTGATGTGCCGCCACCTCCACCACCGCCGAGTGTAAATCCAGGATCATGGGTTACCGTACCTGGCCAATATGTGAATGGTAAGTGGGTACCTGAACATAAAGTGTTCGTACCGCCTCCTGCCAGATAGCAGGTTCTACCCCCGAGAAAGCCAATGTCCTGGCCAGGTCCCCGACTCCATAAAGACCTGGTGTTCAGTATGCAATCGGGAATAGGTGACTAATTGAGACGGTTCACATGTCCTTTACGGACGATCTTGTCTGCCTGGCAGAAAAAGCCGGCATCAAGCCGGCAGACTGAGTAAGACCGTTTCTCACGCAGATTTTACCAAACTGACCTTGTCAAGAAATCAGTGGATTTTGGACAGCAAGTCCCGGAAAGCGACCAAAGTCTCTGTCGGCTGTCCATAACTCCCTTACCCCATGTTGGTGGCATATTGTTACTATGCGGGCGTCGTGTACCTGGGGATCTGAAATGCGGCCACTTTGAAGGGTGGAACGTAACAACCGCCAGTAATCTTCAGATTCCGAAAGCATGGCGAGGGCGGGTGACTCAAGCCATGCCTCAACTTGGTCAATTGCTGTCTCAAGCGGCGTCGGAGGGTTATATATTCGAGGGTGGGTTACTATCGCGAAAAATTCGTGGATACATGGCCACGGTATGGCCCACGGGGCTCTGCCCTCAGCCAATTCAACAATCCTTCTGAGGGCTTGACCATGTCAGGGCGAGTCTTCCCGATGAGCATAAAACAGAATGTTGCTGTTCACCGCAATCAAGCGCCCCGTCCTTCGTAACTTACCTGAAGGATTTGGTCCCAGATTGTTCCGGCAAGGTGCGGCTGAAAATCTGTGCCCTTGAATGTAACTTTTCTCAGCTTGAAATAGCTTCGACGTTTCCGTTCAGATATAATAGGACGAAGACCCTCTTCAATAATAACCTTCACAGTAGTATTCTCCTGGCGGGCTAACATCCGCACTTCCTCAAAGTGAACATCCGGTATTTGTATGGTTGTCTTCATATGGATAACCATATCACACTATGTGGTAAACCGTAATGCAGATTCTGTCTTTTCTTACAACTCTGTTTTTACCTTTTTTTGTTTTGCATCACCCTTCTCACTGAAAACAAAATTAGTTGAGTTAAGATGATTTCTGCATGGGGAATGAAACTTGTTTTGTGTTGAACTGAACTGCAGGGTGGATCTGAAATAAGGTTTTACAATAGAAAATATGAGGACTGAATGCTGTCTTAAGATTCCTGACGTAGAAGTTCGTGATGGAAAGGAGCTGAACGGCTCCATGGCTCTATTGACAGGCTGGTTACGGGATTGATAGAATATGCCGAAACCAGCACTGCACAGTCTTCAGATATCGGTTTTTTTCATGCTGCAGATTGACACTCATGGCCGTAACGTGCAACTGATGTAATAGGAGGTTGGAATGAACATAGGCGTTTTGGAAACAATGGAGGCTCCTGAGCTTCGTGAGTACCTGCGGTTTCTCCTATGGCACTACCGCGTAATGGACGGTTTCTGGTTCTTGTTTGTTGAGAAGGAATATGGAAGGAAGGCTGCCGAGTATCTTGATGAGCTTGTGTGGGCAAAGATTGCCGGTATGTCTGCCAAAGACCTTGTCCAGCGATTCAACATACAGGAAAAAGGTATCAAGGGGCTGGTAAAGGCCCTTCAATTCCTTCCGTGGACAATGCTTGTTGGGTATCATGTAAGCCAGACTGGAGAGGATGAGGCGCTTGTCACTGTGCCGGAGTGTCCTACCCAGATGGCACGGGTGAAACACGGTCTACCGGAATTCCACTGTCAGGATATGCACCAGGCTGAATTTGAGTCATTTGCTCATGCCATTGATCCGAGGATCAAGGTTGAATGCCTTCTTGCACCGCCCGATCATCCACCGGACATGTTCTGCAAGTGGAGATTTACAATCGACGAATCCAAGGTGGTTTGATACAGAAAGCTATCTCTCGCTGAAGTGCAGAGAACGCGGAGTCCTTCGGGAGATGAGAAGGGTCGTGAAGATTTGTTTGGTATTTCGGACCTTTATTTCCTCCTTTCCTTAAGCCATTTGACCAGCATGGGCAGGATGTCGCCAGAGTTTCCGTAAAGGGATGCGTCAGCGATAGCGCTGATAGGGGTGGGCTCCACATTGACTTCCACCACATAGCCACCATTGTCTTTGACTGTCTGGGGGAAAGATGCCACAGGGTACACAACCCCTGATGTGCCCACCACGATGAGCGTGTCACATTGTTCCAGGACATTGAAGGACAGGTCGAGGGCATATGAAGGTATAGATTCGCCAAACCACACGACGTCAGGTCTTAAAACCGCCCCACAGTCGCACCTTGGTGGGATCGATCTGAGGGGTACATCCATGAGCATGGAGATTTTGCCTTCTCGTGTACACTTTGTCCGCCATAGATTGCCATGAATCTCTACAATGTTCCTTATTCCCGTCCTCCCGTGGAGGCCATCCACATTCTGGGTTATAAGAAGAAAGTTTTCAAACATGTCTTCGAGGTCTTTTATGGCGAGGTGGCCGGGATTTGGTTCTGCCCTGCCGATAATGCCTCGTCTCCAGTCGTACCATTCCCACACTGTTACCGGATCCCGTTCAAAAGCATCCAGGGTTGCAAGGTCTTCAGCGCGGTAATTTCTCCATAGTCCATCCGCACCCCTAAAGGTGGGTATGCCACTCTCTGCTGAGATACCTGCCCCTGTAATGACAAGGAGAGAATTTGCCTGGGTTAGCCTCTCCACAACGCTCTCATTCATCTATCGCCTCCAGTATTCTCTGCAAAACCGTAATGGTTTCCTGATTGTGTATTCCTCTTTCTTTTACCATATCAAGGGCTGTTAAAGATAGAGCCTTGTAGATTCTTCTGTGAAGCCCCATGTTTCCCATTGCATGTATGTGATCCTGAACTGTTTCCCTGTCTCCGCGAACGATTGGTCCTGTCAGGGAAACCAGGGGCCCGTTTTTCTGGATATTGTGCAACGTGGCGTTTATGATGGGGAAAAAAGGTTCAAGGGTTATATCAATCCTTTGCATAATTTTCTCACTTGCATAGAGCAGGGCGCAGAGCAGGTTGCATACAAAGACTGCGCAGAGGTGGTAATAGACCTTATTGTTCCCTTCGATAGAGACTGTGGTTTGGCCAATATTTTTTCCGAGGGTCTCAAGGACAGCCAAGGCATCTGCGCTGCCCTCTATGAAAACGTAAGTATCTGGGAGGACACGAATGGCACTATCAATGTCAGGAAATGATTGGAGAGGGTGTAGAGACCCGATAACAGCACCTTTCTCGTCAAGGGGTTTCAGTATCGATGAAGGATGAGCACCGCTGGTGTGGAAAAAGAGTTTGTTATCCAGGCGCCTGGCTTTGTCATAAATCTCTTTGGCGACCTCGCTGATTGCGTAATCCTGGGTGGTAATGGCAATAACATCTGACAATCCGACCACATCCATGTTGCTGTTTGTGTATCTTATTGATTCTCCAAGATATGGCCGTGCTGTGTTGAAAGCTTTCTCTCCGGTATTGTCTGAAACGGCAACAATGTCAAATCCCTTATTTTTAAGTGTGTGAGCAATTGCAATGCCCACTTTGCCAGTTCCTATGAATCCAATCTTCATACCTCTGATTCCCATCAGTTTTCCTTTCATATGTTTATGAAATTTCTATCGTTACAAAACCAGAGAAACTGGGTTTCATTCGATCAATATTGCATTTTTTCCCACATATAGCCAACGGCCTCTTGCCCGCTCTACCCATTAGCCCATCTATTTCCTTTCTAACAATTCTATTGGCAAGGTGATCACATTCTTCAATGTATTAATTGTTTTTCCCCCGATAGTATCAACGTAGTTCAGGCTTATGTCTGGATCTGTGACCTTGCCCTTTACATTGTATGAAGCGGAAATGAAACCCCTGTTTTTATCTCGTACAAGTCTTCGAAGGACAGGGATTTTGTTAATTGTTTTGTCGATAGCCACGAGAGGCGATACTGCGATAATGCCATTTACTTCGTTGTCACTGGCATTGATCGTGCCTTTTCCTGTTATGAGCATTGAGGGACTATCGAGGACAAAATTATCGGTCGTAAGATAGCCGTCTTTTATCTTAAATGAAGCGCCCATCTTTGTGTACTTAAGCCCAGTCTCAGTGAATCGGACTTTGCCTCGAAAGAGATCGTAAAGATTGAGAAGGCTAAAAATCTTTGCAAGAAGGTTCCATTTTTTGATTGTACCATCTTTGCTGTAAATGCCTACCTGTCCATTGAGGGTCTGGATAAAGTCGGTCTTCTTCTCTCCTCTGAAATGAATATTGCCAGTAGCAACCCCTTCTCCCTCAATGGCTCTTGCCTCTATACCAAGGGTCTTCAGTAAATGGCCGCTTGTCATTGACAGGATCTTGCCTTGGACACTTATGACCGGGGTATCCTGGGAAAGATCTACCATGCCTGTAACATCCCC
>Ga0208694_1001067_pt1 | contig 35846 bp, 44 predicted proteins | sample AD_UKC078_MetaG_FD_184442 | JGI IMG/M metagenome (GOLD analysis project Ga0208694, IMG submission 184442) | Active sludge microbial communities of municipal wastewater-treating anaerobic digesters from USA - AD_UKC078_MetaG (SPAdes) (version 2) | ecosystem: Engineered > Bioreactor > Anaerobic >...
CCAGTGCCCATTTTTTTTTTTCAACCCTCAACCAAAAAAAAAGGAATAAAATAAAATGAAAAAAGTAAACACTTCCAAAAAGGCCCAATCTCTTGCAAAGAGACTCTATGTGGAACGCAACAAACTCCAGAAAAGTTCCGAAGCCATCGGCAAGATTCTTCTCACCACTGACGTTATCATCGGTGGGTACAATATGGTTCGGAAACTCCGCAAGCAGAAGAGCCTCTTTGACTCTCTCGTGGAAGTTATCGATGATAGAATCAAGATTTTTGAGGAAACTTCTCAAAATGTAGTGAAAACAAAGTAGATTTTTCTACTATGTTTATGTAATGGAAAATCACTTGAACGCCTAGCATAACTCAAAAGGAGCATAAAATGGCAGCAAACAAGCAATCCCCCCTCGCTAATCGTAGCGAATTTCTCAACTTCCCTGTGGACGAGTATGTGTCCGCTTGCATCATTTCTTATCAGGTGGCCTCCCTGCCTCCGAGTAAGTTCAGCAAGACCACAGACCCTGTTCCATCTGTCCGATTCCTTCTCGCTGGTCGTGTGAAGAACACTGAGGGCGAAGATGTCGTTGTCCGCAAGTGGACATCTTGGATGACTCTTTCCTATAATGAAAAGTCCAAGATGGCCCAAGTGTTCAAGGATGTCCCCAACCTCGAATCTCTTATAACTGACGATGGAGAAGGTGGAGCACTCTGGGAAACACCTTTCAAGATTATGCTGGAGAAGTCCAAGGACGGCAAATACTCCAACATTATCCGCATCAAGGTCTCCGATGACAAGAGTGTTCTTGACATCTGTTACACTGGTAAGTCCAAACTCCCTGACGGTACTGAGACATTCGCTCCATACAGGAAGGTTAGTGCCTACGGTAAGTTGGTGTTCTTGGAAGTCGCAGTGAACAAGGAAGAAGACGGTGTCAAGTTTTACAGTGGTGAGGACTTGATTGAAAACCCTGAAGAAACTGACGATGACTAATACTCCGTGGTATTAGGTTGTTAAGTTCCCATCGGCGAGTGTTCCTCGTCGGTGGGTTTTTTATTACCCATAGGAAATTCAGTATGAAACTCTCTGGAAACTATTCAGTAAACGACTTAATCAGAACCCTGCAAGGAAACTTTAATTGCCAGTCTGTGACGAAGAACGCCAAGGGGAAGACTCTCGACGCTGCCGACCAACATATCAGACTTGAACTATTCTTCCTTAGATTTGAACTGTACAAGGACAAAGTGGTAATTTACAAATCCACAACTGAGGGCGGCAATGAGAAACTTGAACGAATTAGTTCTATTCCGTTTGCACAAGACTAATGAATAAAGTATATTGTAAGTATGCTTGATGGTAAGAACACTGAACTGTTGGTAGGGATAGCCAAGAACCAAGACACGCCCAGTGCTGTGAGGGTCTCGGCTTGCACTCTTATCTACCAGCTCTCTGCTCTACCTGCAAAGGAGATTCTCGAAATCTTGCAGGAGACCATCGACGACTCCCGAACTAAGAGCGGAGTTCAAGTCAAGGCTATGGCCTTGATGGACAAGATTAACAACAGCACTGGGTTAGAACCGGAACTACGCTCCGAGGACGAGGAACTCGTCAAGACTAAACTTATGGAGAAGTATCTGGTATGCCCAAGTACAACTTGAGACAGGTTTTAGAAAAGTTCAAACCTCGACTCGCTTATAAAGAACTAGACCGCACGGCCCTTGAAATCTCACGCAGTATTGCCGCTGGCAATCTCGGTGATGATAAGGAATACTCCGAATGGGCTATGATTACGAACGACCCCCTCGTGATTGTGAACTATGTAAAGACTTACATCACCCTTCAAGTGAGCAAACTGAGTAGTGCCCCGTACCGACCACAGGACGACACGCTATCGGAAGTCGGCATCAACGCCAGACTCGATTCAGCTTTTACTGAACAGTACAACGATGTCCTGAACGATGGTTACTCGTTTCTTGGTGTTGGTATGAATGGTTCCAAGCCTTTCGTGAAACCGATTGACGCTCGTTATGTGATGTTCAATGGTGACGACCCCACACTTAGAGATTCCACGGATGTGGTTGTTTTCGAAGTAGTTCCCTTGTCTCTCGAAAGGGACGATGACGAAGCGGCTACGAAGATGGCTTGCAGTTTCCTCCACACCTATGTAGAATTTGACTCTAATGCCGAACGAGTGAAAGTCTCGCACTATCACAAGGACAAAAAGACTGGTGTTTATGTACTCGACATCTACGACGACGATTTTGAAAAACCTCAAACATTCAATCTTACTGGTTTAGACAGAATCCCAGTCGTAAGATTTGTCGGAGAACGCATTGAACTGTCCGACAAGCGTTATCACTATCGTGGTTTGTACTACCAAACACAGAGTGTACTGAAAGCTCTGGCACTGGCAGGAACCAAAATCCAGATTAGGACTGCCGCAAGTTCCGATGCTAACTTTATCACTCGTTCCGATGCCACAGTCAACCACGGCGAGGCTTGGAGGAATAGCGGTACACTTCCGATTGACAACGTAGACCAGAATGGAAACGATGTTCCTCCTGTCCAATTCGTGCCTCACGACAACGAGTTTCTCCTTAGCACATTTAACAACTGGAAGTCCGTTATTAGCGATATGCTCGGCCCTGTGGTAGCGAGCGGTAGCGAAGCCGTTACTCGTGAAGAAGTGGTGGCTCGTAACGAAGTTAGGGACGCAATCTCCAACACATACCTGTCGAGAATGGCTGACAGTATAGCGGAAGTCTATCGCTGTATCCAGATGTATATGACTGGGAATCCCGCCGAAGTGGTTATACTCGGTGGTTACATCGAGTCTATAAAACGTAAGAAGGATATGGAATCCCTCGCTCGTGTTTACGGACTTGCCAAGGAAGGCGGTCTCAATACTCAGGGTCTTGTGGTGCAGATGCTCGCACTCGAAGACTTGCCTGTGGCTACCAAGCAAGCGGTCGCCGCAAGTTTCCAACAGGAACCCTTCAAGAGTCCGCAAGTTCTCCAGCTCGAATCCGTGGTGCAGAAACTCAACCAGACAATCCAAGGTCAGAATCAGCAAATTGCACTTCTCCGTCTCCAAGCTACCCAGAGACTCGAACGTCAGAAGGAGTTCATCGACTCCACCGAACGCACGAAACGTCTGGAACTCGCCCTCAAACAGTGGACGGAAGAACAGAAGCAGACGCAGGAAGCTCTTATGGCGGTACTCAACGACTGCCTTTCCAAAGGCGACTACGATGGTGCAATCCAGACTCTCGAACAAATCAAGTCTCAGGATTCACCACTGCTTACCAACAATGTTCTCAACTTGGCTTCGAACGCTTTCAGCGAAGAAAACGAAAAGAGTGTGGCGAATGCACTTGCGTCGACTGGTCAACAGTTCAATCCTATTCAACAACCGCAGCAGCCTAACTCGGTGGGTCCGACACCCAACCATCTGCAACCTGTACAACTCAACCAGAGTCAGAAACAGATGACAAACATCACCGCTCCTGCACCGAGACCTGCTGTTACAACTTTTAACGATGTGTGAGGTATAAATGAATTCTAAACTAAGTGGTGCAGTAGGCGGAGCCGTGTCTGGCTACGAGAAAGGTGGCCCTATCGGTGCAGTGGTCGGCGGTTTGCTCGGTCTTGCGAAGAACCAGAACACCGCTGGTCTTATTGACACGATAACCAGTGCGGCGTTCAAGGAAGGTAGGATGCCTACCCCTGCCGAACAGATGCAGACCGAGTCTCCCCTTTCGATGGACTTCAACGATATGGTAAACGCAACTAATTTCGCCACTAACCTGTGGGAAGGAGAATAAGATATGATGAGTTGGGGCGGTGCTGAGGACTTTAACTTACTCGGAAATCTCGGTGGAACATTAGGTATTATCGACCCGAGCAAGGGGAGTCGTTCACTGGCAGCTATGACTGAAGGTCAAGCAGCGGCGAACAATCAGTTAGATACAGACACTACCGAACAGTTCGGTATGCTCTCGGATGCTATGGCTGGTAGAAGTATGGGTGCAAACCTCAACGCTTTCGACCAGTCCGTAGCGAATGCTCAGAACAAGACGAACAGGGCTGGAGCACTTGCCGAACAACAAGCAAACGCTGGACGCTCCGACAATGTTCAGTCCTATATGAACCCGCAGATGGAAATGATGCTGAACCAGACCTTGCAGAAAGTACAGGGTGGTGCTGGTTCCGCACTCCAGTCCAGTGCAGCTACAAAGGCTGGTGCGAATGCAGTGGCTACGAGAGCTGGTGACTTGTGGCAACAGGCCTTCAACAATGCTATGGCCGACTCGCAGAATAATCTCAATGTCGCAAACCATGTTCAGGGAAACGCTATGCAGAATGCAAGTCTTGCGGGAATGCAACTTCAAGCAGACAACGCACCTGCCGAAGACTATTTACAACTTGCCAACGACCGTGCGATGCAGCGGTACGCTGGAAATATTGCACTCACACAGGCACAAGCTCAGAATGCTGGTCGTGACCAGTCTCTACTTGGCTCACTTCTCGGAGGTTCCTAATGCCTAGATTTTCTTTAAGAGAGTTCAGTCGGCCAGATTATGCCTCTTCCCTTCCGAAGAAAGACCCGAATAACGCAATTTGGCCTCGTATTAGTATGCTCGCCAAGATGCTCAATGAAGTCCCTTGGTTCAAGAAGTCCGCTCAGGACGAACTTTCGGAACAGAGTGCGGCTGACATGGAAGGGTACGTCCCAAACTCGGAGCAGCAAGATGAACCCTCCCAGCAAAGTCGAGCTGAGGCTCAAATGGCAGGGTACGTTCCAGACGAAGAACCCGATGGATTACTTCATATCGAAGACCTTGATGCTGATGCCTTGCCGTCGTATATGGGTTGGGACTTCAACTATGAGACCGCAACACCAGAGCAGCTAATAGTTATTCAGAAACTCCTTAAAGCGGGTGGTTATGACATAGGTAAGACTGGGCCGAGAAAGGACGGTATAGATGGGAAGCGTGGGCCCAAGACCCTCGCTGCATATATCGACTACAACAAGAAACTGCAAGGTCACCGCCTGTGGAACCAGAATCGTGCTCCTAACGAAGAACAGGAGTCTGCGACCTTTGAAAATGAACTTGAAGAGGCTAAGCGTTGGAGTAGAGCTCCTATGATGGACGGTTATAAACCTAATACGACTGGAGGTCGATGATGCCGTATTCCTTACCGAAGCTGATGGGAGACCCTAACAAGGATTTCGACCCTTACAAGATGCTTGCTGAAAAATACGGAAGGTCTAGCTCGTCGAGTGTCGCTCCGTCCCCGATACCGTTCAGTGATTCGTTATCACCTGCGGCGGTGTTACCATCGCCAGCGTCGTCTTCGAGTGCAATGTCTGGCCCCAACACAGTCGACAGGGTCAAGTCGTCGAGTATGGAACCTGTGGTCGAAACACAAAAGAAACCAGACACTCCGAAGAAGTCTGACAACAAGAAACCGAAACAAACAGTCGTAGCAAAACCCTCCGCTCCTAAAGCGGACAACGTCGTTCCGTTCGGTAGTGGAGACCCTCTCCCAGCTTACACACTTCCGACAGTAGAACCACAACCTCGTGAGGACTTTACGGCGGACTGGCAGCAGCCTCAACCCAAACAAACTCAGGAGCCGATTACTGACCCTCATAGAACCGTTCTTCAAGCCTTGATGGGGTGGGACGATGTTCCATTCGGTAAGCGATGGACTCACTTCACACAGCACGGATTCACAGGGATGCACGGTGACGCATTCGACGAACTTATGACACTCGTTAATTCCGAAAAGGGTAACGGTGTCGGTAGTGGTAGCACTTATGGTCAGGAACTCAGAGCAAGGGAGCAACATCGTCGCTCTATGCTAGACCAGTGGAACAAATTGCTATCCGAGTGGAACAGCGGCAAGTACGCCTCTGGTGATGCCTACACCGTCAATGAGTTCTTCACCGAAGCCGATAGACTCAGACAGGAGTACGCAAACGCTGGTTACAACCCGAACGAACTCCGTCGTCCTTCCATTAACGCAGGCGGGTTCCAGCAGGGCTTCCAGAAAGACCTACAAGCAGATAGAGGCAAGCTCGACTGGATTGGTGGATGGCTCAACGATATTCAGCAGAATGTCGCTCACGATCCTAACTGGCTCGACTCCAAGCAGGCCCAGATGTATTTCGATAAACTCTCGGAATATATTATCCTGAATATGGCCCAGTCCAGAGGTGCTATCGCTGACGCTGAAAAGATTCGTGCCCAGGTTGAAGCTATGCCTCGTGCGGACAGACTCGTGTACGATAAGTTTATGAAGATGTTCTTCAACACAAACACTGTGGCTCAGGTCAATGCTCTTGCAAATGCTGGCAACCGAGATGCTATGGCGTTCTTGGAAGATATGGACAACTTCATAGGTCTTACCGATGAAGGCGATAGTTCTTTCGGCAGTTTTGATAAGCAAGGCAATGTTCAAATATCCGAAAAAGCAAACCACTGGCTTAATGCAGCTATGATGAGTCTTGGTAGATTGCAAGGTCAGAAAAATAATCCTATTGATATAGACGCTGCCATCACGTCCTACAAGAACGCTAGAGAAGCCTTCCAGCAGTATGTGATGCAGAACGCCAACGTCGATAGACAGATGGTGTGGGATTCCGCCCTTGGCCAGTACAACATCTACAAGAATATGTATAACAGCAAACTCCCGCAACTCGGTCTGAACTGGGGATGGGAACACCGTGGCCCAGTATTAGACGAAAATTTTGGAAACTATCTTGCTCAGTGGCAGAGTAGACAACCTGTCAATCTCGTTATGCGTAACGCAAGACTCGCAGCAGGTTCTATACCGAAGCCGATTAATGACCCGCTGGGAAATCGTGGCGGTAAGGGTGGAAATATTAAATAGACGTGAGGTTATATGGCTGATACTAACACTGAATACAAAGACCCTGTGACTACGCTTCGCTCGGATTCTTACAGACTGCCAACCCCCGCAGTCCCACGCACAATTGAAGTTATGAATGACGATGATCTGGCGATACGGAGAACGACGACTCCTGTCAAGTCCTTACGAGACACTAAAGCAAGAACGCTCGTGAAGACGAACCCTTGGCTGGAACCGATTTTGAGGGAGCTTGCCGATGCTCGTCTGAGGATGTACAGCTCTGATGAAGATGACAAGCGGTACCGCTCCAAGAAGTACGGCTGGGCACACACGCTAGACTATCTCGCTCCTCCCGAAAGTGATTATTTCGCTTTTACCCAGAATGAAGATGGTGACTGGGTAATCGAGGACTTGGAAAACGCCAAGGCTCTGAATGTTCTTGACTACGGAATCGCAAAGAAGCCTTTGGAAGACTACTTGAAGAAACCTTTCAAACAGAGCTTCCAACCGATGACGAGGGAGGAAGCCAACGCTGCAAAACTAGACTGGTATCCAACATCGAATGAATTGTTGAATGCACTTATAAAGACGAAACTCGGAGACGGTAACAAGCAAGCCCTCTACGATGCCGCACAGTTGGCTCTCGCCAATGCTTGGAAGGAAGACCTCGAGAGTGAGACTCCCAAATATGCTGCTGCCTCCGAACATCTTTTTGACGATAAGGGTGATTCAAAGAACCACTATGAAATTCCTAACGGAGTATCTAGTTTCGTCAAGAATATGCTTTTTCCTGTTTCCAATGCAGTGTTGGAAGACCCAGAACTTGATTTTAAGACCAAACCTTTCGAACACGGAGTCAGAGGTGCTGTTGATTTGGGACTCACCGTGGGGTCTGTTGCACTTCCTTGGCTCGGGGCCACAAAAGGAGCGGCACTTATGACCAAACCTCTAGTCGGAGCGACAATCGGTGGTGGTCTTGGTGGGCTCGGCAACTACGCTGTCCAAAGACTTGTGAACACTGGTCTTGCCGAGGCGACTGGTCACGGTTACATAGACCAACCGATTGATGCCACCGACGCAGGTATTGAAACTGCACTCGGAGCATTGTCTGGCCCTCTCTCTGCTGCAAATAAGGTGCGAGGACGAGGTGCACTGAAAGACCTGATGTGGCCTGAAAACCCGAGGGGAGTGACACCGAAGCACATCAATCAGAGTATAGCACTATCGAAATCGAGAGGTTCTACCGAAAAGGCGATGCAACCGTTCCTGAGTCAGGCTTTTAAGAAGTTCGAGAAGAAATATCCCTATACTCAGTTCAAGGTAGAGCTGATGCCAGACCCCAGTGCTGTTCCACCGAGTAGCACGGACATCCCGCTTCTTATGAATAAGCCGAACGGAAGATTCACTGGAACAAGAGGCAAGGACGTGGACGCTGACAAGTCCGTATGGCGAACCAATATCGGAGACATCCCGCTTGCCTACATCACCCCGACTGACGAGTTTATGTCCCAGTATGCTAGGAACAATCCGAAGTTGCTTCCGTGGTTCAATTCACTGGGTCAGGATTCCTATGGACTCAAAGAACTGTTGAAGAAAGCTCAGGTCAAGGGTTCCCCTGAATCCAAGCTCTTTACTGGTGGAACTAAGGTTATGCCTATGTCGGAACACGCAGAGCTCCTATCCCAGTGGCGTGGTAACAACCTGTTGGGTCAGGAAAAGAATCTTCAAAACAAGGCACTCCGCAAGTGGCTTACCGAAGGTGCAGAAGCTGTTGATATGAGCACTGGTTCTGCCAAGCCGATCCCGAAATCTCAGAAGAAGGCTTACAACAAGTCTATGGACGAGTACAAGAAACGCACGAATATGAATCTTGTCACAGAGTCCGACTTGAAGAAAGCATCGAAATCTGGATTCGGTAGTCAGGTACTGCGAAAGGGTGTAATACCTCTGATGATCAGGAAGACAGACGACGCATTACCTTGGGGTTCCAGTATGATTATGGACGTGGAACCTTTCACTTACGACTATGTTCCTCCCAAAGGAGTAGATGAGAAATGAATATATCCATTCACGCAACACACAGACTTCCGTTCTTCAATGCGACGGTCACTGCCAAGCAGTTGAGTTCTTCTACCACACCCGTGGTTTTCAAACTCGCCACTGGTGAAGAAATTGGCTATGAGATTAGGACGAACGCAAGAGGGTTCATTTGCAGAACCGATGGTACTCCGTACAACGACGGAGTGTTTGTAGGCGAGGATGCTATTGTTACGGCAACACTCGGCGACGGTTCATCTACAAGCTGGACTGTCACAAGCGAAAGTGAAATCGTAATCTTTGACGGTATACTGTACGGTCGTGAAGCGGAGTCTGGTGACGACCCAAATACACTCGTGAAAGTCGGCGACAAGTATTATAAGAAGTTGTTCTCTGCCAATCAGAAACCCAATAGCCAGCTATCTCTTGATGACTTGGCAAATGTACCATCGTTCACAAAATGGACTGACGACCAGCAGATTGAAGTGATTGACTTCAAGAGTCCTATCAAGACCTACACAGTTAAGATAGGGTTGCAAACAAAGGTTCTTATACTGAAACCCAAAGACGATACCGCACTCGAGTCTGGGGTCGTGTTCAAACTTTTCTTGCAACCCACACTTGCAGAAGACGGTGAAAGTTCAAGATTCGGTAGAAATGTTGTAATTACGAACTCCTCGAATAACAGAGTCGTCCTTTACAATATCGGGAACAACTTTCCTTTCGGTGGACTTGACGGCAATAGAAGTGTCACCGTTACGGAAACCTACCCCAACGCTCCTGCTTCAAGCACGGAGGGTGGTGAGGCTAAGTTCCAATGCACAGAGTCGTACCAGTTCGTAAGTGGGTACCAAGGAGTCGTTGTCGATAGTAGTGACAAACTGACTATAACCGATGGAAGTACAGACGTGATAGACATTGAACAGATTCAGTCCGTCGATGTTTCAAACAAGACTTTGAATGTAAAGGTAGACACATCAGCAGTAAATCTCACTAGGCGGGTGACACTTAGACGGCGAGACCCTTTTCTCGGAACAATTCGACTGACGACGACCGACGGTGTTGAACTTGGATTCCTACAAAACGCTGGCACGATGGAGTTGATTATCGCCAAAAATTATGCAAAGCCAGTGGACGAACATATTGTTCGTAACGGGACTGCTAGTATAACTTTGTCCGAATCCGCTGGTCAATATCCAGAAATTCCTATGGGTTGTACACTGGTATATGTGGATTGTATTGACAACACGAGCCAGACTGAACTGCACAAAATCTTGGTCAGTCCACAGTCCACCGATGCAGTGCGAATGGAGTTTTCTAATGCCTCCGTTCCTATCTGGGTAGCAGTGGTAAACAGTGAGGAGCCAGACTTAATCGCTGAACAGTTCTGCATTCCAGCAGGAACTAGCCGTGTTTGCATACAACTTGTTTGTGGTGCAGCAAGACTCTTGGAAAGGAGCTGGGTGGACTGGTTTGATATGAGTAGAGCTGGCGGTGTTTGGGAGGCCACAGCAACCACTCTCGATGTACACTTGGATATTGGTGTTATTAATTCGGCAACAAACTCAGTGTTCGGATATACCCACGGTGGGCCGACGAACGACCTGAAAATCGTAGTCCCAGTGGCTCCTGGGGCGACCGCACACGTCAGAATGGACTGCGAGAACTATACGGCAGCAGATAGTTATGAAGACAAAAACCCTCACTTGCATTTGTATGGTTCAAACGGTAAGCGATGTGCAAGAAACATTGAAGACGGCAAGGTGCTCACTGGTTGGTATGACTGGCAAGATGAACAAAACAACATTTTACTGTCTTCACAACTCGTGACATTTACACTGACATCTTCTGATTCAGACCAAGACAACGCCGTAAGTCAGAGAACCATATTACAGAGACCTTTTAGATAATGACCCAGAAGGATATAGAATTTAACTTGTGCAAGACGAACTTTATGTTTTTCGTAGGGTTCATCTTTTTACGAGTTTACAAGAGAGAATTTATCTGGTACAAGTTCCACAAGGAGCTTGCGGGTATTCTTCTTGACTTGCCGAAACTCCAGCGTGTGATAATCAACGCACCGCCTCGAATCGGAAAGACAGACCTGACGAAGCTGTATATTTGCTGGCTGTTCCTGAATGACCCGAGTTCCACGATTATCTACTGCTCTTACGATGAAGCACTCGTGGCTAGAAAGAACCGTGAAATCAAGGAAATTCTGGTATGGATTAGTAAGTATTTCGATGTACCAGAACTAAAACCTCTTACACAGGCCAACGGCAAGAAGGAATGGACTAACAGGGCTGGCGGTATGATTCTCGCTCGTGGAACTAATTCAAATGTGACTGGTTCTGGTTGCCGAACACTTCTGGTACTTGATGACCCCAACAAGCCGCAAGACCGAATAAGTGCCATTGTCCTCGCTAGAAGATGGCAAGTGTTCAAGTCTACAATCAGAAACCGTATCGACTTACCCTCGGTTCCTATCCTTGTTATCCAGCAGCGTGTCGCAAGTCAAGACCTGACTGGGTGTCTACTTGCCGATACAGAAGAAAAATGGATTCAGTACAAGTTCCCAGCTATTGGCGAAGATGGTGAGAGTCTCTGTCCTGAAAGACTCCCAGTATCGGAAATCAACAAGTACAAATCCGACCCCTTCACTTACAACGCCCAGTATCTCCAAGTCCCGCTTGACGACGTTGGTAAGATGTTTAAGAAAGACCAGATTCGGTTCAGTCTCACCAGACCTGCGACTACGGCTATGCGACTTGTAATCAGTGTAGATGCCGCTGGCAAGGGTGAAGTTGGTAATGACTTCAACGCTATCTCGGTCTGTGGTCGAGTGATGGCTACGAACAAGTATTTCGTTCTTGAAGTGCTGAACTTCCACGCCGATATCACACTACTTCTGAAGCGGATTAGGGAAATCAGGAATAGATGGGGTCAACAGGTTCCTGTGCTCATTGAGAACAAGTCGAATGGTCTTGCAGCAATCCAGATACTCCGTAGGGAAATGAGCGGTATCTTGGAAGCCAATCCGACCAAGGACAAGGTGGAACGAGCAATTGTAGTGAAGTACCTATTCGACGCTGGCGATGTAAGTTTTTCTACCCACGGACTTGTCTGGGGAGAAATCCAGAACCAGTTCACCCAGTTCCCACACGGAAAGCACGAAGATATCGTCGATTCCGTTGTACAGGGTTTGACTTGGTTGCAGAAACTTCCTAGCTATTCTGCCCAACACAGAGCGTCTGAACAAGACAACAACTTAAAACGCCCAACCTTCGGGAGACCAAAATATGCAGGTAATGGATATAGTCAATAGGGCCGCTATGAACTGCGGCGTAGCATCTTCGTTCAACCCTGACGAAGTGCCAGAAGACATTCAGGCTCGTGGTTCAGATATTCTACGTCACGAAATTATCCCAATGATGAACTGTGACAGGACACTCGACATCACCGAGATTGTCTATCCAGTTACACCACAGAACGGAAGTGTGAGTCTTATCACGCCACCGACTGATTCGGACATCTTCATTATGGGTCAGGTTGCCGAAGATTACAGAACACTCAACGAGAGACAGAGTATCTTGATAGGGTCTGACACGAAGTGGTATTGTCCGAAAATCAGAGCGATACTGATTAACCACGGTTATATCGAGCCGTTCACTCCTACGCAAGACCCGAAGACTGCCAAATGGCCCCAAACCCAGTTTGAAAACGACGAGCGTGATGTTTATTGCTGGACTTCCGACTACAAACTTATCAAGATGGCAACGCAGGTGAGTTCTGGAAATGAGGACGACGAACTTCTTGACAAGAGGTATAACATTCCTTTCTCGCCTATGCGTGTTGAGGGTGTGTTCCGTGCTTGCGATGGTGCAGAACTCCAGTATCTCCATGCTGCCGAAATGGTTTCTGCTGAGTTCAGAAATTCGCAACTTGTCTATGGAGTCGAAGACCTTCCAGACCGTATGTTGATTAGGCTGAACAGAAGTTATGGAAGCGAACCGCTACTTCTCGTACTCCCTATTCCGTTGAAGATTGTAAACACCTTCGACAACCCGAGACCTTGGGAAGGGACGATAATCGCTCCAGAGAAGTTCCGTTCATTCTTGATAGCTAAACTCGCCTACCGTCTTGCGATAGAGTACGGTCTCGACACCGCACCTTCTATGGCAAAACTTGTCGAGGAGTCCTATCAAGCCATCATCAAGAACATATCGAAACGGCATCATACCCAGAATATCCCTCGCAAGATTGCCGACTACCTGCAACGTGGATATAGCAGGGGCAATATGTACGGTGGAGGTTACGGCAATGGCAGACTTTAAGGGAATAAGCGAGTTCCACGACGGACTCGCAGTGAGCGATTACCTGAATATGATTCCGCTTGGCCCGACTTGCGTAGATAGAGTCGGGGACAAACTCGTTGTGAACCCACCTACTGGTTTGAAGTTCAATGTGCGTGGGACATTCGTGGACTCGCACAACAACATCTACATAGCCTACGGCCCCTTGCTGTACCGATACCAGTATGACGACATAACTGGAAGTGTGGGCGAACCGCAGATTATGAAAATGCTGGTGGACGGTAAACTCGAAGACTTTCATTTCATCAATGATACTCACAAAATTTCGTTCTGCGAAAGCAGTCTGAAACCTTCGGAAGTATTCGCCTGTGATGGCAAGTTGATTTATGCTTGGGCAACCTACGAGGGAATAACAGACTTGACCTATCATCAGTTCAACGTGAATGTCATCTGCCCACCCAACATCTCCAGTACGGAAGAAAAGGAAAACGGAGCCTTGGTGTTCTGGACTAGTGAAGACCCGCAGCCAGACTTCAACTCTCTCTTGTTTGGCGAGAGGCGGAACAGTCCGTCTGGTGTTGCACTTGCAGCCGAGTTCAAGACTATGGCTGTGGATATGATTGACTGGTTTGACAACAGACTTGTCGCCACTCAGCTTTCAAAGAACACAGTGTGGCTCACTAGAACTGACCCGATGTACTATTGGCGAGATGTGAACCGAGGTGTGTCCTATCTGGAAGCTAATGAAGACACTGGCGGTTACGAACTATGGCCCAACTGGTACTCGTCTTCCGCAAACAGTGACAAGTTACTGAACATTTGTGCATATAATGGACAGTTGTACTTCTTCAACGAACACACCATAGAAATTTGGGGACGCACTGGAAATGAGGACGCACCGATTCAGTCGAATACTCAGCAGGTTATACACTTCGGTGGTACACTGCCGACCATCATCGAGGGGGCATTGTTCTTCTTAGGTATAGACTCTATGAAACAGAACTTCATCGGATGCTTCTCACCGAATTTCTCCAAAGTTTCCAACAAGGAAATTGAGCGGAGGCTTGGTGAAGTAAAGTCGTTCCAGAAACTGTGCCAATATGGGGAAACCTATCTATTTGTAAAACAAGAGAACGAGGACGGTTTTGTCTTCGGAGGTGGACGTTGGTGGCGATGGGAGACCCCGAGCGGTGCGGCTTACAGAGTGGTCGGCTCCGTCATAAAGGACTTCGCCGTGGCAGACGATGCGTCCATAATACAGTTTGATTCCAACTCCAGACTCAGTGGTGGGTGCAGAATCCATCGAAGTGTTCGGGAAGGATTCCGTCAGTTCAATAAGCGAGTAATTGTCCGCAAACTGGAACTTGTAGCTGACACTGGTAGAACCGAACGACCGTCAGGACTCGATACTAAACTCGATGACAAGACTATCTACTGTGCAATCTCAGTAAACAGAGGTCTTTCGTTCTCTCAGCGTAGGTATCGAACACTTGGTGAATCAGGTCAGAACGACAAGACGATAGAGTGGCGAAACATCGGTTCTGGTAATTCATTACTTGTGGAAATTGGCAGTTCCTCATTGCATAAATTACAATTATACGACATTAGAATGGATTTACGATAACCCAATAAACCAACAGAAGCGGCTCTAAAAAGCCGTTTTTCTTTTGCCCCTATGTTATCCTATAATTGAACCGAAAAAGCCATTAAATCGCATTTATAACGTCTATATATTACGATGATATTTTAACGACGAATGTAGATTTTTCAAACCCCTATTCTCTACTATATGGGTAGAATAGGAAATTTCTATTCATCAAACACTTAACACGGAGTATTATGAAACTCACATTCTTCGATATTGAAACTTATCGTAAGTTATTTTGCTTCTGTGCAATCACTTATGATTCACAAACCCATCAGGAACTGTCACGAATGCTCGTCCGTTCTGACGAAAAAGGCACTGTCGACCAGTTAGCTATGAACAAAATCAACGACTATTTTGCCGATGCCGATTACATTATCAGTTACAACGGTTCCCGATTTGACTTGCCTATTCTGGCGAAGATGAAGTCCGATATCAAGCGACTCTGTTGCACATCTAGTCAGTACATTCATTCCGATGCCGAAGCACTTATCAGCTATGACGACAACAGGAATCCGATGACACGCAACTTCTTCTGGGTCAAGGCTTGGTCAGCCAAACATTTCGACTTGCTCAACAACTGTCTTCTCGGCCAGTCGTTGAAGCAGTGGGAAATGTATCTGAACCTTCCAATCAAGGAACTTCCGTATCCACCAAGTGCAGACCTCACCCCAGAACAAGAAGACGAAGTTATCCAATACTGCTTCCACGATGTGTGGGCCACCGCTCAGATATATTGGCGATTCGGCAGTGGCGAACAGAAAACCAAATATCATACACTTCCTGCACGAAAAGCAATCCTTGAACAAGAATGGCCCAACTCTCTCGTATTTAAGTTCGACCGCACGGCACAGGCTGTCGCAGCAGGTATAATCTATCAGTCCAACGTCCCAATCCCTCCGAAGACGACTGACCCTCTCCAACTTTTCAACCTTGATGATTTCGATGTCCCCGATGAAGTGAAGGATATAATAAGACTTCTCGCACGGACGGTAGCCGTCACTGAAAAGGAAAAGAACGCTCTTGCCGAACGCTGTGTGTATCGTGGAGTCCAACTTGGAAAGGGTGGGTGTCACTTTATCCGTAAAGGGGAACATACAGACCTGTTCTGCTTTGATGTTGCCTCGCAGTACCCTCGTGCAATCAGTCACTGGAATCTGTTGAAGACTCCGATGGCCCTTGAACGCTGGCGTGAAATGATGCAGAAGCGTTTCGCAATCAAGTCCAAGAAGGGAACTCCCGAATATCACGCAGACCTTGACCTTGGTTATAAGGTCATGGTGTTGAACTCCCTCAGCGGTGGTTTCCGAATCCGTAGTGGAGCCTCTGTTGCCTATGACCCTGCCGTTGGTGAAGCTATGTGCTACATTTGCCAGTTGAGCATTCTGGAATTTGCTCTTGCCTGTCCAAACTGGGAAGATGTGATTGAAATTAACACCGACTCAGTGTTCGTCCGTGGGGAAGAAAACGCAAAGGCTTTGCGTATCAAGGGCGATCAGATGCTCCACAAGTACGATATGCTCTTAGAAGAGGAGTTTATTGAAAAGGCATACTTCCGTGATGTGAACAACTATGGTATCTACGATAAGGACGGCAACCTTCTGGACGGACGTGGAATGGATTACTCCGATGCTATCAACAAGAACCACGAAAAGGCAGTGGTGTATGAATTGTTCAGGAATCTGGTCAAGCCTACACTAGACTTGGATTGGAACCGTTATGAATGGACTGATTTCATCTACAAGTGGCACAAGGTTGCGTCTAGTAAGTATGCGGCGTTTGACGGAAAACCTTTTGAACACAAGAACTACTACTTCCTGTGGACTACTCGTGATGTCCCCGAAGCTGGAACAATCCAGTTCTCTAACACGCTAATGGATACTCGTAACGGAAGTATTAAAAGTCGATATGGTGTGTTCGCATTTGACATTAAGGACTTGGAGAAGTACAAGGACAAAATTGACTACACCCAGTATCAGAGAGACTTGGACGAAAACTTCTGGCTCTGGGGTCGAAAGGATTTGATTACCACATTCTTGGGCGACACGAAGACTCGTCGTGCAAAGGGTATCAAGACACCAAAGACTCTTTCCGAACTCTCCAAATTGTTATACCCTTGGACTGAGGTACTCTAATGAAGTGCTTTCATGAGTTTGGTTATCTTTACAAACTGGAGAAACTGCCGTGAGTAAATTTCAAAAAGTGTTGAACATTCTGGGTCAGTTCCCGAAGAAGTCGCAGACAGTCGTAATGAACGTCATCGACTTCGATAAGATGACCCCGAGTGAGAACTATATTAAAATCATAGAGACTATGATTGCCGTAAGTAAGAACGCCCAGCAGCGAGAAATCCTCTCTGTGTACTTGGATATGGAACCGAGCGACCAAGAAATTCTCGAAGCGTTCCGTGGTAAGGACGCTATGGCCCTGACACCGCTCTACTTCAACGACGAACAAGTGGACTTCATCATGCAGAACATCTACCGAAACAGAGATGGGGATTTCAGACTCATTCCCAAGATGCGGAACTGCTCTGTCGAAACTATGCCACTTGAAGGTCTCAAAGCTGACGATGACATCATTGCCGCAAGACTTCTGATTACACGAGTTGCCACAAACGGTACAAGCGAGGAATTCAACGGACTCAAAGAGCTTCGCAAACAGCCGTATGATGGGCCGTATGATGGAGTCTTCACGAAGATGGCCCCGAACTTGCGAAGGATTAAAATCATTTCCAGTTTCGCAAAGGACGAACCTCACGGTTTCTTCACTCGTAACGGACAGATGTATAGGAATGTCTGTTCCCAGATGACCACTGTTAATCAGGAGTTGATAAATGACATCTCGCTTCGCAGGGCTATGTTCCTTATGTTTCTCGTGGCTGGTGGAACAGGTGAAGACTGGGTTGCCTTATACAATCTTGTGCATTTTATGGTTCGTGTTCCTAATAGTGCCACTGGTTATGTTCTATACCTGAACGACTTCGACGCTGGAGGCAACGGTAAGTCTAAGTTCATCAGTCTTCTGCATCGTATGTTTGGAGACTCGTTTACTGCGTTCTCCACTCAGCAGCTCCGATTCACAATCAGTCTTCTCGGAAAGCGTCTGGTGTCTATCAGCGAATACGAGGACTCCGACAACGGTAAGCAGTTGCAGACACTAATTAAATCTATGACTGGTCGAGACAATTTCCAGTACGAAGGCAAGGGTGTAGACCCAATCGTTGCTGAAACATATCAGAACTTTGTGATTAGTTCCAATAGGTACATCTACTTTGACGACTCTGGTATCAAGCGTAGAATCCAGAACTTCCATTGTTCTAACCTTCTGCACTTGATTATGAACAAGTTCACAAAGAATCAGGACTACCTGAACAAACTGTTCGGAAACGTCTACAACGGTCAGGCTTTGCTCGTTCAACAAGAAATGGCTCACTCGCTCCTTGATTATATCGCAAAGGACGAGCGAACTTATAATATCCCTATCAGACCTCAGTCGGTAGTACTCGGGGCCTTGAAAAATCCCATACTCCGCTCGTTGTTTAATCCTAGATTGAACTTTGACGGCTTCTGTATGGAGACTCCGCAAGGCACGAGAATTGACTTGATTAGACTCGACCCAGATGCAAGACCTGAACAGCTCAACTACGCCAGTTCAACAATCCAGAACTGGTTTGAAAAATTGAAATTAGAAGCAAGTCGGGACAACACATCACTCACCACAAGCTATGGACTCATCGCTTCCGTTGAGTATATGAAATCTCGTTTGCTAGAGTTAGACGAACGCAGCAACAGACTCCGTTCAAAAGACCACGTAGTTCTGGAGAAGTGCGAACTCAACGGGTTCCGAAGTCAGGAATTGTTCCAAGAGTTCATTCTTCCAGAATGCGTGAAGTACAACATATCAGTTGAAGAAACCGAAACCATCATCAAGGTAGGTTAGTTATGAAAAACGGCTTATTACAATTAAAAGACTTAAAAGAGTTCAGCTTCAAAGACTGGGACGGTAAACCCTTCCTTGCGTTTTGCACAAATATTAAAACAGCTAGTGTAGAGTGTCCTATAACCGAGGAACCAATACAAACTGAACAAGTCATCGGATATGTAACTCGCCAAGGAGAATCATTCTGGAGAACGGACACTGGTACACACTGGAAATATGTGTACAGGTTTGAAGACAACAAACACTTCTTCAACAAGCGTCTCACATATAGGCAGCTTTCAAGATGGCTGGCTACTGGCAAAGGCGAATTTCTAAATACAGAGAGACTCTATGTAAGTTCTCGTGCCTACTACCCAGAGTCCGAATCGGATAAAGAAGTTCCGTCTAATCTATTAATTAGGACTTGGGATTCCGAGGAATGGATGCAGCCCACAACTAAAGTATTGGAGGAAATAAAATGCTAATACTTAGACGAATAAAAATGACCAGTGCTGTCGCTATGGGCACACTCACAGGTTCAAATATCGGTACATATTTCACGCTGGAGGAGGCAACGAACCTTCTTCCAGACGGGGTCTATCGGGTAGAAGTGAATTACTCACCAAAGTTCCACTCACTTCGTCCGCACATCTGGAACGAGCATATAATTGCTGCAAGGGGTTTTTGTATCCATGAAGGCAACACCGTCAAGAATTCGAGCGGTTGCATTCTCATTGGGAATGGAGCCAATCTCACGACTCTGAACCTGACCGAAAGCAAGGCTGCCCTCACTCAGCTTATGGAAGAACTCGCCAGACTCGGCGGTCGTTGTGAACTCATGATTACCACGGAGGTTTGGTTATAACACTATGAAAAACGCTAAACCCAATCCAACACCAAAGCCCAGTGTTCAAGACCTGTGCGACCCAGACCACTACAAGGGAGGCAAGACGGAAGTCATTGACATTCTGGAAGAAGTCATTGAAAATCCGAAGCGTAGCCTCACTCCGAAACAGAGATACAATATCGCTCAGGCGTTGAAGTATCTGCTCCGCAGCGGTCTCAAAGGCGGCCCCGAAACTGTCGAGGTGGACTTGCAGAAAGCCGAGAACTACATCCATCGTGCGATGACTGGTTCTTGGATTGACAGGTCTTTCCTTGACGGAAGCGGCAAGCCAAGATAAATCACTCCCCATACCTAGTCAAGTCCTTTCCGAATTACTACATTCGGGGAGGACTTTTTTTATCGGAGAATGACTATGGTATATGGACTGCCCTACAAGGGTTCAAAGAATACGATTGCGGAGCGTATTGTCGCCGCACTGCCGTCTGGTACTAATTTCGTAGATTGTTGCTGCGGTGGTGGGGCAATCGTTCAGGCCGCAACGCTGTCTGGTAAATTCAAGACGGTTACTGGATATGACATAAACAAAGCCATCATTGGACTGTTGCAAGCCACGATGGTGGATTTTGAAAAGATTGATTACGAAAACTTCCCTGTGGTGAGCAAGGAGGAGTTCTACGCAGCCAGAGACCGTAATGAGACTCTCTACGATTTCCTAATACGATACACTTGCAGCTTCGGTTTCAATGGAATGGAATACTTGTGGGGTGAGTCCAGAACGAAGTACAAGACTCTGATGCACAATGCTATCTCGCTCCCGACTATGGAACAGCGGCGACAGGCAATCCGAGACTTTGTGGGCTGTTTGGTCAAAGACAAATTGAGCGAGGCCGAGCTTAAAAACCTGACGCATCTGGATCAGGTAACCAATCTAAATAGATTCCACGAAGTAGAGAACACCATGCGTTCCAGAGAGTCCAAAACCAAACTGGATTTTGTATGCGGCAGTATGTTCGATATCCCCTTTGAAAAGTATGATGTGATTTACTTTGACCCACCGTATGCGGGAACCAAGGGTTATAATGGAAAGCAGTTCTCTTTCATTATGTTCAGGACGTTGCTGCAAGTTTTGAAAGATATGGGTAAGACTGTGTTCGTGAGCGAGTACAACCAACCCGCAGAAGGATTCACGGAGGTAGCCTCTTTCAACAAGATGATGACTCAGAAAGCCGACGAAAACCGACTAGTGCTGGAGAAACTATTTTATGGTGGAAGTAAAGAACAATACGACTCACTCGAAGGCTTGTCCACTCCATCTGAGTCAGACAGCGACACCCCTGTTCTCGACAATACTGACGAGAGAACTGGGGAAACTGAGACTGATAGAGGAGTTGTATAGTTGAAAACTCCATAGCCAGTCGTGAAAATCCATCGTAAAAATACTTCGTTTCACTATATAATTTTTTTTTATTTAAGAATTATTTTTTTTTATTTTTTTTTTTATAAGAAAAAATATATTTATATATGAAACGAATCACTTTTACGATGGATTTTAATTACTCCTTCTCCAGTTTTCCACGAATAAAACTTACATCGGAGCGAATGTCGGACAGTGTTTGCTTGAACACTGCGTTTTCCTTTTCAAGTATCTGCACTTTAATATTCAACTCCTTGACCTTATTGACTACCCAGAAGAATGCTAGGGCCACTGGTGTACCCAGAACATTACCCACCGTAGTGTAGATGTCGCCCAAGTTTATATCATTCATAAAAATCTCCAAGCATCGACGGCTGCCTTGCAGTGTGCACAGCAGAGCGATACACTAAATCGGTCATATTCGAGTCTGGTCACGTCGACCATCTTTCCATTCACTTCCTCAATCTCTGGGACTGGTTGGGCTGCGGGGCATCTTGTGTGATGACAGGACGGCTCCACATAGGCAATATACTTGAATCCGTGAGTAGCGTTGTCGTATACGGACTTATCCTTGCCGATGACTGTATGCGGAAGCCTGTGTTCCAGACAGTACCTAATCTTTTCATCGGATTCAATCTGGTCTATTATAAGTATGTGGTCGAAGACTTTAGGGGGATTCTGCAAGTCGTGGAACGCCACGATACGTTTAAGTCCTCGGCGACTCTCTACTGGGATGATACCATTAGTTCTAATGTGAACCGTGTACCCTTCCGTGGAAAGCCAGTCCAGAAGCTCGTCTATACCCTCGTAAAGCGTAGGTTCTCCACCAGTAAGCTCCACAAGCCACAGCTTTGGTCGAATGTTCGACTTTATCCACGGGATAATAACACTGTTGGTAAGATGGTAGTCCTTGTCATCGGTGTTCCGATACTCAGCCATAGGACAATGCCAACACGCCCTGTTGCACTTTGAGGTTAGGCAAATCTGAAGATAGTTCATTAAGGTAACCTCTCTGTGGTTCCTTCAGGGTAGAGCCTAAACCATAGTAAATCGTCGTATCTCCAAGAACCAAACTGGATAGTGGCAAAGTCTTCGTGGTTGCTGTCTGCGTTCAACGACGGTGAGGTTATGTACTGGGAAGTCAATTTACCCCACTGCTGGGAAGAATTGTCTTTTGCGGACAGTTCGAGGAATCCTTGGTTATCGACATTGTTATCAAGGAATAAAGCGACATAATATTTCTCATCAGGGAGAATCTGGGCATAAGGGGAAACCTCAACACCGAGTACAAGCCAGCACTCCCCAGTGACTCCACCAACGACGTCCTTCGGGACAGACAATGCGATAAGTTCGCCGTTGCCAGTAGTCGTCTCGTGATAAATGGCAACTCGATAGCGGAGGCCTACTAACGAGGACACCACATTGAAGTGTAAACAACAGTTTCCGACTAGATTGATGTGGTTGGTTACCGCTGTTGTATCGAGGCGATGCAACTGTGCGGGTGCAAATCCGTGCGGGTGATTGACTATGCTGGTCTTGTCAGTGTCATCAAATGGATAGGTCTCCATAGCACCACCACCAAAACAATTGGGCAAGAATATGAATTGATGCGGTATAGGCATAGACTACCCCTCGTAGGTATAAGACCAGTGGTCGCCAATTACAGAAACCGTAACCTTGGCCATCGCATTCGCATAGTATTTGTTGTCCCCACTGTTCAGACTGGCGTGACGTTCCAAATGAACGGAGTCCAAGTTTACGAATATCCCATCGTCAATACCCTGCGACGGACTCAATGGGGCGTGCCAGATGGTATCTGAGGGGGTTTTCCATATCGAGAATACTCGGAGCCACACAGAGGATGGCACAGCCGAAATGGCATCGTCTTTGGTATCACGTGCAGGCCCTGTGAGTAAGATTTTGAAATTGATTGATATGTTTCGACACTCGTCACTTTCTAGGGGGTGTTCCGTCTCGTCTAGGAACAGGATGCACCCGCAAGGGATGGCAAGCTCAGAATCAACGCTCGCTGTGATAGTGCCGTAATAATGCTTATTGTTACCCTTGTCACATACCGCACCGATGATGTCGCCAAAGTTCATACCCATCGTAGAGGCCCACGAAGAAAGCCACGGAGTATCGTCGGGGAAATACAAGGCTTCCTTTTTGATGTATTGGTCTACCACTGGGAACAATGGGATGCTCTCATAGGTGATATTATACGACTCGTTAGGGTTAGGGGCAGGACTTATGCTGATTACTCGCACTGCATCTTTCGTAACACCTGTGAATAACATCTTCCCACCACCCATCTGAGAGAATACATAGTAGGATAGTTCATCACTTCCCGCATACATAATGAAAGCTGGAGTCTGATTCTGCACAGCGTCCATCAGTTTCTTTCTGTCCTCTTTTGTGATTGTGGGTGAACCATCCCAGAGGAAAACCATCTGATGAGAGTCTTCTGGAATCTGGAGTTCTTTGTTGGAGCTAGCCAATGGGTCGTAAATACCAACGGTATTCCCAAACTTGTCCTTGATAACAAGGTTCCTTACAGGCACAGTCTTCCCTTCGAGAGGGTTGTACACGACTTCGGTAGCCTGACCCTCACCTGTCGGGTTGTGTTGGAGAGTGAGCGACTTTATTTTGTCTATTGCGACCGCATCGCCTGGCAGCGTCGCCCCACCATTATAACTGTTAATCTGGGTCATACTACCACCTTATTGAATAAAAAGAAAATCACCCTATGCCCGAAAACTGGGTACGCTTGTAGGAGTCGTACCCAGCTCGAACATACTTTCGACCGTATGTCGGGGTGATGAATCACCACTAGAGGGTGTTAGTCAATCGGGATGAACACGGATGCAATGGAGCAACCCTGATATACACCGAATCCCATTAGGGAGTCCACACGGAACAGGCTGAGGGAGGCGTATGGGTCAGTCCAGTATGTACCACGGAGCGGAAGGATACCACGGTCGCTGAACTCGGTCGGGATTGTGAAGGAGTCAGCACCAGCCATCTTTTCGATACCCTTGACTGCAATGAGGAAGTCAGGTTCCTTCCACATAACCATCGGAGCTAGGTAAGTCTTACCTTCTTCGAGGATGTCAACAGCGTTGGTTTCGAGATTGAGGTTGTTGAGAGTGAAGGTGGTTGGAGCACCTGCACCACGGATAACGTTCCAGTTCTGGTCAGGGTACCACTCGAAGTCTTGGTCGATGAAACCGTGCTTATCTAAAGCATCTGCACCGACTTCGTACTGAGCCACGGCTGTTTCAAAGGCCTTGCAGTGTGCGTTCTTGCGAGGGCCACGGAAGAATAGAGGCTGAGAAAGAACCCAAGCGTTTTGGACAGCGTCCCACTTGAACATCACGGCTTTCTGGATTCCAGTAGGTTTACCAAGTGCATCGACGCATTCAACTGCATCACCATTGGCATCTACGAGTGGAATTGGGAACGGACACACTTCTCCGTCTTCGGAGCCAGTGCCGCCAGCAATTTCTTCGATACCTGCGGTGAGTTGGCCGTCCACGCCTACGTTGATAGAGTCCAATTCAGTTGCTGCACCGACGATACGCATAGTGTCCATGCCCTTAGTCCAGCGGAAACCGAGGAAGTCACCGAGTTCGTTTTCATAAAGGTCTTTACCAATCTTGTCGTTACCACCGAAGTTGCCCATCAGAGATGGAACTACTCGGTTCCAAGTTTGTGGGTGTGCGATACCGTAGGTAGCTCCAGCGAACTTAGAAGTGGTTGTGTATGCTTCTGCATCGAATGCTGCCTGACGATAGGCTTGGTCACGGTTTGTACCAGTGAGACCCGCCTTGGCTACGAAAGGTTGAGCACTACCTAGAAGTGCTCGGAAAGCAATCTTGTTCACTTCGTCTTGAAGGTTGGCTACTCGCTTTGCCATAATTTCAGGATTCTGGATAGCGAGGGTGAGTTCACCGACAGAGGCTTCCGCTGCGATACCAATAGGCTTCACACGGAGAGGCACTGTTGCTCGTTTGACTGCAAGAGTACCCTTTCGGTTCGTGAGGTCGAGGGAGTTCTTGTAAATCTTTCCAGAGTCTGTGATGGTGACGCTTACGGTGTCGCCAGACATTTTGTCTGCACCGAGCATCTTTTCGACAGTGCGATTACCCTTGGAGAGGATATCGGCACCGAGATTGAATTTAGTGGCCAATCGGGCCATAAGTTGTGCGTTTACAATACCAGGCATATTATTACCTTACCAGTCTGCTTACACCGTTCAACTGCATAGCTCTCTCAAGTTCGAGAGAGAAATTGTCAGTAGGCGGCATATTGTTAGTGTTGCGACCGCTACCAGGCACTGGGATATTCTGAACTGCTGGAGCAGGCTTCGGGTTCGGTTGGGTAGTCTGGGTCTGCTGAGGAGGCACGTTGACATTCGGTTTCGTACCAGTCTGGACTTCGCCACGCTTCACCTTGTCGATGTAGGCGGAGAACTCGTTGTAGTATCGGTCTAGTGTCTTGTACTTCTCGAACGGAGTGAGACTCTCCCACCAGTCCGCTGCCTCGGGCTGCTTGGCAATCTTGTCGAACCAGCCCTTCAACACCAGTTTACCAAGGGGCTTCTTGATATATTCGCCCAACTGCGGTTCATTGGTGTTAATCCAGTCTGCATAGGTCTTACAGTCGTTAATGAATTGTTGAGTCGTCTGCTCGTCTTGGAAGATGGCATAGGACTCTTCGACGAACTCGTTCTGTCGACGCTGTGCTTCCTGAATATCCAGTTCACGGATTTGGTCAAGTTTAACGGCAGCCATTTGCGGATTATAGTACTGACCCTGCTCGTCGGCAAAGCTCTTCTGTTCCGCTTCTATACGCTGACGCTTCTCGTAGTATTCTCTCTGCTCCTTGGCTCGCTTTCTCGCAATCCTTGCCGCCGCTTGTGCGTGGTTGAAGGCCTTACGCTCGCTACCCTGCTTGTTATCGGCAGGAGCGGACTTGCCATTGGGCTGAGTACCCTTGTCATCACCAGCACCGACTTGGGTGTCGTCGGTCTTGGGAAGGTCGGCATCACCCTCAGTACCCTGCGGTGCCGTGTTGGGTGTGCCCTCAGATGCCCCCTCGCCCTCACCTGCATCGTGGGACGAAGTATCTGGAGTGGTATCGACGCTATTGGTATCTCGATACTGGGCGGCAGCGTCATCAAGTGCCTTGCCCATATCGGTAAAAGACGTTTCATCAGCCATAAGCTGCTCCTGTGATGGGGTGATTCATTGTAAATATATATACAAAGACTTGGAAGTGCAACACCAAACTGAGAAAACTGACCAGTATGTGAATGAAAGTCTGACCTAGGCTTTTCAGAAGTGAGTACTTGCTGACCCCTCCCCTCGCAGTTCTTGACTCCCAGTTCAGATTTCGTGAACAATTGTACACTGTTATCCACTTGTTCACTATGTACACACTTGTTCACTATATACACTTGGGCAGTTATACACTTATATACTGCTACTCACTGCACAAATTTACACTGCTGCCCATATTTACACTGGGAGCGATGAGGTCAGACGTTATATATTATTGTTTCTATATTATTATCTCCATATAATATAATATAATATAAACCCCTATATATATAATATCGTTTAATCTATAATTTACTTTAAAGACTTAAAAGAAATTATAGTATTTTATAATTTACTGTACTGAGCCAAAATAAATGTAAAAAAGATTTTACATAAATTGCACGTTTGAGCACTTGACAAATTAAAGAGTTTATAAACTGTTATTTATACATTGCCTTTATGTTTATATGACTAAACTAATAAAGCCCTTAAACCGATTGTTTGGATGGATGGGATGGATGGGATGGATGGGATCGATGGGATCGATGGGATCGATGGGATCGATGGGATCGATGGGATCGATGGGATCGATGGGATCGATGGGATCGATGGGATCGATGGGATCGATGGTCTGGATGGGATGGATGGGATGGATGTGAACACAACCTAAAACCAACCTAAAACCGCAAATCAAACCGCTATTATACAAAAGGGCACTATTAAACCGCTTTTTTTTTGTTGTAAGTAAAAAATAAGTTTTTTTTTTTCGGTTTATATTGACTTTATGAAAAAAAGTTTATATCTTTAGTTGAGTTAGTGGTTTACCCATTGACTGCTTTTTGAAAATTCGGTTTACTCTTTTGCGTTTTGTGCTCTATTTAGTATATATTAATGTATGCACTAAATAGAGCATAAAAAAAGCTCTAAAAAAAAACAAAACAACATAAACCATAAACGCCCCTACTGGGGCAGGAGTAAAATTATGAATAATCAAAACTTAACAACCCTCACCCTCGAAGCTGACGAAAAAGGCAAAATCCTTCTCGCAAATTTGCCTCGCTGGGCTGAGGCCAAAAGTCGCCTTTTGGGTATTTTGGAAACTGCCGAGAAAGGCACAGTCTCGGAGTTTTTCGGGTCGAAAGTGAGCGGTAAGGGAGCTCCTATGAGCTTCCAAGCCCTAGCGAACCTAACTTTTACCTCCGCAGGATATGTAAGGGATAAATGGGTAAGGTATGAATCGGAGGCTTTCAAGGTTGGAACGAGGCCGAGCGTTTATGACTTCATTTGTAAAAACCTCGTACCCCTAAGCCCTGAGGAACTCAAAGCCCTTGCCGAAAAACAAAAACACGAAGCCGAAGTAACCGCTAGGGCAGTCTCTTACTTAGAAACCTGCGAACTTAACGAAATCAAAGTAACCGCTGAAAGCGTCCAAAAGAACGCAAAACTCCTCGCCAAGTTTGGTGAGGAAGTGGTGAATAAAATCGTTGAAATCCTAAACAAGTCCGCTGACGAGTCCGCTGAAGCCTAAAGCTGACCGCAAGGGGTAAACCGACTTTCAAAATGAACCTTAACACTGCACTCGTGGGAACGGATGCAGTTTTTTTTTATATCTGGAGTTTTTTTATGCGTCCTAATTGTGAGCGTTTCGTCACTCATGGCGAGCGGAGTTTTATTCTATTTGGTGATCCGACTGCTACTCGTAGATTCGGATTTTCAGTGTTTCCTGATGACAGTTTTGGTCTGGCGATACTAGCAGTTTTTGCCAGCGGTTCATCCAGCGACTGCTTTATTTCTTATCAGTTAGAAGATGACAGTTGTGAACCCGAGTTCATCGAAGTTTTAGACCGAAGACCTGCCCAGTGCATAGTAACTGAGGCAATGTACGTCCTGCCAGCGGGTCTGGCTAAGTACGGTGCCTTCAAATTTGGTACTGGGAAGACAAAAAAAACACTCGTGAGAGTGTTAAAACCAATAGCTTACTTGGAGGGATAACCAGTGAACGATCACCAGTATATTACTTGTGTCAAAACTATAATGACTCGAGTCAAGTGTTCCTATGATGAGGCGTGGGATGGTTTGACTCAGGCGTTCTTAACACTCGACCAGTCCAGACCTGAGACCGCCCAGTGCTGGTGGTTAATCAACATCGGCAGTTTTGCCGTAATAGACTCGGTGCGTAAGACGTACTCATCTAAAGAAGGTGTCAAGCGAGAAGTCCCCAGTGACTTCCTCACAATGGAAGCACCCACTTTAGATGAGTACGCTTTCCTAAAAGCCTTCCCCGAAGGGTTTGTCCGTGAGTTCGCCCAGCGACTTGCTGACGGCCAGTCAAAACTGACGGAAGGTTCTTGCAGCCATTGGTTGCGGAAACACCATAAACTTAACAATCGCAGAACTGCGAAGGAGATAATAAAGAATGTTAGAATTTTTGCCAAAAGGTTATGACTCTTGGTACCAGTATCAGAGAGCAGTAGCACGTCGCAAGAAAGTGCTTGATATTATCGTCGCTGTATTCACCTTTATCCTGCTGGTGGGAGCATACACTCTTGTCGGCAATATGGAGTAGTCAATGAACAACAACAACAAAGAATGGGATGGCATAGAGTCCCTCCTTGACCGTATAAACTGGGTAATCGAGGAATTAAACTCAGCACTCGTCGAGATTAAGCAGTGTAGGCTAGGCTTGAAAGCTGAGGACTGCGTCGCACATTTGTGCTCGGTGGTTGAAAACCTAGAGCAGTACTCGGACTCTCTCTATGGTAAGTGCCAAACTCTCCGATCAAAAGGCTATGAAGAAGTTTTAGAGCTCCTCCCCAATGGCAGCAAGCTGTCCGTCGGCGAAGTGCTCGCCCTCATTGAACACATCAAGACTTGGAGAAAGGAATATGGCTACCCAGAAGTTTGACAAGAACCAGTTCATCACTGATAAAATACTCTCCCAACTGGATGGCGAAGTGATTCCGTGGACGAAGCCTTGGGTGGTCAGTCCTAACGGCATCATCAGCTACGCCACTGGCAAACCCTACACTTCCCTCGTGAACCGAATGATGCTGGACTTCGCTGGTGAGTATGCGACGTTCAATGCCATCAAGAAAGCTGGTGGCAAAGTCATCAGCGGTAAGGGCAGCGGCAAGCCAGTTGTAGGTGGAGGTTGGTACGATGTCAAGGACGAGGAAACTGGCGAAGTAACTGGGCACAGGTTCGGACGCTCAGTAAATTACGTCTTCCGTATCGGCACTGATACGGAAGGTATTGAACCCAAGTACCGAGACAAGTGGGAACACGGTGGCATTCCGAGTGGTGATGACGAGGTGTTCTCGATTGTTAAGTCGTACTGCGAACGGACAGGGGTGACACTTATTGGTGGTGGGAACACTGCGTTCTACTCGCCGAAGCAAGACACAATCCAAGTGCCAGGTTGGGAAAACTTTTCCAATCTCCCTCAGTTCTGGAGTACAGTCTTTCACGAGATTGCCCACTCCACTGGTCACCCAAAGAGGCTTGACGAACTACACAAAGACAAGTTCGGGGATAGCTCCTATGCTCAGGAAGAACTTCGAGCCGAGATTACTGCCTGTCTGTGTATCGGAAGGCTCGCACTCGACACCACGAAGTGCGTAACGGAGACTGTGGCCTACTGCCAGTCTTGGCGGAATCGCATCAAGAACTTCAAAGCAGCAGAGTTCTCCGAGATCTGCAACAAGGCTCAGATAGCCTGCGATTATATATTCAACACTAACACTAACACTCAAAACAAGAAGTAAACAAAATGCAAAAATCAAATAATGAAGCACTCGATCGTATTCTCATTGAGACTCTGATGGCAGTGTATTATGCTCAAACTGTCATCAACGCTGTGTCCGAGTCATTGGAAGAACTCGGTAAGGAAACGTCAGGCAAGGACATCCCTGAACCTGTGCGAGTTGATTTCGTGTGCAAGGAAATCGTTGATATGTTCAAAGACCCTGACAGCCCCGTGGATAAGGATAAGTTCCTGCGTGGTGTAGCGGCGTTTATGCTTGCTCATCAGAGGACGCAGGCCATTGATAAGCAGACTGGTAAGTCCAACAAGAAGGAGGAATCCAATGGTTAAGATTACACTCATACGCAAGTGTCCCTTCTGCGGGACGGATCGTCAGAAAGAGTTCGACGAGGAACTGTACCGCAAGTACCAAGCTGGTGCCAATGTTCTGGACGCTATGCCTGACGCAAGTCCTGATGACCGTGAGTTCCTTATCACTGGCATCTGCCCAGAATGCTGGGACAACCTAGATGTATTGGAGGAAACCGACAATGGGTTGTGGTAGTTTTATTGGTGGTTGTGGTACGTTACTGTTCTTACTATTAGTGGCTGTCATCAAGATGATGGGAGTCTAGTCATCAACCTGTTCTGTGTACTGACCGAGCAGCGGAGTCCCCGACTTCTTGTGTAGGAACTGGTGGCAAGTCTTACATAGCAGCATAAACCTAGAGGGTTCTAGGTTCGTGTAGTTAGTTCTAAACTTATGATGCACATCTAAGTTGTGAACCCTACTGTAATGCTTGCCGCAGAACTCGCAAGTTTGGTTACGGGATGCAAGGACATACTTTCTAAACACCTGCCACTGGGGTGTCCGACGAAAGTCCTCGTGCTGCTTTTTCACTATTGCGTAATAATCAAGTCGTTTCATAATCATATAGTAGTAAATTGTGTAGTGAATAAACCACACTTAAACCTACTATATTACATCAAACATCACAAGGAGTTTTTTATGAACTATAACAAACCTATCCAGTCCGCACCTATTCCTAACACAAACCCTTCCCCTGAACCTGTGGAGCCTCGTGCCATAGCAGACGTTCCTAGTAGTGAACCCACTGCGTGCAAGAAACTCTACCCAGTCCGAACTGAGTTCTTCACCAACGACCTCACCCCTGAGGTCAAGGAAGAAATCGTCAAGATTGTGGAGGCCCAGACTCGTGCGACTCTCTCCGTGCCGAAGGTCACTGTCAATGCTGTCAGTCGTATGCTCGGAATTGAACATAACAAGGTGAAGCGTCAGTGTGTTCTGGTGTCTGGTTCCCTTGCCGCATTCTTTGATACACGTGATAATGTTGGTAGTGTAGCCAAGATTGCCCAGTCTATCAGTCGACTGACTCCGAGCGAAAAGCAGTTACTGATGAACCAGTTGCAGAGGACTGAATGAGATGCCTTTTTTTACTGAACCAACGGAAGCGGAATGTTTTGAGGCAGAACAAGAACTGCTTTTTGACGTTCACTTCCGACAACTTGATAGAGAAATCAGGAAGATGAGTGACTCCGAACGAAAAACAGTTACTGATGAACCAGTTGCAGTTATGAACGAAAAAACTTTATTGGGAGTAGATTGTGACGGTACTGAAATTTATGGACAGCTCGATAAGATAAGCGTACACACTAACAATCATCCGAATTGTGACGGATCGTCATGGGGATGGCTCGAGGGCTGTTCAAAATTTGTTTGCTGGTCAAACGAAAGTAGTAGCAGATTCACGAAAAAAGACGCTGACGAACTGGCGAATAAATGGAATAATCGGAGGAAGTAAGATGGACATTTGCCTTTGCCCTTATTGTAAAAAAAAAGAACACCGAACAACAAACTCAAGCCCCATTGGAGGACTTATACATGACGAAAATCGTGAAGTGCAGCTTTTAGTTAAAGAGGTGCTTTCTGGTAGTGTGCAATTTTATGATAATCCAAATGGTGCCTATGAGTGGACTTGTCCGTATTGTTGTGGAAAATTAGAAGGTGGACATGAAACACTATTAAAAGGCGTATGCATGGATGATTTACAGCACGACCATGACTGTGCTTATATTATAGCGAAAGGGCTAACAACGGCTTCAACATGAGTACACCTACTGGTTTCGAGTTCTTAACTGGGAGGACTTAAAAAAAATGCATCGTTTCATTATACTATTTTTCACGTGAAAAAAAATTAAAAAAAAAATTCTCAAATAAATAAAAAACTAGTATAGAGGAACGATGCATTTTTACGATGGATTTTTTTTTTTTATGCGGTTTATTTTGAATCATCCAACCTACTATATAAATAAAGCGGTAAACCATGCCACAATCAAAACTTAATAAACACTTACACGGAGTGAACTATGACCAAAACAGTATTGAAGAAGGAGTCACAAGACTCGGAGTTTGTACCTTCCCAGGTGAAGGATGCGATTGCTATTCAGAGTGTTCTGAGTGTCCGTACTACCGAAGACTTGAATCAGACTTTGGCCCTGATGGAACGGCGTGCGACTGACCTCGTTGCGTGCGATGTAGTGCGTGAAGGTTATATGGCCCACGGGCACCCTGCCGCACTCGGGTTCCAACACTTGTCATCGATGACTAACAGTAGGCTAAAAAAACGGTTCCCACTATTCGACAGGGATCAACCCTTGTTCAGAATCCTCTGGGTTCAGGGTCGAGTGATTGTCGGTGAAGAGCTGGTGAAGAAGTACGAGGCTCGCAAGTCGGGCAAGACTTATGACTACATCAAATCCATTGACAAGCGATTCAAGACGATGTTTGACGAACTCCAGAAGTATCAGGACTTACTTCGCAACATCGCTTACGAGGAAAAGAAGTGATGGAGAACTGGGAAATAGACGACCTCTTCTGTCGACTTGACCAGATGCTGCGAATCAATCCCGAGCAGATACGGAAGTTGAAACCACGCTGGAAGCAGCTGGAACAGACCGCTACCAATACTGCTAGGGTCTTTAAGTTGCAGAAGCTATGGCGTGGTGAACTCCCGCACTTTGCAATGTTGGAACTCAGCACACAGCAGTCCGCACCCTTCGTGAGTTTGCTAATTGGTCTGGCCGAACGCAAGTACAAGACCTCTCAAATCAGTCTCGTGCTCTGGTGGCGTAGGCTTGTGGCCACTGGGCAAGAACACATACTGAGCTATTTCAGTTGGAAACGACTGGAAGAAACTTTCTTCGGTGAGTGCATTCTCGGCTCGGACATACTCCGAGTATGCACGGACAACGAAGCCCTCTTGAACAACATCACTGCCGCTCTCTCGAACGACAAGACTGTGGACTTCAAGATAAGGGAACTGCTTGATGGACTCTCAATGCAAGCAGATGTCCGCAAGGAGTGGAAGGCTTGGGCACTCCGCAATCACCCCGACAAGGGTGGCGATGCCGAGACCTTCCTCAAAGTGAAACTTGTCTATGACGAGTGGAACGAAATTCAAAACAAACTAAACAACACTCAACAGGAGTAAATTCTTATGAGAATCAACCTCAACTTCCCCAAAAATATCAGAGCAAACTCTCTCTACAAGGACGCTATCAAATACACCACTATCGATGAAATCGGTGCCGTTGCAGGTGCTCGCCTCGTGGTCGCTTGGGACACCCCGACGAACGAAGAAACTCCTTTCAGGTACTACGGCTTCCTCGAAGCGATTCTCTTTAGCTCCGATGGCTCCGTCAAGTACAGGGTGTTCTGTCCTGCCTGTGGTGACACTCTCCACTTCGACAATGCGAAAGTCGTGCAAGAACACGCCTGTCCGAAGGTCTACTACAATGATGGCGTGTCACAGGGTGTGGGTACTTTGGTCGGTATTAAAGAGTCCTTTCTTGGCGAGAACGCTGACCAGCACATTGACTGCCGTGTCCGTGTCTTACCTTTTTCTGAAAACATCTACCGCATCGTGGGAGTAGACCAGCTTACTTTCGTGGAGAATATCCCTCTGGGCATTACCGAGAAAGATGAAAAGGAGGTTGACAATGTGCACTAGTAACGATACACAAGTTCTCGAAAAGAAACTCAAGGGCTACGGAGAATCAGATAACTTCGTGGCACCTCGTGAGCTGACTGTCACTATCACCCTAAGCGAGTATCGCAGTCTCGTAATGGGGAAGGGTGTATCCAACAAAACAATAGACGAGCTCCGCCGTCAAACATACAAGTTGGAACGGACAATCAGAGACCTCGTCGACGAACTTGACAGGTCTACGAAGGACAATGAAACTGAAGTAAAGGAATGTAAAGATGAATGAAAAACTCGATATGAAACCCTGCTGCTTTGGTAGGGATGACAACCGTGAGGCACTCCGCCCTTGCGATGTGATTCTCGCTCAGGATATGGACTTCAAGTACGTAGTCAGGAACGCTCCAAAACAGGGTACGGACGAGTGGGTGGCTTGGCGTAAGCAGGGCATCACTGCTACCGAAGCCGCAAGTATTATGTTTCCAGACAAGTACTCCTCTCCGCTCACAGTTTACTCCTTGAAGTTGGGGCTGATTGAAGCAGACCAGTCTGACTCTGACGGTTATCTGGAGTGGGGTCATCGGATTGAAGACTTACTCGTTCGCAAGTTTATGGAGACACACCCGAACTTCAAACACGTAACTTGTGGAAGGCTCTATCAGGATGATTGGGCCAAGTGTTCTCTCGATGCCCAGTGCTACGATGAAGAAGGTCGCCCCTGCATCATCGAGTGCAAGACAGGACAGAGTGAAGCGAAGTGGAATCCAATTCCAGACCGCTACTACGCACAGGTTCAGTGGCAGATGTATGTCACTGGAATTCGCAAGGCGTACTTCGCAGTGCTTATCCGTGGTCATCAGTACTTCGAGAAGGAAGTGGATTACAATCCTGCTTTCGTGAAAAAGATGAAGGAACGTTGCCTCACTGTATGGGAGTGTATCCAGAATAAGACTCCCCCTGCTGAGTTGGGCTTCTTCGCAGTAGACAAGGATGCTATTGCTGCAATGGCTGGCGAGACTGGCCACACTGGTGAACCGCAGGAAGTGGATGACGAGACCGTTGCCACTTATGCAAGACTCAAGGAAGCCTATGAAAAGGCAGAAGAAGAGTTTGCAGCATTCAAGAACTCCCTGAGCTTCCGTATGGTGGATGCCTCCAAGCTCTTGCACAAGGGTCGAACCTTCGCCACTTGGGTGGAACGCAAGGGTTCGGTCACTGTGGATAAGGCAAAACTCCAGAACCTGTACCCTGATGTATACGAGAAGTGCTTGAAACAGGGTGCTGGAACTCGTTACGTGAAGTACAGTGTATAGGGGCAAGACCAGTGAAAATCGGATATTTCTCCTTTGTTATACTCATCTGGACTCTTGTGGCGGTGATACTTCACCTCGTCGGAGTCGGTCAGTTTGCCAAATGGGAATTGACCGCTTGGCCTTGGTACTGGTCTTGCCTCTGTCTCATGTACTGGTTTTTGATTCTCTATGTCGAACTGCTAGGTGTGGTGACACTCGTTACCCTTTACTCCAAATGGAAGGAAAAGAATCGAGTTATTAATCAATACCCTCCCGAAGTGAGAGCCTTCATTCGTAGAGTTATGAACCATCGCAAGTAACCGCAGTCTTTCCCAACTGCGGCGGGCACTGGGTTGTGATACAATCCAATAACCACCTCCAGTGCCCATTTTTTTTTTCAACCCTCAACCAAAAAAAAAAGGAATAAAATAAAATGAAAA
>Ga0208694_1001072_pt1 | contig 35761 bp, 35 predicted proteins | sample AD_UKC078_MetaG_FD_184442 | JGI IMG/M metagenome (GOLD analysis project Ga0208694, IMG submission 184442) | Active sludge microbial communities of municipal wastewater-treating anaerobic digesters from USA - AD_UKC078_MetaG (SPAdes) (version 2) | ecosystem: Engineered > Bioreactor > Anaerobic >...
TCGCCACAGTCAGGCCTGCGACTGTGGTAAAGAGAGCCTTCCATATACCTCCGGTCACCGCGGCGGCGTTTATCTGACCTCCGAGGTGGAGGGACTCAAACATCTCTACCATGCCGAGCACCGTACCGAGAAGTCCCAGGAGCGGAGCTGTCTTGCCTATTATCTCCAGGATAAAGAGGTGCTTCTCCCATCTGTAGACCTCGCGGCGGACCTGCTGCTCGACCAGCAGCTTCATGTCTTCCCTTCCGACTCCCCAATGGGCAAAGGCCACGAAAAACAGTCTGTGAAGAGAACTCTGCGAGGCTCTGACCACCTTTCTGGCAGTGTCAATGTCATTTTCCGAAACTGCCCTTCCGAACGCCTCTTCAAGGACTTCCGGGTCGGTCGATGCACTCCTGAAAAACAGGATCCTTTCCACCACCACTGCAAACGCGATCACAGACAGGCCCGCTATCAGCCACATCAATATCCCGCCTGCCCTCATGTATTCAAGCAATTTCTGTCTCCCCTCTCTTTTTGCCCAACTTAACGCCTTCCTCTGACCAGCAGCCAGAGGAAGAATATCGAACCTATAAACGAAGTGAGGACTCCCACAGGAACTTCGGCAGGCGACCAGAGGATGCGCGCGGCTGTGTCGCAAAGCACCAGAAAAGCTCCTCCGAAGAACAGCGATGCCAGAGCAAGCTTCCTGTGGTCCGTCCCGACGAACTTCCTGCAGATATGTGGCCCCAGCAGCCCGACAAATCCGATCGGGCCGCAGGTCGCGACGTTTATGCCTATCACGACGGAGACCGAGAAGAAAAGGAGCCTCCTCAACCTGACGACCGAGACGCCCCTGCTTGCAGCAATGTCCTCTCCGCATACGAAGAGGTTGAGCTCCGGTGCAGTCACAAATGCTACCGTGAAAATTACGGCAAGGGCAGGCAGTGTTGCCAGCACGGGACCGAATCCTACTGCCTGGATGCCTCCCATAGACCATCTCATCATTCTGAATGTGTCGATGTAACCGCTCGTGAACTGTATTATCATGTTGAGGCTCCCGAAAAGGAAGCTCATTGCAACTCCCGCTAAGAGCAGTGTAGCCTCAGACATCCCGCCCCGTCTTAGGTTGCCTGCCGCATATATCGCAAATGTCGCGGCAAGTGCGCCCGCGAATGCCGCCAGTGAGAGCCCCGAGACCGCTCCGAAGAGAGAGAATACTATTCCCGTACGGATATAGACTACCGCTCCGAAGGCTGCACCGGTCGATACGCCCAGCATATCGGGCGAGGCAAGGGGATTTCTGAACAGCGCCTGGAATATCAGTCCGCAGAGCGCAAGCGTGGAGCCTGTGATCCATCCGAGCAGTACGCGCGGCACCCTCAGGTCCCACATTATGCGTATGAGATTTTCATCCGCGCTGCCGAATAGGTCAGACAAGGCGATATTCTGCATGCCCATAAAGGGGGCGACCACAACTACCGCAAGCGAAAAGATAAAAAGTGACGGCAAGGCAAGGCGCTTCATCTTACAAGCCCCCCGGGAGCGACATAAGGCATAAGCTGCCCGTCCGAAGTGAAGCTTTTGAAGCCGGTGTCGAATATTTCCTCAAGCAGCCCCTCCTCAAGAAGTTCGGAGCTCTTTCCCTTCCACGCCATCCTGCCTTTTTTGATCGCGAGTATCTCATCCGCGCCGTGAAGCGCAAGGTTGATATCATGAGTCACGAGGAGCACGGTCATTCCCTGCTCCCTGTTGACACGTTCTATAAGCTCAAGTGTCTCCACCTGGTGTCTGTAATCGAGGAAGCTCGTCGGCTCGTCGAGAAACAGGATGTCGGTGCTCTGGGCCAGCGCCGCCGCAATAAGAGCCTTCTGCCGCTCACCTCCGCTCAGGCTGTTCAGCTGTCTGTCGGCGATATCGGCGACATCGGCCGTTTCCAGCGATCTGTCGATGATCGATCTGTCTTCCGCTGTCTCGCCTCCGATGGCCTTCTGCCAGGGATAACGGGACATGAGGGCAAACTCCCTTACCGTGAAGGGGAGCGAATCGGAACCGGTCTGATGGACCCATGCTATCCTTCTCGCAAGCGCCCGTTCGGACATCGAAGAGAGCGGGACACCCTCGAGGGAGACCCGGCCCGAAAAGTTTTTGATAAGCCTTCCGATGCATTTGAGCAGAGAGCTCTTACCGGCCCCGTTCGGGCCGATGATACCAAGATATCTCCCCTTTTCGAGCGAAAAGGAGATATCCTCAAGTATACGCGCCCCCCCAAGATCGAGAGAAAGCCCCTCTACATCAAGAAACTTCTGCGCGCTCACCACTTTACCTCCGGGTGTATCGCCTGAGCAAACGCTTTGAGGATCTTTCCGGATCTTACCCCCGGCCTGAGATAGACCGTTCCCTGCATTATATAGATCCGTCCGTTTTTGACCGCGTCTACCTTGGCGCTTCTCTCCCACTGGCTCCTGAGATATTTATCGTTGAATATGGTCTCGACGTCTATGTTGTCCTTCGAATGGTAAAACGTCTTGTCTCCGACGAGATCTATTATCACACCTGGATTGACCTTCATGAGCCCTTCGAGGGAGACCTGGGGATACGGAGTTTTTTTATCGCCGACGACGTTATCCCCACCCGCAAGCGAGATCATCTCATTATAGAAATTGTTGCCGCCTGCCACATAAAAGCTGTTTATCTGGTATTCTGACAGTTCCCTCGAGACACAGAGGATGACCTTGGGTTTCTTCAGCCCTTTTACCTTTGACCTGACCAGATCGACATCGGCACGGATATTCGCGACCAGCTTCGCCGCCTTGTCCTGAGCTGAACATACCTTCCCAAGTCTCATGATTGAATCGCAGATCTCGTCGATCGAGTTCTGCTTCATCACGAGATAGGGGATTTTAAGCTTATCCAGCTGAGGGGTGAACTGCATGTGCATGTCCTGAAGCAGCAGCAGGTCGGTTTTCATGGACATGACTGCCTCAAAGTTGACCGCTGCGAAATCTCCCATCTTCGGCTTTTTTGCGGCTTCGGCAGGGTAATCACAGAAATCTGTCACACCTATGATGTTGTCTCCCTGGCCAAGCTCAAAAAGGATCTCGGTCCCGACCGGAGTCAGGGAGATTATCCTCTTCGGTGATGCTTCCGCATACCCGAAGGACAGGAGAACCATAAGCATCATAAATGGCAAAAACAGTCTTGATCTCTTCAATCGGATACCTCTTTCCTAATTACAGCAAAAAAACAGGGAGCCTCCGGGCTCCCTCAATAAATACACATGAGGATGAACTACGCCCTCGCATAACATCCATCATCTTTTTTCAGGTCGCCTGACTTCCCGATCGGGTAACAGTGGCGGGGCCGCTCCGGACTTGCACCGGATTCCCCCTCAAAAGACGCTGCTATTCTGTTATTTCTTCGTGTACCGGCAAGTACGGGCCTCTGTTATTGCCCGGCCTTTCGGCATCTCGTGCGCATATTCTATCATAAGAGGCGTTTTATTGTTGTAAAAAGCCGGCGCGGATATATTTTTATAGAAACGGATAGGATGAAAAATGCCGAAGGTCCCGTACGGCAGGAGATCATTGAGCTTTTTTGCGTTTGCAGGCATGTCTTGACAAACTGAGGATATAAGGTAGAATGTTTTCCCGTGAATACCGCCTCATGCGGTTCACGTGAGTGGTAGGATGGCCGAGTGGTCAAAGGCAACAGACTGTAAATCTGTCGGCGAGAGCCTACGCTGGTTCAAATCCAGCTCCTACCACCATTATTATTGCCCGAATGCCCTTACCGCATGCGGCCGCCGACTTAGCTCAGCAGGTAGAGCACATCCATGGTAAGGATGGGGTCTCCGGTTCGAGTCCGGAAGTCGGCTCCAGGATAATACAAGCTCCGCAGGATCCCTGCGGAGCTTTTTTAATACTTATTTTATGGCTAGTGTCAAATTAAGTTCGCAATTTCATTAGGACTCCTGTTAACCTACGCAGCTATTGATGGTAATTTTTGGAGCGAGTCTTGACTTAAGTATGCTCCGTTCATACAGGGTATCGCCCACAATAAATACGTTCACTCTGTTCTCGTCTGTGAGTTTCGTGACCATGCTGTTGATGATCCTTTCCGCAAGAAGCGAGGTAAACCTCATCCAGCTAACAGAGCAGGAATTTATGAAACGGCAGAAGGTGTCTTTCCCGGTTTTGGAAGAATTTGTTCCTGTCTTCAGATCCATAAAGAGGCTTCGATCGTTGAAAAGCCCCTGAAAAACAGTCACAGCAGGAATCCCCCTGGATTTGTACGCATTTGTGCTCTCTTAAGAACTGAACAGAGCTTGAATCTGCGGAAGAAAGCATCTGCTGCTGTTGTAAGTTCATAGTCAAAAACAGGAGACTGTGATATTCTTTTCATGGCATAAACCTACGTATGGTATCGTTTTAGTGTGGTAACTAAATTTTACAAAAAAAAACGGGACTCATGCCGCTCTTTTTTGCCGATCATTATTGAATTGTCAAGGGGCGGTCATATCTTTTTTACTGCGAAGTTTGAGTAATTTATAATGAAACAATCAACCGGATCAGAGGCTATCCGATGGACACCCGCTCCATAAATGGAGGGAAATGGTTCGTCTTCTACAAAGACCAGGTGCTCGTCAAGTCGAAGGACCCCCTTATCCTTCCGTCCTCGGAGGACGAGCCCCTTTTCGTGAAAAAAATGGAGAACACTGGTTCCCTCCCCATCACCAGGGTGGCATCGATGGGGGGAATCTCTTGGGGATCAGCCACCCCTCGGATTTGAGTCCGTGGGGTTGAGGGAGCTCTGGGCCATCGCAGGGTTCGTGGAACCTGGCGAAAGTCTTGGGGAGGCGGTGGAACGGGACCTGGAGGAAGAAGTGGGGATTCGAGTAAAGAACATCAAGTATTTTGGAAGCCAGCCGTGGCCATTCCCCCACTCTCTCATGGTGGGGTTCACAGCAGAATGGGCGAGGGGAGAAATAAGACCCGACGGTAAGGAGATCGAGGACGCTAGATGGTTCACTCCCGACTTCTTGCCGGACATCCCACCGTCCATCAGCATATCCAGAAGACTCATCGAACACTGGCTCACAGGGAAGAGAAAATAGAGAACACTTGGGAGGTGGAGCTATGAAAAGTATCATCGTATTCGGAGTGACGCTCCTGCTGGTGGTCCTGTTCGCCACGGGAGCGGGGGCTGACGGCACGCCGGAAGCGCGGGGGGTGACGAGAAGCGGTGTTAGGCTGTCTCTCTTCACCGATTCGGAGATGGACTTCCAGATTCTCCGCAGCCTGGGGGCCGACGCGGCGGGTGGAGGTACGGTGGGAGAGATCCTGATCGCGGCTCTGCAGATTGAGGACGGGAACCCTGCGTCGTGGTCGGCGGCCTTTCTTTCCCTCGCTGAACGTCTCGAAAAGGACGGGGCGGCGAGGCTGGAACGGGGGCATACCGTCAGCGCCAGGGAGAGCTTTCTCAGGGCATCCTCCTACTACCGGGCGGCGGAATACTACGGAGATCCTCTGTCGGAGGACACCCGCTCATGGGGAATGAAGTGCCGGGAGACCTTTCTCAAGGCCATGAAACATTTTCCGTGGAAGACGGAAGCTGTCTTCATTCCCACGGGGAAGGACGAGGATTTCTACCCCGGCTATTTCATCACCCAAGGGAAGGGCGGCAAACGGCGGAAAACCCTGATCGCCCAGAGCGGCTTCGACGGAACGGCGGAGGAGATGTTCCTGTCGGTGGGCAGGGCCGCCTTGGACAGGGGATACAACGTCCTCCTCTTCGAGGGGCCGGGGCAGGCAGGGAAACGACGGTTCCATCCGGATTCGACCTTCGTCTCCGACCTGGGGCCCACGGTCCGCACGGTCATGGACTTTTTGCTGAAGCGGCCCGAAGTAAACCCAAAGCAGGTCGCCCTCTACGGGGCAAGCTTCGGGGGCTACTTCGCCCAGAGCGGTGCCCTGGGTGAGCCCCGCCTCGGGGCCCTCATCCTCAACTCACCCCTGACGGACATACATGAGTACTTCCTCGCTTCCCTGGGTGAACAGACCGTGGACATGCTCAAAAAGAACAACCTTACCGTGGAAGATCTCAAAACCCTTTCGGAGAAGGACATTCCGCCCAAATACCGACTCTCCCTGCTGAACCTGTGCGTCCGGTTCGGCAGGCCCTCTGTCGCAGAAACCTTTGATGCCATCTCTTTCTTCCGCATTCCCGACGACCGGCTGCGGAACCTCACCATGCCCGCCCTTGGGATGCTGAGCGCCGGAGAGGGGCCCACGCCCCTGAAACAGGCGGAGCACTTCGCCGCGACAGCCCAGAAGGCGACCCTTTATGTGTTCGAACGGGAGAGCGGCGCCAACGCCCACTGCCAGCTCGACAACCCACCCCTCTCGTGGGCGGTGGCCCTCGACTGGCTGGACGAGCAGTTCCGATAACCAAAAGAGGCTGTGTGGAATCTTAGGATTTCACGCAGCTTCTTTTGGTTTGCCGTCTGTGCTTCTTCAAATCATGGTAATTACTTCAGGCTTTCCTTTACGGAATCAGAAATCGACCTAAGTCCTCTCTCCAACTCATCATGCAGAGGCCACCCATAACCTATCCGCATGTATCTTTTACTCTGCTCGAACCAGTGTCCCGGACCCACATAAGTTCCGTATTTCTCGTTCATCAAACGGTAAACTTTTTCAACATCAACATCAACTTCAGGTTTTATCCTTGGAAAACAGGTACAGGCCGCTTTCGGTTCGACCCATTCCATATACTCTTCATTTTCTATCCACTCTTTTACAACTGCAAACCTGTCTGCGATGGTCGCATCATTTTTCTTTATCCACTCATCTTTCTGAGAAAGGGCGACGTAGCCGATGTATTCATCGACGACACTGCCTCCGATGCAGACCTGCTCCTTGGCGCACAGCAGAAGATCGTTCATCTTTTTGTCCCTGCACACGATCCAGCCTATACGAATACCGGGGATGCCATAAGTCTTGGAAAGGGACGATATCGATATCACCTTGTCAGAAAGGGAGGCCGCGACAGGAAGGACTTCGTCCTTGAACATGTCTCTGTATGTCTCGTCTATGAGAAGCCAGATGTTATTCTTTTCGGCTATCGCAATTATTTCTTTCAGTTCCGAAAGGGACATCATCGTTCCGGTGGGATTATGAGGGTTGGTCAGGGAGATGTATTTCGTATCAGGTTTTATCATAGATTCGAGCTTTTCGATATCTACCTTGAATCCTTCCTCAAACTTCTGGTCAAGGTAACTGATGTCAGCGCCTATTGCGCGCGGTGTTTCGATATTGGTCCCGTAATTCGGCCTTGCGACTATCATTTTGTCTCCCGGCTCCAGCAGCGAGGATGCGACCAGGAACAGAGCTGAAGCGGCACCGGCAGTAACAAGAACACCATTTGGATCGTCGACGCCTGACTGTTTTGCAATAATTTCACGAAGACGCGGATCTCCGAGATGATCGCCATAGGGAAGCAGCATGTCATCGATCACGAGTCTGAGATCTTTGATATTCCTGTCTCTCACAGAAGTTTCGGTGAGATTGTTTTTAATTTTTTCGTATCCAAGCTGTTCAGGCGATTCTTTTTCGATGGGCATCCTTACATATTTCATTTTTTAGCCTCCTATTTATGCTTACCGCTCTACACGTTTACTCGTTCGTGCCATGCGCACCGGTACTTTCAACAGAAGTTTATTGCTGTTCAAAGGAGCAAGCAAAGACCGTTTAATATAAATTATTACAATTAATAAATTATTTTTTTAAAAAATATCCAAATAATACATGGCCATTTATTGTAAATTTTTAGAATCAACCAGAAACGAACATCTGATATAATTCAAAAATTAGGGCAAATTCTGCTTTTGACTAACTAACAACAGCAACGATAGTTTTATAAAAAATAACAACGAAGGATTGATTTTAATGTATTACATGATCTCCGATTTTTTAAATACTTATGGATCCAATGTATCTTTGATCGCAGGCAAAGGAGGGCTTTCCAGGATAGTTAAGGACGTTGGCATATTGGATTATGAACTGGACGCCTCGTTGAGAAGTAAATATTTCCACACCAGTCTTTTTAAGGACCAGCTGGTCCTTACGACATTTCTTTGCGCAAAAGAGGATATATCGATGATCGGAGAAGGCATCAAGCATCTTTTAAAACAAGATGCAAGCGGCCTGGCCATAAGAAATGTTTTCCATTTGCCAATTCCGGAATCCGCGCTGAGATATGCAGATTCCAAAAATTTTCCAATTATACTGATAAATTCAATGGACATATATTTTGAGAAGATAATCTATGACGTCAACAGGTATATAGAACACATGGCAGACTTAACTTTTATGCAAAATGAAATCAACATACTTATCTCACGAAAGCTTTCTGCAGATGAAATCAGGGATCATGCAAAACTTATCAATCCATCGTTTGAAGAAAAATACATAGCGATCTATTTTATGAGCCGCGATTATTTTAGCGAATCAGACTTTCTTGAATGTTTTAAAAGGTATGACAGGAGCAGTTTTTCTACACCTGCAAGCACTATGTGTCTATATAAGCACGGTGCATTCTTGTTCTATTCCTGCGATGACGCATCCATGATATTTGACGACGAAGTTATCTACCAGGCTGTCAAAGAGATTTTTCCTGACAGATCCAATTACACGATAGGTGTCAGCCAACCTCACTTCAGCCTCGGTGAATTTTCAGAATGTATAAGAGAAAGCTATTATTCTGCTCTTTTAAACAGAAATCTTAGGAAGCCTTTTCTTAGATACAGCGAGATAGGTTCTTATGAGATAATTTTTCCCTTTGCAAAGAGCAGGGAAATGCAGATTTTCAAGAAGAAAATTTTAGAACCGATAAATGAACACGATGCAGAAAACAACTCAAACCTGTTGGAGACACTAACCCAATATGTCTTGTCCGAATGCAGCATTCGTGCAACAGCAGAGACGATCTCACAACATGAAAACACAGTCCGGTACAGGCTGGAAAAGATAGCAACACTGACAGGACTGGACTTTAAATATCCCGCACAATTGGAAGAACTTGCATTGGCAATAAAAATAGATGTATGCAGCGGACTGCTTGGAGACTTAGGCTGATTATTATGAGCCTTACAACCTTAGATCTTCATCATTCCGCCTTCGGCGGCTGATGCTGCCAGCTTTGCGTATATGGCGAGGATCCCTTTCAGTTCTTCCTGAGGGGGCCTTTCCCATTCTTTCAGGCGGGTTTCCAGTTCTTCGGGGGAGAGATCTACATCGAGCCTCTTGTTTTTTATGTCTATGGTGATGATGTCTCCGTCCCTCACTGCGGCTATGGGGCCTCCTTCGGCAGCTTCGGGAGAGATGTGGCCGACAAAACAGCCGTTGTTGGTCCCGGAGAAACGGCCGTCTGTGATTATCGCGGTCTTTTTAGCAAGGCCTCTGCCGTAAAGCAGTTTCATTGCGAAATACATTTCACGCATCCCGGGACCGCCCTTCGGGCCCTCGTAACGGATGACCAGTACATCGCCTTCTTTTATCTTTCCTGCCAGGATGGCCTCGTTGGCATCCTCCTCGCATTCGAAGACCCTTGCCGGCCCCGAGAAGAAGTACATTGAAGGATCCATCGCTATCGGTTTTGTGATGCCCGTGCCAGGCGCGAGGTTTCCCCTGAGGACGGCAAGGCCGCCGGACCTGCCGAACGGGTCTTCCTTCGTACGGATGACGCGCCTGTCTATGCCGAAGGGATCCGACCATGCTTCAAGATTTTCTCCCAGAGACTTCCCCGTCACTGTCATGCATGAGAGGTCGATGTCCTCGCCCAGTTCCTTCATTACGCGCGGGATGCCTCCGGCACGGTAGAAGTCCTCCATGTCGTAACACGATGCAGGGTTGACCATTGCTATGGAGGGGATCCTCTCACTTGCCCTGTCGTATATGTCCATCATAGTCTCAGGATCCGTACCGATCTCGTTGGCTATCGCAGAGAGGTGGATGAAGGTATTTGTCGAGCCTCCCGTCGCGACCATGATCTTAGCAGCGTTCTCAATGGAATTCCTCGTTATTATGTCCCGAGCCGTGATGCCTTTCTTTACAAGCTCAACGATCTTTATGCCTGTCATTTCACCGGCCCTCAGCCTTTCAGATGCTGTCGCGGGGATCAGGGACGAACCTGTAAGGGACATCCCCATCGCCTCAGCCGCGCAGCCCATCGAGTTGGCGGTGCCGTAGTATGAGCATGAACCGCATGAGGGCGCGGCATTGTCTTCGAGCATAACCAGAGTTTCTTTCGTGATACGGCCCGCGCTCAGCATGCCCACAGCCTCCGAGACGGATGTGGAATCGCTCTTGCGTCCGTCAAATTTGATGCCGCCCGCCATCGGACCTCCAACAAGGAGTATCGCGGGAATATCCAGCCTCGCGGCCGCCATGAGCATTCCGGGGATTATCTTGTCGCACGAGCCGAGCAGAACTATACCGTCAAGCCTGTGGGCTTCGGCCATGGCTTCTATGTCACAGGCGATAAGATCCCTGGTGGGGAGGACGTACTTCATGCCGATATGTCCGCAGGCCTGCCCGTCGCATGCTCCTATCACGCCGAACTCCAGGGCCATGCCGCCCGCCCTGTGTATGCCCTTTTTCACGAACTCGGCTAGATTTCTGAGGTTGTAATGCCCAGGGACCATTTCGTTCCAGGAGTTTGCTATGCCTATGACAGGCCCCTCAAGGTCCCTGTCGGAGAAGCCCATGGATTTATAAAGCGCCCTGTTCTCGGCAAAGACCGGGTTTGAAAGTATTTCGGAGCTTCTGAATTTCATAAGGGATCACCTGCTGTCAGATGAGTTTATTTGAGAAAGTAGTCTTTCATTATGTTGCTTTCGCTCTTTGCGATATGTTCGTAGAGAAGTGACGAGAGTCCCTTGGCATCCCTTTCCCTGATCTTCTCGAGTATCTCAAGGTGCTGGCCTATCGTTTCATGGATGTTGGCAAGTGACTGTGCGGAAAGTTTCTGGAAGCGCTTGATCTGAGCATGGTACGAGGTTATGATCGCGCCTATCCGTTTATTGGTCGCATATTTGGTGATAGTCAGGTGAAGGAGCAGGTCCATTTCCGAGACCTTGGAGAGAGATACTTCTCCTGTCAGCGCCGCCTTTTTCAGGCCTTTCCAGCCTCTTTCCATCTCATCTATTTCACTGTCGGGTATCCTGTTGACTGCGGAGAGCGCGGCAAACGGTTCCAGAAGTTTACGAATGTCATATATCTCTTTGAGGTCTTCGAGGGATATTTCCGATACGAATGCCCCTTTCTGCGGGATTATCTTGACATACCCATCCTGTTCCAGACTTCTGAGTGCTTCACGTATAGGCGTCCTGCTTACCCCTATCTCCTTCGCGAGAAGGTTCTCAGGCAGGGGCGTCCCCATTCCAAGCTCTCCAGATTCGATCGCCTCACGGATCCATTCGTATGCTTTTGTCCAACTGGCCTTTTCATGGTCGTGTGTCAATAAGATCCCCCATTTATACTATCCGTGTATACAGCAAACATACAACTTAATCGGAATTTTGTCTATATATTTCATTTGCTCCAGGAAGAGGCGGAGCATCCTGACAATAGAACGAAAAAAGAAGTCAACAGGCGGCTTTATCTATTGACATCAGAGCCTCTATAAAATCTGAGTTGACATATATTTCTGAAGATACTACCATGCTCACATATTTGGGACAATTTAGTCCGCTGGGCGTTCGCTACGGGTAGTGCATACATAAACGGAATGGTATAATCTATAAAATGTATACAGGCTACATACTTTCAACACACAAGAGTCGCGTAAGATGAAAGGACAAGGCTGATGAGATACGAGATACCATACGGAAGCAGGAAAGAATATTTTGATGCGCCGCAGGAATCCGTCATTTTCGAAGGTAAAATGACGAACATCCCGGCGCTCAAAGACCTTAAGGGAGAGCTTATCTCCGCCCTTGAATCGCCAATCGGCACTCCGCCGCTCAATGAACTTGCCAGAGGCAAGAAAAACATCGTCTTCCTCGTTGAAGACAACACGAGAAGCACCCCCCTCGACATAATAATGCCCATAATCACTGGTTACCTGAACGAAAACGGAGTCCCTGACAGCGCGATGAGCTTCCTTACCGCACCGGGGACGCACAGGCTTATGACGGACGCTGAGATCACCGAAAAACTCGGGGCTGAAATGGTAAGGCGCTTCAAGGTTGTGCAGCACGACGCAACAGTAAGCGAGGATATGGAAGATCTCGGTACAGTCCTTGCGGGCGATTACAGTATCCCGGTGCATGTAAACAGATACGCGCTTCAGGCAGATCTCCTTATAGGCATCGGAAATATCGTTCCGCACTGCGACGCAGGCTACTCTGGAGGCGCGAAGATACTCCAGCCCGGAGTCTGCGATTTCGTCACCACGTCAGCAACGCATGCCGCCGCGGGATTCTGCCCGGACATCCCCCTCGGGATGGCAGACGGCAATCCGTGCCGCATTGGCATGGAAGAGGTCGCAAAGATAGCGGGCCTCGCCTTTATCGTCAACACGGTAAAGAACTGCGATGGTGAAGTGGCAGGCATATTTGCGGGAGATTTCATAAAAGCGCACAGAGAGGGAGTAAAACTGGCGGAAAGATCTTTCAGTATCAGGGTGCCCGAACCGGCAGACATCGTGATCGTGAGCTCATCGCCTTCTGACATGGACTACTGGCAGGGCTGCAAAGGCACAAGCTGCGCCTACTTCGCCGTGAAAAAAGGCGGGATAGTGATATTCGCAGCTCCCTGCACAGAGGGACTGGCTCACAACCATCCGCGCTTCAGAGAGTGGCTCTCGATGCCGCTTGAAGAAGTCCTTACAAAGCTTCGCGCCGCATCTCCGGAGGATGTGAGCGCAGATATGGTCTCTGCGGTCCTCTCTGTCTGCAACTGCAGGGCAAGGGACAAGTCGAAGATATTCTGCGTCTCGGACGGACTGACTGAGGAGGACCTCGCAGCCATGCAGTACACTCCGTTCCCCAGCGTGCAGGCTGCACTTGACGAAGCGCTGCGCATTATCCCCGACGCAACAATAGGCATCATTCCTAAAGGCGGGATATCACTGCCTGTCCTAGATAAAAAACAATAAAGAAAGGCGGCTGGAAATGTTTTTAACTGACGAAGAAAAACGAATACTCGACGGAGCTGAAGGCGCGGGGAAACAAAAAGCCATGGAAATGCTTTATGCGCTCGGCGTCACCTTCGATGCCGAAAAGCTCATCCCGATCAAGCGTGCCCACGTTGCACTCAGCGGACAGGAGGGAGACACATACTGGTGCGAGCTCCTGGTCGCAGGAGGCGCTACATGCGCTGTCCCGCCCACGACCAACCCTTACTGGGACACGGACTACCTTACGAAATTCTATGACGTCACAAAAGAGGAACTCGATCTGGCTAACCGCACAGGAGAGGCATACCGCAAAATAGGAGCGATACTGACGTATCACTGCGCCCCGGGAGTATGTTCAAACGTTCCCTTCTACGGAGAGCACATAGCATTTTCAGAGTCCAGCGCGACACCATATGTCAACGGAGCACTTGGTGCCCGTTCAAACCGCGAATCATCGATAAGCGCGCTGGCCGCGGCAGTGGTCGGAAAGACTCCCTATTACGGATATCACCTCGACGAAAACAGACACGGAGACATCCTCATCGAAGTGGATGCCGATCTTAAAGAACCGTACGACTGGGGAATGCTCGGACACTGCATCGGAGAGATAGCAGGTTCTCAGAATCCTGTTCTTGTATTCAAAAACAAGATCCTTCCCTCACAGGAAGATTTCCTCTATTTCGGCGCAGAGGCCGCAACTAGCGGAGCAGTCGCCATGTATCACATGGTAGGCATCACGCCTGAGGCACCCACTCTCGAAGCAGCTTTCGGAGGCAAAAAAGTGCCATCTTCAACAGCACTGATCACAAACAAGACGCTTAAGGACCAGGAGTCAAAACTGACTGCCGCAACAGGCGACATCAACCTTGTAATGCTGGGGTGCCCGCATTACACGTACAAACAGATCCTCGAAGTTGAAAGGCTCTTTGCGGGAAGGAAAGTACACCCCAACACAGCATTCTGGATACTTGCGGAATCCGGAGCCGTTGAGCTAGCCGAACGTTCCAGGGTACGTCAGAAGCTTGAACTTCTGGGAGTCCGCATGGTAGGAAACACATGCATCGACGAACCCTGCTGGAAATCTTTTGAAGGGGACCTGGGAGTCACAGACTCACCGAAGTGCGCCTACTACAGGGAACGCCGCGGACAGCCGTTCGCGATCCGCAGGCTTTCTGATTGCGTCGAGGCAGCCATAAAAGGGAGGCTGGACTAATGTCTGAAGATATGAAAGTCTACAAGTGCCGCAAGATCGTAAAGGGCATCGGATGCGGAGAAGCGATCGTCTCGACCGACGCGATGTGCTTCTACCTCACAGATCCCGAGACTGGGACGGTCATAGAGAGGAACCATGCGATCCACGGCAAAAGCATAGCGAACAAAGTGCTCGTGCTGAAGTCTGGCAAAGGCAGCTCAGTCGTCCAGGTAGACGGCTTCTATCAGCTCTGGGTCAAAAACAATCTGCCTGCGGCAATAATCCTCGTCGACACCGAACCGGTAATAGTATCCTCCGCAGTAATGGTCGGATGTACTATGGTGGACAAGATGGACACAGACCCGTACGAGGCCATCGAGGACGGAGACTACGTCGAAGTCGACGCAGACAAAGGCGAGATCCGCGTAAGGAAAAAGAAATAGGCATACCGGTAGTTACGCTCCACAGGGGCGTTTTCTATAATTCCAAAAACGCAAAAATCGAAGGGGGAAACAGTGAATGAAAAAGCTTTTTGCAGTATTTATGATCATGGCAGTAGTGGCAGTATTTGCAGGCACCGCCTGCGCGGCTCCGGAGTACACGATCAAGGTCGGGTATATCGGTTCCGAGTCGCATCCGACGATGAAGGCGATGAAGGAAGTTTTCGCGAAGCAGGTAGAAGAGGGTTCAAAAGGTAAGATCAAGGTCGAACTTTATCCCAACGGACAGCTCGGCGGCGACCGTGAACTTTCAGAAGGTGTACAGATGGGAACGATCCAGATGGCTATCCCCTCTTCGTCCGCGCTCGCAGGATTCGACAAGAGGATTCAGGCTCTAGACCTGCCCTATCTCTTCACGTCAAGAAAGACCGCATTTGAAGCAGTAGACGGTATTCTCGGAGAGAAACTTAACGGCTACCTGGCTGCCAAAGGCATACTTATTCTCGGCTACCAGGAGAACGGATTCCGCCACGTGACCAACAGCAAGAAACCCATCAAGAGCCCTGCAGACCTCAAAGGCCTGAAGATCCGTACGATGGAAAACCCGATGCACATCGCATTCTTCAAGGCACTCGGAGCAAACCCTACACCAATGAGCTGGGGCGAACTCTACACCGCGCTGCAGCAGGGAACTGTTGATGCACAGGAAAACCCCTATGCAATGATCGACGACGGTAAGTTCTATGAAGTCCAGAAGTTTGTTTCCGAAACAGGGCACGTCTTCTCCTACGAGATCCTTATCGCAAACAAGAAGTTCATGGAGAAACTCCCCGCAGATCTCAACAAGCTCGTAGTCAAGGCTGCCAAGGACGCTACAGCAAAACAGCGTCAGCTTATGGAAAAAGAGGAAGGCGCATTCAAGCAAAAAGTAATCAAAGCCGGAATGAAGGCAAACTCCCTCACAACAGAAGAGAAAAAACCCTTTGTAGAAGCAACAGCGAAGGTCTACCCAATGTTCGAAAAGGATCTCGGCAAGGATCTTATGGAAATAATCAAGAAAGTACAGAAATAAGAGTAAGTTTTGCACCACCGCTTCCGCCCTGCGGGACGGAAGCGGCTTTTTGGCATTAAGAGGGGGTCGAACCTACAATGACTGTGAGTAAATTCCTTGATAATTTTGAAGAGTACTTCTGCGTTTGGACGATGGCCATAATGACAGTTATAGTCTTTATTCAGATCGTAATGAGATATGTTTTTTCAAACTCGCTCTCGTGGAGCGAGGAATTGGCCCGTTTCATTTTCCTCTGGCTCTCCTGGATAGGCGCCAGCTATGCCGTTAAAGAAAGAAGCCACTTCAGGGTCGAAATGTTCGCCAATATGATAAAAGGGAAAAACCGCATATATTTCGAATATATGATTTTGATAGTATGGTTCGTCTTCAGTTTCTTCCTGGCATGGCTGGGAACAATGCTGCTGATATTCCTCCAGGAGACCGGACAGGAATCCGCAGCCATGCAGATACCGATGACCTGGCCGTATGCATCCGTGCCGGTGGGGTGCGCCCTCATGTGCCTGAGGCTTTTGGTCGAATTCTACAAGCTGCATAAAAACGGCATGCCCGCACCTGCATCACCTGCGGCAGAGATAGCGGAATAGGAGGCGGTATTATGGAAGCTGTCATCCTTTTTTCCATCCTTATCGTCACAATAGCGCTCAGCATACCCATAGGCATCACACTCGGGCTATCAACGTGCATTGCTATGCTGATAACATCGGACATACCTATGATCATGCTTGCCCAAAAATCCGTAACAGGGCTCGATTCGTTCCCGCTGCTCGCAATACCGTTCTTCATACTTGCAGGCGCTCTCATGTGCAACGGAGGCATTTCACGCAGGCTAGTTGCCCTCGCCGAAAGCCTTGTCGGCTACATCGTGGGAGGCCTTGCTATGGTAACGGTCCTTGCCTGTATGTTCTTTGCTGCCATTTCCGGTTCCGGACCGGCCACAGTCTCGGCCATCGGATCCTTTATGATCCCTTCGATGAAGGAAAGGAAGTACGATGCCGGTTTTGCCGCGGCTATTACAGCTGCTGCAGGCACGATCGGAGTCATAATACCTCCGAGCATTCCATTCGTGATCTACTGTGTAGTCGCGCAGTGTTCGATAGGCGATATGTTCATTGCAGGCATCATCCCGGGGATCATAATAGGCATAGCGCTGATGTTGGTCTGCTATATAACTGCAAGGAAGCGCAATTACAAAACCATGACAGACCGTCCGAGGTTCTCCGAGGTCTCCAAAGCGTTCAAAGACTCCTTCTGGGCGCTGCTTGTGCCGATCATCATCCTCGGCGGTATTTACGGCGGTATCTTCACCCCGACCGAAGCGGCAGTCGTAGCGGTCGTCTATTCCGTGATCATAGGCAAGTTCGTATACCGTGAGCTGGATATGAAATCACTGTATGACTGCCTCAAATCGACCGGACTCATCAACGGGGCAACATCATTCCTCATCGGGCTCTCGATGGCGTTCGCGAGTTATCTTGCAATGGCACAGATCCCCGCGAAGATGGCGGCATGGCTGACTGCCTTTGTTGACAGCCCGTTCCTGCTGCTTATGATCATCAACGTGTTCCTTCTTATCATCGGCTGTTTCGTGGACAACATAGCGGCCGTTATAATCCTGACACCGATACTTCTGCCCGTAGTCAAAATGATAGGTATCGATCCCATTCATTTCGGACTGATAATCACAGTCAACCTGGCTTGCGGATTCATCTCACCGCCTTACGGGATCAACCTGTTCGTGGCCTCCGCCATATCCGGAGAGAGCATAGAAAGTATTTCTAGGGAGATAATACCGGCGTTCGTGGCTATGGTCGGATGTCTCCTGCTTTTCACATACTTCCCGATCTTTACCATGGGACTTCTGCAGCTGATAAGATAAGAATATCCGCAAAACCACACCCCAGGGCGGCAGGCGCAAGCGCCTGCCGTTTTTTTTGTCTGCCATTCGGTCTCTCCTGCTTTAAAAACCCTTATTTCTCAATAGCTCAAATAATGATATATTAAAGCGGCGACAGGCAGGGAGATGGAATGATGCACCCGATCCTCTTTCAGCACTCTTTCATCACTATACGTACAAGCTATCTTTTTTGGACTCTGTCCATCGTGGTCTTCATGTTCATGACCCGATACAGGGGCGTGAATAAGTATGGCCTTGATCATGACAGGGTCACTGATGCGATACTATGGACATTTTTCGGAGCCGCCGGCGGCGCTCTCTTCTTTGATCTTTTCGGCAAAACGGTTCTGTTTATTACAGGCGACCCATCCTCCACGGTTTTTTTCCCAGCAGAACTCTCCTCTTCGGGCGGCATCCTATGCGGCGGCCTGGCAGGCATATACAAATCATACAGAGAGAAGATCAGGTGGAACGATTTTGCCGACGCCGCCATAGTCCCTGCGGCAGCGGCAATAGCGATCTGGAGGCTGGGGTGTTTTTTCGCAGGATGCTGTAGAGGCATAGAAACAGTACATTCCGAAATTCCATGGTACGCTGTCAATTATCCGAACGACCCGCCCGGTCTCTTCCGATATCCGTATCCCCTGATCGAATCAGCCTTTATGCTGGGGATGATGCTCCTCCTGGCTGCGGTCGAAAAGATATTTTTAAAAAAAAGGCCTTCCGTCCATACGCTGCTTACGCCCATTTTCATCCTTGGTTACGGCGCTTTTCGTCTTATTACCGACCCAATAAGGGAGTACGGACTGAAAAACGGCGGGGTGCTGGTCTTTGCGCTCTTTGTCGTTATAGGGGCTGCGGCATCTGTTTTCACTATATACAGGTCTGTTCACAAAACAGACATAACATCTGCCTCATGACGCATTATTCATTACTGCCATATGCTGCTGTATAGGTATCGGTCATTTGTCCAAGTAGGCGGGAGAATGGTTAGGCATATAAGATGAGAAGACATGAAGGGTTCACATTGATAGAAATACTTCTCGCAGTCGGGCTGACCGGCATCATTGCTGTTGCCTCCCTGGTCCCTTTGGTCTTTACCGTGCAGTCGCTTGAGACGGTCCAGAAGGGTTGGGGCAAAGACGTCAAAGTTATGGAGGCGGCGGAGAGGATCTTCCGTGACACAAGAAATTTTGCACAGTGCGGTCCTTTCCCGGTCTTCAGGATCGTCCACAAGGAAGGGCTTACAATAAGGGAGGATGACCGACTGCTCATCTGGTCGGCCGCTCCCGTGAAGGAGAACAGAGCGCCGGGTCTGGTGGTTTATAAGATAGTATCTTCATCAGGCCTCAATAAATATAAACCGGGACTCTACAGATGGGAGCTGCCTGGATGGAGGCCTGCAGATGGATCCGATAAAGAGACAGGGCCAACAGCTTTGGATACAGACAACCTGAGGCCGGAAGATGGCAAAATGGTGCTTAAGGATGCAGAAGGCTTAAGGCTGTCCGTTTGGTCCGGCGAGTCATGGTCCGATGAATATACAGGGGAGCTCCCGAAAGCCATGAGGATCACGATAACACTGAACGGAAGAAAGCAAGTTTATGAAGATTCGCTGCCGACGATCCTCAAAGAATAAGGGGTTCATCCTCATACCGGTAATGATATCGGCCGCGCTGCTGCTTGCCGCTGCGGCTGCATTTTCGTGGTTCGCAAGGACTGAGATGCAAAGGGCGGAGAGTGTAAGCTTCATCGCCAGGAGCAGGAGCATTGCCGAGATCGCATGTAAGTACGCATCAGAAAAGATCGCTCAGGATAATAACGGATATGACAGCAGATCTGAGCCCCTTTACGCTTACAATGGCATAATGAGATCCGAGATCGACGGTTTTACTGTAGAAGTCAGCATAGAGCCCCTTGATGACAAGATCCCTATAAACGGCATCCTGCTTCCTGACGGGGTCACCGTCAGATCCGAGTACAGCGGCGCATGGGAAAGGATATGGGAAAATGTCGGCTTGCCATGGCTTACCGCGGTAGTTTTGGATTTCATCGATTCCGACAGCAGGCAGAAGCTGGGAGGAAGCGAAAGGAACGCCAGTATCGACCGGCAGCTGTGCGATATCACCGAACTGAAACTGATAGATGAGATAGACGACGGGGTGCTTTGGGGAACAAAAGACATCCCGATAGGCCTTGCGGGTTATCTTACAGTTTACGGCAAAGAAAAAGTGAATATCAACACCGCCCCCCCGGAGGTCATAGCAATATTGGACGATAAGATCGACATAGCCCAGGCACGTAATTTTGCTGCGCTGAGGCTGATGTATCCCATAAAAAGCCTGGATGATCTGAAAAAGATCCCCAACATACCTGCTGAGGTCATTACAAAACTTTCCAATATTATCGCTTATGAAAGCACTTACTTTCGTCTGAATATCAATGTATCATATGGAGAGAAGACAGAGAGGAATTTCAGGATCATAGTTAAACGGGAGAACAACTCCTGCAGCCTGGTACGCTGGGAGGAATAGGCAAGGCAGATGATGGATTCCGGCAAACTGAAAAACTTATTTTCACATGATCCGTCAGGACAATTAAAAACAAATGAAAATATCCGTTTTTGTACCGAGGAGGACATTGCATGCCGCAATGTGCCGATGTCTTCGTCAAAAAACGGACGGGTCATCGCCCTCCTTCAGCTCAGGACGCTATCGGTCCACCCGTTCTCTCTCCCACTCGGGAAAAACGGGAGGGTGAGGGATGCCCTGAGAATGTCCTTCAGATCTCTCCTTGGAAACGACGATGATTCGATTCTCATGATACCCCAGGTTACTGAACAGGGATCTTACAGGACTGAGGGGGTCGTATGGTTCGTTTCAAAAACAGAGATAGAGGAGGCGGAGAAAAGGCTGGGCAACGGCATCGCTATCTGGCCGGCCCCTCTGGTTTTACTGCATGAAACGGGCGGCAGCGGTCTGGCAATATGGAGCACTGACGGCGGCACCTCCGGGATGCTTTTTAAAGACGGCTCTCCTGTCTTATACAGATGGATGCCCCCATCGGAAAATGCCGCGGAGACCCTTGAGAAATGGTTCGCCGATTACTCACGCTCGGCAGACATGCCGATATATAATGTCATAACCGCAGAAAGCTCTTCCCTCTCTTCAAAATACATCCAAAAGGCCGGGACGGAGACCCTGAAGTCATTAAAAGGCTCGGCTTTTCTTGATCTTTCAGTCAAGAGCGCGGACAGCGCAAGAAAACTGGAATCCTTTTTCGCATCCGCATTCAGAACAGCGAGGGCGGCTATCCTCCTCGGCCTTCTGTTTCTGCTCCTCTCGGCAGGGGCATTTTTATACAGCAGACTCAACAGCGATCGCTTTGAACAGTTCCCCTTCGAGATCTACGAGACCGCGTTCAAAGAGAGGTCCAACAGTCCTCTGGCCTCTTCATCCGTAAAAATAAGGAACCTCGGCGCCGGCGGGACCAACATGAGCCTTGAACTGGCTTTGGAAAATATTGCGGCAGCCTGGAAAACATCCACACCATCGGGATCGCTGAAACTTGACGCGATAAGGTACGGGACCGAGCGCACAGAAATACAGGGCACCGCTTCAGGAAGCGGTGCTGTCGAATCCCTTCGCGATTCGCTGAACAAAAACGGCTTCAGCGCGAAGATCACCGACATCCAGCAGATACCGGGCTCGGGTATGCGTTTTTCCATCGGACTCGACAGTTCCGAAAGGAGCGGGCAAAAATGATCGAAGAGATAAGGGGACTGTCTGAGACAAAAAGGCTCATCCGGCTCGGATTGCTCGCGCTCCTGGTCTGGACAGCCGGGGCGGCACTCTTTCTTGAGGCTGCTGCGGTCCTGAACGGCAGCAGAGAGAGGATCGCCGATGCGGGGAGGATCCTTGATGCGGCAAATACCTTCTACTCATATCCTTCAAGAAATCCCGAAGGAGATAAAGAACCTCTCTCACTCCTGACCGACACGATAAACGAACTCAGTCTGAAAGACCGAGTCGGACTGATGAATTCGGGCTCGTCGGGAATGACGGTCCAGATGACCGAGCTGAACGGAGCAGAATTTGTATCTTTGCTGAAACGCCTTGCAGAAAAGGGGCTTCAGGTAAAGACAGCCGATATCAGGGCGATAACTTCCGCTCAAAAGGGGCGGCTGATAAACGTTTCGATGCTGATAGGAGCTAACGGCAATGGCTCTCGGTAGATCGCTCAAGATCATTTTTGCGGGACTGTGCGGCCTTGCTGCCGGAATGGTCCTCTTCTTCCCATGGAACGCTGCGGCTGAGTATGCGGCGAGCAGGATCGCCGCGTCAGCGTCGGAGAAAAATATCTTTATCTCATTCAGGGACATTTATACAGAGGGCTTCGCTGACAGAGAATTCATCTACAGGGGCATCAAGGCGGACATGCCGGCGGTATCGGTAAAGATCAGTGAAGCCAGAGTGGACCCGAAGATAATAAGATCTCTGATATCCTCCTCGAAAATGGGAACTCTCTCCCTCGGAAGCGGCGAGATAACAACGGCAACGAGGCAGAAACTTAAATGGTCCTCCGGAACGGCGAACATAAGATATGACGGAGAGACTCTGTATATAGAAGATCTTACGCTTGCAGGCGACATATCGGCAAAGGGCTTTATAAATATTTCAACGGAGACAGGCAAGATAGTGACATCTGACATAACCGCACGTTTCCCACATGAGTTCGACAGGGCTCTTGAGATGCTGAGCAAAATGCAGGTGCTTCCGCTTACCAGATCCGACTCGGGGGAATGGAGGATATCAAGATGAAAGAAGACCTCAGATCCTGCCTGTCCGAATATATAAATGATCTTTGCGGCCTGTTCAGAAACGGATATCCTTCCGTCGAAAAGAGGAACTCGAAGGATATCCTCCTGCCTGCAGTGTCCTTTTTTGCGGGACTGATCATCGCATCGGCCGTTTGTTTTTTTGTTGGATCTTCCTTGCTGGACCGGTCCGCCGAAGCAAAGCATGACCTTGCGGCTGCCATATCGCACAGAGCCCCGTCGCTTGCCAATTCCTTCAACGCAGACCCTTACCGGGATTTCTCCGATCTGAACCCACTTGGTGCGTTTATGCCCGACAGGGGCAGTCCGGGAGATATATCGTACCAGATAAGAGATATGGACCTTGCAGGAACGCTGCCGGGCATCGGAGCATGGATCCGCGGCAGCTCCTCGACCCGCTTCGTATTGAAAGGCGAGGAGATTAGCGGTTATAAGCTGGATGAAGTCAAATACAACGAAGTCACTCTTATCAAGGGGGATCAGGAACACAGGCTGTTCATGAGGATCGCCACGGGCAACCTGACACCCCCGCAGAAAGCCTCGGCTCCCTCTCGCAGGAGGAACACCGTCCCCCAGAAGATGTCTCCCAAAGAGGCGTACCCGGGTATCGAACCCGCATCGGAAAGAACAGAGGGAGTTATCCCGAGAGAGCTCGTGGACAAGCTTCTGATGAATCCCTATGACGAGATCGCCAAGATGAGGATGGTGCCTGCAGAGGGAGGCGGCATGCAGCTGGTGAGGATAGATCCTGACAGCGTTCTTGGACTTGTCGGAGTCAAAAAGGATGACGTCATAAAGGCCGTAAACGGAGTTCAGATAACCAATCTCAGTGATGCCACGAACGCTGTCAATTCGATGATGTCGGGAACAAGATTTGACGTCAGGGTCGAGAGGTCAGGCAAACCTCTCGAATTAAAGTATCAGGTAAAATGAAGATCAAAAGTAAGAACGCTTTTGCTTTAGCTGAAGTCATGGTAGCGGTGGCAATACTCTCCTTGACAGCCACCGCAGCGATAAAGCTTGTTATGCTCGGACAGGAAGGGCTTAAGGCGGCAAAGGCCGAGACAGCTCTGACAGAAGAAGCAAAAGTGGTCAGAACGGGTATAATGTTGGGGGCAATACCAACATCAGGGATAAGCGGCGATATAATGTGGGAGACGTCTGACGGAACGAAGGAAATGTTCGGCGATAATTTCGGAATGCTTGACTTTTCCGGCCGTGAACAGATTGATAAGATCGTTATGAATGAAGATATGAGATGGAAAAAGATCAGGGTCAGCAGCACAAAAGATGATCGGTATACAGTTATATACATTCCCTTAACCGATACAGAGTCTAACAGCGGAGGCAGGCAGACAAAGGAAAACACAACACAGGTACGTCCGTAATATATACACATAATCCATACCAGCAACCGGGGAGAGGTCTGACATGTTCAGTAAAACCAAATTATTGTCCTTCATCTTTATCCTTTTGTTTATATTTTCTTCATCTGCCTTGTGCGTGCCGGCAAAGGCACAGGATGCTCCGGACGAGGAACAGAATTTGGTTGCGGCAGCCCGCCAGATGCGCCAGTCAAACAATGTGCAGCTGAACTTCAACAACCTTGAGATCGGCAAATTCCTGAGGTTCATGTCGGAACTGCTGAACGAAAATATCGTGGTGGATCCCGCTGTGGGAGGAAAGGTCTCCGTCGTTTCTCCGAAGGCCATCTCGCTGAAAGAGGCACGGGAAGTGATGCTCTCCGTGCTTGAGATGAACAATTTGTCGATCCAGAACATGGGGGGGTATTCAAAGGTAGTTCCGGCCGCTTCCGGACCGACTGTGAACAACACTGTCATAAAGGGCGACCGCAGCATAACTCCGGGTGAGGCCCTGACTGTCCAGATGGTCCCACTTCGCCACGTAAAGGCCAGATACATAACGGAACCGCTCAAATCGGCTGTGCCCGATGTAAATGTAACTCCTCTCGAAAACGGGAATGCAGTCCTGCTTACCGGCAAGGCCTCTGCCCTGAACCGTTCCGTAAGCGTCATCAGGGCGCTTGACGCAAAGGACAGCGTAAGGAACATCAAGGCGTTCACCCTTACCCATGCCAATCCAAAGACGGTGGAGTCTCAGCTCAACGTCATGTCAAAGGACACTTCATCCAGGCTCTCGGGGATCCTCGCGGTGGGGGACGAGAGGACGAGGCGTATCGTCATTATCGGGAACGATCAGGCCCTTCTCGAGTCCGAAAGGGTCCTGAAGGTGCTCGACGTACCTTCACGCGCGGAAAGCTTCCATGTGTACCGCCTCAAAAACGCAGATGCAAAAGTAGTAGCCGAACAGATGAACAGCATCCTCGCAACGGCAGCGAAACTTTCACCCGATCCCAAGGGGACGATACCTTCCTCCGTGGTCCCAGATCTGCCGACAAACAGCCTCGTGTTCACTGCCTCGCATGAACAGTTCAATTCTCTAAAGGAAATATTGATACAGCTCGACATCCAGCCCAAGCAGGTGCTCCTGAGGGGGCTTATAGCCGAAGTCAACTTGAACAAACTCAACAGCGCCGGGATAGACTGGGCAGCGTGGGGCGGAGGCATTACCGGCGATACGGTGATCGCGGGCAACGTCCAAATGGGCAGCTCGACGATTCCGGGAGAGATGTTTGACCTTTACAACAAGCTGATTACAAAGGAGGAAATATATACCAATCCAGTTACCGGAAACACATACACTACGACCAACACCGAAGGCAAGGCACTCATATACACATACGTCAAGATGCTGAACAAGTACGACGCGATCAACGTGCTCTCGATGCCCCGCCTGATGTGCACCGACAACCTCCCGAGCCATCTGCAGGTCGGACAGGTGATACCCCAGATGAAGGGGACTCTGACCGACACCACGAACCCGAGGGCGGTCCAGAACACTTACGAGTACAAGGACGTAGGCCTGATCCTGACTGTGACCCCCCATGTGAGGAGCGGAAACCTTGTCTCACTTGAGATCGAACAGAGGGTAGAAGACCTGCTGACGACGATGGGATCTCCCACCCCGGTAACATCAAAGCGCGAAGTCAAGACAAACGTACTGGTAGCCAACGGCGACACGATAATCATCGGCGGACTTATAAGGGAGGCAGAAAAGGTGCTCAAGCACAGAGTGCCCTTCTTCTCTTACATCCCCCTTATAGGAAATCTCTTCAAATCGAGCGAAAAACAGAGGGAAAAGGTCGACCTCATGATATTCCTTACCCCCTACATCCTCGAAGATCCGAAGGCTGCCGCTAATATGACTACTTCGATAATAAGCGACGGACAGCAGTTAAGCCCCGCAGAGATCGGCACCCTTATGAAGAACCACGAGGGTTACCAGAAATCGATAAGTAATGAGGGAGTCACAAAGGAAATGCTGGATCCGTACAATATCATCAGCCAGGATAAACAGGAAGAGAAGAAGGACGACTGGAAGTCAAGATACAACGAGCTGGTGAGAGAGATGGAAGCAAAAGAAAAGGACCAGGGAAAATGACGCTCAGGCAGATGCCCTCTCCCGAAGAGATCCTGGAGCTTATCCCGGCCGGTATAAGCCTTGACGCTCTTCGCGACAAGGGAATGGTACCGCTGAAAAAGTCGGACGGGGTAATGACCGTGGGCATGGCGGACCTCTCTGCCTTTTCAGAGGCTCAGCTCATAACGTCCAAAGCAGGCATGTCCTGCGAAGCGGAGATATTTCCGTCATCTGAGATACAGCAGCTCATTAGGAGCCTTTACGACATAAAAAGCGGCATCGTGCAGGATACGCTGAGCTCAATAGAAGAGGTTAACGACCTCTCTGAGCTGGTCCGCCAGGAAGTTATGAGCGATACCGTGGACGCACCTGTCATAAAACTGGTGAACGGGCTGATCGTTGAGTCGCTCAGGGAGCGCGCGACGGATATACACATAGAGCCCTATGAAGACAGGGTCATCGTCAGATACAGGATAGACGGCGTGCTCCACGACAAATACACCCTCTCCAAAGGACACCAGGCACCCGTGACAAGCAGGATCAAAGTTATGGCGAACCTTGACATAGCAGAGAGGTTCGTGCCTCAGGACGGAAGGATAGGGATAAGCCTGGGCGACAGGATGGTCGACATAAGGGTCAGCTTACTTCCCACCCAGCACGGAGAGAGGATCGTAATGAGGCTCCTCGACAAGGCAAGGGGACTCCTGTCGATTGAGGAGCTTGGAATGAAGCCTGACGAGAGAAAAAGGCTGTACGATTTGATAAGACGGCCGAACGGGATGATACTGTTCACCGGACCGACAGGTTCAGGCAAGAGCACGAGCCTTTACGCGATACTCCAGGCGCTTGCAAGGCCCGAGGTAAACATCATCACAGTGGAAGACCCCATCGAATATGATCTCCCCGGCGTCGGACAAGTCCAGGTGAACGAAAAGGCCGGACTCACTTTTTCTGTCTCGCTGAGGTCGATACTGCGCCAGGACCCCGACATAATAATGATCGGAGAGATGCGGGACTTCGACACTGCACATATAGCCATACAGTCCTCCCTTACCGGACATCTGGTGCTCTCGACGCTGCACACCAACGATTCGATAAGCGCCGTGACAAGACTTACCGACATGGGGATCGAACCGTACCTTGTTTCGGGATCCCTGCTCGGGGTCGTGGCCCAGAGGCTGGTAAGGAGGATCTGCCCCCATTGCAGGGAAGAGGTCCCGGCTTCGGGAGTTGTCCTTGAGCACGGCATAAAAAAGGTGTGGCGCGGCAGGGGATGCGAAAAATGCCAAAACACCGGATATATAGGACGTTTCGGCCTTTACGAGCAGTTCAACGTCACACCGGAGATCCAGGCAGCCATTGCCGAAAAAGCACCCTCCTCAGAACTGCGCGCAATGGCACGGAAGGATGGTTTTTACACACTTCTTGAACTCGGCATAAAAGCCGTGGCTGAAGGCGAGACGACCCCGGAAGAAATGTTGCGTGTGGTTGGAGAGGTGTAAACCTTGCCACTTTTTAAAGCTGACGTCTACACGGCAGACGGCCGTCAAAAAGAGATCAGGAAAGAGGCTGCCAGTGAAAATGAGCTTATCAGGGAGCTCATGTCTGACGGGCTGACCGTTGTGAACATAAAAGAGGAACGCGGCGGAAGGTTCAGCCTCTTCTCAGGACGCCGCAAAAGATCCGGGCAGATCAGCCTGGAGGACCAGCATCTTTTCTGTATCACACTCTCTTCATACATCAAAAGCGGACTTTCGATCACCGAAGTGCTCAGGCTCCTGCAAAGGCAGACGAGAAACAAGTCTCTGAAGCCAGTCTACACAGAACTCAGAGAATCTGTCGAGGGCGGGCGCTCACTGGCAGCATCGATGCGTGCGGCCGGAGTTTTCAGAGAGAGCCTGGTCGGAATGGTCGAGTCGGGGGAAAGGTCCGCATCGCTTCCAGACATACTGGAGAAAGCCGCGGAGCTCATGCAAAACGAGATCCGTCTGCGAAGGAAGCTCCGTTCTTCGCTTACATATCCGCTCCTGATGTTCATGGTGGGGATGGCGGTGACGATTTTTCTCCTCACCTTTGTGGTCCCGCGACTGACAGCGCTAGTGATCGATTCGGGAGCCGAACTCCCCTTTGTGACCCGCCTTCTGATCCTCATATCCGACGCTGTAAGGGTGGGACTTATCCCGTTCCTGGCAGTTCTCCTGATCTTTTTCTTATTCCTGCGCAAAAGCGGAAGGACGATTTCGATCCCGATATTCAGGGATATAAAGGAAAACATCGCATTCTCGATGATATTTTTACAGACCGGAACGCTTCTGAAATCGGGGATGCCGCTCGTCCTGGCGCTTAAGCTTACAGAACCGCTGGATCCCGTTAAGGGCAGGCTCCGTACCGTACAGGAGCACATAAAAAAAGGATACAGGTTCTCGCAGGGACTTGAAAAAGAGGGATCTTTCCCTGAGGAGATAGTTTCGGTGGTACGGGTGGGCGAAAGCGGGAGGGATCTTCCCGACAGTCTGATCCGTCTTGGAAACAACTGCTGGGATATAGCACAGTCATCGATGCAAAAATACGCCGAGCTTGCTGAGCCCATAATAATTCTTGTAATGGGTTTTCTTGTGGGGTTCGTGGTGATAGCTGTGCTTCTGCCGATATTTGACCTTTCGACACTTGCGACCGGATAAAATTTATCTGAGAGCGCTAAGGGGATCGACCGGGAGATTGTTCTTTCTTACCTCAAAGTGAAGGTGACTGCCTGTCGACCTTCCTGTACTTCCGATGTAAGAGATGATTTGACCTGAATAGACCGGATCACCTTTTTGGACAGCAAGTTCACTGCAGTGTCCGTAAAGGGTCGTGATCCCGTATGCGTGATCGATCACGACAGTTTTGCCGTACCCGCCCATCCAGCCTGAATAGACAACTACGCCATCCATAGCAGATACTATTGCTCTCCCATATGGGGCCACTATATCCAGGCCGGAGTGAAAGCTGCCTGCCGAAGCATAAGAGAGGCTCCTCCAGCCAAAAAGGCTCGAAACTCTTCCCCTGACCGGCCAGATAAGGGTATCGCGCAGCAGGTGCTCTCTTCCTGACGCGATCCTTACCGTTCCGTCTTCTGTCTCTATTACAGCGGCATAACTTGCACCAGGCAAAAATAACTCTTTACCTGAGGGCAGCGGTCGATCAGCGGCGATACCATTTGCGGCGCAAACCTGGTCTGTTTTCGTACCATAGAGAGATGAAAGCCTTTCGATGCTTTCTCCTTCACGGACTTTGACAAAGATCCCGTCTCTGTCGGGTATTCGCAGAACTGTGCCCGGCAAAAGGCTGCTGATCTTTTCCGGACTGTTCGATCCCAGTATCGTTTCGGCGTTCAGGCCGAACAATTCAGCGATCGACCAGACAGTATCCCTATCTGTCACTATATACGCAGTCACAGATACCATTTTTTTCTGCGTCAAAAATTCCGCTTCACGTCTTTTCATTTCTTTGACGAAGGCCGACGTCTCTTCAATGTGCTCCGTGCCCCTTGGCACATATATCGCCACATCCCGGTCTCTCGATTTTCCTCCGTCGATGCCGTTTATCCTCAGAAGGTCCTCTGTCGGGATACCGTATTTTTTTGCGATATTTTCGGGAGATCCGTCCTTTTTGAGTATCAGCTCGTCCCAATGTCTGCTCCCCTCCACGGTCAAAATCATTTCATCGGTCACCGCCCCGCCGTTTTTCGACAGAGTGCGGTACAGATCCCTTTCGGCGGGGTAGAGGTTGGACATGTTGAGCAGGTCTTTCCCGCCCATCGGTATCACTTCTTCGCCCGAGGCGCTCTTTGTGTTACGGGAACACAGCGCTTCTGACGCATAATACAACAGTGCCGCGGCGGCTGCGACAGCCAACGGAGTAAAGAACAGTATCGCCCTCTTATTCTTTTTTACCATTTCAGCTGCACTTACCATACCTCTGCTGTGCCTTTCAAAAAATGGCACCGCCATTTCGACCCGGCCCGGTCGCACTAAAGGATCAGCATGTAAACAGTAGATCACATCGGGGCATCGGGCTGCAGTTACCGGCCGATGCGGATAAGAAAGGCAGGATAAACTCAGGTGCAACCCGATCAGGCTGTGCCTTTTTTAGTCCCTGTTCGTTATGTCGGAGTTGGGCCCTTCTCCGCCTTCCACACCGTCAGCGCCGAGCGATATGAGATCGAAATCACCGTTCTGACCGGGGCAGAAGTATATAAAATCCCTGCCCCATGCGTCCTTCGGGACTTTTTTCATATATCCGTTCTCCTTGTAGTTGAGAGGCTCGGGAGGAAGCGCCGGCTTGCGGACGAGCGCGTCTAGTCCCTGCTCTGTTGTCGGGTAGAACCCGTTGTCCAGATGGAAAAGACCAAGCACCTGCTCCAGCTGCGCTATTTGAGTCCTGGTTGTCTTGATCTTTGCCTCTTCGCTCTGTCCGATCAGTCTGGGGCCTACGAGAGCCGAAAGGAGACCAATGATCACAACGACGACCATTATCTCTATCAGGGTAAAACCGCGCCGTTTATCAATGATTTTTTTCTTTTCCATTAGGATCTGCCCATCTCCTTTGTTTTTCAAGTTTTATGATCTTTAATATATTACCATTCATTTTTATGCATAACTGCCATTATCTGCGATTTTTAAAAGGGCGACGGAAAAAACCAGATCGCCCATACGTTGCCTAAAAAATGAAAAATGATCGAAGGAAGTATATTTCCGTACCTCTCGCGCAGCCATCCCATTATCAGACCGGGGAAGAAGGTCAGAAGCGAAATGAGATAGGGCGCAGCAATAAGGTGCAGAGGAGCAAATACCAGATTGACAGCAACGATGGATATTGTGGCTGAATATCTCTTTCTCAGCATTGGCTGCATCCAGCCCCTGAAAAATATCTCCTCTGCCACGGCAGCGGCCAGGCCGGAGAGGGCAAGCTTCAGTATCATATCAAGGGGTCTGCTTCGCGGCAGTTCCTCCCATGGCCAGGCCATGGCGACAACAGTCAGCAACAGCAGGGTAACGGCCGTAATGAGAAGGGTCTGGAGGGTGGCTCTTTTTTCAAAGACCAACCTGTAGGGAGAAAAGTCTTCCTCTCTCTCCGGCTTTTTTTCATATGAGAAAAACTCTCCGAGTATGCCCATCCATCCCACTCTTTCTCCTGCCAGTCCATTATATCACCGGCTTTTTCCATGGACTTACATGACGTTGTAATAAACCGGAAGTCAGACTTTTTTTAAGTTTTGAAATACGATGCTGTACCATAACCCCTCTTTCGATCTATACTTACACTGATCTTATCATCCGCCTGTCTCACGGAGGGAAAATAAATGGACCTGATGCATTCTGTACTTTATTCAGCGATCATTGGCTTATTATTAACTTGCAGTCTTTCAACAGCGGAAGCAGGCGAACCAACGGTATATGTTGACTGCGAGTACGGCGACCTGAAGGAAGTTATCGTCGGTCTTCCATACGGAATGATTCCCTCACTCAGCGAGCCCTGGTTCGAAAATGCGATGAAAGTCCTGCCGGCTGATGAGGCAGAGTATGCCAGAAAGACCGCCGGGATGCTCTGGACCGATATGATCCATCGCGAAACCGGCAAAAGCGAGTCTGAGATGCTGGAGGAAGAAAATCTTGCGCTTATAAGTATTTTGAATTCCCTTGGAGTCAAAGTATATCGACCAAAAGAAATTACTGTCGATTTCATCAAAAAAAACTATGGCTCCGACGTTCTCCTCAATGGATTCAGCCAGGATTTTCCACGTGACAACATGGCGGTGATCGGGAACAGCCTGATAGAGTTCAACCTTCGCACGCCGCTGAGAAAGGTAGACATTTCAGGATTCAGGGAGCTTCTTCTGGATAAATGCTCAAATGAGGATGTAAGATGGTTCTCGATGCCGCACACGGAGCTCCTTGCTCCACCTGAGGCCGATACCCCTCTCCTGGAAGGCGGCGACGTCATCGTACTGGGGAAGACGATCCTCGTCGGAAACACGATGAACCCAAGCGTCGGATCGAATCAAGCAGGATACCGATGGCTCAAAAACATACTGGGGAGCTCCTACGATGTCGTACGGGTCCCTCTGAGGGAGGACGTCCTTCATCTTGACTGTGTGCTCTCCGTACCGCGAGAAGGCCTTGCGATAGTCTGTGAAGATGCTTTCGTTGAGGGCCTGCCTCACCACATCAAGGGCTGGGACCTGATCAAGGTCGATATCGAAAGCGTTCAGAGGCTTGCTGTCAATGGAATACCGGTCGACAGCAAAAACTACATTATGTCTTTCAATGAGCATAACGACAACAGATATCTTCAGTCTGAGCTCGAGAAAAGAGACATCAGGGTCCATCGGGTATTTTTCGGGACCCACAACGGACAGGGCGGATCACTCAGGTGTGCGACGCAGCCCCTGGTAAGGAAGCTTAAGTAAACTGGATGACTGTAATGTATATGAGGTCCTCCTGACGGGAACTGCAAGGTTTCCATCAGGAGGACCTCATCGTTCTCAGTGGTCTGACTTGAGCCCTGCGCCGCACATCGTAAGGAGGCTGTCGGGCGTCTTTCCGTACACCTCGCAGTATTTCAGGTATGCCGCGTAATTTGCGGCTGTGGTGTGTTCACAGTAGATACCCTTTTCAGCCAGCAGGGACCTCGCTTCGAGTATCCTGTCTTCCGGCGCCCTTATAAGCCTGACGTCGTGCCTGTATATGTATTCAAGTATCTCTTCGCCGCGCGCAGGACGCCCTATGGCTATGCCTTCGGCAAGAGTGGGTTTCAGATCCACCGCTGCCGGAACTTTCTCGCCTTTCTCAGCCGCTCTCACAAAGGGATCGCAGCTCTCGCTCTGTATCGCCACTATGTTGGGCATACTGTCGATCGCACCCGATGCAAGAAGTTCTTCGAGCCCTTTTACCGCGCCTATGAAGAGCGTCCCGTTGCCAAGCGGGATGAAAATATTCCGGGGGATCCTCCCCCTCTGTTCGTAAACTTCGTAGATGTAGGTCTTGGTCCCCTCATAAAAGAATGGGTTATACACATGGTTCGCATAATATTTCCCCTCTTTTTCCACCTTGGCCCTGCAGGCATCGGCGCAGTTGTCGCGCGATCCAGGAACTATGTTTACGCGCGCCCCGTGCGCCCTTATCATATCGATTTTTTTAGGCGATGTACCTTCCGGAACAAAGATCTCACACTTTATCCCGCTTCTGCCGCAGTATGCAGCCACGCTGTTTCCGGCGTTCCCGCTGCTGTCCTGCACGACTGAATCCACACCTATCGATTTGCAGTGAGCTATCAGGACCGCGGCCCCTCTGTCCTTGAAGGAGAGGGTGGGCATGAAATAGTCCATTTTGAGAAGCACATCATCACTGAAGTTTACTATCGGGGTCATTCCCTCACCCAGAGTCACTTCGCGCCATGTTTCATCCTCCAGAGCCATGAACTCCCTGTAGCGAAACATGCCCCAGATGCTCTTGTCTATACGGGACGGGTCATAGCGGGGCGCTGAGAAATCAAGCTTCCAGAGACCGCCGCACCCGCACTTCGGTTTTCGGGTCCGTGTGCTCTCTTTTGTGCCGCATTTGCCGCAGATAAAATTCATTTGGGCACCTCAGCTGTCGCCTCGATCTCCACAAGGCATCCGAAATGGAGCATTCCGCAGGGCACAATGCACCTTGCCGGCTTGTGCCCTGCAAAAAATTCTGAATACGCTTCGTTTACCTCATCCCACATATCTATGTCAGATATAAAAACACGGCACTGTACAACGTTTTCTTTACTCAGTCCGGCTTCAAGGAGGACCCTCTCCATGTTGGCGAGCGCAAGCTGTGCATGTTCGCGGGCTCCTCCGGAGGCTACCACGCCCGTGTCGGGGTCTCTTGACAGCTGTCCCGAGATGTAAAGCATTCCGTTCGATAATATTCCCGGGCTGTAATGGCCCTTATTGTTGATTTTGTACTCAGGAACGATCTTTTTCACCGCTATCTCCTCCCTGTGTTCAACAGCCGAAAGTTCTGCGGACTGTCGGTTTCGGTCAAATTACATTTTGAGCGAAGGGCGATCCTATTATAAACGGGAACGGACAGAGATGATAACATGGCAGCCATATCCTCTGCATTAGGGACTTACATCAAAAACTTTTCACCCCTGATCAGCATAAAAATTATTAAAAATTAGTAATGACACTATGACTTTAGCGAATTATAATGTCACCGTCATGACACTTTGGGGAGGCGCATCTTATGAAAAAAATGATCACATTATTCCTTTTTTCCATCTTCCTATTTATTTCAGTACCGGCCGGTCTGAGTCACGCTGCCGGACCCGAATATGACCAGGCCTATGCAGTCTATCAGAACCAGGGAGCGGGGGCAGCTCTTCCGCTCTTCAAAAAGATAGTCGAAAAGACACCTGACCCTGATGCAATGTGGATGCTTGGCTATATTTACAAAAACCAGTCAAACTTCGATACGATGTACGCCGAGAGCGCAAAGTGGTACAAGAACTATCTGCAGTTTCCCTTTGTCAAAAAAGAATATGCAATGCAGGACTTGGGCGAAATCTATATGGCCGGGGGATATGGCGTGGAAAAGGACCTTGCTCAGGCAAGGCATTATTTTGAAAAACTCGTAGAATCGGGGTGGTCAAACAAGGATTGGTCCAAATTCCCCGTAAATAACCTTACCATTGTAATGGGTGAGCAGATGGCGGGCTACACAAAGGATGATGCTGACTACGTCAAAGCAGGAAAGGCCTTTGTAAAAAACAAACCGAAGGATGCCCTTGCCCCGCTGAAGCAGTCAGCGGAATACAAAAATCCAGACGCAATGGAAGTTCTGGGAACCATGTACAAATACGGCATCGGCGTTAAACAGGACTACTCTGAAGCAGGATCATGGTTCAGAAAGGCAGCCGAAAAGGAGCTTCCCTATTCCATGCTCAACATGGGAAAACTTTATGAAAAGGGAAACGGCGTGACCCAGGATGACGCCATTGCCAGGGAATGGTACAAAAAGTCAGCACTGGCAGGTAATGAAGAGGCTAAGATGATCCTGACCGAAAAAATGGCCAAAGATCCAATTCAGCCTGAAATGGCAATAGAGATGGTGGGCAAGATGAGATATGCCAAAGACAGGCTCCCATGGGGCGAGGTAGTGGGCAAATTCATACTTAAACCGAAATGGGAATATTATTACAATGAAAACGATGGACATGTGGTAAAGCTCCGCGGATACTACGAAGACGGACAGAAGGAAAAGAACGCTATCACCGTATGGTACTACCTCAAATGTGAGCCCAACATCGCAGACGGAACAAAAGCATACTCGATAAAACAGCTTTACTCGGCAGTAAAGGATGAAAAATCTAAGCAGGGCATCCCGGACTGGCTCGCCTACGAGCTGGAGTAAAACTTAAAGAAACATTTAAGAAATAAGATGGCGTATGGGCCGTCCCTTCGTGGGGCGGCCCATGTTCTTTTGGCCCTTCGGTATTATAATAAAGAGGTAAAATTCTAACCAATAGAGAGATTGCCATGCTGAAAAAGGAGGCTGTATCAATGGGTATTCTTGCTGCTGTTATGGTCCCGCATCCTCCGCTGATCGTTCCTGAGGTAGGCTGGGGTGAAGAAGAAAAGATAAAAGAT